>Ga0302319_10008890_pt1 | contig 19447 bp, 13 predicted proteins | sample Bog_T0_2_FD_203319 | JGI IMG/M metagenome (GOLD analysis project Ga0302319, IMG submission 203319) | Peat permafrost microbial communities from Stordalen Mire near Abisko, Sweden - Bog_T0_2 | ecosystem: Environmental > Terrestrial > Soil > Wetlands > Peat | place: Sweden: Abisko, Stordalen Mire... | reverse complement strand
AACAAGAGGTGGAAGGCGTAGGTTATAGTTATGGCGATCTTGATAGAATGCTTGAGCGTTATGATCCCGCAAAGCTTAAACGCGGCTGGAACCGGGTCGGGGGCGAAGAAATATATTTTATCGACAATCCAGGCTTGGGGTTGTGGGCATGGCGAGGCAAGCTATAATATAATGAAGGAGATAAGGGGGACGAGAGATTGAAACTCGGCAAATACTCGATTGGCATTGGGGATAGATTTGCGCGGCAGGCCCGGGCGCAATTGGCGGCTTGTGAGCAGGCCCTCTCAAATGGGATCGAAGTTACCCCAGTTTGGAACAAATCGAATCGCGAACATATGATCATCGGTTCCGATCCTTACTCGACGCGGCAGGCAGCCGACGCAGCGGTCAAGGAACTCCATTGGAAGTTTCCATACTATTGCGATGCAGATCACATCACGCTACATACGGTTGACAGATTTCTAGGGCCTTGCGATTTCTTTACCATCGACGTAGCAGACCGTATTGGCAAGGCGGCGGCGACTGTAGATATAGATAACTTTGAGAAGACGAACCGGAGACTGGTGGGACAGATTCGACTAGAAGGAACCGTTGATGCCTTCGAGATAACCCAGCAGAACCTGCGTTTAACTGCCCGGAAGTATTTGGCGGCGGTTCACAAAGCAGGAGAAGTCTACCGCGCAATTGAGAAGGTGAAGGGCGCCGGTAACTTCATTTCCGAAGTATCGATGGATGAGACCGAGGCAGCACAGAGTCCTGTTGAGCTACTTATCATTCTTGCTGCTATCGCTGATGAGGGCATACCTATTCAGACCATCGCTCCCAAGTTCAGCGGCCGATTCAACAAAGGAGTTGATTATGTTGGTGATTTGGCGCAGTTCGGGCGGGAGTTCGCACTTGATGTCGCGGCAATCGCTTATGCGGTCGAGCACTTCGGACTACCGGATAATCTCAAGCTCAGCATTCACTCCGGCAGCGATAAGTTCTCCATCTATCCTGCCATTCACGCGGTTATCAAGCGATTCGACGCCGGAGTGCACCTCAAGACCGCGGGAACAACTTGGCTTGAAGAGGTGATAGGTCTGGCCGAGGCTGGCGGCGACGGTCTGGCGCTGGCCAAAGAGATTTACACTGAAGCATTCAAGCATCGCGATGAGTTATGCGAGCCTTACGCGACGGTTATTGATATTGATCTTTCAAAACTGCCTGGTCCTGCACGCGTCCGCGACTGGTCATCGGAAGAGTATGTAGCAGCCTTGCGTCATCGCGAAGATGCTGCTGCCTATAACAGCAGTTTTCGCCAGTTGCTCCATGTGGGCTTTAAAGTAGCGGCAAAGATGGGGAGCAGATATCTGGATTTATTAAACAACAATGAAGCCGTGATTGCGAAGAACGTGACGGAAAACCTTTATGTCAGGCATATCACGCCCGTATTTCTTGGAAGTAGCGCATGATAATGGGTTTCTGATTTGTGAATTGGCGGCTTCGTTTGGGAAAAGGAGTGAATGATCGATGAGCGATGTATTGAGTATTCGCAAGGATGCGGAATTGGATTTTCTGTCGCTGGGCGCGCTGGTTCACAGGCTTGATCCTGGAGTTATTCCTTTTCGCAAGGCGACCGAGTGCCAGATTCATGTTAGCGGCGGCGAGTTCAATGTGGCCGCCAATCTTTCGGATTGTTTTGGGATGAAAACGGCCATCGCCAGCGCCATGTCAGACTATCCGATTGGCGACCTGATTGCCGAGCGCGTTCGCGCCATGGGAGTGAAGCCGTTCTATAAGCGCTTTAAGCATAACGGCGTCACTGGCCCAAACATGGCCACCGTGTACAGCGACCGGGGATATGGCCTGCGTGCTCCCGTGGTCTTTTATAACCGCGCGAACGAGGCGGCGGCGCAACTGAAGCCCGGAGACTTTGATTGGAACGCGATCTTTGCCGGGAGGGTGCGCTGGGTGCACAGCGGCGGCATCTTTGCGGCGTTATCGCCGACCACCGCGGCGCTGGCCGCCGAGATGATGAAGGCCGCCAAGGCCGCGGGCGCAGTTACATCGTTTGATCTTAACTTTCGCGAGAAGTTATGGAAAATCTCAGGTGGCAATGAGAAGGCAGTCGAGACTATTGGCAAGATTGTGGAGAATGTAGATGTGTTGATTGGAAACGAGGAGGACTTACAGAAAGGATTGGGCATTCCTGGCCCGGAAGTTATCTCCAAGTCGAAGCTTGATCCCAGCGTTTTCTTTGATATGATTGACAATGTAGTCAAGAAGCATCCCAAGGTGAAGGCGGTGGCTACCACGCTGCGCGAGGTTCACTCCACCAACCGTCATAGCTGGAGCGCGGTGGCGTGGATCGGCGGCAAGAGTTATTCGGCGCCGACGGCGGAGTTGGAAGTATATGATCGAGTGGGTGGCGGAGATGGCTTTGCGGCAGGCTTCATTTATGGCCTGCTGACCGGTGAGGCGCCCGAAGAGGCCGTCAAACTGGGATGGGCGCATGGGGCGCTGCTGACAACATATCCCGGCGACACGACTATGGCCACAATAGAACAGGTGAGAGCATTCGCTCGGGGCGGATCGGCGCGCATCCAGCGATAACTCAGAAATTGTGATGAGGAGATTGTATGACCGTTGCATCGTGTGATATTGGAGTTATCGGCCTTGCTGTGATGGGGCAGAATCTTGTCCTCAACATGAACGACCACGGCTTTAAGGTCGCCGTTTTCAACCGCACAGTGTCGAAGGTAGATGATTTTCTCGCCAACGAGGCCAAAGGCACGGAAGTTATTGGAGCGCACTCCATTGACGAGTTGACCAGCCTGCTCAAGCGGCCGCGCCGGGTCATGTTGATGGTCAAGGCTGGCGACACGGTTGATCATATGATCGACATCCTGCTGCCTCATCTAGAAACAGGAGACATCATCATCGACGGCGGTAACTCGCTTTACACCGACTCCAATCGGCGCACACGGGATTTGGCCGCCAAGGGAATTCTATTTATAGGCACAGGAGTTTCGGGTGGCGAAGAGGGAGCGCGCCGGGGACCATCTATCATGCCGGGCGGAAATCCCGCCGCGTGGCCGCACATAAAGGAAATCTTTCAGGCTATCTCCGCCAAAGTGGAGGATGGAACTCCCTGCTGCGAATGGGTGGGAGAGAATGGCGCTGGGCATTACGTGAAGATGGTGCATAACGGCATTGAGTATGGAGATATGCAGTTGATCTGCGAGGCCTACGATCTGCTGCAGCGCGGGCTTGGCCTGAGCGCCGATGAATTACACACGGTATTCTCCGAGTGGAACAAGGGCGAGTTAGACAGTTATCTAATCGAGATATCCAGCCATATATTTGCCAAAAAGGACGAGGATGGCCAACCGCTGGTGAACAAGATTTTGGATACATCAGGGCAGAAAGGCACGGGTAAGTGGACGGCGATCAGCGCGCTCGAACTTGGAGAGCCGGTTACACTGATCGGCGAGTCGGTTTTTGCGCGCTGTTTGTCGGCGCTGAAGGAAGAGCGAGTTGCTGCGTCGAAACTGCTTGCGGGACCGGCGGAAAGGCCCGTGATTGAAGATAGAGCCGCATATATTGAAGATGTGCGGCGGGCGCTTTACTGCTCCAAGATCATTTCGTATGCTCAGGGCTATATGCTGCTGCGAGCGGCGGCCAAGGAAAATGGCTGGAATCTGAACCTGGGCGGAATCGCGCTGATGTGGCGGGGCGGATGCATCATTCGCAGCCGTTTTCTGGGCAAGATCAAAGAGGCATACGATAAGAACCCGGCGCTGGAAAACCTGCTTTTGGATAGCTTCTTCCGCGATGCAATCAATAAGTATCAGGCGTCATGGCGCAAGGCGCTCGTCAAAGCTATCGAGTCAGGCGTGCCAACGCCGGCGATCTCCAGCGCGCTGGCATTCTTTGACGGCTTCAGAACGGAGCGGCTGCCTGCAAATCTGCTGCAAGCGCAGCGCGACTACTTCGGCGCGCACACTTATGAGCGTACGGATCGCCCGCGCGGCGAGTTCTTCCACACAAATTGGACAGGCACGGGCGGGCGCGTTTCGTCCTCGACTTACACCGTCTGAGTTACTCTCGGTTTTTTTTCGGCAGCATTGAGTCGAGCAGAATCAGGCAAGCGCCAATGCAGACCGCCGAATCAGCGATGTTGAAGTCGGGCCAGTGGTAGCTGAAGATATGCACCTCAATGAAATCCACTACCGAACCATAAGCGATGCGGTCGTGGACGTTGCCCAGCGCGCCGGCAAAGATAAGCGCCAGCGCGACCGAGGTGAGCGTGAAGCGGTCGCCCAGGCGGACTAAGAGGATGAGAACCAACAGCGCAGCCAGCGAGGAAAAGATGATCAGCCCCCAGCGAACCGCGTGGGGCGAAGCGGAGTTGGCAAAGAGCGAAAAGGCCGCGCCTTCATTGGTTACATGCGTGATGCGCAGGAAGTGCGGCACAACCGGAATGGCGTCGTAGAGCGGGATGCGCAGCGAGACCCATGTCTTGGTCAGCCGGTCAAGAAAGATAATAATAGCGGAGAGAAGCAAGAGCCAGTGGAGGCGGCGGGGAGCGGTGAAGGTCATTGGGCGTTCCTTGTGACAGTGAACAGTGGTCAGTGAATAGTGGTCAGTTAGCACAGCAAGTTAGCCTCCGCTGCGCGGAGACAGCAAGTCAGCGAGTTAGCGGTGGCTCAATCTTCATTTCTTTCAAAGCGTCTTGGCAGCGTGTGCAGAGATTCTGCCAGATGCCGTAGTTAGCGACTTCTGGCATGAAGTTCCAGCAGCGGGCGCATTTGGCGCCGCTGGCGGGCAGTGCTTTGATTTGCAGTTCGTTGCCGGCTATGACCGTAACCATCGAGACGTTGACGATCTCCTTGAGTCCGGCGGCGTGGCGCTGCAATAGAGCAAGCTCTTCGCCGCTGGCAGTAATCTCCAGTTCCGCTTCCAGACTCTTGCCGATGCGCTTGGCCTTGCGGTCTTCTTCGAGAACCCGCAGAGCCTCGTCGCGCACGGCAAAGATTTGCTTCCATTCTTCAATTAACTTGGATGGATCTTCGGAGAATACTTCCTCCGGCTTGGGAAATTGCGCCAGATGAACGCTCTTCTCGCGGCCTTCGAGCTTGGGCAAGTAATCCCAAACCTCGTCGGCGGTGAAGGATAAAATCGGCGCGACCAAGCGCACTAATGTTTCCGTGATCCGCCAAAGAACGGTCTGCGCGGAGCGGCGCTCATTACTTGTGGGTGCAAAGGTGTACATACGATCCTTGAGCACATCGAGATAGAAGTTGCTCAGGTCGATGACGGCGAAGTCATTGACCGCATGATAGACGCGATGAAACTCGAATCGCTCGTACCAGCCGAGAATATTCTCCGTCAGCTCGCGCGTGCGGGCCAGCATATAACGATCCAGCGGCAATAACTCCGATTCCGCCACAGCGAGAGCGGGATCGAAGCCGTGCAGATTACCGAGCAGGAAGCGGAAGGTGTTGCGCAGCTTGCGATAGATTTCCGCGCAGCGCTGCATAAGGTTTTCGCTGGCGGCCATATCTTCGCGGAAGTCAATGGAAGCGACCCAAAGCCGCACAATTTCGCCGCCGAGGCGGTTGGCGATGTCCACCGGATCGACGCCGTTGCCGAGCGACTTACTCATCGCGCGGCCCTGCTCGTCGAGGGTCCAGCCTGCCGTCACCACGCGGGAATACGGCGCGCGGCCGCGCAGCGCAACCGAGGTGAGCAAGGACGAGTTGAACCAGCCGCGGTACTGGTCAGCGCCTTCAAGATAGAGAACTTCAACGTCTTGGCCGTTTTGGAAGGCTGAGTAAGCCGTCTTGAGGTCGGGGTCGGCTTCGGCCACGGCAAACCAACTGACGCCAGCGTCAATCCAAACGTCCAGAATGTCGGTTTCCTTGCGGAACTCCGTGCCGCCACAGTGGGCGCAAACGGAGCCAGCGGGCAGCAGGGCATCCGCTTCGGGCGTGCGCCATGCCTCGATACCCTGGCGCTCGATGAGGCCGACAACCGCGCGATTCAACTCCGCGGAGGCAATCGGCTGATTGCACCGCAGGCAGAGAAAAACGGCGATGGGCACATCCCAGATCTTCTGGCGGCTGATGCACCAGTCGGGGCGGGTGGCGACCATGTTGGTGATGCGCACCTTGCCCCATGCCGGGTCCCACACTACTTTATCGATCTCCTCGATGGCCAACTGGCGGAATGTCGTCTCCGAGCCGTCGGCGCGCTTCACCGGCGTATCCATGCCGATGAACCACTGCTCGGTGGCGCGATAGATGACCGGCTTGTGGCAGCGCCAGCAGTGCGGGTAAGAGTGCTCCAGGTCGCCCGAGGCCAGCAGAGCTCCGCGTTCTTCCAGCATGGCCAGAATGATGGGATTGGCGGCCCAGACCTTCATGCCCTCGAAGGCCGGCGGGGCGGCGTGGTCCCAGGCGGCGGGATCGACGAAGACGCGGCCCACTTCGTCGACGCGGCAGGCGGGGTCGAGGCCGTAGCGCTGGCCGGTCGAGTAGTCGTCCACGCCGTGGGCGGGCGCGGTGTGAACGGCGCCTGTGCCTGTGTCGGCAGTGACATAGAGGGCATTGACGCCGAGAATCGAGCGGTCAAGGAAGGGATGCTGGAAGGTAGTGCGCTCCAGCACGCTGCCCTTGAAGCGCGCCAGCTCGGTGGTTTCGCCCAGCTTGCAGGCGGCGATGACCGAGGCGGCCAGTTCGGCGGCGACAATATAAACGGGGCCGGGTTCTTGGTCTCCCACCCATTCCGCTGAAGAACGCGGAATGGATGGGGCACGGAGCGATTGTGGGTCGGCGGGAGTGGGATTCACTTGCAACGCGACGTAGTCGAAGCCGGGATGGAAGGCCACGGCCAGCGACGCGGGCAGCGTCCAGGGGGTGGTCGTCCAGATGATGGTGGAAACCTGCTTGCCGGCGAGCGCCGGGTCGATGGCCGCCGGATCACTCGTCAGCCGGTAGCGCACGTAAACCGAGGGGCTGGTGTGGTTCTCGTATTCCACCTCGGCCTCGGCCAGCGTGGTGCGGTCGTGGATGCACCAGTAGACCGGCTTGAGTCCGCGATAGACGAAGCCTTTCTCCAGGAAGCCGTAAAAGGCCTCCAAAGTGCGCGCCTCATAGTCACGATCCATCGTTTTATAAGGCTTTTGCCAGCGGCCAAAGCAGCCGATGCGCTCGAACTGCGAGGTTTGCAGGTCAATGTACTTCTGCGCGTAGGCGCGGCAGGCTCCGAGGATCTCCGCTGCGGGCAGATCCAGCCTTTTGCGGCCCAGTTGCTCTTCCACCTTGATCTCGATGGGCAGGCCGTGGCAGTCAAAGCCGGGAACGTAGGGCGCATCGAAGCCGGCCATCGTCTTCGACTTGACGACAAAGTCCTTGAGCCCCTTGTTGAGCGCGTGGCCCAAATGAATCGGCCCGTTGGCGTAAGGCGGTCCGTCGTGGAGCAGGTAAGCGGGGCGGCCTTCGCCGGCCTTGCGCAGCAGGGCATAGAGATCAAGCTCGGCCCAGCGCGCAAGGCGAAGCGGTTCATTCTGTGGCAGATTGGCCTTCATCGGGAAGGCGGTTTGCGGCAAGGTTAGTGTCGCCTTCAACTCCGGTGCTGGGGACATCGTGACTCCTGGGGGTGTTGCGAAGATGCTCATTTATTAGTGTAATGGACGCGGAAGGGAAAAAGCTGCGTTACGACCGCGCCCGAATTCCGTCTATAGATTATGGGAGGCGGATACGCCGTGGAATATGAGACTCTGGATGTTGAGACCCTCGCGCGCGAGACACAACCGGGCGGAGTCAAGCATAATAGAGAGATGGGACTGGATTTCGCGGAGCAGGAGACGGATGATCTCCCGCTCGAGCAGGAAACCGAGAGCCTAGAGGCCACAGAACCAGCCGCAACTATGGCAAATGATCCGCTGAACCAGAACTCTGCATTCCCCACTTCCGCCGCCCCCGCGGACGGCAGCGAACTCGACCTCGACTTCACCTTTCCGGTGGAGGAAAAGCCCATCTGGGCCGATCTCTACGGGAACCTGCGCGATTTCTTTTTTCCGCCCAAATTGCCGCCGCTGGAGTTGACCTCGAAGCCGATCCCGGTGCCGGACAGGATGGCGGTCAAGCCCAATCCCTGGGCCATTGGCATCTCCACCGGCATCAATATCGCCATTCTGCTGATCGCGCTCTTCGTTGTGGGCCGAAAGATTGTGCAAACGATCAAGCCCCCCTTGAATGCCACGGCCATTGACGTGGAAGCGTGGAAAGGCCCCAAGGCCGACAAGGCGGCCGGCGGCGGAGGCGGAGGCGGCGATCACAGCGTTGTTGATCCCACCAAGGGCAAGCTGCCCAAGCGCGAACCTGAACCCAAAGAGCCTCCGCAGGTGCAGGCTCTGGACAAGCCCAAGCTGGCGATGGAAGCGGCCATCAATGTGCAGAACGATCTCAAACTGCCGGATAACCCCAATTTGCCGAATATCGGCGTGAAAAACTCAGCCAACGTGAAGCTGGCCTCCAATGGCCAGGGCGGCGGCAGCGGCATCGGAACGGGCCGTGGCGGCGGAATCGGCTCAGGCTCCGGCAACGGCTACGGGCCGGGTTATGGCGGCAACACCGGCGGCGGACTGTATAAGATCGGCGGCGGGGTCTCTCCGCCGGTTGTTATATACCAAGTGGATGCAGAGTTTTCCGACGAAGCGCGCCGCAACAAGTATCAGGGCGAATGCATGGTCGAAGTTACAGTCGATGCACAGGGCAATCCGCAAGACCCGCGTGTACCCCGCCCTCTGGGCATGGGCTTGGACGAGAACGCCATCAAAGCAATCATGCAGTTCAAGTTCAGGCCGGCCATGTTCAACGGCAAGCCGGTGCCGGTGAGGATTGGTGTCCTGGTTAACTTCAGGATTTATTGACCACCTGCGGTGGGGCCAGGGGCTCGCTTCGCGCATGGGGCGAGTGGCACTCGCCCCCAACTCTCAAATTCTGGACTTGAGGCGCTCGAACTGATGGCTGAGTACGAGACAGTTCTCATCATCGGCATTCAGGAAATCTTGGATTCGAGAAAACGCATCGCGAAGCAGAAAACCGGCGCGAACCGTAGTGCAATTGCCAATGCGCAGCCAGATCACTTTCGGCGGGCTTCCACGCAGAACGCTCATTTCTGAAAAGTCGGAATCCTTGGTGACAAGGTCAAAGCCGTTCTCTCTGGCATAATCCCAGACCTTATCGTCGGGCGAATTGACCAGACCACATTCTTCAACATGAGCAGAACCGGGATAAAGATCGCCGATGGACGCAATCAAGCGCGGAGAGAGGTTTTCATCCAGCAGGAGTTTCAAGCGGAGAGAATCTCGAATTTGCGTTCGCGGTCGGCGGCAAAGGCCAGACAGGCGCGAATGTCGGATTCGCGCAGAAGCGGAAAGTCGGCGAGAATCTCCGCCTCGGTCATGCCGGAGGCCAGGTAATCGAGCACATCATAGACAGTGATGCGCAGGCCACGAATGCAGGGCTTGCCGCTCCGCTTGCCTGGCTCAATCGTGATGATGCCCGTGTAGTCCATGCACTTTCAGGATAGGTCAAACGCCGCCTCGGTGCAAGCACCTGCGGGGTGCCATCCGCGCTGCGCGGAGTGAGCGAGTTGGCGGGCTATGATGATCGATGCGAGTTTCAAGAAAGAAGATGCGTTTGCCGTGGAGCCTCCAACCGCTCACAATGCAGCCCAATTGCCCGCTGTGCTACGATTCTCTGTTCTATCCTTGGAGGATTCTGCGATGAGTTTGCGGCGGTGGATGGTGGTTTTGGCGGGATTGGTTTTGGCGGCGGGCATGGCGCGCTGGGCGGCGGCGCAGGCGGATTATCCCTTCCGCGACACCAAGCTGGGCGATGACCAGCGCATCGACGATCTGCTTGGCAGACTGACAGTCGACGAGAAGATTCAAATGATGTCGGACCACGTGAAGATTCCCCGCCTGGGCCTGGTCTTTACCGGCCAGGTGGAGGGGCTGCATGGGTTGGCGCTGGGCGGGCCGGGCGGATGGGGTCCGCGCGGCAAGCAGCCGATGCCGACCACGACCTTTCCCCAGGAAAAGGGCCTGGGCGAGACGTGGGACCCGGAGCTGATGAGGCGCATCGGCAAGCTGGAGGGCTACGAGGCCCGCTACGACTCGCAGAATCCGGTGTATGACGTGGGCGGGCTGGTGGTGCGCGCGCCCAACGCCGATTTGAGCCGCGACCCGCGCTGGGGCCGCACCGAGGAGTCGCTGGGCGAGGACCCGTATCTCGTGGGGACGCTGACGGCGGCCTTTGCCCAGGGATTGCAGGGGCCGGACCCCAAGCACTGGCAGGCGGCCTCGCTGATGAAGCACTTTTTGGCCAACGAGAATGAGGACACGCGCGGGCACAGCTCCTCTGACTTTGACGAGCGCCTCTTCCGCGAGTACTACTCAGCGCCCTTTCGCATGGGCTTTGAGCTGGGCGGCTCGCGCGCGGTGATGGCCTCGTACAACGCGTGGAACGGAACGCCAATGCTCATCAATCCGGTGCTGAAGAACGTGATGATCAAGGAGTGGGGCAACGACGGGCTGATCTGCTCAGACGGCGGCGCGCTGGGAATGCTGGTCACCGAGCACAAGGCCTTCCCGGACAAGGAGCACGCCGTGGCGGCGGCGGTGAAGGTGGGCATCAACAACTTCTTGGACAGGTATAAGGAAGACCTGGCCAAGGCGCTCAAAGACGGCCTGCTGACCGAGGCCGACGTGGACGCCTCGCTGCACAATATCCTGCGCGTCTACCTGCGGCTGGGCGAGTTGGACCCGGCGGGCGAGGACCCCTATAGCCAGATTGGCCGCATCACTAACGGGGCGCTGCCGCCCTGGGAGCGCGACTCAAGCAAGCGGCTGGCGCGGTGGGCTACCGACGAGTCGATTGTGCTGCTGAAGAACGACAACAACACGCTGCCGCTGGACCGCTCGAAGCTGAAGACGATTGCGGTGATCGGTCCCTGGACCGACGAAGTGCTGCTGGATTGGTACAGCGGCACGCCGCCTTACGCGGTGACGATTCTGGAGGGAATTCGGGAGGCAGTCGGCGTTCACCCTTATGAGAGAGAGAACCGCGCCGCCGACAAGGACGCGACGCAGGGCAAGGGCGTGAAGGTGCTCTTCGACGACGGCTCCAACCCGGCGCAGGCCGCCGAGCTGGCCGCCAAGGCTGACGTGGCGATTGTAGTTGTCGGCAACCACCCTGTGTGCAACGCCGCCTGGGCCAGTTGCCCCACGCCCTCGAACGGCAAGGAAGGCATGGACCGCAAGACCGTTGCGCTGGAGGAGGAGGATCTGGTCAAGCAGGTCTTTGCCGCCAATCCGCGCACCATTGAAGTGCTGCGGGCGAGCTTCCCTTACGCCATTGTCTGGAGCCAGCAGAATCTGCCGGCGATTGTGCATATCACCCACAACAGCCAGGAGGAGGGCCACGGGCTGGCCGACGTGCTCTTCGGCGACTACTCGCCGGCCGGGCGGCTCACCCAGACCTGGCCCACCGGCGACGCGCAACTGCTGCCCCTGATGGACTACAACCTGCTGCATGGGCGCACCTACCTTTACAGCAAGCAGAAGCCGCTGTATCCCTTTGGCTTTGGGTTGAGCTACACCAGCTTTGCCTACGAGGGGCTGAGCCTGAGCGCGCCCACGGTGGCCCCGGACGGCGCGGTGGATGTGACGGTGAAGGTGAAGAACACCGGCAAGCGGGCGAGCGACGAGGTGGTGCAGCTTTATGTGCAGCATCTTGGCTCGGCGGTGGAGCGGCCGCAGTTGGAGCTGAAGGGATTCAAGCGGGTGAGGATTGAAGCCGGCGTGGAGCAGGATGTGACAATGCAGTTGAAGCCGCGCGATCTGGCCTACTGGGACGAGGTGAAGCACGTTTGGAAGGTGGAGAAGGAGCAGGTGCGGGTGCTGGCCGGCGGGGCGAGCGATAAACTTCCTGTGCAGGCCACAATCGCTGTTGTGGCCAGTCAGGAGTTCAAACCGTAGGGAGAGGGATTACGGTTATCATGCTTGCCAGCGGCCATTGCCGCTGGCACGGTCTATGCCGCTATGGATGAGGGCCCGGGAAACTACACAGTGAGGAAAGAATGGTGCGCCCGGAGAGAGTCGAACTCCCGACCTACTGGTTCGTAGCCAGCCGCTCTATCCAACTGAGCTACGGGCGCACTGGGATGGTTTCAAGCGAAACCATAGACAGAATATCAGGGATTATCAGGCGGCGCAATGCAAATAGCCGACCCGCGAAAATCGAAGGCGCGCCGCAACCGGCGCCGCGGCTCATCGACCACGGTTTTTACTCGAATGGATGGAAGGGAAAGCTCATGCGCGTTTGGTTTTGGATTCTTCTTGCGGTTTCACTTGCGCCTTTGCCGCTGCAGGCGAAGGTCGTTGTATTTTGGCAGCCGGGTTTTCCCACCGTCGCCAGCCAGCCGGCGGATCGCGCCGGCCTGGACAAGGCCCTTGGTGGCCTGGAACCGGCATACATAGATGAGGCGGCCATTGCCGCTCCCGATGCGCTCGATAACGTAGACCTTCTGGTGCTGCCCTACGGCTCGGCCTTCCCGGCTGCGGCGTGGAAGAGCATTCAGAGCTACCTCGGCGCGGGAGGAAATCTGCTCATCCTCGGCGGCCAGCCGTTGCGTGTGCCCGTCACGCAGGCGAATGGGCAATATGCGGCGGCTGCGCCCCAGGACACTTACTCCCGCGCGCTGGGTTTTCCGCACACCTACGAGGTTCCGGTGGCTGCGGGCGCGCGCTTCCAGTGGCGAACTGGTTATTCGTGGCTGCCCGCGCTCACGCTTCAGGCGCGGCATTATTTTGCGGTGGAGGGCCGGCTCGACGGCCTGGGCTACATGGTGGGCGCTGCGGGTCAGTTGCTGGCCGCGCCGGTGATTACCGCCGACTACGGCGGCCACTGGCGCAGGACGGGTAGCCGCATTGTGGCGCTGGACTTTGACCCGCAGCCCGGCTACTGGCAGAGCGAGGACGGCATCAAGCTGGTGCAGCAGGCCGCGCGCTACGCACTGCAAGGAGCGGCGGAGTTTTCCGTGGAGATGCACTACAGCGCCATCCGCCCCAACGAGGCGCCGGAGATTACCGTGCACCTGCGCATTCCGCGAGAGCAGAAGCTGGGGCTGGCGGTCAGCGGCTCGGTCGAAGTGCAACTGCGCTCGGAGAATGCGGTCATCGACACGGCCACGCTTCCCGTCACAGGCAAGGGCACAGCGGAGCTGGACGCGCCCTTTCATCAACCGCTGCCCAAGGGCTTCTACGAAGTTACAGCCGTCTACAGCGAGGGCGGCAAAGCGCGCGAGTATTATGAAAATGGATTTCTAGTGACGGATTTGGATGAGTTAGCCGCCGGGCCGTCGCTCGGCACTCATGCCGACTTTCTTACGCTTGACGGCAAGCCGTTTTTTCCCGTTGGAACGAATTATTTTTCCACGGAAGATGAAGACTGGGATTTTACACTTCCCAGAAACGCGGCGGTCTGGGACCACGACTTTGCCGAGATGGCCGCCCACGGCGTCAGCTTTGTGCGCACCGGCGTTTGGGCGCCCTATGGCCAGCTGATCGAGGGCGACACCGGCGCCGCGAAGGAGCGTTTCCTGCGCAACGTGGAAGCCTTTCTCGCCTGCGCCCATCGCCACAATATCGCCATCAACTTTACTTTCTTCGCCTTCACTCCACGTTCAGTCGGCGCAGGCTTCGGCAATTCTCACCCTCCCGTCGGCCCGCAGCCCAACCCCTATCTCGATCCCACAGCGCTCGCCTCCGAGCAGGCGTATGTGCGCTCAGTCGTCACGCGCTTCAAGGATATTCCCTGGCTCTGCTGGGATCTGATCAACGAGCCGAGCTTCTCCAATCCGCTGAATTACTTCAAGGGAAATTATCCCAACGGCGATGAGTTCGAGACAACCGCTTGGCACAAGTGGCTGGCGCAAAAGTACGTCAACCTGCCCGCGCTGGCCAGCGCATGGCGGGTTCCCGCGTCAACCTTCGCCAGCTTCGACGCCGTTCCCCTGCCGCCCATCGGCGATCTCCGCTCTGACCGCTACGGAAACCCCAATCTCGTCCGCGCCCTCGACTATAACCTCTTCGCGCAGGATGGCTTCAGCGGATGGGTCCGCTCGATGGTTGCGCTCATCCACGCGACGGGCAGCAAGCAACTTGTTAACGTGGGCCAGGACGAAGGCGGCGTGAACGACCGTGTCCTGAATCAGTTTTACGGCAGCGCGGGCGTCTCCTTCACCACCAATCACACCTACTGGAACGACGATGCGCTCTTCTGGGATTCGGTGGTGGCCAAGCTGCCGGGAATGCCCAATATCACCGGCGAAACCGGCTATCAGCCGGTGTGGGAGCCGGATGGAAGCTGGCGCTACGATGAGTTGACCGGAGCGGACCTGATCGAGCGCAAGTGGGCGCTGGGCTTTGCCGCCGGCTCCAGCGGCGCAATGCAGTGGGATTGGGCGCGCGAGAGCGATTTCGGAATGTTGCGCAATGACGGCTCCGAGAAGCTCTGGGAGAATCCTATGCGTGAGCTGGGCGAGTTTGCGCGCCAGGCCGCTCCCTTCGCGAATGCGCTCATCAACCCCGATGTGGCCATCGTTCTGCCCCAGTCCTATCAGTTGTCGGTCGCCAATGGCTCGGCGCTGGGGGCGCAGCAAGCCGCCGTGCGGGCGCTCTATCAGTACGCGCGCGGCTCGGCCTATGCGGTGGGCGAATACCAAATCGAGCTCCTCGGCTCGCCCAAACTCATTCTGCTTCCCTCGCCCTTTGGACTCACCGAGGAGGCCTGGCAGGCAATCGAGCAAAAGGTGCGCGGCGGCGCGGTGCTGCTGGTCACCGGCCCCTTTGGCGAGGATGCGCATTTTCATGCGACGGGCAGGCAAGACGCGCTGGGGCTTTCTTATGCCCGCGCTCCGCTGACTCTGCGCGAAGATCTCTTCCGCTTTCCCGGCGGGGATTTAGAACTGGAGTTTCCCGGCGGCGAGACAACGGTGCTGAGCCGCGCCGTTTTGCCCGATGGAAAGGACTGGAAGGAGTCGCCGCTGGGCAAGGGCAAGATTCTCTTTGCCGCGCTGCCGCTGGAGTTAAACGGCAATCTGCGCGCCGTGGCCGACGTTTACCGTTACGCGCTCAAGGCCGCCAATATCACTCCGAGTTACACAACCACGCTCAACGATCCTGGAATTCTTATCTGCCCGACGCTCTTTCCCAAGGCGACTTTGTATGTGATTACCTCGGAATCCAACCAGAGCGAGGTCGTGTTTACAGATCAGCGCAGCGGCAAAAAGTTCTCCGGCGCGCTGGCCGGCGGACGGGCCGCGCTGCTGCTGGTAGGAATCGACGGCAAGCTGATCGCCAGCTATAACTGGCCGAAGCAATAAGTATCTATCCGCAAATTGGTAGCAGCCGATCCGCAATTTGTAGCGCCGGCCTCCTGGCCGGCTGTTGCGTGGACCTCCCGGTCCACCCCGCACTCTACACAAATAGGAGAAATACTCTATCCCCGCGCTTTAGCGTGGGGTTAGCTTGTTCGCGTCTCCCATCTACAATCAGTAAAGATGGCCGACACGCTTTATCTGAGTCTGTGGTATCCCAATCTGCGCCTGGATGCGCTGCCGGAGAAGTTGTTGGCGGTGCTGGGCGCCTTTGCCGCGCATGGCGGCGACGCGCGCGTCTACTCGGCCACGGTGTGGCCGCTCAACTGGAGCGAGTCGCCGGTCTTTCAGCGGCTCTACGGCAAGGGCGAGCAGGGCGCGGAGCCGGCCTTTGCCGTCGCCGAGGCGCTCGAGCTGCTGCACGACGACTTCGCCTACGAGTTCCAGATCGGCTGGAGCTTATTGGAGATAGCTCCACCGCAGGGGTTTGTGGATGGGTGCCCCAGGTCCCTCGCTGTTGGGGACCTGGGAGACCAAGAATTCAACCGAGCGAACAGCGAGCCGCTGGCCACACCGCAGGTGTCGCGAATGGTGCGGGTGACGGGCCTCGGGCCGCTCTTTGACGACGGCGCCTGCGAGACCGAGGGGCAGATTCGCGTGGACTTCGGTTCGGATGCGCCTTTTCTCGCAGAAGATCTGGAGCTGGACTCCGACGCCGCGCGCCGCGTGGAAGAGAATGTGCGCCAACTTGTAGAGCTGACCGCGGCCATCGAGCGGGCTTCCGGAGCCACGGCTCGCCTACTGTGGAGCGAGTTGGGCGAGAGCCTGGCCTCGCGACTGGCGGCGCGGCTTTCGGCACAGCTGGGAGGGGCGAACTGACCGTGCGATTGACCATTGAGCGCATGAGAACGCTGGTGCTGGCGGCGGGAGTCCTGCTGATCGGGCTGCTGGTGGTGTTTCTGGTCATCGGCAAAGGCAAAAACTTCTTCAATCGCCGCGATCTGCCCCAGCGGCTGGGCCTCGACATTCAACAGGAGGGCAACGGCTACACCTACTCTCATGTTCTGGGTGCGCACTCGCAGTACAAGATTCACGCGTCGAAGGTAGTGCAGTTGAAGCAGGGCAACGCGGTGCTGCACGACGTGAAGATCGAGCTGTATGGCGAAGACGGCAGCCGCGTAGACCGCATTGAAGGCGCCGAGTTCGAGTACGACAAGAAGAGCGGTGCCATCAAGGCCGCTGGTCCGGTGGAGATTACGCTGATGCGTCCGGGCGTGGCGCCGGCGATTGCGCCCAAAGCGACCGCCGAACAGGCGCTGGGCAGCAAGCTCAAGGGAGCGCCGGTGGCCACAGCCGCCCAAGCTGCCGCGCGGGGTGAGATTCATGTAAAGACCAGCGGGCTGAGCTTCGACCAGACGAGCGGCGTGGCCACGACCAGCGAGCATCTGGATTTTTCCACCATTCAAGGAAGCGGCAGCGCGATGGGAGCCACCTACGACTCGAAGCAGGGTCTGCTTGTTCTCGATCATGCGGTGGAACTGGAGGCGCAGCGCGGCGCGGAGACGGTCGCAATTCACGCGCAGCACGCCGAGTTTGCGCAGGATGACCAGCTCTGCCGCCTGCACACGGCCACGGCCGACTACAAGGAAGGGCGGGCGACGGCGGGCGAGGCGAAGATTCTCTTCCGCGACGATGGATCGGCCGAACGGCTGGATGCGCTGAACGGCTTCTCGCTGACCACCACGACCGGCAGCCGCCTGAGCGCGCCCACTGGCCACATGGAGTTCGATGCCAAGAATCAGCCTCGCCAGGGCCATCTGGAGGGCGGCGTCACGCTGGATTCGGCCAGCGAGCAGGCGGGCCGGCGGCGGCAGATGCACGCGACAGCGCCCACGGCTGCGCTGGAGTTTAACGGGCAGGGCCAGTTGCGCCACGCGCATTTAGAAATTGGCGTCGCGATGGACAGCGAGGAGCAGAGCCAGACGCAGCGGCTCAGCCGCCACTGGCGTTCGCCCGTGGCCGACGTCGAGTTTCGCCGCTCCGCCGGCGGGCAGCTTGAGCCGAGCGCGGTGCGCGGCACGGGCGGCGTCGTGGTCACAGGCGAGAGCCAGCTTGGCAACGCGGCGGCTCTGCCTTCGCGGCTTTCGGCCGACGAGTTGGCCGGCGTCTTTGGCCCTGATTCGGAGTTGACTGACCTGCGCGGCGTTGGCCACGCCGGCATTGCCGAGACCACCGCCAAAGGAGTTCGCCAGACCGCCAGCGGCGACCAGCTCGAAGTGCACTTTGCCGCGCCGTCCAGGCAGGCCGCGCATCAGGGCGCGGGCAGCAATGAACAGATTCAATCGGCCCGCATCGAGGGCCATCTTGAGCTGACGCAGACGCCGGCGGCCAAACCCGGCGCGCCTCCGCCGGCCACGCTACGGGCATTTGCCGGGCGCGCCGACTACGAAGGCCAGGGCGAGTGGCTGCATCTGAGTGTGAATCCCCGCGTGGAAGATGGAGCCTTGCAATTGACCGCCGACAAGGTGGAGCTTTCGCGAGTTACCGGCGATGCCTTTGCGCATGGCAACGTGAAGGCAACCCAGCAGGACGAAGGCGCGGCAGGCAGCGGCCAGCCGTCCAAGCCTGCGAGTAATCAAAACGGCATCGCCTTTGGCGGCGAAGGTCCGGCGCACGTGGTGGCTGCAGAAGCACAGATGAATCAGGCCACCGGCGAGGCGAGCTTTCGCGGCCAGGCGCGGCTCTGGCAGCAGGCCAACTCGGTCTCCGCGCCGCTGATCGTGCTCAATCATGATCGGCGTACGATGGTGGCGCGCACTACGAACGCCTCTGAGCCGGTGCGCACGGTGTTGGTGAGCCAGAGCGACGGGCAGGCCAGCAAAGCGCAAGCAAAAGCCAAGCAGCCTTCGGTGATTCGCGTACGCGGCGGCGACTTTCAGTACTCCGACATTGAGCGCAAGGCGGTGATGCGCGCCGGCATTCTGGGCGCGGTCGTCGCCGAGGCGGGAACCGCGACCTCGTCCTCTAATGAGGTTGAAGTGCTGCTGCTCCCTGCCAAAAAGAAAGACGCGCAGTCGCAGGTGGACCATCTCACGGCGCGCGGCCATGTGGTGCTCTTGAGCGAAGGCCGCCGCGGCACGGGCGAGCAGTTGGTCTACACCGGCGCGACAAACGAGTACGTGCTGACCGGCACGGCGGCCTCGCCGCCCAAGATGACCGATCCCGCGCGCGGAACCGTGACCGGCGAGGCGTTGGTCTTCCACGGCCGCGATGACAGCGTCAGCGTCGAATCCGCAGGCGGGCGGAAGACGGCTACGGAGACGACCGCGCCGAGGTGATAGTCTGTTTTGCAGTAAGAAAGAGGATCACGTATGGAGTTCACGACCAAGATTTAAGAGCGAGATTATATCTCCGGGTATCGATTGGCCAACAAATCTATTCTTTTGACAATCCTCTTGGTATGGCTCTGTGGGGTTTTTGTATTTTCTCTTTATCTTCTCGTGACGGGGATCATCATTGCGCCGAAGTATCCATTCACTTATTTTAATGGTTTAATGGCATTATTTCTGTTTGGGTTTTTGTGGATTTACCTGCCAAATCGGATTCGTAGACAGTATCGTAAGGATCCGAGTCAACAGGGTGAGATGTTTGTACAACTCAGTTCTGAAGGAGTCTCTGAAAAGTCTTTGATAGGATCGAGTATAAACAGAAGTTGGAATGTCTGCTCTTATTGGCGTGAATCCAAAAGAGTCATCATACTCATGACTCACTCCGGTATTTACTTCACCTTTCCGATTGCATGTCTGAACAATGAACAGCAGAGTGAGTTGCGCGGCATTCTCACCGCGGCTCTTCCGAAAAAGTGAATCTTCCGTCGTGACCATTGACCCAATCGCTTGAGCATTGGCGTATACAGTTCACCATGCCCTTGACGATATATGTAAATAGTGACATAGTGAAAGCATGACGTGGCAAATCGAATTTACGGACGAATTTGGCGATTGGTGGGACG
>Ga0302319_10008886_pt1 | contig 19452 bp, 14 predicted proteins | sample Bog_T0_2_FD_203319 | JGI IMG/M metagenome (GOLD analysis project Ga0302319, IMG submission 203319) | Peat permafrost microbial communities from Stordalen Mire near Abisko, Sweden - Bog_T0_2 | ecosystem: Environmental > Terrestrial > Soil > Wetlands > Peat | place: Sweden: Abisko, Stordalen Mire... | reverse complement strand
GGATACGCCATGACCGAACGCATCAAGCAATTCCTCGCCCGCAACCCCGAAGCGGGCCCGCGCCTCGTCGTCGACCTCGAAGTCGTACGCGACAATTATACGCAGTTCGCCAGAGCGTTGCCGGACACCCGCGTGTTCTATGCGGTGAAGGCCAATCCCGCGCCCGAAATTCTCGATCTGCTCGCCCGCCTCGGCTCGTGCTTCGACGCCGCCTCGGTCGTCGAGATCGAGCAGGCGTTGGCGGCCGGCGCGACGCCGGATCGCATCAGCTACGGCAACACGATCAAGAAGGAGCGCGACATTGCCCGGGCCTATACGCTGGGCGTAAAACTGTTCGCCGTCGATTGCGTCGAGGAAGTCGAGAAGATCGCGCGCGTCGCGCCGGGCTCGAAAGTGTTCTGCCGCATTCTCTGCGATGGCTCGGGCGCCGAATGGCCGCTGTCGCGCAAATTCGGCTGCGCGCCGGCCATGGCGATCGACGTGCTGGAGCACGCCCATCGCCTCGGCCTTGTCGCGCACGGGCTGTCGTTCCACGTCGGCTCGCAGCAGCGCAATCCGCGCATGTGGGACGGCGCCCTGAAGGCTTGCGCCCTGGTGTTCAAGGAACTCGCCGAGCGCGGCATTCCGTTGCAGATGATCAATCTCGGCGGCGGTTTTCCGACGCGCTATCTCAAGAACGTGCTCCCCGTTCGCGCCTACGGGCAGATGATTTTTCGCTCTCTTCGCCGCCACTTCGGCAACCGCATCCCGGAGACGATCATCGAACCCGGCCGCGGCATGGTCGGCAATGCCGGAATCATCGAAGCCGAAGTGGTGCTGATTTCGCGCAAGAGCGCCGGGGATCGCCAGCGCTGGGTCTATCTTGACATCGGCAAGTTCAACGGCCTCGCCGAGACGATGGACGAGATGATCCGCTACCCGATCCGCTCAGCCTTCGACGACGATGAGACCGAGCCCTGCGTTATCGCCGGCCCGACCTGCGATTCGATGGACGTGCTCTACGAGAAAGAGCCATACGGGCTCCCGGTGAGCCTGCAGATCGGCGCGAAACTGCTGATAGAAGGCACGGGGGCCTATACGACGACCTATTCGGCGGTGGGGTTCAACGGGTTCCCGCCGCTGAAGAGCTATGTGATATGAGGCGGCGGAAGTATGCGTTCGCCGCATTGGACCGTCGAGGCCGCATGCCTTATTATCGTCGTGGCGACGAAATAGGCGGCTCGCCACGGAGCAGAAGATATTGCCCTTCCCAAGCCTCCGCGGCGCGGCGAGTCTGCGCCGAGTGACCTGAAACGCGTCGGGCCCACGCATGAAGAGTCGGAAATTCTCGAGCGTGTAAGAAACTGGGCGGGCGGCGGGGACGCGGCTCTGTCGTGGCGCCGCTCAGAGCCGATATCGGCCTTCGGCGACCGTACGGCGGAGTCGCTGGTAAAATTCGGCGAAGCCTCGGCGCTCCGCGATTATCTCGAATCGATCGCCCTCGGCGGCTTCGCTTGAGGTTTGTCGAGACCGCGTTTCGCGCCCATAACCCCCGCTGGTCGTTTGGACCGACCTCGGGGGACAGCGACGCGATTCATGGCGGACGTTTTGATCCCCAAGGCATGCCCGCCCTTTGCCTTTCCCTCGACGGCGTCACCGCCATCAAGCAAGCCGACCAGGGCTTGCCGCGCAAAATGGAGCCCTACGTTCTGTGCTCCTGCGAAATCGACCGCGAGCACGTCGTGGAATTCGTTGACGAGGCCGGTCTCCGAGTCGCGGACGTGGGCGTACCTTGCTCAGGTGGGGGCGCCGACACGGCCGCCGACCGCAACCTCGTCCTCTGGCGTTGGGGTCCGGACCTTCCGCACCGGATTTCGGTCGACGATCCCAGCGGTCGATTGCCGAGGAACCAACTCTCCTGGGACTGAGCACCGCTGGAGCGGTATCCGATCAAACGGGATCGGTTTTTGTCATTCCCGTGCACGCAGGAATCCAGGGCCGCCGGACGTCGTGTCCCTCTGGATCACCGCTTTCGCGGCGATGACAAGCCAGGCTGATCGGAAACCGCTCTAGCGGCGTCGAATACCCTCATCGACTGACGGCCCTGGCGGATTGGGCTCCGACGCCCTACCTACGGGGAGAGATCCCGTTGCTCCCTCCTAAAGTGACTCCATTACATGCCCTTCTGGCTAGACATCGCCGCCTTCGCGCTCAAGGCGCTGCTCATCGTCGCCGCCGTCGGCGCGGTAGCGCTCATCGTCGCCATAACTGCACGGGGCTCGCGCGAGGAACATCCGGATCTCGAGGTCAAATCGCTCGACGACCGCTACGACCAGGACGAGGCGCTGATTCGATCCGAGATCCTCGACAAGCGCGGCCGCAAGGCCTTCGCCAAGGCGCGCAAGGCGGAGAAGAAGGCGCCGCGGCCGGACAAGCGCGTATTCGTTTTGCGCTTCAAGGGCGACATCGGGGCGAGCGCGGTCGGCCGCCTAGGGCGCGAAGTCGACACGGTGCTGTCCGTCGCGCGTCCCGGCGTCGACGAGGTGGTGACCCGGCTCGACAGCCCCGGGGGCACGGTCACGGGCTACGGTCTGGCCGCCTCGCAATTGCGGCGCCTGACGGAGCGCAAGGTGCAGCTGACGATCTGCGTCGATCAGGTCGCGGCAAGCGGCGGCTACATGATGGCCTGTGTCGCCGACCGCATCCTCGCCGCGCCGTTCGCGATCGTCGGCAGCATCGGCGTCGTCGCGCAGGCCCCGAACCTTAGCAAGCTGTTGAAGAAGAACGATATCGACTACGAGGAGATCACCGCGGGCGAGTACAAGCGCACGATTTCCTTGTTCGGTGAAGTTACCCCGGCCGGGCGCGAGCATTTCAAGGAAAAGCTCGACGCGATTCATGGCGCGTTCAAGCGCTTCGTCGCCCTGAACCGGCCGAAAGTCGATGTAGACCGGCTCGGCAACGGCGACATCTGGCTGGCGTCCGAGGCGCTGGCGCTCGGTCTGGTCGACGAACTGTCCACCGCCGATGACTATTTGTTCCGCATGCGCAAGAGCGCCAGACTCTATGAAGTGTCGCTCCCGACGAAGCGCGGGCGCTGGATTCAGCAGATTCTCGGCGGGCTCGGCCTCTCGGAGTTGCTGACGGCGACGAGAGGGCCACGGTTTCTGGCCTGAGCCTCATATGGCTATCTTTGCAGTATAGATTCGTCGACAATAAGAATTGTTCTCGGCGCGTTTGTCTTTGATCGGAACAAATTTTGAATACCCAGCTCGAGGTTAACCAAAAATGGGTTGCGGATGGGTCATTATACGCCTCTAGACCGGTAAGAACTGCCTGACGTTACGGATGGAAGCGGAGTTATGAATGCCACAGCGCCGCGAAGAGGCGATTTTTTCGTGTGCTGACAGGCTTTAACTTACTGCAGCGGCATAAAAAATTAACCGACGGGTCCCAGTATCAAAAAATTGTATTTCACCCCTGTTGAGGGCCGACCCCATGGCGCCGTTTCGAAGGATCGCGAGGGCCACTAATCTCGTGGGCGTCGCGGCGCTGACATCGGCGATCGTCATAGTCACGATTGCGGTGGCCGTGTTCAACATGCGCTCGGACGCCATCGAAACGGCGGCGTCCCACATTCGCGATATGTCGGCAGTGCTCGCCGACGACGTCGCCAATTCGATCGCGGGCCTCGACTTGACGCTGCGCGACGCAGTGGAAATTACCCAATCGACCACCACCGGGGCGACGATATCGGAGGCCGATGCGGAAGCGATCCAAAAGTTTCTCGCCCTTCGGCGACAGGCCATGGGGCAGACGCAAGTCATCGCGGTGGCCAACGCGTCGGGCCAAGTGGTTTCGGCCGCCGACGACGCTTTACCCATGCAGGTCTTCGACATCAACGATCGCGAATATTTCACCGCCCTGCGCGACGGCGCCGTGCATGGCTTGTTCATCAGCAAGCCATTGGAAAATAAGCTGAATGGTAAGATTACGATGTTTCTTGCCCGACGCATCGACGGGTCGCACGGACAATTCCTGGGCGTCGCCTTCGTCGGGGTCGAACCGGCGCAGTTGTTTCGTAATCACGGGACGCTCAAGGCCGACAATGACCGGAGCTTTTCGCTGTTCTACGAAGACGGCACGGTCGGGTTCCGTGAGCCCAATATTGCCAAACTCATAGGCAAATCCGGAATCTTGAACCCAAGCGCCAATTGGTCGCAAGTCGTCAAGGCCGGAGGCGGCCTCTATCATGTCCAAGGCCTGTTGGATCCGCGTCCGCGCTATGTCTCGGTCAGTCCGGTCGTCGGTCACCCGTTCTTCGTCAATGTAGGCGTCACCGATTCCGCCGTGTTCGCAGCGTGGAGGTCGCGCGCGACCATGATCGTCCTTGCCGGCCTCGTCGGACAGGCGTTGATCGGGGCACTCTTGTATTCCCAGTCCCGCCTCACGGGCCGCCTTACGCGGACGCGCATGCGCGCCTGGATGCGCGCCAAGCGCCTGAAGACGAAGGAACTGGAACTTTCCCAGTCCCGCGATCGCTTCGGCCTGTCGATGGACTATATCTCTCAGGGGTTCGCGATTTACGATGCGCAAGAACGTCTGCTTTGCTCAAATCGCAGCTACGCGGAAATTTACGGAGTGCCGCCCGAGCAAATTCATGCGGGGATGTCTGCGGCGCGAATTATCGAATTGCGTATCGCCTACGGCTCCTGCACGCCCGCCGCGGCCGCCGCCTACGACGCCGCGAACCGGGACGCGACAACCAAGGGCGAGCAATGCATCACTTTGAACGATGGCCGTATCGTTAGCGCGCGCTTGAAGCGCACGACCGAAGGCGGTTGGATGACCGTGCAAGAAGACGTAACCGAGCGAATGCGCGCCGTACGGGAACTCACTTACGCCGTCGGTCATGACAACCTGACGCAACTCGGGAACCGTCAGGCTTTCAAGGACCTGCTGGCCGAAAGGTTCAAATCCCCGTCGAACCCGCGTTTCGGGCTGCTGCTCGCCGACCTCGACGGCTTCAGGGAGGTCAACGACACCTACGGCCAGGAGGTTGGCGACGTGGTGCTGGTCGAAGTCGCCAAGCGGCTGGTTTCCGGTGTCGGCGAAGGTTTTGTCGCGCGCCTTGGCGGCGACGAATTCGCAGTGGTTTTGGCGGCGGGCGCGGTCGAAATCGACGCGTTGAAGGCGGTGGCGGAATGCCTGGTCCAGGCGGCGCAGGCGCCGATCTTCGTCGACGGGCGGCGGATCACACTCGGGCTGAGCGTCGCGGTCAAGATCGTCGATCCCGCCACCAGCGATCTGGCGACGGCGATGCGCCGCGCCGATCTCACGCTCGGCGTCGCCAAGGTGGGCGGCGGCAATTGCATCCGTGAATATCACCCCGACATGGAGCGAGATTACCACCAGCGCATTCAATTGGAACAGGATCTTCGCGCCGCGATCGACAAGGGGCAGCTGTCGGTCCATTATCAGCCGATCGTCTCCGCCTACGATGGCGCGGTCATCTGCATGGAGGCGCTGGCCCGCTGGCGTCACCCGACGCGCGGCATGATTTCCCCCGGCGTCTTCATCCCGCTCGCCGAGGAAATCGGCATGATCAACGCGATCGGCGACTGGGTGCTCCATCAGGCCTGCATGGACGCCGCGCAATGGCGCTCCGAAATCGTCGTCGCCGTCAACGCCTCGTCGCTTCAGGTCGAGCGGCCGGACTACGTCAGTAGGGTCATGGCCGCGCTGGAGGCGTCGAAATTGTGTCCGCAACGTCTGCAACTGGAGATCACGGAATCGGTGCTGTTGCGCAACAACGAGGCGACGACCCGGCACATGGCGACCCTGCGCGCGCTCGGCGTGACCTTCGCGCTCGACGATTTCGGCACCGGCTACGCCTCGCTCGCCTATCTGAAGACTTTCCCGCTCGACAAGATCAAGATCGACAAAACCTTCGTCGATGATGTCTGCGTCGATACGCAATCGATCGCGATCGTCGGCGCCATCGTCGGGCTGGCGAGCGGCCTCGGGGTGGGGACCACCGCCGAGGGCGTCGAAACCCGCGAGCAATACGAAGCCCTGCGCGCGATCGGCGTCCAGTCGATCCAGGGCTATTATTTCTGCAAACCGAAGGCGATCGGCGACCACGACCGCGCGACGATCTTCGCGGACGAAACCGGGTCCGGAACGGCCGACGCGCGGGCGGCGTGATAAGCCAGTCAGTCTCCATTTTTCGACGGAGAGGCTGGGGCATGGCGGGAGTGGGAGACGGCCACGCGCCCTTACTCCACGTCGTCCACCTTCACCGTCCGCCCCGAAAGCTTCTGCGCCAGCGAGGCTTCCATGAACGGGTCCAGGTCGCCGTCGAGCACATCCGAGGGCGTCCCCGATGTGTAGCCGGTGCGCAAATCCTTCACCATTTGATACGGTTGCAATACGTAGGACCGGATCTGGTGGCCCCAGCCGATTTCGGTCTTCGAGGCGGCGTCGGCGGTGGCCTTGGCTTCCTTGATTTCCAACTCCCGCTCATAGAGGCGGGCGCGCAGCATGTTCCAGGCGGTGGCGCGGTTCTTGTGCTGCGAGCGCTCCATCTGGCAGGCGACGATGATGTTGGTCGGGATATGTGTGATGCGTACCGCCGACTCGGTCTTGTTGACGTGCTGGCCGCCCGCGCCCGAGGCGCGATAGGTGTCGATGCGGCAATCACCCTCGTTGATTTCGACGTGGATCCGGTCGTCGACGACGGGATAGACCCAGACCGAGGCGAAACTGGTGTGGCGGCGGGCGTTGGAATCGAACGGAGATATGCGCACCAACCGGTGCACGCCCGATTCGGTCTTCGTCCAGCCATGGGCGTTGTGACCTTTGATCATCAGCGTCGCGGACTTTATGCCGGCTTCGTCGCCGGGCGTTTCTTCCACCAGCTCGACGTCGAATTTATGCCGCTCGCCCCAACGCATGTACATGCGCAGCAACATGCGCGCCCAGTCGCAGCTTTCCGTGCCGCCGGCGCCGGAATGCACTTCGACATAAGTGTCGTTGGCGTCCGCCTCGCCCGAAAGCAGGGCCTCCAACTGGCGGCGCTCGCACTCGAGCTTTAACGCGCGCAGAGCGGCGAGGCCCTCGTTCTCGGTGGCGACGTCGTCTTCCATCTCGCCGAGCTCGACGAGCGTGGCGGCGTCTTCGAGGTCGCGGCTGATCTTATTGATCCCGCCGAGGCGATCTTCGAGCTGGGTGCGCTCGCGCATCAGTTTTTGCGCGGCTTCGGGGTCGTTCCAGAGATTGGGATCTTCGGACTTGGCGTTGAGTTCGGCTAGACGTCGTATTGCAGTGTCGACGTCAAAGATGCCTCCTCAGCAGTCCCGCGGACTGCTTGATGCTCTCGACCAACGATTCGGCTTCGGCGCGCATGAATGTTTCCCGTACGAACGGCCCGTTTAGACGAGGCCGACGGCGCCGACAAGCAAAACCGGTTGGGCATGGCGGTCGAAGAGCGTTTCCCGTCTTATCGGGCGGCCAATTCCGGCTGGACGCCGGCGTGGAGCCTCAGAGGCCCGTCTCTCCCAAGGGAAAAGCCGTGCCGCGCCGGTCGACACAAAAAAGAGGCCGCTGTGTTGCCACAGCGGCCCGAGTCTAGGGAGGAAACGCCCAAGGAGGGCATATGCGGTAGATCGTACCGCACCGCAGCAATCTACGTGTGCGTTGCACCAAAAGCAAGCGAAATCTTCGATTTTCCTGACGATTTGGTCAAAATTGTCAGTTTGACCTCACAAATGCATAAATCGCACAGTATTAAATGTTTGAAAAAACGAGCATTTTAACAACTGTCGCGCAGACGCGACAGTTCGTAGCATTTGTTCGCAACCCGGGCGAAAGCCCAGGGCAGGGCCTGGCGTTCGCACGCAAGGGCGATTTACGGCACCGAATGACCCTCCTCCGCTTGGCGATCCTCTGCGGCAAAACGAATCTTGTCTATGACTGAAAAGTCAGTCATTGGTACGTCGCCATTGCCGAAGGGAAAGCGATTGCCGTTGTCCGTCAAATCCATCGGCGCCCAAAACCGAGCCGCCGCCGCTGAAGAACGCCGGCAGGCGATCCTCGACGCGGCGCTGACGGAATTTGCCGAACACGGTTTCGCCGGCGCTCGCCTCGACGACGTCGCGAGGCGCGCCGGCGTCGCCAAGGGCACCATCTATTTGCTCGCCAAGGACAAGCAGGATCTGCTGCAGCAGGTCGTCCTGCGCTCCCTGGCGCCCCTGCTCGAACGCCTGACGCCGCCGCGGCCGGCGCCGGCAACGATCGACGAATTCCGCGCGCTGATGGAATTTTTCCGCGCGGAAGTGATGCAGACCAATCGCCGCCTCGTGGCGCAGATCATCTTGCGGGAAGGCGGCCGGTTCCCCGAGATCGCCGCGTTCTGGCACAGGGAAGTCGTGACCAAGATCCTCGCCTATGTCGCCGACGCCGTCCTTCGCGCCGAGCGGGACGGACTTCTGCGCTCGAGCGCCTATGCGCGGTTTCCGCAACTGGTGATGGCGCCGATGCTGTTCGCGCTGGTCTGGGACACGCAATTCGCCAAATTCGCGCCGCTCGACATTTCGGGCCTGCTCGGCGCCCATTTCGAGGCGCTGTTCGGCGCCGACGCCTCAAGGGACAATCAGTCATGACCGAGGATCGAAAACCGTTCCCGACGAAGCGGGTCGCGCTCGCGGCCGTCCTGATCGCGCTGGCGGGCGCGGGCTATGCGGCATGGCTTCTCGGCGTCCTGCCCGCCGACTTGACGCGGCTTTGGAGCCACCCGAGCACGGGTCTTATTTTGCAAGGCAATGTCGAGGTCCGGCAGGTCAACCTCGGCTTCAAGGTCGCCGGCCGCATTGAAAAGCTGCTGGTCGACGAAGGCGACAAGGTGAAAACCGGTCAGCCGCTCGCCTCGCTCGAAAAAGTCTATTTCCAAGATGCGCTCGCTCAGGCGAAGGGCTTGCGCGATCAGGCGGCGGCGAATTACGCCAAGATGAAGGCCGGCAACCGCCCCGAGGACATCGCCGAGGCCGAGGCGACAGTCACGCAGCAGGAGGCGACGCTGCGGACCGCGACGCAGACGCTCGACCGAGCCCAGTCCCTGCTGAACTCCGCATCGGGCACGATCGCCACCTACGACGACGCCTTGGGCGCGCAACGCGAGGCGGCGGCGCGCGTAAACGTCGCGCGGCAGGCGCTGATCCTGATGAAGGCCGGTTACCGCGTCGAGGACATCGAATCCGCGCGGGCGCAACTCGCCCAGCAGGACGCGGCGGCTGTGACCGTCGAACGGCAACTCGCCGACGCCGATCTGATCGCCCCGAGCGACGGTGTCGTCGAGAGCCGCGCCGAAGAAGTGGGCGCCATCGTCGGCGTCGGCGAAACCGTATTTGTGCTGAGCCTGACGAAGCCGGTCTGGGTGCGCACCTATGTCTCCGAGCCGGATCTCGCGCGCATCCGTCCGGGCATGGCGGTCGAGGTCAAGCCGGACAGCCGCGAAATCGCACCGCTCAAGGGGCGCATCGGCTTCATCTCCACCGACGCGGAATTCACGCCCAAGACGGTGGAAACGCGCGAATTGCGCACCGCGCTGGTCTACCGCCTGCGCGTCGTGGTCGACGACCCCGGCGACGCGCTGCGGCAGGGCATGCCGGTCACCGTCAACGTCCTCGACGCTTCCGCGCGATGAACGAGCCGCTCGCCAACCTGAGTGAACTGACCAAGCGCTTCGACGCGAAGACGCCGCCGGCGATCGATCGGCTGACGACGCAAATACTGCCCGGCCGCGTCACCGGCCTCGTCGGGCCCGACGGCGCCGGCAAGACCACGCTGATGCGGCTGATGGCGGGGCTGCTGGCGCCCACCTCCGGCGCGATCCACGTCTGCGGGTTCGACACCTTGGCCGAGCCCAATGCGCTGCATGACGTGATTGGCTATATGCCGCAGCGCTTCGGCCTGTACGAAGACCTTTCGGTGCTCGAAAATCTCAACCTCTACGCCGACCTGCGCGGCGTAACCGGCGAGGCGCGGGTAGAAACCTTCGAGCGGCTGCTCGCCTTCACCGATCTGGCGCGCTTCACCAAACGGCTCGCCGGCGACCTCTCGGGCGGCATGAAGCAGAAGCTGGGCCTCGCCTGCGCCATGCTGCGCTCGCCGAAATTGCTGCTGCTCGACGAGCCCAGCGTCGGCGTCGACCCGATCTCGCGGCGAGAATTGTGGCATATGGTCTATCAACTGATCGGCGACGGCGTCGGCGTCGTCTGGAGCACGTCCTATCTCGACGAGGCTGAGAATTGCGCCGACGTCATCGTGCTCAACCAGGGACGCGCGCTCTACCAGGGCGATCCGAAGGCGATGACCAGCACGATGGAGGGCCGCGTGTTCCGCCTGAGCGGCGCCGGCGCGGAACGCCGCGCCGTGCTCGCCGCGGCGTTGGCTCGCCCCGACGTGCTCGACGGCGTGATCCAGGGCGAAGCCTTGCGGCTCGTCATGACCGAAGACGCGCCGGCGCCAAAGCCGGAGGAAATCACCAAGTCGGCGGGCGCCCGCGTCGAACCGACGAAGCCTCGGTTTGAGGACGCGTTCGTCGCCGCGCTCGGCGGCCAGCCCAAGCGCCATCTGACGGTATCGACGCGGGCGCTGGGCGGCCACGACGGCGTCACGCCGGTGAGCGCGCAAGACTTGACCAAGCGCTTCGGCGCCTTCACCGCGGCCGATCACATTTCTTTCGAAATCAAGCGTGGCGAGATTTTTGGCTTGCTCGGACCCAACGGCGCCGGCAAATCGACGACCTTCAAAATGATGTGCGGCCTATTGCGCCCGACTTCGGGCAAGGCGCTTGTGGACGGCCTCGATCTCTATGGCGCGCCCTCGGCGGCGCGGGCGCGGCTCGGCTACATGGCGCAAAAATTTTCGCTCTATGGCGATCTAAGCGTCAAACAGAACCTCAGCTTCTTCGCCGGCGCCTACGGCCTCGCCGGGCGGGCGCGAAGCGAGGCGATGGATCGCGCCGTCGCGGCCTTCGATCTGGCGCCGCATCTCGCGACCAACGCCGGCGCCTTGCCGCTCGGCTTCAAGCAAAGACTGGCGCTCTCCTGCGCCATCCTGCACGAGCCGCCGGTGCTATTCCTCGACGAGCCCACCTCCGGGGTCGATCCGCTGACGCGCCGAGAGTTCTGGGGCTTCATAAACGCGCTCGTCGCGCGCGGCGTGACGATCATGGTCACCACGCATTTCATGGACGAAGCCGAATATTGCGACCGCATCGGACTGATCTATCGCGGCCAATGCATCGCCATCGACACGCCCGAAGCCTTGCAGGCCCGCGTCGCCACGCCCGACCTGCCGCATCCGACCCTCGAGGACGCCTTCATCGGCCTCATCGAAGCCCATGACAAGATCGCCGCATGAGCGCCTTCGGACCTCGCCAGGGGCGCTTGCGCCGCATCCGCGCGCTGATCTGGAAGGAAAGCCTCCAGGTCGTGCGCGATCCCTCTAGCTTCGTCGTCGGCTTCGTGCTGCCGATCATCCTGCTGGTGCTGTTCGGCTACGGCGTCTCGTTTGACGCGTCGGTCATCCGCGTCGGCCTGGTCATCGAGGAGCCGACCGCGAACACCGCGTGGTTCCTCGCATCGCTCTCCAACACGCCGTTCTTCGCTGTGCAGATCTCGGCCGATCCTCGCGCCTTCCATGACGAACTCGCCTCCGGCGCCATCAACGCCATCGTCGATCTCCCCGGCGATTTCTCGCAACGGCTGGCGCGCGGCGACACGGCAAGCGTCCAGCTCATCACCGATGGCAGCGACCCGAATACCGCGAGCCTCGCCAGCGGCTACATACAGGGCGCATGGCAATCCTGGCTCAATCAAAAGGGGCTCACGGCGGGCGCGCCGCCGCCGCCGGGCATCGACGTGTTGCCGCGCGTCTGGTTCAATCCCGAACTCGAGAGCCGGCGTTTCCTGGTGCCAGGTTCGATCGCGCTGATCGAGATGATGATCGGTTCGCTGCTCACCGCGCTGGTCGTCGCGCGCGAATGGGAGCGCGGCACGATCGAGGCGTTGCTGGCGACGCCGATCGGCATCGTCGAGTTCATGATCGGCAAGCTTGCGCCCAACTTCCTGCTCGGCCTCGCCGCGATGACGGTCTGCGTGCTTGCGGCTCTGTTCCTGTTTCACATCCCGCTGCGCGGCTCGATTTGGCTGCTCTATGGCTTCACCTCGATCTTCCTGCTCGTCGCGCTGAGCCAGGGCCTGCTCATTTCTTCGCTGGTGCGCACGCAATTCCTGGCGAGCCAGATCGCCATGATCACCGCTTTCTTGCCCGGCCTGTTCTTCTCCGGCTTCCTGTTCGAACTGTCGAGCATGCCGGTTCCGTTGCAATGGTTCTCGCGTATCGTGCCGGCGCGTTATTATGTGCAAGGGCTGCAAACGCTGTTCCTGGCCGGCGACATCGGCTCGGTGTTGATCCCCTGCTCATTGGCGTTGCTGGCGATGAGCGCCGTGCTGTTTCTGCTCACGGCGCGTTCGACGCGCACGCGGCTCGATTGAGGAAACGCCAAATTGAGCTGGACCCGGATAGTCGCGCTGATCATCAAGGAACTGCTCGCCGCGTTCCGCGACCCCAAGGCGCGCGTGGCGCTGATCGCGCCGCCGATATTGCAGCTTTTCCTCTACGCTTTCGCCGCGACGATGGACGTCAATCACGTCTCGATCGGCGTGCTCGACCGGGACTGGGGTCTGGCCTCGACCGAGCTGGTGGCGCGGCTCGAACGCACCCCGTCGTTCGCCGAAATCCATCATTACCAAAGTCCCGCCGAAGCGCAGCGCGCCATCGACTCGCAGGACGTGCTGGCGGTGCTGGAGATTGACCAAGGCTTTTCGCGAGAACTGGCGCGGGGCGCCCGGCCTGCGGTGCAGGTGCTGCTCGACGGGCGCAAGTCGAACAGCGCGCAGATCGTCAGCAATTACATCAGCGTCATCGTCGCCAATTTTGCCGCAGAATTTGCAAACGGAACGGCGGTTCCGCCGGTCAGCCAGATCGTCGATCGCACCTGGTACAATCCCAACAAGGACTTTCGCACCGTGATGGCGCCGAGCCTACTGGCGACGCTGACGATGACCACCGTGCTGATGATCGTCGGCATGTCGGTGGCGCGCGAGCGCGAACTCGGCACTTTCGAGCAATTGCTGGTCTCGCCGCTGCAACCGATCGAAATCATCATCGGCAAGGCGGCGCCGGGCATGGTCGTCGGCCTCTCTCAAGGCGCCCTGATCGCGCTGATCGTCGTGTTCGTGTTCGGCATTCCGATCACCGGCTCGGTGACGCTGCTGTTCGCCAGCCTCGCGATCTTCCTCGTCGCCGTCATCGGCGTCGCGCTGTTCATCTCCTCGCTCGCCTCCAATCAGCAGCAGGCGATGATGGGCATCATGGTGGTGATGATGCCGGCGATGATGCTTTCCGGCTTCGCCTCGCCGGTGCAGAACATGCCGGGCTGGCTGCAGCCGCTGGCGATGATGAACCCACTGACCCATTTTCTGGTCATCGTCAGAGGCATTTTCCTGCGCGACATGACCGCCGATCTCGTCGCGGCGCGGCTGTGGCCGATGGCGCTGATCGCTTTGGTTACGATTTCGGCGGCGAGCTGGTTGTTCAGGCGGCGCGCGCAGTGAACCCGGGGCGCCTTGCCGGCTCTCCATGGCCCTCGCAAACCGGCATTTGCTTATGACCGCGATAACGCCTAGCTTTTCCGCCATCGGCGGCTTGACTTTGACGAAGGCGCGCGTCCAAGATACCTGACCATTCGGTCAAGAACGCTTGCCCGAACCAATAGCTGCCGCTCGAGTGGCGAGGCAGGCGGGGCGCGTACTCAAAGCCGCCTCGCGGGATCTAGTAGGGAGACATAAATGGCCGGTGGGATCTTCAAATTCGCAGGCGCAATCGCCGCCGCTCTCATGGCGTCCACCGCGGCGTTCGCGGCCGACGTAAAGCCAGCGGTCGTCTACGACCTCGGCGGCAAATTCGACAAGTCCTTCAACGAGGGCGTGTTCAACGGCGCCACCAAGTTCACCAAGGACACCGGCGTCGCGTTCCGCGACCTCGAAATCCAGAGCGACGCCCAGCGTGAGCAGGTGTTGCGCAAGTTCGCCAAGGACGGCTTCTCGCCGATCATGACCGTCGGCTTCGCCTGGGCCACCGCGCTCGGAAAAGTCGCCGACGAGTTTCCGAAGACCGATTTCGGCATCATCGACATGGTCGTCGACAAGCCCAACGTTCAGTCGATCGTGTTCAAGGAACATGAAGGCTCGTTCCTCGTCGGCGTGATCGCGGCCGAGACGTCCAAGTCCGGCAAGGTCGGCTTCGTCGGCGGCATGGACATTCCGCTGATCTCGAAATTCGGCTGCGGCTACGCCCAGGGCGTCAAATACGTGAAGGGCTCCGACGAAGTGTTCGCCAATATGACCGGCACCGATTACCACGCCTGGAATGATCCGGTGAAGGGCGGCGAACTCGCCAAGTCGCAAATGGATCGCGGCGCGGACATCGTCTACGCCGCGGCCGGCGCGACAGGACAGGGCGTTCTGAAGGCGGCCGCGGACGCCGGCAAACTCGGCATCGGCGTCGACTCCGACCAGGACAATTTGTTCCCGGGCAAGGTGCTGACCTCGATGCTCAAGCACGTCGACGTCGCGACCTATCAGATGTTCAAGGACGCCAAGGACGGCGCCTGGAAGCCAGGCATCAAGGCGTTCGGCCTCGCAGAAGGCGGAGTGGGCTATGCCCAGGACGAGTGGAACAAGCCGATCCTGACCGCCGACGCGGTGAAGGCCGCCGAAGCCGCCAAGGCCGACATCATTTCCGGCAAGATCCAGGTTCACGACTTCACCGCCGACGGCAAGTGCCCGGTCTGATCCGGTTGCTGGGTTAAAAGGGTCGTTTCTCCATCGCCCTCACCGTCATGGCCGGGCTTGTCCCGGCCATCCACGTCGAAGTGCAATGCGTCGTCTGCCAGTCTTGCGTCGATAGCGCGACGTGGTTGCCCGGGACAAGCCCGGGCATGACAGCTGAAGGCGTGGGCTCAAGCTAAGTCTTGCCGAGCGTCAGCGGCGTTACCTGACTGCCTAATCTTCTCTGGAGGTGGGATTGACGACCGAGGCTCAGCCGGCGCCCGCCATCGAACTCATCGGGATCGACAAGAGTTTCGGCCCGGTTCGGGCCAATAAAAACGTCAATCTGCGCGTCGAGCGCGGACTCATTCACGGCATCGTCGGCGAGAACGGCGCTGGCAAATCTACGCTGATGTCGATTCTCTATGGCTTTTACGAAGCAGACGCCGGCGATATTCGCGTCAACGGCGAAATCGTCCGCATCCGTTCGTCGCGCGAGGCGATCTCGCACGGCATCGGCATGGTGCATCAGCATTTCATGCTCGTGCCTCCGCTGAGCGTGCTGGAAAACGTGATGCTCGGCGCCGAGGGCGGCGCGTTGCTTTCCGGCGGCGCGGGAATAATTCGCAAGGAGTTGGCGCGGCTCGGCAAGGAATACGCGCTCGACGTCAATCCCGACGCGATCGTCGGCGAGCTCTCGGTCGGGTTGCAGCAGCGCGTCGAAATCCTCAAGGCCCTGGTGCGCGGCGCGGAAATCCTCGTGCTCGACGAACCGACGGCGGTTCTCACGCCGTCAGAGGCGGATCAACTGTTCGAAATGCTGCGGGTGCTGAAGCGCCAGAACAAGACGATCGTTTTCATCACCCACAAGCTCCGCGAGATCATGGCGCTGACGGATCGGGTCTCGGTCATGCGCCAAGGCGAGATAGTCGCCACGTTTGAAACGTCGCGGACATCGCCGCCGGAACTCGCCGACGCGATGGTGGGTCGCAAGGTGATCCTCAAGGTCGACAAGGGCGTCGCCAAACCGGGCAAAATCGTGCTCGAAGCGCGCAACGTTTTCGTGAAGGACGATCGTGGCGTGACCCGCGTCGAGGACGTTTCGTTCGCGTTGCGCGAGGGCGAAATCCTCGGCGTCGCCGGCGTCGCCGGCAATGGCCAATCGGAATTGTTGGAGGCGCTCGCCGGCATTCGCCCGCTCGCTGCGGGAGAGATTCTCATCAACGGCGCGCCGCCGCCGCCCGACAAGCGCAACGCCAAAGGCTTGCGCGCCCTCGGGCTGGGGCACGTGCCGGAGGATCGCCATCGCGTCGGGCTCGTCATGCCCTTCGAGGCCTGTGAAAGCGCGATGCTCGGCTTCCATGACGAGAAGGTGTATGGCTCGGGCCTGCTTTTCAACCGAGGCGACATCATCGCCGACGAAGCCGCGAAGATGGAATCCTACGACATCCGCCCGCGCGCGCCCTTGCTGAAGACGGCGAATTTCTCCGGCGGCAATCAACAGAAGATCGTCCTCGCGCGCGAAATCGACCGCAATCCGAAGGTGATCCTGATCGGTCAGCCGACGCGCGGCGTCGACATCGGCGCCATCGAGTTCATCCACAAGCGCATCATCGCCATGCGCGACGCCGGCAAGGCGGTGCTGCTGGTGTCGGTCGAACTCGACGAAATTTTCGCCTTGTCGGACCGCATCATCGTGCTCTGCGCGGGCCGCGTCACCGGCGAGCGGCGCCCCGAGAACACCAACGCCCAGGACCTCGGCCTGCTGATGGCGGGCGTCAGCGAGCGCGCGGCATGAGAGGCGCCCACCGTCATTGCGAGCGCAGCGAATCTGCCCAGGGGCCGCGTGGGCGCGGCGCCATGACAAAGCGGCGAGCCTCAGCCCCGCGGCCCCTGGGTTGCCGCGTCGCTTCGCTCCTCGCAATGACGGCGAGGGCAACCGAGCGGCTGTGTTTCGCCCGATTGACCCAGTGTGAGCGCGCCGCATGAGCAACCCTCTGCGCCCTCTCCCGCAATGGGCCGACGTCGCGCTGATCCCGCTGCTCAACGTCGCCGCGGCGTTCTTCATTTCGGGCCTCGTCGTGCTCGCTATCGGCGAGAATCCGATCGAAGCGGTAAAACTGCTGATCGTCGGCGCGCTCGGCGATCTCGAAGGCATCGGCTTCACGCTCTATTACGCGACGAGTTTCATCTTCACCGGGCTCGCAGTGGCGGTCTGCTTCCATGCCGGTCTGTTCAACATCGGGGTCGAAGGTCAGGCCTACGTGGCGGGCCTGGGCGCGGCGCTCGTCGCGCTTTACTGTCAGTTCCTGCCCGGCTATTCGCTGGTCGTCGTCGCGATCGCCGCCGGCGCCTTGTTCGGCGCGGCCTTCGCGGCGATTCCCGGCTATCTCCAGGCCAAGCGCGACAGCCACATCGTCATCACGACGATCATGTTCAATTATATCGCCTCGGCTTTGATGGGCTATCTGGTCGTCAACATTTTGCGCGTGCCTGGGCAGATGAACGCGGAAACCGCGCCGTTCCCGGCCAAAGGTCAAGTGCCGCAGTTTCACGAGATCCTCAACAAGTTTGGCTTCGACTGGCCGGTCACCCCGTTCAACCTGTCGTTCCTGCTCGCCCTCGCCTGCGCCTTCGCCGTCTGGGTGCTGATCTGGCGCACCCGGCTCGGCTACGAGATCCGCACCGTCGGCGCCAATCCGGTCGCGGCGGTTTACGGCGGCATTTCGCCGGCGCGCATCACCATCATCACGACGCTGATTTCCGGCGGCCTGGCGGGCGGCATGGCGGCCAATGTGATCCTCGGCGAGGAGCATCGGCTGATCCTCGAATATACCGCGGGCTTCGGCTTCGTCGGCATCGCGGTGGCGCTGATGGGCCGCGCCCATCCGGTCGGCATCATTCTCGCCTCGATCCTGTTCGGCATTCTCTATCAGGGCGGCGCGGAACTCGCATTCGACAAGCCCAAGATCAGCCGCGACATGATCATCGTCATCCAGGGCTTCGTCGTGCTGTTCGCCGGCGGACTCGAGCACATGTTCCGCCGCCCGGTCGCGACGCTGCTGGCGCGCCGCACCAGTTCGCCGCCGATCTGAGGAACGACGATGGGATTCGAAGACGTCGTCAGCATCCTCGGCTCCGGCATTCGCCTCAGCGTGCCGCTCATCTTGGCCTGCCTGGCCGGCCTATGGTCGGAGAGGTCCGGCGTCGTCGATATCGGCCTGGAGGGCAAGATCCTCGTCGGCGCCTTCGCCGGCGCCGTTTTCGCCTTTTACACCGGCAGCGCCTGGGGCGGCATGTTGGGCGGCGTGATCGCGACGATCTTCGTCTCGCTCGTCCATGGCTATGCCTCCATCGACCAGCGGGCCAACCAGATCGTATCCGGCACCGCGATCAACATGGTCAGCGACGGCCTGACCGCGCTGATTGGCAACGCCATCTGGAGTCAAGGCGGCCGCACGCCGCAATTACCCGATACGGCGCTGTTCAATGAAATCAGGCTGCCGTTCGTCGAGACATTGGCGCCCGTTCCGGTGCTGGGGCCGATCTACAAACATCTGATTTCCGGCCACGACATCATCACTTACGCCGCCTTCGCCTTCGTGCCGCTGACCTATTGGGCGCTGTACTCGACCCGCTTCGGCCTGAGGCTGCGCGCGGTCGGCGAGAATCCGGCGGCTGTGGATACCGCGGGCATCTCGGTGCGCGGGCTTCGCTATTCCGCCGTGGTGATCTGCGGCGTGCTGGTCGGCCTTTCCGGCGTCTATCTCTCCGTGTCGCAGGCCGCGTATTTTCAGCCGCACATGAGCGCCGGCAAAGGCTTCATCGCGCTGGCGGCGCTGGTGTTCGCCAAATGGCGGCCCTGGCCGGCGCTGGCGACCTGCCTGCTGTTCGGCATCCTCGACGCGCTGGCGACCCGATTGCAAGGCACGGTGCTTCCCGGCATCGGCGCGGTGCCGGTGCAGGCGATCCAGTCGCTGCCTTACATCCTCACCGTCGTGCTGCTCGCCGGCTTCATCGGCAAGGCGATTCCGCCCAAAGCCTCGGGGATTCCCTATGTCAAGGAGCGCTGAACTGTTCGAGGCGGCGCGGGCCGCCCGCGAAAACGCCTACGCGCCCTATTCGCGGTTCCGGGTCGGCGCCGCAATTCTGACGCCCGAGGGCGAAATCTATTCGGGCTGCAACGTCGAGAACGCCGCCTATCCGCAAGGCGCCTGCGCCGAAGCCGGCGCCATCGCCGCCATGGCGCGCGCGGGACGGCGCGCGATCACCGAAATCCTGGTCATCGGCGACGGCGAAGGCCTGTGCACGCCCTGCGGCGGCTGCCGCCAGCGCATCCGCGAATTCGCCGCGCCGACGACGCCGATCCACATCGCGGGGATGCAAGGGGTGAGGGCGAGCTTCACGCTGGAAGAGTTGCTGCCGCAATCGTTTGGGCCGGAGCATTTGGGGAAGTGAACGGAGCGCGCGAGCAACGGCTCCCATAGCGCATTCAATCGCCTGTCAAGCCCGTTAAAGAATTTGGTGAATCTCTTAATACTATTACGACGGAAGAATCACTCGATATATTAAGAAC
>Ga0302319_10008883_pt1 | contig 19454 bp, 11 predicted proteins | sample Bog_T0_2_FD_203319 | JGI IMG/M metagenome (GOLD analysis project Ga0302319, IMG submission 203319) | Peat permafrost microbial communities from Stordalen Mire near Abisko, Sweden - Bog_T0_2 | ecosystem: Environmental > Terrestrial > Soil > Wetlands > Peat | place: Sweden: Abisko, Stordalen Mire... | reverse complement strand
CGAAAATTAGTCTGGTTCAAAAAGTTGAAGAGTTCGCCGCGAAATTGAAACTCTTTTGATTCGCCGACGCGAATGTTCTTGAACGCGGAGAAATCCCAGTCCACATAGCCGGGTCCATCGACCACGTTGCGGCCTTCGTCGCCGAACACTTGAAACCGTCCCAGCGGATCCGGAGAAAGCTTCTGGAACGCGCCGATGTTGAACCACTCCTGCGGCGTGCGCGGACCATTGTTGGGATTGCCAATTAAATTGGGGCGATTGGCGGAAAATCCCGTGATCTCCGGCGCGCTGCCTTGCAATGAATTGTCCGACGAGTCAAACACCGTGAATGGCGTGCCGCTCATCGCAGTCATGATGCCGTTCACCTGCCAATCGCCAAAGGCGTGCTGGTACCAATTCTGCGGATGCCGCCAGAAGGGCAGACTCCACTGATAACTCAACACGAATCGCTGGCGCGCGTCGAACATCGAGCGTCCACGCTCGGCCGCGAGATCGAATGGATTCTGCGCCAGATCGTTTTCTCCGGCAACAGGTTGCGAGGCTGACCCTGTGATGTTGAAAGACGAAACATCGTCGATCGACTTCGAGAACGTATAGGACGCAAGGAACGACACGCCATATTTGAAACGCTTCCGCAAGCTGGTCTCTAGGGAGTTATAAGCCGAATTCGCAATGCCCGCGATCAGGCCAGCGGACGCGAATACACAATTGTTCGGATCAGCAATCGTGCATCCGGAATAGAGCCGTCGCTGGTTCACATTGTTTTCGTTCGAGATGGGATTGCTACTGGAGTCGAGCCCCGGAACGAACACAGCAGGATTGCCTTCGATGAAGCGTGGCAGATGTGTTCCTGTGGTTCCGACGTATCCGATTTGAGCCAACCAGTCGTCGCCGAAAGATTTCTGAATGTTCAGATTCCAGTCTTGCGCATAGGGCAATTTCAAATTGGGAGCGAGAGTCAGAATTGTCATCGGCTCAGAGAATTGGCCGTTGAAAACATTCTGTCCCAGATAAGGATTGGCGAAGTTAGGCAGACTCACCTGCGGCGTTTGCAGATATGGCGGAGCGCTGATGGGCGACTGCAATGGGCCGCCCTGGCCGGTGTAATAAGGCTCATAGAAGATGCCGTACGCTGCGCTCACCAGCCACTTTCCGCTTCCGGTGGGATCCCATGCAAGCCCGACGCGAGGTGCGAAAGCTGTCTTGTTGGTGGGGATTAATCCGCCGGGGACGCCCGGATCGCCGGGATAAAGCAGTCCTGCGGGGGCCGTCGGAAATACCTTGGACTGCGCACCCGGCACGAACAAATTCTGCCGGTTGTGAATCTCGGTATAGGGAGAGGGCAGTTCGTAGCGTACGCCAAGGTTTAACGTGAGCTGGCGCGACACGCGGTAAGTATCTTGCGCGTAGGCGTTAGAAGCTTGTCCCCGAATTCCACGCGAAAAGCTGCCGACGCCTTGCAGGAAAACTACGGGCTGACCCGCTAGGAAGCTGGCAAATCCGTCGCTGTAGGGGAAAGTCGAGAACACAAAGAAGCCGTTCGTCGCGATCCCTTGCAGTGCATTGATGTTGTCGTGCCGGTAGCCCGCACCGAACTTTAATTCGTGATTGCCATGAACCCAACTCAGCGATCCCGAATAGTCGAACGTGTTCTGATAAGTATTGCGCGGCCCGGTGATGGGATCGCCCACCGAGGCGTAGCCGCTCACCTGAATGAAAGGTGGCCCAATCGCCGCGTCAAGGCTCGGCGTGTACTGAAATCCCAGATCGGTGGGCGACTCGTGATTGATGTGCTCGCCGAACAAGAACTTATTACGCAGATAAGAAAACCTGAAGTCGGCGATGACGGAGGGCGAAAAGATGTGCGTCTCCTGCATTACGAAATTCTGCGCTCGATCATCTTCGCCGACCGGAAATCCCGGGACGTTCGCTCCCGCGGGTGAGAGCGGGTCAGTCGTGGGGCCGCCGCTGAACATGTAGCGGAAATTCAGCGTGTCTTTGGGGGAGAGATATTGATCGAGTTTTACTCCGAACTGGTCGTTCGTCACTTGTAAGGACTGCGTCGTGATGAATGTGTTGGTGCCGCTGTTCGGCGCAGGAAAGAACGGAAGAATATTGCTGGAGACTGGATTGATCGAAGTCAGCTGATTATTAATCACCGGGACTGGTTGGCCGGTGGCAAAACTATAAAGCTGCTGGCCATCGTTGGGGTTGGGGTCGTTGCATATTCCGCCAGTGAAGCCGGATGTGCAAAGCTGCGCGAAATTGCCCTGCCGCTCCGCGAGCGATGGCACCGTGGCCGACACAGTCTCTCCTTGGCGATTGCGGAAGCCTTCGTAGTATCCGAAGAAGAAGGTCTTGTCCTTCACAATGGGACCGCCGAAGGTTGCGCCAAATTGATTCTGCTTCAAGGGCTGGACAGTCTGCGTGAAGTAGTCCGAAGCGTCAAAGGCATTATTGCGGACGAACTCCCACGCCGCCCCATGAAATGAGTTCGTTCCCGACCGTGTGATGACATTCGTCGTCGAGCCGATGTTGCGTCCGAACTCGGCGTTGGCATTGTGGGTCAGAATGCGAAACTCGGCAATAGCGTCGATCGGCGGTTTAATCACGTATCCGGCGTCAACCGAGTTTACGTTGTCGGCGCCGTCGATCATAAAGTTGTTCGACTCGGGGCGCTGGCCATCGACCGCGTAGCCTTGACTGTCGCGCAGTCCGCCGCCCGCCTGCAGAAGTCCGGGCGTGAGTGGGACAACACCGGGCTGTAAGATTCCGAGTTGCGCGAAGTTGCGCCCGTCAAGCGGCAAGTCCAGAATCTCCTGCTGCATGACGGTCTGCCCTAGGCTGCTGGACGTGCTCTGAATGAGATCGGCGTTGGCGTTCACTTGCACCTGCTGGCTGTCGGAACCGACCTTTAGATGCACGGGCACCGTCGCGCTTTCGTTGACGTCAAGTGTGATTCCCTCGCGCAAATATTTCTGGAATCCCTGGGCGCGAACTTCGAGCTTGTAGTGGCCGATAGGGAGCTCTACCAGCAGAAAATCTCCTAGACGATCAGTTACCACGCTGCGAGCTAGTCCTGTCTCCACCTGAATCGCTGTCACAGATGCGTTTTGCACGTTGGCCTGAGTTGGATCACTCACTGTGCCGCGGATGCTGCCGGTAATTTCCTGCGCCGCCAAGTTGAGAGTGGCAAACAGCATCATCGCTATTGCTGCGAACTTGCTCAGGTTTCGGACGCACTTGTTCATGGGATCGTCTATCCTCGCCAATTGTTCTTTAAGTTGAGTTTGAAAAGTATTCGTGCAACAAAAATCAAACTTGTTCAGAGTGCGGGACAAGTGCAGATGGGTCAATAATCCGAAAACACTATCGCGCTGAAAAACTTGGCTTGGCCGTTGGCCCGGTCTCGTCGTATGCTCGGCAGGTGCAACGTGCAGCGAAACCGCAACGCTCCCCCACGGCGGGACTGATCCTAGGATTGATCCTGACGCTGGCAGCGGTGGTGGCGTATTCGTCCTACATCGTCTTTCAGGTGCGAGGCTTGCGCCAGTTGCAGAGCGATCTCGCCGACCGCAGCCGCAAGAACTCGTTGCAACTCTTACGTGTGCAGAACGATTTGAACTCGCTGGGACTGGCGATGCGAGACATGCTGGACGCCAGCGAGCCTTATCCGCTGACCGCGTGGTCGGCGCAGTTTGCGCGTATTCGCGCCGACCTTGACGACGCCCTGAGACAAGAGGAACAGTTCGCCCCGATGCAACACTCCGCCGAGCAGCGCGAATATCTGCGTTCCGCATTGAATCAATTTTGGGATGCCGCGGATCGCAATTTCGCACTGGCACAAAGCGGACACGAAGAGGAAGCTCGCGCTCAGATTCGCGATTCTTTACAGGCCCGACAGGCTGCGCTCAGCACGGCAGTCGCGCGGTTGTTAGTGCAGAACAACGAGTACGAAGATCAGGCCGCGGCACAGACTGCCGAAATCTATAACCGCGTGGAACGCCAGGTATACGTGTTTCTCGCGGCGACGCTGACCGCGATTCTGCTTACCAGCCTCTACGTGATGCGAGCGAATCGGATTCTTTTCGCCCAGCTGGCATCGCTTTCCGAGCAGCGCAGCGATCTGGCGCAGAAGCTCATTGCCACTCAGGAATCGACGCTTCGCTACATCTCGCGTGAATTGCATGATGAATTTGGGCAAGTGTTGACGGCCGTGGGATCCATGTTGGGACGCGCAGAAAAACATACACCCGAAGACTCCCCGTTGCGGGCCGATCTTCGCGAAGTGCGTGAGATTGCACAGCGCACGCTGCAATCGATACGAAGTCTGTCGCAAGCCTTGCATCCCGTCATGCTCGAAGAGGCCGGACTGGAAAGTACTTTAGACTGGTATCTACCCACAGTGGAAAAACAGACGGGCATCGCCATATCCTATGAAAAATCGGGGACGCCGTTTCCGGTGCGGGGAAACAAAGCGATTCACATTTATCGCATCGTGCAGGAAGCATTGAACAATGTCGCGCGCCATTCCGAAGCGCACCAAGCGTTGGTGCGATTTCGCTTCCTGGACGATGCCCTGGAACTTGAAGTCGAAGATCACGGTATCGGCCTCGCGAAGAATGGCATTCGACAAGGGATTGGATTGGTTGCTATGCGAGAGCGAGCGGAGCTGCTGAATGGCGCCATAGAATTTGCCCAACCCCTTCAAGGCGGAACCAGCGTCCTGCTGCGCGTTCCGCGGGAGGCGGCGGAAGCCGATGCCTGACAAAATATCGGTGCTGCTAGTCGACGATCATAATCTTGTGCGACGCGGCTTTCGTCGCATCCTCGAGGATGAGGCAGACATCGCGGTCATCGGCGAGGCTGACAATGGCGCCGACGCGGTTGCGCTTAGCAAAAAACTCAAGCCTCGAGTGATCGTAATGGATTGCGCTTTGCCGCAGATGAACGGACTCTCAGCGGCGCGACAGATACTCCATGATGATCCGTCGATCGCGATACTGATGCTGAGCATGCATTCCGAAGAAACCTGGGTGCGCCAGGCTCTCGATGCCGGTGCGCACGGATACTTGCTCAAGAGCGCGATGGATCTGGAGTTGGCAGCCGCGGTACGCAAGGTCGCCTCCGGAGAAATTGTGATCGATCCCGCAGTCTCAAAGCCGGCCGCGCTGAAGGGCGAACACAACGCTGCGCTCACGCCCCGCGAACTCGAAGTGCTGCAACTAATTGTGGAAGGTAAATCCAACAAGGAAATCGCCGATCACCTCGGTCTCAGCGCGAACACCGTCGCCGTGCATCGCGCCAATATCATGGATGCGTTAGGAATTCACAAGGCGGCCGAACTAGTCGTCTATGCCATCCGCAATGGACTGGTCAACATCCCATGAATCGCAGAGATTTTCTGGGAAACGTAGCAGGAGTCTCGGCGTTCGGCTTTCTTAACAAACGGCTGTGGGCAACTGTCGAATCAAACTCTGCGCCCCGTTTGACCGATGTGACCGCTTCCGCAGGAATTAAATTTCACCACAATAGCGGTGCTTTCGGCGGCAAGCTACTTCCGGAAACGCTCGGCGCGGGCTGCACATTTCTCGATTACGACGGCGATGGTTGGCAGGACATCCTCTTCGTCAATGGCATGAATTGGCCCGGCCATCGCGGACCACGCAGCACGCTCCAACTCTATCGCAACAATCGCAACGGCACATTCACCGACGTGACTCACGCCGCCGGACTCGATGTCACAGAGATGTACGGCATGGGCGTGGCCGTCGGCGACTACAACAACGACGGATTTCCCGACATCCTGATTACCTGTGTCGGGCAGAACCGTCTGTTTCGCAACACCGGCAAGGGTCGTTTCATTGACGTCACGCATAGCAGTGGATTGGGTGGACGCAACGGCTTCAGCACTTCTGCTCTGTGGTTCGACTACGACCGCGACGGATTGCTCGATCTTTTTGTGTGCAACTACGTGCAGTGGTCGCCGGAGCACGACGTTTTTTGCAGCCTTGACGGAAAACATAAATCGTATTGCACGCCGGAAGCGTATCGCGGTCAGACTTGTTGGCTCTTTCACAATCGCGGCAATGGAATGTTTGACGACGTCACTGCAACCAGCGGTATCTTCGATAGCAGTTCGAAATCATTGGGCGTTGCGATGCTGGATTACGACCAGGACGGCTGGCCCGATCTCATCGTCGCTAACGATACACAACCTAACAAGCTTTACCGCAACAATCGCAACGGCACATTCAAAGAAGTCGGCGTTGAGGCTGGAATTGCATTCAGTACAGACGGAAGGGCGCGCGCCGGAATGGGCGTAGACGCTGGCGATTTCGACGGCTCAGGCATGCCTGGAATTGCCATTACCAACTTCGACAACGAAATGCTGGGGTTATATCGCCCGTCTTCAAAGGGAGTTTACGAGGACATCGCGATCACCGCTGGCGTGGGATATCCCACTAAACAAATGTTGGGCTTCGGATGCTTATTCGCGGACATGGATCTCGATGGTGCACTCGATCTGGTGATTGCCAACGGACACATTGATGACACCGTCCGCAACATTCACGGCAACGTTGGTTACGCCCAGCTGCCACAGCTATTTCTCAATCGTGGCAAGGGAACGTTCCGCGACGCAACTCTTGAAACCGGCCCAGACTTCAGGAGGCCCATCGTCGGGCGCGGCTTGGCGTATGGCGATTTCGATCGCGACGGCGATCTCGATTTACTAATGACCACCAACAATGGCCCGGCGTACTTATTTCGTAACGATCAAACGAGTGGCAATCGCAGCATCCGCTTTCGATTGCAAGGTACGCAATCCAATCGCGACGCGATCGGCGCCGTTGTGCGCATCGAACACGGCGGAATGACTCAGGCCCGAACAGTGAAAAGCGGTTCGAGTTACTTGTCGCAGTCGGAGTTGCCCTTGACTTTCGGCTTGGGGAAACACGATGTGGTGGATCGCGTCACCATCCAGTGGCCGAGTGGCCGATCCGAGGAATATAAAAACCTGAAATCGGGCCAAGCTTATCACTGTTTGGAAGCGAAAGGTATTGATCCCCAACCCGGGTTCTGAGCCCCTCGTCGAAGTTAAATTCCGACTAACCGGTTCCCTCGCGTGCGTCCTTCCAAAGATCAATCGCTCCTTCTTGTGCGAACTGATCGATCTCCTTCAACTCCGCCTCGGAGAACTGGATTTTTTTAATGGCATCAAGCGAGTTATCGAGCTGCTCAACATTACGAGCACCAATCAGCGCGGAGGTGACTTCCTTCTTGCGCAGCACCCATGCGATCGCCATCTGCGCCAGCGACTGACCGCGTCGCCCTGCAATCTCGTTCAGTCCCCGGACGCGTTTCAGGTTTTCCTCGCTGAGAAATTCCTTAGGAAAAGAATCTCCACCTTGCACCCGCGATTGTTGCGGCACTCCATTCAGATATTTGTTCGTAAGCAGACCCTGCGCGAGCGGAGAGAACGCGATGCAACCCACGCCCAATTCTGCCAGTGTCGCAAGTAATTCCTGTTCTACCCACCGATTCAACATCGAGTACGACGGCTGATGAATCAGCAGCGACGTGCCTTCCTGCTTCAGAATTTGCGCCGCTTCGCGCGTACGCTCCGGACTGTAGGACGAAATCCCAACATATAAAGCTTTGCCCTGCCGCACAGCTTGCGCAAGTGCGCTCATAGTCTCTTCGAGCGGCGTATCCAAGGACGGCCGATGCGAGTAGAAAATGTCGACATATTCGAGTCCCATGCGGAGCAAGCTCTCATCCAGCGATGCCAGCAGGTATTTTCGTGAGCCACCGATGCCGTACGGCCCCGGCCACATATCCCATCCCGCCTTGGACGAGATAAGCAGTTCGTTTCGATGGCTCCGAAAATCCTTGCGCAGAATCTGCCCAAAATTCTCCTCCGCCGAACCGTACGGCGGCCCATAATTGTTGGCCAAATCGAAGTGGGTCACGCCCCTGTCGAAGGCTCGCCGGATCATGGCGCGGCCTGTCTCGAAAACGTCCGCCCCTCCGAAGTTCTGCCAAAGCCCCAGCGAGATGGGTGGCAACATAATTCCCGACCGCCCACAGCGGCGGAACTCGGCGTCATAACGAGTCGAGTTTGGTTCGTAGCTCATAAGGTCGATACCATCTCGTAGCTCTCAGCGAAAGTATCCGAGACTTTCTGTTATCGGGACGGCGCGGCAACGAACGCAGTCGACCGTAAAATTTGTTTGCCGACAGAATACCCTGCTAACTGGGAAAAAATACAGCGAATTGTTGTATTGGCGATTTTCCCTGACTGCTCGCTTCTGTGACGATGATGCGGCATTTGTCTGTTCATGTTCAAACCCGAATCGGCAAAGGCTCAGCTTCGTGGCAGGACGCTTAGGCCGCCGTCCACGAGGAGGTCGATCCCGGTGACGAAAGCCGATTCGTCGGAGGCGAGAAAGATCGCGGCGCCATTCACTTCGTGGGCTTCGCCCATGCGGCCAAGCGCGTGAATGCGAGAAGTCATCTCGTCGAAGGGTGTTCCTTCGCGAATGCGGCGTGCCTCATTCATGGGGGTCTTCATGGCTCCGGGAGAGATGCAATTGAAGCGTATGCCCTGTGGGCCGTACTGTCCGGCAAGTTGGCGGGTCATTGCTTTTATCGCGCCTTTGGCGGCCGCGTAGGTTGTCCAATGGTCGAAGGAACGGTCGCCCTGAACCGACGCGATATTGATGATGCTTCCGGATTTCTGCGCGAGCATGGTAGGCAGCGCATACTTAATGCCGCGAAAAACGCCTAATAGGTTGGTGCTGAGCAATTGATTCCAATCCTCGTCGGATTGATCGGTAATATCACCAGGGATCGCGACGGCAGCATTGTTGACGAGGACATCCAAACGGCCGAATTGATCGAGCGCCGTGTGGACTGCGTGCTGAACGTCCTTGCTGTGGCCCACATCGCCTGGAATCGCTAGCACTTTGAGGCTAAGATCCTGAATCCGTTTGACTTGCTCATGCAGCTTGTCAGCGTTGCAGTCGATCATGCATACCACAGCCGCTTCTTCGGCGAAGGCGCGCGCTATTTCAAAGCCAATCCCGTCGGCGGCCCCGGTGACCAGTGCGATTTTATTTTGCAATCGATTCATGAGGGTTGCGCGAATCCTTTCGGGATGAACCATTTATTCGCATCGATCGCTTTATCTTCGCCTGCAAATCTCTTTCTTCTTCCGCGCCCAGTGGACGATACTCAAAATCTCCGAGATGGGTGTTCGACTTTTCGACGATCATTACTTGATCGCCCCGTAGCATCGCGATGTTGTGCCACATCATTCTAGGGATGTTGTAGGTCACGCCGGGCTTCATTCGCACAGTCTTGAATCGTAATCCGTTTGCGGACTCTTTGGCTGCGATCAATACCGACTTGCCTTTGCTTAGAATGAAGACCTCGTCGGTGGCGAGATGGCGATCCACTTTGTGAATTGCTGAAGCTCGCTGCTCTGGCATGTAGTTGAGTTGCGCCACTTGCCAGCCGTCACGAATCAGAAATGGATTGTAGCCCTTTCCGCGATGAACATAGGTTTCGATCATCGGCGAATCACTGCTTGCAGTGGATTTATGCTTCGCGGGCATCAAGCAATCCTCGGTTGGGGGAGGGCTCTTCTGTAAATGTCATCCAACTTGTTTAAGGTGTCATCGAACATAGCCGCGCTCGGGGTTGAAGTGTCTCTCAGAAAATCGTGAATGATGTTGCCCATGGCATCTTGAACGCCGAGGTATCCGTTGAACCTGGGCCGAAGATACGTGTGATCCAGTGTTTCAAGCGTATCGCGAAAAAAATCATGGCTGGCTTCGTTCACCGACGGATCAAGCCAGGCGCTGCGGTGACCGGGTTGGCCACCGGAGGCGAAGTAAATGCTGCGCTGTATTGCGGGAGCGGCGACATAGGCGGCATAGGCGCACGCCTCCTTCGGCCAGCGCGTGTGACGCGAGACTGCAAGGCCGGCACCGCCAAGAAGCGCACCCGAAGGTTTTCCGTCCGCACCGAGCGGGATGTTCGCGAAGCGCACCGCATTGCGACGAAATCCAGCGCGGGCATAGTTCGAATATCCAAAAAGTAGTGGGCAGTAGACGATTTCGTCGCTGTCCGCCATGCGATCCAGTAACTGAGGAGGATTCCACTGTAACGACTCAGGGTGACACAAGTCCCGCAGCGCCACCATAATCTCCAACACTTGGCGCCCCATGTCCTGGCTCACCATAAAGTCGGGTTGACGCATGGGAGGCTCGCCGAAGTTCGCACAGAGCGAAAGGAAAGTGCAACTGCAATCGACTGACATCAAGGGCATCGCCAACTGCGTGTGGCTTCCTTGTAACTGCCTTCCTAGGGCAAAGACCTCATCCCATGTGCGCGGAACGCTCATCTGATGTGCCGATAAGAGATCTGGGCGATACGCGCTGACATGACTGGCGACATCGATGGCCAGAGCCCAATGATGGCGGTCCATGGCATAACTGGCGTGACTGGGGCCTACACTATGAGCGGCTTGATCCGCCATAAACGTCGAATCGAGATATTCGTCCAGCGGCAGCAGAGATTCCCGATCGACCGCAGCGCCGATCCAGGGATGGTCGAGAACGATGAAATCATATCGCTCTGCTAAGTCGAGCACCGAGAGTTCGGCGAACTCGCGCAAGGTTCGCCGGTCCCAATTGATCTGCACATCGGGATGATCCAATATGAATTGCTGCGCCGTGGCAGGCATGGGGGCGAAGCCGCGAACGTGGTCCCAAGTGTTGCCCCGCAATTTTTTCGTGTCGATCATCTGAGTCTTTATCCCGAGCGACTACTTTTGTCTTGCTCCTGCCGACGAGGACGATTGGTCTATCGAGACGACCTTGTCCGCGAGTAGTTGGGCGATTTGGGCTTCGCTGTATCCGACCTCTTGAAGGATTTCACGCCCATGCTGTCCGACTAACGGGGGAGGGAGTCGAATTGCGCCGGGCGTCTCGCTGAACTCTAAGGGCATATTCACCATCTGAATTGGTCCAGCCTTGGGATGATCAATCGTGGTGAACAATTTCATATGCTTCACTTGCGGATCTTGGGGAACGTCACGCTGGGCTTTGACCTCGGCTACCCACAAGTCGAGCTTAAGCATAATGTCGAGCCATTCCTCGGTTGTCTTAGTGATCACAATTTTCTGAATTTCGTGCCAGATCTCGTCGCGCTCATCGAATAGCCGCTGGGGATCGTTATAACGCATCAACTCGGGCACACCGAGAGCTTCCACGACGACTGGCCAAGGGTTCATCGCAATGCTGAGGAAGCCGTCTTGGGTCGCATAGATCCCAAATGGAGCGCTGTTGCCAGGATGGCCAATGCCCGAATTCGGACGCTCCAGGCTTCGCCCCAGATTGAGGACGGTCATGAAATCCTGCATCTGCAAGGCCAGTGCAGAGCCCAATAGGCTGACTTGAATTTCCTGGCCTTGGCCGGTTTTCTCGCGATGATAAAGAGCAGCCAACACGCCATAGACCACATGCAAGCCGCCAAGTTGATCGCACAAAGCTGTGCCCAGCGCGATGGGGCCGTAGTCGGCTCGACCGCTGCTAAGCGCGACGCCGGTCAGTCCTTGCACCAGCATGTCCTGTCCAGGGCGAGACGCATAGGGGCCATCTTTTCCCCATCCGGAGGCCGAACAGTAGATTAGTCGAGGATTGATTTTCTGAAGATCGGCATAGCCAAATCCCAAGCGAGCCATCACGCCGGGACGAAAATTTTCGACCAGCGCATCCGCCTTGCGCGCGAGTTTGTAAATGATTTCTTTTCCTTCGGGAGACTTGATATCAAGCGCGATGGAACGCTTGTTGCGATTCCAGGCGAGAAAGCAGGGCGTCTCGCCGTCGCCGATCCAGGAATTGAAAAAAGTCAGCTTGCGAGCGATGTCGCCGCTACCCAGTTTTTCGATTTTGATCACGTCCGCTCCAACATCACCCAACATTTGCGTGGCATAGGGGCCTTGCAGAAGCTGAGTGAAATCGAGAATCTTAACGCCTTCGAGTGCCTGAGTCATAAAGTTTTCTGCCTGTGAAAAACGTCTTGTATTTCGGTTCCATTTAATGGCTGCGCGAGCATTTCGCTGAGTGCCCCTTCTTCCGTTTCGATCAGTTCGTCGATCAATTCCTGCCGCTGACGGCTCGGGATGAATTCCAACCTGCGGAAGCCCAATGGATCGATTTCCTCGCGGATGCGGCGAAGCTGTTCGGCATCCGGCACTTCAGTTTCCGGGACGCCCTCTGGTATTTTGATGGCGAAACCAGTCGATTGCCGCAAATGCTCCGCAGTTACACCGGGATGAAGCGAAACCACTTCCCACTCACGCGTAACCGGATTGACCTCGCATACGCACAGATCGGTGACCAGCAACACTTTGCCGTTGGCCCATCCCGCGGCGGCGCGTTCTTCAGGAGTGAATACGCCGCGCGCCGCGCTACAACGAAAAACCTTTTCCACCATGGATTGCGGAGAGTGACGGGTGAGATACAACACAAAGTTCGCGTGCATGTTGGCGACATCCGCCATGCCGCCTTGGCCCGGCAAGCGCACGGGAGTTCCGTCCGGCTTAAGCAACCATTGGTTGTTGGTGCGAGCATGGCGGTCGATTTGCGCCGCGCTGACGACTTCGTGCGTTACGAGTCCGCGCTGATAAAACCAGTGGTAGGTGTCTTCTCCGCCACTGACGATGGTCGCAGTTTGGTTGTCGACGGTGTCGGCCCCGATCATGAGCATGGGACGCGCTTCGATGTCAACGTATCCTCCGCTGGTTGTCATAATGCGAAGGTCCGGGGCGTGAGTCTGCTTGGCGAGTAAGTAAGAAACAATGGCCAATGGTGACACGGCGCCGGCCGAGCAATAACTCGCATTGGTATACTCCTGCGCCAAGTGGTGAATCATGATCTCTGCTGCGGTCGCGGGCTCACCGACTTCGGAGCGACCGCGGCGGTGCTTCCGCATGATGGCCGGAGAAAGCTGACTTGGTTTGAGGCGCGCAGCGGATTTCAGAAATTCTTGGCGGTCTTCTGATGGACCCGGAGGAATCTCCAGCGGCGTGGTACGAAAGGCGGACGCTAAGGCGCGGAAGTCAGCGACATAATGGGTGGGCGAACTCGATGGCCACGCACCCTGGGGAACGAGCGAGATGGCAGTAATGATATCGCGCGGCAAAACGCCTCGACCGCGCGCGAGAGTCCCCGCGGGAACGACTTCTTCCACGGTTACAAGGATTTTTCGGGCGGCCCAAGCCAAGCTGATATCGAGTCCTAAAGCTCCGACGATCTCGACATTGCCGTCGGTGTCGGCGCGAGTGGCGTGCAGCAGCAAGACATCGATGGGCAATGCTGCGGCTGCGCCTACAGCCGCTTTCGTCAAGGGATCATGTGCGACTACGCCGCTAAAGTCCGAACCGGTTGGCACTTGATAGGGCATGGACGGAAGTTGCTGCTGGGCGGCATGTAGCCCCTGAATGAATGCTAGAGCATTGAGTTCGCAAACTTCGATTTCTTCACGCTCGCACGCCCGGCGGAAAAGAGGCGCCATGCCAAAAACGTCGAGGCTGGAAAAACAAAAGGTAAGCTTGTCGAGGCATCCGCCGGCTAACAGCATTTCGAGCGGCATTCCACCGCCCCAACTTACATAATGTAAATGCCTGGCTTGGCGGGCGATGACGGCACGCAGAAGAGCGACCGGAATTCGGCAAAAATGCAGACCACCGACGCCGACCGTATCTCCATCTTGGACTTGCGCGGCGAGAGAAGAAAGATCGGCGAAGACGGGTCGCCGGGTTGCATTCATTGCGCGAACACTCTAGTAGGAAATCTAGTTCGGAGTACGTTTGGTTCGCAATGACTAATGTATTCTAACAATAGAAATGCAGGATAAGCGAAGAGTTACGCTCCGGTCCATCGCGGATCAACTGGGACTTCACGTCACGACTGTGTCCAAGGCGCTGAGTAACCATCCTCATATCGCCGCCGAGACTCGCAAGCGAGTGATCCGGCAGGCTGCCGATGCGGGTTATGTTCCGGACCCCATGCTGCACGCGCTGGCGGCGTATCGCACCGCGTTGCGCCCGGCAAAATTTCATTCGGTGCTGGCATGGATTCATCCCCACGCGGCGGCGGAGCAACAAAGCTTATTACGTTTCCCGGGCTATCCGGATTATCTTTCAGGTGCCGAAGCGCGTGCCACCAAACTTGGTTACCGCATTGAGCAATTCTGGCTGGGCGACATTCGGTCGGAACGATTGGCCGGCATCCTTCGCGCTCGCGGCATCGAAGGCGTAGTCATTGCGCCTTGCGCGCGAGAGCGCTGCGAACTGAGGGATTTTTCCTGGCAGCCTTTTTCGGCGGTGACGATCGGCTACACGCTGCGCTGGCCGCAATTGAACATGGTGACCAACGACCATTTCAGAACTTTTCTCGAAATCGTCCAGCGCCTCAAGGAAGCGGGCTACCGTCGTATTGGATTTTATCTCGATGCCTGCGACAACCGCCGCATGGAGGAGCGGGCTCGCTCCGCCTGGCTGACTTTCAGCGGAGGCGTGAAGCTGCCACTACTGGTATACGAGCACGCCAATCGGGAGGAATTCCTGCGGTGGTTCAAGAAGAACAAGTGCGACGCGGTGATTGTAGGTGACCGGCGAGCCTTCCAGTGGCTGCGAGAATCGGGAGCGAAACTGCCCGATCAAGTCGGCGTGGCTCAATACGCTCTTCAATCCAACGAAAAAGTTCTGGCCGGGACATATCACAGCTGCTTGCAATCCGGCGAGGCGGCAGTGGACTTGCTCGTCACCATGGTGCAGCGCCGTGAACGGGGGATTCCCAAGCTTCCGCTTCGGATCATGCTGGACGGCCGCTGGTCCGCCAATCAGACAGTCGTGGAACCAACTCATTGAGACATTTCGCCTTGCCAGACTTTCCATTAGGTTGATTACGAAAACAACCTAAGCACGGGTCACAAGACCGTCATGCTTAGGCTGGCGTTGAAGGCCAATCGGATCGAAAGAAATAAATAAGGACGATTAGAGAACAAGTTACAGTTTTTTCATCCGAAATTCACATCCGCTTCAACATTCATGCGCGACCGGACATTAGGCTCATCGCTTACAGAATCCCGCCCGAGGTCGAGCTCTGTCTTTCACCCTGCGGGGTAAAATTAGCACAGCACTGCGTCCAAGACGGTGGCGCGGCTACAGCCATGAACTTAACTTCCATTGATGTCTTCTCGAAAGGAAATTGGGGATGAGGCCCGCTATAGAACGCCACTGGCAATTACGATTTCCGTATTCACCCGCCTCCGGGTTCTTTGGAAGCTATGCGCCTTTCAATCATTAAGCAGCCATGTGGGCTGAGTGCGTTTTGAGGTTCTTGCCAGACCTCGGCCGCAGCAACAAAAGAGGACGGTTCGATGAAAAACAGTTCGAAGACCGGGAGCTCCTATCGATTCACCGCAATACGAAGCTTGATGACGACCCGCCTTATCCTCGTTCTTGTATTCACCGTGGCCACCATGCTCCAGTTACCCGCCCAGAATGTCGTTCTCACGGGCGCACTCGGTGGGAGAGTTACCGATCAGAGCGGCGCGTCGGTAGTGGAAGCCACCGTGGTTTTGCATAATCTCGAGAACGGGGTTCAACTATCGTCCATAACCAACCACGCCGGACTCTTCCGATTTCTCGAGCTTGCACCGGGGCCTTATTCCATTACGGTCGGCCGCGCGGGCTTTCGCGACGTGGAGGTTGGTCAGGTTCGCGTGGCGGTGGGCAACACAACCTCGCAAGACATTAAACTGCAAGTCGGAGCGAGCGCAGACAGGGTCGAGGTGACCGGAACGGCGCCGCTCTTGCGACCCGAGGATTCTTCCGCCAGCACTGTCATCGAGAACTCCTTCATCGAAGAGTTACCCCTCAACGGCCGCCGCTACACCGACTTCACGCTGCTCACTCCCAACACCAGTCCTGACGGAGATACGGGGTTGGTGAGCCTTGCCGGACAGCAGGGCGGGGAAGACTCCGGTTACGCAAACGGAAATGGCGCCAACGCATTCACGGTCGATGGAAGCAATGCAACCAGCAACTATTTCGCAGACATCATCGGCCGTTACCGCATTCCATATTTGTTTGGTGAAGACTCGATCCAGGAGTTCCAGGTTTCGGTGAGTCCTTACTCGGCCGTCTACGGCGGCGGCGCAGGTTTCGTCAACGCCGTGACCCGAGCGGGAAGTAACGCCTTCCACGGCAGCGTGTTCTATTACAACCGCAACTCGGCCACGGGGGCCAACGACGCCCTCGACAAGGCCAGCGGCTTCGCTAAGCCAGAAGACAATTTGCAGCAGTTTGGCGCCGGTGTGGGCGGACCAATCGTTCGCAATCGCCTGTGGTTCTTCGTCGATTACGAGCAGCAATTGCGAAACAATCCCATTTCCGTGATCAACACGGCGCTAGCGACGCCCGCAAACTTAGGAAGTTTCCTGAGTGCAAATTTTGGACTACCGGCTGGAACCGTCCTGCCAGCGCCCAACGCGCCCTACCCGGTTCCGGGCAACGATAGCGCACCTGATCCCAACAATCCGGTCTATCTCCAGCAAGTGGCGAACACAATCAATGCGCTGAATTCCAATCTCGGCAACAAAGCGAGAAAACGAAACGATTGGGTCATCACGCCGCGGCTAGATTATCAGGCGACTTCGAAGGACGGGGTTTTTCTCAGCTTCAACATAAACCGCTTTAGTTCTCCGGGCGGCGTCATCACCGATCCGACGGTGGGTAACTACGGAACCCAGACGCTGGCCAACGCCTACGTGCATACTTTCCAGGCAACCTTGGGATGGACGCACACATTTTCTCCGACGTTGCTGAACGAATTCCACGCCGGCACTTCTCAGGACAACGAAATCTCCACGCCCACCGGATTGGCTCCGAACACTCCGACGTTGATTCTCGACAGCCCCGCTCCATTCATTCTGGGCAACGCTCCTTTCTCCATCGGAAGAGTTTTCGAAAGGCAATACTCCTTGTCCGATCGGGTGGATAAGGTCATCGGAAAACATACGTTACAAGTCGGTTTCGATTTCAATCGCGCTCACGATTCGGACAACAACGATGGCGGGGCGGATCCGAACGAGGCCATTGATTTCGGATCATTCCTGGGAAGTTACGAATTCTCCAATCTAGAGTCTTTCGCGCTCGGCCAATACAACATCTACAGTCAGTCGGCGGGAAATCCAACCTTCGCTTTTTCAGTTCCTTACTACGGATTTTATGCGCAAGACACTTATCGGGTCTTGCCGCATCTGACTCTCGAACTCGGCCTGCGCGAAGACTTCCAGGTCTATCCTCAGCCGCTGGAAAATCCTGCGTTCCCTTTGACTGGGCAATACCCTAACCAGTTTCAACGGCTGGCTCCTCGCGTCGGATTTGCCTGGCAGCCTGTCTCCAAGACTGTGGTGCGCGGTGGATTCGGCCAGTTCTACGAAAACATGAACGGCCTGAATTATCGCAACGCCGTCGTGTCCAACGGGCTGGCTTCCCAGCAGTCGTCCGTCAGCGGCAACTATAACAACACTTTGGCGCCCAACCAGCAGACCGCCTCGCAGGATTCTTCAGGAAATGTCTATGGGCCGACGTTCCCCAATGTTATCGCGGGCGACTCTCCCTTGTTCCAGGCTTCGCCCGACATTTCGCTGATCTCACCGCAGTTTCGAGTTCCGTACGTATTGCAGGCCAGCCTGCAAATCGAACGCGAGATTTTCGAGAACACAACGCTCAGCATCGGCACCATGTGGAATCATGGAGTACATCTTCTATCTGGCAGCGCCTATGACTTGAACCTGAATCCGTTGCAAGGCTCCACCAATTATGTTGTGTGTCCTCCGGGTACGACTGCCGCGCCCTGCAGCGGCCAGAGCATCACACTGCCCAACATGGATAACAATCTCCTGACCGAAGGCCGCATCAACCCCAACCTCGGCGAGATCAACGAACTCATCAGTCCCGGACAGAACGACTACAACTCGCTGTTCGTCCAGTTGCAACGGCGGATGACCAAGGGACTGTCCTTGCAGTTCTCTTACACGTTCGCCAAGAGCGTGCAGCGCGACGGTCTCGACTTCAATAACCAATTTGATTTCAGCAACACCAACGGTCCTTCTTTGTTGGATCAGCGCCATCGCATCAGCATCGCAGGCGTCTATCGTCCTGAACTACAGCGGTTCACCGGCTCCGACACGGGACGCGCCATTCTATCCGGCTGGAGGGTGAGCACGGTGATGGAATTCTCCTCGGGCCGGCCCTACGCAGCGCTGCTGAGCCCGGCCTGCACCAGTTCCACGCTGTCGTTCAACAATTGCGATGGTCTCAACGGAAACCTCAACGATAGCGCCTTCAATCAGGACACGGCGAATACCGCTGGGGGAGTCAACGGAGGCGGGCCTACCCCTGGCGTGGGACTGAACTCTTTCTACGGGCCCTGGCTGGAGCGGATCGACGCCGCGCTGGCACGCAGTTTCCCTCTGGGCGAGAACCGCTCGTTGCAATTGGAGGCGCAGGCCTTCAACCTGTTCAATCACGCCAACTACTATGTGCAGAACGGCGATGGTATTAACCCACTGCAATACAATCCCATCGGGACCAACTGCGGCGATGGCGCCACTCTTAAACAGACTTGCTATCTGGTGCCCAATTCCGGCCCCGGTAACTTCGGCGCACTCCAGGAAATAAGCCCTAACGGTCTGCCACGCGTATTGCAGTTCTCAGCAAGGTTCACATTCTAGGTTGGCTAGTCATGCGAATTCTAGTTATTGAAGACGAACTCAAGACCGCCAAGTTCCTGCAGAAGGGACTTAGCGAAGCAGGTTTTGTCGTCGATGTCGCTGGGAATGGATGGGATGGATTGCACCTCGCGCAGGAATTGCAGTTCGATCTCGTCATCCTCGACGTGATGCTCCCCGGACTGGATGGCTGGCATGTGCTCACTCGCTTACGCCAACAAGGTCGGCGCGCGCTCGTGCTTCTGCTGACCGCTCGCGACGCCGTTCACGAACGAGTGAGAGGATTCGATCTCGGGGCCGACGACTATTTGGTAAAGCCCTTCGCTTTTTCTGAATTGCTGGCTCGCGTAAGGTCGCTTTTGCGGCGCGGGCCTCCGCGCGCGGACGAAACCCTGCGCTTGGGCGATCTCGAAATCGACGTAGTGCGCCAGCGCGCCTCCCGCGCCGGTCAACGCCTGGAGCTGACCTCGAAAGAATTCCTTCTGTTGTCCCTGCTGGCACGCCGCGCGGGCGAAGTTCTATCCCGGACCTTGATTGCGGAAGCAGTGTGGGACATGAACTTCGACAGCGACACCAATGTGGTGGACGTCAACGTGCGAAGACTGCGCAGCAAGGTCGATGATCCTTTTTCGCTGAAA
>Ga0302319_10008882_pt1 | contig 19454 bp, 26 predicted proteins | sample Bog_T0_2_FD_203319 | JGI IMG/M metagenome (GOLD analysis project Ga0302319, IMG submission 203319) | Peat permafrost microbial communities from Stordalen Mire near Abisko, Sweden - Bog_T0_2 | ecosystem: Environmental > Terrestrial > Soil > Wetlands > Peat | place: Sweden: Abisko, Stordalen Mire... | reverse complement strand
GCTGATAACTCCCCGAGTGAAAGTTGAACGCAACGCGTTCGGACTGCGCAAGGATCCACATCAAGAAATCACCGAAGAGTCCGGTGGCGACGCCGGTCAGGACGACCGCCAACCAGAAGGTGGGTGTGAGCGCGGCTTCTTCTTGCGTGACGTTGGGTTGTTCCATCGCGCCACGTCCCGACGCAATTCGTTTCTTCAAGACCGGAGGAGGGATCCGAATCCGTTCGTTCTCGCCATTACCCTTGTGCTTCATGAGTCTCTCGTCATAGCGAACGGGTCAATCGTAGTCTCGCGAAAATTGAGGACTAGACGACACCTTCGACACGAGATGCGAACGAACGATGATGAAGGGGCGGCGTTATTCATCAATAGCACTAGAAATAATTGGAATCGTGACGATGTCGTGCGTCGGGGAACTCGTCGATCTGGAATCGTCTGCGTATTCGAAAAGTGCGTCATACGCTTTCGACGTCCACGTCTAATTCGAGTAACTCTCGCGGTTCGTCAATCACGTACAACGCGCCGCTCGTATCGAGTTCGTCGTGCGAGCCGTAACCCCAAAGAACACCGATCGGGACCACGCCATGAAACAGCGCCGCGTGCACATCCTGTGCTCGATCGCCCACCATCCAGACGCGTCGACGATCTTGAGGCTGAAAATAGTCGAGCACAAGATTGAGCACTTGTTTTTTCGTCGTCAAGGAACCATCAAAACTGACGCCCGCGATCTTCTCAAAGTAATGCGAAACTCCGAGACGTTCCAACATCTCGTTCGCGAAGTCCACCCGTTTCGCCGTCGCAAGTCCGATTCGCACGCCGCTCCCGCGCAACTTCTGCAACATCTCAGCGACGCCGTCATACAGTCGCGCTTCTCGAACACCCGTCGTAGCGTAGAGATCGCGGTACCGACTGATGACGGACCAAAGATTCTCCTCGTCAATCCCAAAATCTCGAAACGTCTCTTCGAGGGGAGGTCCAATGTGAGCGCGCATCTCCTCATCACTTGGATGCAGACCAATGTCGTCAAGGGTCACCCGTAAGGAATTGATGATGCCCTCTTGCGAATCAGCAATCGTGCCGTCGAGGTCAAAGACAATGTGGGTGGGTGTTGAACGCACGACTCCATTGTTGTCGCTGTTCGTCGTTCCAAGCGACGAGTTCAGACTCAATCTTTTCCAGGCGGACAGCACTTGTACGCACCCAGTGCGTCACGTGTCACCACATCACTTGTACGCAAGGACCTCACCGTTGACGACTATAAAGACACCGTCTTGCTGCTTGGACCATTCGAGAAACGCCAGCGAGATTCGCTCTAGCGTGGCACTCGTCGCAAAGCCATGGTCGATGGCCTGGGTCGCGAAATCACTATGCCGCACGCGATCCGCCCACAGATTGCCCCACCATTGGCGTTCGGGCTCGTCATGGAACGTCCAATTCGACGAGGTCACACGCAAGTCGCGAAAGCCCGCGGCCCTCACCCACGCGGCGAGAAAACGTCCGGCGTTCGCTTCGGCGTAATTCGCGGTCGTCACCCGATGATATAAGTCCATCCACTCGTCGAGCCGTGGGTCAAGAGGCCACCAAACAAATGCCCCATAGTCCGCGTCGCGCACGGCGAGAATTCCCTCTTCGCGCAATACGCGTCGCATCTCCATCAGCGCAGCCACCGGATCGCTGAGGTGCTGGAGTACTTGGTGCGCGTACACCACATCAAAGCGCTCATTGTCGAACGAGAGGTCATAGACGTTGTCCACCGAGAAAACCAAATTGGAAAGTGCATCATTCTCGTGGAGGTGGCGAGCTCTCTCAATCACCTCCTCAGCGACATCGATCGCGTGGACGTTTCCCGGAGTCACAAGGCGCGCGAGGTCGGCGCTGATGGTACCGGGCCCGCAACCCACGTCAAGGACGTCGGCACCCGCAGCGAGATCGGCCAAAAGGAACGCCGCCGAATTTTGCGCGGTACGCCACGTGTGACTGCGAAGGACCGATTCATGATGACCATGCGTGTATCGGTCACTCGTCACGAAGGCGCCTCGATCCATCGGCCGAGCACTAGCGTGTGTGCGTTCTCGTAGCCCAACTTTTCGTAGAACTCAACGACTTGAAGATTCGTCTCGCGGACCATGAGTTGAATTTTCGGAGCACCGTGTTGTGCGATCCAGGACTCAGCTGCGTGCATGAGTTGCGTACCCAACCCTCGGCGTCGGTAGTCGTTCGCAACCGCGAGGTAGTACACCCACCCTCGATGTCCGTCGACGCCAACCATCACTGACGCGACGATTCCTCCCGCTTCGAGGGCGCCGAGCACCGCTGAGGTGTCGCCACCCACGGCGCGACGAAAATCCTCGTAGGGGTCGTTCCACGGACGCGTGAGTTCGGCTTCGCGCCACAGGGCAACCGTCTCGTCGATAAAGCTCTCGTCTAATTCCTCGAAGTTCACTCCAACAGCGTAAATGGAACGCATCGCGCTATTTGATCAAGATGATGATGAGGACGACGGCGAGTGGAATCCACGCGATAACCCAACCTTGCCACGTCTGAGGGCGATAGCCGTAGCCAATCCGTTTCTTGCCGAACCACGGCTTCTTCTCTCGTTGATCTAGCGTGGCCACTTCGGTCTCCTTCCCACAGCGCTGCGCTCTCTCGTTTCGAGACATTAGTTGGATGGAAACTTCCAAACGAATGCATGCGAAAGGTGCCATCATTTATGGTCATGAGATCTTTGAGCGAAGGGACACTATGCGCGTCTTGATCACTGGCGCGGGCCGAGCAATCGGCGCCGCCACCGCCACCGAACTGGCTAACGCGGGCCATCACGTCATCGCCACTGCGCGAGACATTCACTTGCTCGATCAGCTCGACGTAGCGCAACGACTTACCCTCGACGTGACGAGCGACAAATCGATCACTGGCGCACTGCGAGAAGCTGGCGATATAGACGCGGTCATCAACAACGCCGCGATCAACGGCTCAGGTCCGCTGGAGAATTTTCCGATTGAGCAACTTCATCGCATCATTGACACGAACGCGGTGGGTCCACTCCGACTCCTCCAGCACGTATTACCCGCGTGGCGAGAGCGTCGCCACGGCGTCATCGTCAACGTGAGCTCGGTTTCGGGTCGAGTATCGACGCCACTTGATGCACCCTATTCAGCGTCAAAGTACGCCCTTGAAGCGATTTCAGAGGCGTTGCATTACGAACTTGGACACTTCAATATCCGAACCGTCATCATCGAACCTGGCTACATCGCACCGGGAATGAAAAGCATCGAGAGAGACAATTCGAACGCCGCCTATCACCAACTGAGAGAGGAACTCAACGGACTCGACTCAAAAGTGACGGGGCCTCAGGGTCGAACGGGACCCGACGTTGTCGCACGGGCCATCCGCGCGGCTATTGAAGACGAACACACGCCGCTACGAGTACCGGTCGGCGCGGACGCCGAACTAATTCTGGCGACGCGCTCGCAACTTGGCGACGCCGAGTTCGAGTCGCTCATGCGTGCGACAATCGGTCTCACGTGGTGAGCCGCTCGCACTGAGCCCTTGAAGTAGCTCTGCGTTCATGGAGAGAACTAGTGGCGCAACATCGCGATGCGCTCGCGCACTTGGGGCCAGTCGCTGCGCACGACAGAGAACATTGCGGAATCTCGGAAAAGACCCGCTTCGCCTCGTACAAGCGACGGCTGCCATTGTCGCAGTACTCCTTCGAAGGTCGCGCCGAGACGCGAGATGGCCACCCTTGATCGCTCGTTGCGAGCGTCAGTTTTCAGATCGACCCTCGCGACATCCCACGTTTCAAATGCGTACTCGAGCATGAGGATTTTTGCTTCGGTATTGATGCCAGTTCTTTGCGCCGCTGGTGCGAGCCATGTGCCTCCAATCTCGAGCGCGAAGGGGAAAACTCGCTCGGGGGCCCAGCGAAACGTCATGTAGCGCGTTGCACCCACCGCCTTGTTCGTCGCCACGTCGACCTGCGCAAAAGGAACGACCTCGCCCGCATCCCAGTCGCGTAATAACGCCTCCACATAGTTTGTGACGTCTGGCGCGCCATCTGGCACCGGTGTGTAGGTGAACGTCGAACGATCACCACTACTGGCTTCTCGAAGATCGTCAACGTGCGCGGGCGACAGGGGCACCAGACGAACGCGACGTCCCGACAGTTCACCAACTTCCAATCGCTGCGCCACTGACAGATTCTCCCATAGCTGTTGCCCGCGGTGACGTCGATCTCGTCACCGAACCTTCACCGCGATCGCTCGATGATGCGCTCGAGCGTCGCTCGACCCACGTCGTAGTAACTCATGCGACCCTGCTTGCCCAACTCGGCAAACATCAAGGAGAAAAGTACTGCCCATCCGAGCGAGCGAATCATCAGTGAGGGATCGATATCGCCGTAGGTTGCGGTAAAACTCTCGTCCAAACCACCTGGCAGCAACATCAAGGCACCCGCCAAGTCCGTCGCTGGATCCCCCGAACATAAGTCACCAAAGTCGATGACGGCGACGAGCGAGTCATTGTCAATGACGACGTTGGCCGGGTGCAGATCGCCGTGAATCCACACGGGAGTTCGGAGACCGTCAGCCTCATCCAGAGAAGTCGTCCATACTTCGCGAAGGATTCTGCCATCGAGATCCGAGGGGAGATTCGCCATCCTTTCTTCGAACGTCGCAGCACGATCGCGAAGTGAGACGCTGCGAAACGGATTGATCGGCGCGTCGGAAGGGGAAGGAACGTGGAGCGAACGAAGGAACGCGCCCACCTGCCGCGCAATCGTGGCGAAATTGCCAACGTGCGCGACATCCGCCGTCACCCCCTTGAACCACGAGGTCACCGTCCAACACGACGGAAATGCCGTGGTGGGCGACCCAACGCGAAGTGGAATCGGAATCGCTGCAGACAATCTGGGCGCCAGCTCAGGCAACCACTTGATCTCGTTCTCGAGAGACGCTACTGCGACCTTTCGCCGTGGAAGACGAACGAGATACTCCTCACCGAGTCGCCACAACGAATTGTCGAAGCCTTCGTCGAACGATCGAAGTTCGAGTCCGCAAAGGTCCGGCATCTGCTGATCGATGAGGGATTGAACGAATCGTTCATCGACGTCAAACTCCGCTGGAGGCCAAGGCACCATTCAAGGGTAACGTCACCACGTGACGTCGAAATGTATAAACGATTAGTACGGCTCCACTGGTGGCTCATCATGCTGGCGCGTCCCGAGGCGAAGGCTTGCCGATTGACCACGTGAGCCCGCAGGCACGGCGCCGGTGACTCCCGCAAGTCCGAAGATCGGCATGTTGGCGTACACGGTCTCCACGTTCTGATCGGAGAGAAGGATCGTCTCGTGATAGATGCCAACCGTGCCGTTGGCGCGCACGCGCCGATTGAACCTTCGCCACGCGGGCAAGTGTTCATTGTCAGTTGCTCGTGCGTACTGTTCAAGCTTCTCGAACGACTCCCAGTATTGCCAGACGAGAATGACGCGACCGGAAACCAAGGTCCGAGGCTTTCCTACGAGTCCCAAACTTCGGTCACGTTGCAGCTCGATAAGCATTCTTGGCATCGCCACGAACACTGGCAGCCATTTCCAGATTTGCCACACGCAATTGATCCTCATGCCGATGAGAAAGAGCACGGTGCCATCGGCACCCACGTCGGCGGAGAATCTTCCCTTGTTGATCTTCGTCATGCGCGAATACTAACGAGGACGTTGCTCCTCATGTAGAGAACGGTTGACTACCACGTGACACGAACTTGTAGAACAAGTGTCCACGGGTGTGTCCATCGATTGCGTTACACAACGTCTGACATGAAGAAGGCGTTGCCATCAGGGTCGACCATGGTCGCCCCCGACGCCACCCACGGCATCAACTCGGGTTCAGTCATAAACGAAACGCCAAGAGCATGAAGGCGTTCATAGTCGGCGCGCACGTCGTTGGACGTCACGTAGATATTTGTCCGCTTTGGTGACTCGGGCGACGCCAACTCCATGTCGTAGAAGTGACTCAAACCGAGCACAATCCCAGTCGAGTGGCCCACTGGGGCCACGGCGAGGAAGCGGTACTCCTCGCCCATTTGATGGTCAGAGCGGACTTCCCAGCCAAGGATGTCGCGGTAGAACGCCGGAGAACGTTCAAGATCGCGGACCACCACGACGGAGGCAAATAGATGCACAATTCCCCTTTCATGACAGCGGTTGCAAAGGCGGCTCAATGGGACCATTCCTCCACGACAGGCCGTGCCGCGGCGTCAACGACGACGATCGGCCTCAGCTTGACGACAATTCAAGAAGGCAGCGTGTCGTGTCTACGATGACTGCGTGCGTACAACCTGGCAACGTGAGGTCTTCGAACGCTCGGCGGCGACGCTGCGCGATCACGCGAATCCTGATAACGCCATCGCGATGCAGGCTTATATGAAGGACGTCGCACCCTATCTCGGCATCCCCTCCGGTGAGCGCCGTACAGTATTGCGCGAAGCATGGCGAGATCTCACTCCTCCTTCGAGCGACGAACTCGGTGAAGCAAGCCTCTTATTGTTTCAAGAGGACGAACGAGAGCTCCACTACGCGGCAGAAGATTTGATCGCGAAATTCATTGCCCTCACCGACGAGTGGTTTCTCGTCGAGTACGTCGAACCGTTGCTGACCTTCAAGCCGTGGTGGGATACGGTTGACGGACTGGGCTCGGTCGCCGTGAGCCCTTTGTGCTGGCGGTACGATGCGAACGCTCTCGTGCGCAAATGGTCAAGGTCAGAGAATCTTTGGCTCAATCGTGCCGCAATTCAACATCAACGGGGCTGGCGACGCGACACTGACGTGGCGTTCGTCCTCGAACTCTGCGCCGCGCACGCGCACAGCTCCGAGTTCTTCGTCGTCAAGGCCATTGGATGGGCGCTGCGCGACATCGCGCGCTTGGACCCAGCGTCAGTGCGACGCTTCGTGCGTCAACACCCAGAACTCGGCAGCGTCGGCGTTCGAGAAGCCAAACGCGGACTCGGCATACTTTGAAGGTCTTATTTGTTCAACGATGAACGTGCCGCTTCCAGTTGCGCCCATTCGTCTCGTTCCATCCTCCACAACAGTGCCTGTCCGGAACTCGCCGGGACGCTCTTGTCCTTGGGTATTCGTGCGACTTGATGAAACCCGAGATGTCGAGCCACGGCCGTGCTCGCGGCATTGGCTTCATCCATTTGAATTTCTACGACGCGAAGGAGGGGCAAATGATCGAACGCTGCGCTCGTCAAGAGTCGCGATGCCCGGGTGGCGTAGCCGACACCAGTGCGGCTGGTGCGAACCCAGTACCCGATGCCCGCAATTTCAGGTCCACTCATCGAGTAGATGTTCGCTGCGCCAATGAAGGAGCCATCGAGTTCATCGAAACTGAAATAGCGCCAGTCCTCATCTTTCTCCCAGGCCTCGTCAAAATCCTTTATGAGTTCGCCGAAGTTCGTCACCGGGATCTCGTGCTGGGCCCATAGGAGCCAGTCGTGAAGCTGCGCCCAACTTTCCGTCATGGCTTCCGTGGCGACGTCACGATGTTCCAAAGAACAGCGACGAAGTTGAATGGCACCGTCGCTCAGACTCGGTGGAACTAAAGACATGGACCCGTCACTCTCGCGCTCATCGTTGCTCCGATTCGCTCCCAACATGTGTGCTAGTTGAGCGCGCCAGCTAAGTCCTCGAGTAAGTCCTCGACGTCTTCAATACCCACACTCAATCGGACGAGACTCTCGGGCAATTCGAGGAGTGACCCTGCGGTCGAAGCGTGAGTCATGACTGCGGGAAGTTCGATCAGACTCTCCACGCCTCCGAGGGACTCCGCCAAGGTAAAGACCCTTGTCGACTCGCAAACTTTTCGCGCCGCACCCGTCCCACCCTTCATAGTGAAACTCACCATGCCACCGAAGTCGCTCATCTGCTCTTTCGCTACGTCGTGTCCTGGATGAGTCGAAAGTCCAGGGTAGATGACCCGTTCCACCGCTTCGTGCGTCTGCAGGAAAGCCGCGACCGCACGCGCGTTTGAACAATGTCGATCCATCCGCACCCCCAAGGTCTTCACCCCACGCACTAACAGATAACAATCAAGTGGACCCGGCACCGCGCCGATCGCGTACTGATGAAATTTCAGTGTGGAGGCAAGTTCATCATCGTTGGTCGCGACGAAACCCCCGATGACGTCGGAGTGGCCCCCGATGTACTTGGTCGTCGAGTGCACCACGACGTCAGCGCCCAAATCGAGCGGTCGTTGCAGATAAGGGGTCGCGAACGTGTTGTCGACGACCAACAGTGCCCCGTTGTCGTGGGCGGCGTCACTCAAGACGCGAATGGACGCCACGTTCAGTAACGGATTGCTCGGCGTTTCGACCCAGAGCATTCGAGTGTTGGGGCGAAAGGCGTCTCGGACTCGGTCGACGTCTGAAAGCTCGACGCATGTGACGTTCACGCCCCAGTCGCCGAAGATTCTCGTGAGAAGCCGGTACGTGCCGCCGTACGCGTCGTTACCCAGAATGACGTGGTCACCCGGCGCGAGCGTGCGCAAGAGCGCATCCTCGCCGGCGAGGCCTGAGGCGAACGCGACGCCGAACTGCGCGTTCTCGAGGTCGGCGAGACAGTGCTCGAGGGCAGCTCTCGTTGGATTGTCAACTCGCCCGTAGTCGCTGAATCGGGGTACCCCGACACCATCTTGCGCGTACGTGGACGTGAGATACACGGGTGGGTTCACCGCACCCGTCGACGGATCGGGTTCTGATCCCACGTGAATCGCCCTCGTGTTGAAACCACTCACCGTTCGCTCCTTTGTTCCAAGAACCCGAGTACGTCACTTCTCGTCAGCACACCCACCGGATGCCCTCCATCGAGCACGAGCACCCCCGCGGTCGAACTCAACCTTTGGGTGAGCTCGGTGATGCTCATACCCACCCCCACCATTGGCATGGGTGCGTCCGCGACGTCCTTCACGCGACGATCGAGCACGGACGGATCTCGTGTGGTCGCTTCAAGAAGACCCAATTCGCTCAACGAACCCGAAACCTCCTTCGCGGCGAGGGGTAGTTCGTCAGTGACCGTCACGAGAAGTTGCGATACGTCGTTCTTGCGCATCATCGTGATCGCGTCACGAACCAAGACTTCTTCGGTCACAAGCACCAGATCGGCCAAGCCTTCCGCCTGACGACGCACTTTGCCCGCCAACACGTCACCCGCATCCATCTCGCTGTGCGGGCGAAGAAAGCCCATGTCGGTCATCCAATCGTCGTTAAAGACTTTCGATAGGTAACCGCGACCCGAATCGGGAATCAACACGACTACGACGGCGTCTGTTGAAAGTGGTGTCGCCACCCGAAGAGCGGCGGCGACTGCCGTGCCCCCCGAGCCTCCAATGAGGATTCCCTCTTCCCTCGTCACTCGCCGCGCCATCTCAAAGGCGTGCGCGTCGGTCACGGCGACGACTTCGTCGACCAGCGAAGGATCGTAATTCGCTGGCCAAAAGTCCTCGCCGACACCTTCGGTGAGATACGGGCGACCGGCGCCCCCTGAGTACACGGATCCTTCAGGATCCGCGGCGATGATCTGAACGTTGGGGTTTTGTTCCTTCAAGTACCTGCCAACGCCACTGATCGTGCCCCCGGTGCCAGCGCCCGCGACGAAGTGGGTGACGCGACCTCTGGTCTGCTCCCAGATCTCGGGACCCGTTGTCTCGTAGTGGGCTCGTGGATTGTTGGGATTCGAATATTGGTCCGGGCGAAAACTATTCGGCGTCTCTCGAGTGAGACGCTCAGCAGTTGAATAGTACGAATCGGGATGCTCGGGCGGCACCGCCGTCGGACACACGACCACCTCGGCACCATAGGCGCGAAGGACATCAATCTTCTCGGGAGCCATCTTGTCGCTCATGACGAAAATGCACTGATATCCGCGCTGCGCCGCAACGATGGCGAGACCAACGCCAGTGTTGCCACTCGTTGGCTCAATGATGGTCGAACCTGGCCCGAGAAGACCGTCTCGTTCCGCTGCTTGGACCATCGTGAGCGCGGGGCGATCTTTCGAACTACCTCCAGGATTCGTCGTCTCCAACTTGGCGATGAGCGCACACGCCAGTCCCGATCCAACTCGTGCGAGTCTGACCATCGGGGTATGCCCGATGAGTTCTAAAGGGCTTTGTGCCACGTCCATGTCTGTATGGTCCATCGCGTTCCGTTTCTACTGTTCGTCCGTGCCTGGCGGTGGCCGTTTCCCCTTCGTACAGCACTCTAAGGGACGCGACGGATCAGCACGAAAGAAGTGAAGAGACCCGCGACTCGCATGGATTTGCTTAAAACGCGGACACCGAGTCTACGACGTTTCGAAACGAGTCACGAAAGAAAAAGAGATGGCCTCCCGGAAATGTCCGAAGCGTTGCCGAAGGAAGCTCCCTCGTCAATTCCTCTGCATCGCGCAACGGCGCTAGACGATCGCGTCGCCCGTGCAGCACGAGCGTTCGTGCGGCAATCGTTGACAACGAATCTGCACAACCGTAGGCCCACGATGCGGCGCGCTGCGCTTCAAACGCCTCCATTGATTGCGGATGGCTCCCTTGCGCGAGACCAGTTCGGCGCAGCAACAGCGCAAGATGCATGGCGAGTGGCATCCGACGTCCCTCCCGTGTTTTATAACCCGCGCTGATCAAAACCAAGTCCCTTACGCGCTCAGGATGCTGCGACGCCAACTCGAGGGCGATCTTTGCACCCATGGAAATTCCCACGACTCGCGCGTCACGAAGTGACAAGACGTTCATCAGCCCTATGACGTCATTGGCCATCATTGGTATGGAATAGGGTCCCTTGGGGCTCTCGGTGCGACCGGCACCTCGATTGTCAATGACGACCACTTCGAAATGACGCGAAAGTCGCAGGGCGAGAGTTTCTACTTCAGAAACGTCGAGCGCGAGACCCAACAACAAGAGCAGCGTTGGACCATCGCCACTGGTCTCGTAATACATCGAAAGGTCGCCTACTTGGACCTGTGGCATGGACGGACCATACCACTGCGCCCCTCATCGAAGTCTCACAACCACGATGAGACGTGCAGGACGGCTCAGGAGACGAGAAAGATTGCGAAGCCGTCGTAGCCTTTGCTACCGACCGTTTGCACGACCGTGCCACTGAGTCGCGCCTCGCCGGCAGCTCGAGCCAGGAACTCTCGCACACCCTGGACTCGTTCGTCCTTGCTCTTTGGATCGATCACTTCGCCGTCTCGAACGACGTTGTCGGCGACGATCACCGTCCCGGTTCGCGAGAGGGCAAGTGACAACTCAAGGTACTGGGGATAGCTCTCTTTGTCCGCGTCGATGAAGATGAAATCGAACCGTTCGGTGCCTGCATCAAGCATCGCACGAAGCGACGCCACCGCGGGACCCACGCGCACCTCGACCTGAGTCGCGAACCCCGCCCGATCAATGTTCTTGCGAGCAACTTGCGCGTGATGCTCTTCGAGTTCGAGCGAAATCAACTGTCCGTCTGGAGGCAACGCGCGAGCGAGCCAGATGGTGCTGTAACCACCGAGGGTTCCGATCTCGAGGATTCGCTTCGAGCGATGACTTGCGGCGAGGACTTCAAGAAACTTTCCCTGATTGGGTGCGACGTTGATCTGCGGGAGACCCCCCGCATCACTGTCGGCGAGCGCAGCGTCGAGTGTTCGATCCGACAGCGACAGCAGTTGTACGGCGTACTCGTCAACCTTCTTCCAGGTACTTTCAGGCATAATGACAGTCTTTCAGAGTCGGCGGCGCGAGAAGCGAGAAACTTCTCCGTAAATTCTCAAGGTCCGCTATTTCAACAGAGTTTGTTCAGTCCGCTCGTCGTGAGCATTGTGCGTAGGAGATCGTCCTCACTTGCATTCGCGGCGAGAGACTGCGCCGTCGCGGCGACGGTGAACGACATTCCTTGGGCGGGTGGCGGAGTTTGACCATTGTTCAACACACCTTGCAGCGCCTGGGTGTACGCGGACGACACCACGCCGTGGTAGCAATTGATCGAGGAGCGCACGCCCTTCACGTTCTCCAAGACGTAGTGGTACACGCCCTGCGGGTAGCCCGGCACCGCGGAGAAAATCCCGTTGCACGCGTCGAGCGAGGAAACCGGAACGGTGGTGCCGTTCATCGCGACGTTGTCGTAGATGCCATAGCCGTCAAACGCGAAACCCAAGAGCACGGGTTTCTTGGACGCGGCATTGTTTTCTGTAACGCCCGTGGTCGTGGTACCCGAGGTTGACGTGATTGACGCGACTGACGCCGTCCCGCCGGTCGCGTAGCTGACGAGACACGACGGGAGCCCGTGGTAGTGATATTGGCCGCCTGGTCCGGGGTGCCCATCGCAGTCGTCGATGAACGACGCCGAGATTCCATTCTGCGTAGCGATGAAATTGTCACTCGTGGCAACCGTGGCGTGATTGGCTTCGTAAGGGTTATACAGCGCGGCACCGTTCAACATGATGCCGATTGGTCCTTGATTCGCCGTCGTCACTTTCTTTGAATACTTGGGCGTCAGGGGCAACACGTAGTCGTAGTTCTGGTCCTTCAGAATCGACGCCGAGGCGATGACCGACGCGCCGGACGCGCTCACCGCTTGAGCGTTCGACGGCACCGCGTAATTGGTAGCGATGAAATTCGACGAGGGCAGGCCATCGGATTTATAGGTCCACGATCCGTCGCCGATAGTCGCCGTGACGTTCGTATCCCACTTAGCAATTTTCACGGCGGTCGCCTCGCTTTGGGCGCTCGCCGCGCTGTACTTTTGGCTCGCGCCGACCGGTGACACGCCGAGCGCGAAACACAAAAACGCTCCGGTGCACGAAGTGAGTACTGCGACAACCCGTCGAAACTGAGTTCTCATGTCATTCTCCTGAGGTACGTGGTAGTGACAGAATAATCTGCCTCACAATTCTGCCCCGACTCGCGAGATCGCTCACTACATTGAGAACGTGCCCACCAACCGCGTCTATCTTGAGCAAGGCAAACGTTCCACCTTCGCGATCTCGCTCGATTGTCCTGGCTGGTGCCGGCGAGCTGCGACACCCGAACTCGCGATCGAAGGGCTCGAGCACTACCGTCAGCGCTATGCCTGCATCATTTCAGGCTCGTTCAAACCAGGTGCGCTCGAGGTCATAGGTACGGTGCGCGGAACTTCGACGACTGACTTCGGCGCTCCAGACGCACTCGGCGCGTGGGACAAGAATCCGGCGACTCCGGTCCAGCGACGTCAACACCTCAAGGTGTTACGCGATTGCTGGGCGTACATCGATGGCGTTGCGAAGAAGGCGCCCGCGACGCTTCGAAAGGGCCCACGCGGAGGAGGTCGTGACCGCGACGCCGTACTTGAGCACGTTCGAGAGTGCGAGCGCAGTTACGGCAGAAAGATTGGCGTACGGGTCGCCCCACGAACACCGTGGAGTGACCAGCGAATGGCGATCGTGCGCGCATTCGAAGAAGGGGTCGAAAACCAAAGTTGGCCCCAGGATTACGCCCTTCGAAGGATCGCCTGGCACATCACTGACCACGCATGGGAGATCGAAGATAAGAGCGAGCTTTGAAAGACTTGAGAACGTAGCCTCATTATCATGACAATCCGCTGGCTCACGGTGTTTCTCGACTTCGCCCCCGAGCAATTCCAGCGAGGCGTCGCTTTCTGGCGTCAAGTGACAAGTAGTTCGCTGTCGCCACCCCGTGGCGACCTCCAGCAGTTCGCCACGCTGCTTCCACCCGAAGGCGACGCGTACCTGCGCGTCCAGCGTCTCGACGATGGAAGAACCGGGTGTCATCTCGACCTGCACTGCGAAGACGCCGAGAGCATCGCCAACATCGCACTCACCGGTGGGGCAAGAACCGTGTCGCAACGAAAGGGATTCTTCACCATGGTCTCGCCAGGGGGCTTCAGGTTTTGCGTCGTCACCCACCAAGATGAACACCAGCGACCACCGGCGCTCGAGACGGTCGCCGGAAACCGAAGCATCGCCGACCAATTGACGATCGACTGTCCGCTGCACCTTTTCGATGGTGAGGTGCACTTCTGGCAGTCGTTAACGACGTGGCCCGCGCACAGGGGTTCACGAGCGCAGTTTACTTTTTTGGAGCGACCCCCCACCATGCCGGTGCGACTGATGTTCCAACGAATTGAATCCGATGAAACTGAGTGTCGAGCGCATCTGGATTTTGCGTGCGACGATGTCGCCATCGAACGTGAGTTCCACGTGTCCTTAGGGGCAACAGCATTGCGCGAAAACGCAGACTGGTCGACGATGGCTGATCCCGGCGGGATGCAGTACTGCCTAACGCGGCGCAGTCCAACGACTGGAATGCTCTAGGGCGAGTCCCCTCACGCCGGGGATCGCGCTATGAGTTGACGAAGCTGTCGATCACTGGCTGTGGCGAGCGATGCACCCGAATAGCGGTCGTCGTGCGTCACGTCTTTGGCGGCGGCGACGGGGGGCAGTGGCACATCTTCGTCAACGTCAATTTCGAGTTCCGCCAACACGAGACCCACGTGACGTCCGTCGAACACATCAATCGCAAAAGAGTGACCCTCGTGAGCGAAACGATGACGCGTCTTGCGTAGCACTTTCGCCTCAAATTGCGCGATCAAACGAAATTCTTCACCGTTGAGATAGATGGTGGTGGTGTTGACGTACTCGGGATCCTCGATTCTTCTGCGGACCTTCTGTGTGAGTTTCCAGGTGGTCGTTGCATCAGACGAGATCTTGCGAAGCCGAAGTGTCGTACCCGTGATGTAATGATCGGTGATCTCGGCGCTGTACACCGCCTGAGGAGGCACGAGTGACAATAGCCATCGCCGTTCGCGTTCCGGACGAGCGTACTTTCCTTCGCCGGGTATGCGATCAATCGTCATCATCACGACTCGAGTGACGCCGTCACCGACGTCCGATCGACACAGGCGACTCGCCGCGCCGCGCTACGCCTTGCTTCATCGGTCGCCGCCACTTCTGGCGAGATCACGTTGCCCACGAACGATGATTCTAGGGACGAGTCATCGGTGCGAATGGGGCCTTCAACACGGCGATTTAGTACGTTGCCCGTCGACTCATTGAAGCGACGCCGTCTCCGCGCAATCCCGATTTCTCCATCCTTCGACCCGTTAACGCCAGCGCGAGATCGCTCGCGCTCCCCTCGACGAGAAGCCCCTCACCCGAATGCCACTCGAGTTCAGGACACGAAAACGAGAGTCCCTTCGTCATTCGTGGTCGAACGAAACCGCGCGATGCTTTCGGTGACACGAGAAAGTCGAGAGTTCGACGCAAGGCCTCGGGTGAAACTTCAATTGTCCGCTCGGTCGGCACGCTTACGTCGAGCCCGTGGACAATGATGTCCGTCATCGGCGCGTCGGGTCCGAGTCCAGGAGGCGTAAATCTATTCGTCGCGTTGTCGCGCAGCAATGCGACGATTTCCTCGTTCGATCTCGCCGGTTCTCGTCGAGCGAAGTCATTCGAGATGCGATTGAAATTACCTCCCGTCTTCACGAGACTCCACACAATTTTGGGCGCACTCACCAAGAAGGGCATGGTGAGATGTGTCGCGACGTGACGCACCGTCCAGCCGCGACACAGTGATTGTGTCTCCCATTCCTCGTCAGTGAGACCATCGAGACACTGCGCCACTCGTCGTCGCTGTTCGGCGATTAGATAAAATACGTCGGTCATGGCGAAAATCTAGTCGAGCCATCTTTTTTTCGTCCAAGATCAAAATTGCCATGGCGATCTTCTCCGTTATTGGCTTGACCTTCAGCTACGACAAATCGAACGACGACAACCATTCGTGCGCGATTCCAACGTCTCCGACCACGTCCAACGCCGACATCGCTAAACGTCCGTGCAAGACCAGCACGACATCTGAGCTGCTTCCGGTCAAGGCCACGTCGTGCGCGCCCGGCGCACCTACGAACCATGATTCTGGCGCGTCGTTCGCAACAAGGCTGATTCTCGCGTCCGTGGGTAGCGTCATGAACTCGCGCTGCACGAGGAGGAACTCAGCGACCCCATCACGCGCGATATCGCGATCCAAAGCTGGCGCGGCCCCGAGGGAATTCTGGACGTCCCAAAGATGGATTGCGGCTTCCTGGACCTGATGGCGCTCGACCGCGAGGACAGTTCGCGGCTCTCCCCACCACGTCCAACAGCGAGCCTCGGGAACGGCCTCGGCCATCGACTTCAGCAGAGCCTTCGTGTGGTTCTTGAACCACACGACCAACAAGTCGTCGGTGACGTCGTCGACGGGGTGTTGGTGATGCGTATTGGGCGATGCCTCCTCGATGATCTTGGCCCACGTCGCGTGCACGGACCCAATGTGAAACACCAGGTCACCGAGCGTCCACTCAGGACATGAAGGTACCGGTAAGTCAAGCTCGTTCGCTTGAGCCAACCTCGCTATGTGCTCACTAAGCAGGGCAATCTCTGAGCGATAATCCACCAATGACCTCGATTCCCTGCGTTCATTCGACGTCGAACGAACCTCTTCATGACTACCGTCGTTACCTCGCAATCATATGAACGTCGAGATGACACGCATGCCTCATCGACGCGTCGGTGATGGCGACACAACTAGCGAACGACGTCGGGCACCGAACTCAATTGCTCGGCTATTAGCTCTCGATCTTCTCGGTCCTTGATCTCAGTGACGAGCTGTTGCGCGCGATCGTACCAACGTTGTCGCTCGTCCCCGTCGCCGAGCGCCGCGTAGGCTCTCGCGAGTCCTTCGGCACAACTCGCCACCAACCACTCCGGAGCGTCAAAATTATGTGCCGCGTCGTTCGCGAGGAGAGCGAACTCGACGGAGAGTGCTGGTTCGTTGCTCGCCGCCGCCGCTCGAGAAATCATCCAGTCACCAATGGCGAATTGCTCTGGCCCACCCGCGTAGAACCAGTGGTAGCGAGATGCGAAGGCCGTGCGAAGCAATTCGAGGTCCTCATCGCGCGTTCGCGACTCCATTTCCAACAACTCCCAGCAACGGTTGTAGGTCTTGATGCCAAGGGCTCGATGTTCGGAGGCGTCCACCACGAGATTGTATAAGTTCCGTCATGGAGCGCATTTCAAGTGATCGAAAACCGGAGCTCGTCCCTCGACACGGCTACCGCGCACGTCGATGAGAGAGTTGGCAGAAGCCATCTCTATCGACGAGTACCAATCCCGAACTGAAAATAATCCTTCGTCTCATGAACGTGAACCTCAAGCCCTGCTCGTTGGCATTTGTCCTCGAGTTCCGTCGCAGACCAAAAGTTCTTGATAATGGAAAACTCGCGACCGTCATCAAGGCGCCGCGTCATCACTTCCTCATTGTCGTCAGGGAGAATGTGATCCTTCGCGGTACTGGTGTGCTCTTTTCGAGCATCGAGGAAAAAGACCGTGCCGCCTGGTGTGAGCATCCTGGCGACCTTGGAGAGAAATCCTACGATGCGACTTGTGGGAATGTGACTCATCCAGAAGCAAAAGACGACCGCATCGAATACCTCGGCGGAGTCCCACTCGAATAGATCAGCTTCGATGTACGTGACATCACGTGCCCGTTCGCCCAAGCGCTCGCGATTCAACGCGTTCATCTCTGCGGATGCATCGACGGCTGTGAGGTGGGCGGCTCGGTCACAAAGTTCTTCGGTCCATAATCCCGTGCCAGGCGCCAATTCGACGATGTTCTTCTCGTCAAGTGGAAGTGATCGCAGGGCCCCTCTGACCTCTTCCACCTGCTCGAACCAACGCCGCGTCGCTTCCTCCCCACGATCGTAACGTCCCAATCGCAAGAACCAATCGTCGTATTCCTTCGCGCGCCCGGTAATACTCAATCTGCTCCAACAACACATCTGCATCGTCAACGTCAGGGCTCATTCGAAAATACTCCCCCGAGCGGTCTCTCCCGATTCAATCGAACGTGCGTGATTCGCCTTCTACTACGTGGCGTCGCCGTTGGCCTCATACAAGATTCTTTCTCATTCCAATAGCCATGGTCTTGTAGCCAAGTGATTCGTACAAACGTCGAGCGACGGTGTTAGGGCCAAAGACGTTCAGGGCGAGTCTGGTTCCACCTTGGCTCTTGACGTAGTCCTCGGCTGCGCGCATCGTGCGGCGCCCCAAGCCCCTACCCCGAAACGCGTCATCGATGACGATGTCGTACACGTACCACTCACCTGCACTCTGCGCTTCCCTCGTCGCAAGCCAAAGAGATCCAACGTTCGTCTCATCGTCAAGTACATCAAAGATTCGTTGATCAGCATTTGGTATCCCGTTGACGAGAAGTTCCCTTTCGTTGTGCTCGATGTTCTTCGATGCCTCTTCGGGGCTGAATCCGGTGTTGATAAGTTGCTGGCGGTAGTCGGCCCACATCGCCGTCAACCACGCCGCGCGATTGTCGAGAGACATTGGGACCAGGCGAACCATGACGTCAATTTACATTCCAAGACCACCACCGACCTCGCTCCATGGAAAGTTCGGCGATCCAGGAACAATCGTTGCACGGTGGGTACGTACACCTACTATCAACTTCTTGAATAATGTGCTCGACGTACGTCCAATCAAGTGTGACGTCGTCGACCGAAGAGCCAATAGGCGGCTGAACCGATCAGATTGGCGCTGGCCATCCGCCACAGCCACTTGGGACCACGAACTTCACCTCGAGATCGTCGACGCAAATCGCGCCACATGAGGGGCGTCACCACAACCCAAAGGATCAATGCGCCAGCAACGATGGCGTACCTCGCGTTGGGCTTCACGAATCAAGTATGCCATCAACGAAACGCTCAGTCACTGGCCCGCAGATGGTGTCAACGCGTCGACCTCGCCCACACGTAGTGGAAGGTCTGCACTACGCGCGACGTTATGGCTCCGATCTTCTGGCATCGCACGTGCGAGTTCGACCATCACACCTCCCCTTAGCTTCGGCGAAGGATGACGTCACGAGACTGGTGAACGAAGTTGAATCACGTTGCCGTCGGGGTCGAGCACGTCACGTCGAACGAGCCCATTGAGTGTAAACGTTCGATCAGTGATGACGCCTCCATTGGCCTCGACAAATCCAACGGCGACGACAAGTGAGTCAACATCAAAAATTGGCTTGATCGCGACGTCTTCGCGAGCTTCAGGCGGACTAGTCACAGTGATTCTCTCGGCAATCTTTGGCGAGACGGAGTGGACAAGAACTTCATCCCTCTGACTCATAACTCGAATGTCGCCCGACGATTCTTCAGCCGAGGTCGTTCCTAGAACTGACCCATAGAACTTTGCCATGCGATCAACGTTCGCAGAAAAGATAACAAGCGATGTCATAGAGTTTCTCCTTTGGGCTCAGTCTTCCAGCGAATAACGATAGACGTTTGTCTATCGCTGGATGATAAAAGTGAATTCGCCCGCTTTACGGAGCGACCTGAATTGTCTTGACAATCGGCATCGGTTGGAGAAACTGATTGCCACTGAGTCGCATACC
>Ga0302319_10008881_pt1 | contig 19458 bp, 32 predicted proteins | sample Bog_T0_2_FD_203319 | JGI IMG/M metagenome (GOLD analysis project Ga0302319, IMG submission 203319) | Peat permafrost microbial communities from Stordalen Mire near Abisko, Sweden - Bog_T0_2 | ecosystem: Environmental > Terrestrial > Soil > Wetlands > Peat | place: Sweden: Abisko, Stordalen Mire... | reverse complement strand
GACAAGAGCCCGAGCTTAAACGCCGGCGGCAGCCTGCAGCTTCAGGGCGACTATCGACGCACCGGTATGAGACTCTCCGAGAACGTGATGGCTGAACTGGCCGACGGAACTGGCGGCACCTTCTTCCATGGCCGAAATGACCTTGATGCCGGATTCCGCAACTTGTCGGCAGTGCCTGAATGTATTTACCTGCTCGAACTGCCTCTGGATGGAGTCAAGGAAGATGGTTCCTATCATCGCCTCAAGGTCAAAGTCGATCGCGAAGGAGTCGAATTACAAGCTAGGCGAGGATATTTCGTGCCCAAGCCTCCAAAAGCTAAGAAATGAACTTCGACCGCAAACGCTTTCGACACCGCCTTCTGGCGCCGGCAGAATGCCATGGCGCTTGACTCCGATTGAAAAGATATGGCCTTCTAGGTCTTTGACACAGGGGAATTTCGTGTTACATCGGCATCTCAACCACGGGGACTTTACCCTTGCGGCCATTGACGACGTGATTGAGCGCGGCAAGCGCGAGGATTGGCGCGACCTGCGTCTGGCGGCTTTGAAAGATCGGACGATTATGGAGAAAGTCCTGCGGGTATGCGAGTCCCATGCGCACGACGAGTTTGCGCAGCGCTACCACTTCTGGAGGAACTATGCCGAACACCACCTTGCCTGAGTGGGAACGCGTCCTGGCCTCCGCCGCGCATCTTCAGCGCATCCTTCCCGAAGCGGTCCTCGTGGGCGGGACCGCTTCGGCGATCTATGCAGGACATCGGCTCTCCACGGACGCGGACCATATCATTCCCGATCTGCGAACCAGATTTGACCAGATTCTTGGGGAATTGGAATCAGTTGCTGGATGGAAAACCGCACGGGTCCGTTCGCCTGTCCTCATCCTGGGCAGTCTGGACGGAATCGAGACGGGCATCCGCCAATTGATCCGCAAAGAGCCCCTTGAAACTACAGAAATCGAATGCTTCAGTCAGAAGATACGCGTACCAACCCAGGCGGAGATGCTGCGAATCAAAGCCGCTCTGATTCTGAAGCGAAACGCGACGCGAGACTACCTGGATTTTGCGGCCCTGGCAAAGCTGATCGGCGTGGGTGGGATAGTTGAAGCTCTTCGCACCTTCGATCACCTGTATCCCCAGCCGAACCGTGAATCGCCGCTGCTTCAGCTCCAAATTCAACTGGCGAAGCCGATGCCCTTTGATCTGGATGAGGTAAACCTAGATGAATACAAAATGCTCGACCCGAAGTGGCGTAACTGGCAGACTGTAACTTCCGCATGCGCTGAAACCGCTCGAACAATCTTTGACAAAATTACCGGAAAAAAGTAAACCCGCAAAGATGAGCGCTCCCTGGATCAGAGTGCCCGTCTTTGCGGGTCGGGTCGATAAAGCTCGAAGGCTGCGTGAGAGAACCTAAGCGGCTTCTTCGCCGCCCTCGGCCGTCTTTGCTTCTTCCATCTGCTTCTCGAGTTCGGCGCGCTTCTTGGCTTTCGCGTCAGTACGCTTCTGGCGCTTCTCGTCAAGTTGCTTCTCGGCGCCAAGAAGTTCGATGAAGGCCTTTTCAGCGCCATCGCCCTTCTGGAAGCCAGTCTTCACGATGCGCAGATAGCCGCCGTTGCGGTCTCCATAGCGGGGAGCTACGGTTTCGAACAAGCGGGTCACCGAGTCGTCCGTCATCAGGAACGAGAGTGCCTGACGGCGCGAGTGCAGGTCGCCCTTCTTGCCGAGGGTGATCATCTTTTCGACGAGCGGACGGACGGCCTTTGCCTTGGCCACCGTCGTCTCGACGCGGTCTTCGATAATGACGGACGTGACCAGGTTGCGCAGAAGCGCGCGGCGATGGCTGGTGTTGCGTCCGAGTTTAAATCCTGCATTGCGATGGCGCATGATGTTGCCTTTCCAAAGTGATCAGTGGTCAGTGGTTAGTGGTCAGCGGCGAAACCAGGACAAAGTGCCCTGATCACTGGCCACTGAACACTGACCACTCGTACTTAGAAGTTTTCCGTCTCCGTCGGCAGCAGCATATCCACGGAATCTAGCAGTTCGTCCTCATCGTCAAAGCGGCTGAAGCCAGCGGCCAGGGCGGCGGAGGGAAGAATGCTTGTGGGTCCGGGAACGGCATTGCCGTTTTCGTCGATCTTCATACCCAGGGACAGACCCATCTGGGCAAGAATTTCCTTGATTTCGTTCAGGCTCTTACGACCAAAATTCTTGGTCTTGAGCATCTCGGCTTCGGTCTTTTGCACCAGTTCGCCGATAGTCTGAATGTTGGCGTTCTTGAGGCAGTTGTAGCTGCGAACAGAAAGCTCGAGTTCTTCGACCGAACGATTCAAGTTGTCATTGCGAAGCGGGCCGAAGCCTGTGTCGTGGTGACCTTCCGTCTCGATTTCTTCTTCGAAGTTGATGAATATGTTCATGTGGTCCTTGAGCAGCTTCGCGGCCAGACCGACTGCATCGGCCGGCAGAACAGCGCCGTTGGTCCACACTTCCAGAGTCAGCTTATCGTAATCGGTGATCTGTCCGAGACGGGCTGCTTCGACGAGATAGTTCACGCGGCGAACCGGGGAGTGGACAGAATCCACAGGGATAAAGCCAATTCCCAAATCTGCGTCAAAGTTCTTGTCGGCGGAGACATAACCGCGACCACGCTTGAGGCGCATTTCCATGTCCAGACGGCCACCTTCAGAGACTGTCGCGATATAGACATCCTTATCGAGAATCTCGACATCGCCGTCAGCCTCGATCATGCCCGACGTCACAACTCCAGGCTGGTCGGCACGCAGATAAAGCGCTTTCGGACCATCACCGTTGAGCTTGAACGGAATCTGCTTAAGATTCAGGATGATGTCGGTTGCATCTTCAACCACGCCGCCAATCGACTGGAACTCGTGCAGCACTTCCTCGATACGAACGGCCGTGACTGCTGCTCCCTCGATCGAGCTCAATAGGGTGCGACGAAGGGCATTGCCAATGGTCGTACCAAAACCACGCTCAAAGGGTTGCGCGCTGAACTTACCAAACTTCTCGGTCAGCGTCTCGGCATCGACTGCCAAACGCTTCGGCTTTTGAAAACCTCTCCACAACATTGCTTATTTCCTTTTCCTGTGTGCCATCTCCGACGCGAAGCATTTTGCGCCGGTCACACTGGTTATCCATCGTTGGATTGACCGGACAGCGTGTTAGTCCGGGGTGGTGAAAATACAAGTGTTCAGTCATCAGTGTTCAGTGATTTTGACTTCTGACCACTGAACCCTGACCACTCTCTCTTACTTCGAGTACAGTTCAACGATCAACTGCTCGTTGACCGGCAGTGAAACCTCTTCGCGCTTGGGCAGTGAAATTACCTTGCCGGTGAAGTTGGCAAAATCGATCTGCAGCCATGAGGGCGAGTGGTTCTGCGCCGCATAAGCGCTGGCAGCTTCAACAATCCCAAGCTTCTTAGCGCTTTCGCGAATCGCGACGGTGTCTCCGACGCTGACCTGGAACGAAGGAATGTTCACCTTGCGACCATTCACTTCCACGTGGCCGTGACGAACAACCTGGCGAGCTTGACGGCGGCTGATCGCAAATCCGAGACGGAAGGCGACGTTGTCCAGACGGCGCTCAAGCTGCTGGATCAACAGGTCGCCGGTTACGCCCTGGGCGCGGTTGGCCTTCTCGTAGTAGGCGCGGAACTGCGTCTCGAGAGTGAAATAGATACGCTTGGCCTTCTGCTTTTCACGCAGTTGCAGGCCGTAGCCTACGATCTTGGCCTTGCGGCTCTGACCGTGCTGACCAGGAGCGAAATTGCGCTTCTCCAACGGGCAGCGATCGCTGAGACATTTGGTGCCCTTGAGAAAGAGCTTGGTGCCTTCGCGACGGCAAAGGCGGCATACGGGGCCGGTGTAACGTGCCATGAAATCTCCTGAATCGGATGTCAGCAGGTTTACGCTGTGCGCTTCTTCCCTGCTCTGTTGATTTTGGTTGGTGGTCAGTGGTCAGTAGTCAGGGGTAAGTGATCGTCTTAACCGACTGAGCACTGACCCCCGAAACCTGATCACTGCGCGTCTTAGACGCGCCTACGCTTGGGCGGACGGCAGCCGTTGTGCGGAACCGGCGTAACGTCCCGAATGGAGCGAACGTCGATGCCTGCCGCCGCGAGCGCGCGAATCGCCGACTCGCGACCGGAACCGGGTCCTGATACGCGAACATCAACAGCACGGAGCCCGTGATCGCGAGCTGCGTTTGCCGCGTTCTGAGCCGCCTGCTGGGCCGCGAAGGGAGTGCCCTTACGCGAACCGCGGAAGCCCAGAGATCCGGAACTCTTCCAGCTGAGTGTGTTCCCCACCGGGTCCGTAATGGTCACGATGGTGTTGTTAAATGTGGCTTGAATGTAGACCAGACCAAATGGCACATTCTTTCGCTCACGCTTCTTGAACTTCTTGTTTTTGCCCGGCTTGGCCGCGGCGCTCTGCTGCTTTGCCATTAGGTCTTGGTCGCTTTCTTCTTGCCTGCAACGGTGCCCTTACGGGGTCCCTTGCGGGTGCGAGCGTTGGTGCGGGTACGCTGTCCGTTAACGGGCAGCGAGCGCTTGTGGCGCGTTCCGCGATAGCTTTGGATGTCCATCAGGCGCTTGATGTGCATCGAGACGTCCTTACGCAGGTCGCCCTCGATGTTTCCCTCATCCTCGATCACCTGACGGATGCGGTTGACCTCATCTTCGTTCAAGTCCTGGACCTTCTTGAAGCCATCTACATTGGCCTTCACCAGAATCTTGAGCGCACGCGGGTTACCGATCCCGAAAATGTACGTAAGCGCGATTCTTGCCTGCTTGTTGCGGGGCAGATCGACGCCAGCAATACGTGCCATAGGTTTCCTTCGTTGTTACTCTGGTTCTCTTGCTGTGTGCCTCCGGCTTCAATCCGGCTCGCACGGGTTAAAACGGTATTCCTCCGGGGTTCATCGCAAGCCTTGAATTCAGCTAACTCGCCCCTGGGCCTGATTCCTTCTACCCGATGGAGGTTTCCGCAAATACCAGGGCCAAACTCATCCCTGACGCTGCTTGTGCTTTGCGTTTTCGCAGATCACCCGCACCACACCGCGGCGGTGAATGACCTTGCACTTATCGCAAATCTTCTTGACTGATGCACGAACCTTCATTTGCTGCTTCCTCTTGGCCTTGCCGGCCCGGCGTTCCGGCCTTACGACCGAATGCTAATAACGAGAGCTACTTGTAGCGGTAAACAATGCGCCCGCGATTCAGGTCGTACGGACTCAGCTCCACCGCCACGCGGTCGCCAGGCAGGATGCGGATAAAGTTCTTCCTCATTCGCCCGGACACATGAGCCAGAACCTGATGCTCATTTTCCAGCTTTACCTTGAACATGGCGTTGGGCAGCGTTTCCACCACCACAGCCATCACCTCAATCGCGTCTTCCTTCGACAAACTTAGTTTCCGCTTCCGCCGGACTTGCCATTCTTGACCAGGGTCCAGCCTGTTGTACCGATTGGCTGTCTGCCTATTCGGTTAATACCATTGCTCCGGTCGCAGTTACAGCCACCGTATGCTCAAAATGCGCGCTCATGCTGCCATCCTCGGTTACCGCGGTCCAGCCGTCTTTCAAAACTTCGACGCCAGGCTTGCCTGCGTTCACCATCGGCTCAATAGCCAGCACCATGCCTTCGCGTAACTTCATGCCACGTCCGCGTTCACCGTAGTTCGGAACCTGTGGGTCTTCGTGCATGCGCGTCCCAATTCCATGACCGACGAAATCTCGCACAACTGAGAAACCCTGCGCCTCCACGATGGACTGTACAGCCGCGCCAATATCTCCCAGGGTGGCTCCGGGCTTAACGGTATCGATTGCAGCCTGAAGTGATGCTTGCGTTGCCTCCAGGAGGCGAAGAGTCTTGCCGTCAATCTTTTCGCCGACTGGAACCGTGATCGCAGAGTCCCCATAAAAGCCATCGACGATCGCTCCGCAATCGATCGAGACGATGTCGCCTTCTTTCAGAACCCGGCCTTTCGACGGGATGCCATGCACCACTTCGCTGTTGACCGAGGTGCAAAGAACTGCCGGATAGCCGTGATATCCCTTGAATGCCGCCTTGGCGCCCAACTCCTTGAGCTTCGCTTCCGCTGCGTTTTCGAGATCCTGGGTCGTGGCGCCCGGCCGCACCTGTTCCCGCACATGGTCAAGCACCTGGCGGACGACCTTGCCGGCGCGACGCATATGCTCAACTTCCCGAGCTGTCTTCAGTATTACTGCCACAAACTCCCTTGCCCTTCCATAACCATTTCATCCGCACGCCTGCCCGCCGAGGCGACCCAGGCGGAAAGGTCTATTGACCCTGTGCCCGAAGGCGCTCGACAGAAGACACAATTCCGGCAGCCACTTCGGCTACCGATTGATCTCCATTGACCTCTGCAAACCTTCCCAGCGCGCGATAGTGTTCAATCACTGGCGCAGTCAGGCTCTCGTAGGTGCGCATCCGCCCCTCGAAGCAAACTTGTGTATCGTCGCTTCTTTGTACCAGCGCTGCACCTTCTACGTCGCAAACGCCTTCTATCTTAGGAGGTTGCAGGTAGACATTATAGATCGTCTGGCAGACGGGACAATTCCAGCGCCCGGTAATACGGCGCAATAACTGAGTATAGTCCACTTGAATCTTAACCGCAACTACCGGAAGACAGGCTGATGGTCCGTCATTTCCGGACAAATACTGGTCCAGCCAGTCTGCCTGCGGAAGCGTCCGTGGAAAGCCGTCGAGGATGAACCCCCGGGCAATGTCCGGTTCAGTGAGACGAGCTGCAACCATGTCGTTCACGAGCGAGTCCGGAACGAGCTTGCCCTGCAACATGATCTCATCCGCTAACTTTCCCAGTTCTGTGCCACGGTCACGGTGCGCGCGCAGGAGATCACCGGTCGAGATCTGTGGAATCCCCCACAGTTTCACCAATTCCTTCGCCTGTGTTCCCTTACCGGAGCCGGGCGCACCCAGAACAAGAATAGGCCCCGGAACAGCCTGCATGGGAGACTCCTTACCGTCCGGCATGATTGAGACAGCCGTAGCCATTACCAGGTCTTCCTTCCGCGAATTCGGCCCGAACGCGGCGAGAAGCCATCGTAGTGCCGCATGATCAACTGCGACTCAATCTGGTTGGCCGTATCCATTGCAACACCCACAACGATCAGCAGCGAAGTACCACCGAAGTAGAAATTCAGCCCGAGTCCGTTTGTTACCCACGTCGGCAGATGTTCGAAGAAACCGCCAATCAGCCACAGGTGATTCAGATGGAAACCTGAAATCAGGAACGTCGGAACCAGTGAGATCAGAATCAGGTACAGCGCGCCGACCAGTGTAATGCGGGTCAGAATATCGTTGATGTAGTCCGACGTGCGCCGGCCTGGACGAATGCCCGGGATGAACGAGCCGCTCTTGCGCATGTTGTCGGCGATATCATCCGGACGGAAGACGATCGAGATATAAAAGTAGGCGAAGAAGATGATCGCGGCGCAGAAGAGCACCAGGTACCACGGCTCGCCATTTTGCAGATTGGCCATCACATTGGACAGGAACTTGTTCGACTGCACAAACCCGATCTGGCCAAAGAGTAAAGGTGCGGAGAGAATTGAAGCCGCGAAAATCACCGGCATCACACCGCCGGAATTCACCTTGAGAGGAAGATGCGAACTCACGCCGCCCATCTGGCGACGCCCGACGATCCGTCGCGCAGATTGAACGGGAATGCGACGTTCAGACCGCTCAACGTAGACAATAAACGCAACCAGCGCGATCATCGCGGCGAGCAGGATCAAAACTGCAACGATTGTGAATGCTCCCCATGCGTTGGTGCGGATCTTATCCGCGATGCCGGCCATGCCGCGCGGCAACCCGACAACAATGCCGGTAAAAATCAGCAGGCTCATGCCATTGCCGATGCCACGATCGGTGATCTGTTCACCCAGCCACATGATGAATGCGGTACCAGTGGTCAGAGTAAGAACAGTGAGCAGGATGAACGCGGGACCCGAAATGATGACCATGCCCTGGCTGTTCAGACCGAATGCAATCGCGATTGACTGGAAAGCCGCAAGGATAACCGTGAGGTAGCGGGTCCACTGGGTGATCTTGCGGCGTCCCAGTTCGCCTTCCTTTTGGAGCCGGGCGAGCGGTTCGTACACCACGGTCAGCAACTGAAAGATAATCGACGCCGTGATATATGGCATGATGCCCAGGGCAAAAATAGTAAACCGTCGCAGGTTGCCGCCGGAGAACATATCCAGAAGGCCGAGAGCCGAACCACCCTGGGTATGAAAGAACTGGTCGAGCAGTTTGGAGTTGACTCCAGGAGTCGGCAGCTGCGCGCCAAGCCGGTAGATAGCCAGCAGGCCGAGCGTGAAAAGAACTCGCTTGCGGAGATCCGGAATACGGAAAATATTGAGGAACTTATCAAACATAGATGGGAAATCCACTCCGCGGAATACTTGTTTTCAAGATCCGCATTCCAACAACTCGCCTGCGCTAACGTCGAGACGTTGCCTGCATCTATCATCCTACCTCCGGCAGGCCCCGCGTGTCCTCGCGGACAACGTGAATCCTGCCGAAAGTCCAGCTTTAAGCGGTCGCGACAGCATCGCCGCCAGCGACGAGCGCCTTGCCGCCAGCCTTTTCAATCTTTTCCTGGGCCGACTTGGAGAACTTGTGCGCGCTGATGGTAATGGCGGAGGTCAATTCGCCCTGCCCGAGAATCTTGATCAGCGCCTTTTTGCTGCTCGCGAGGCCAAGCTTCTTGTAGTCATCCAGGCCGATCTCGGAAACATTCTTTTCGGCGGCGACAGAAGCAATGCGGGTCAGATTGATGACGGTATATTCGACGCGGAAGATATTGGTAAATCCGCGCTTGGGAAGACGGCGATGCAGCGGCATCTGGCCGCCTTCAAAGCCACGCATCAGGCTGGAGCCGGAGCGTGATCCCTGGCCCTTGTGGCCGCGGGTTGAAGTCTTGCCCATGCCCGAGCCCATACCGCGGCCGACACGCTTGCGCCCGGTGTTTGCCTTCTTGGGGGCGCGCAGATTTGAAAGATTCTTTGCCATGATTTCCTCGCTCATGCGCCGGAAGAGACGAAACTCATCCGACTCGCGTTGTGCTCAGCCTCTAGCTGCTAGCTCCTAGCCTTTAGCTAGAAGCTGAAAGCTAGCGGCTGGTAGCTAGTTTTCCAGAATGCGGACGAGATGAGGAACAGTCTTCACCATTCCGCGAACCGACTCATTATCCACACGCTCTACAACCTGATTCAGGCGCGTAAAGCCCAGTCCCGCGATCACTCTCTTGTGCTTGACCGGGGTGGAAATGGCCGAACGGTAATATTGAATGCGAATCTTCTTGGTCTCGGTCATGATTAAAGTTCCTCAACCGTCTTGCCACGCATGAGGGCCACTTCGGCCTTGTCGCGGAGCTGGGTCAGTGCATCGAAGGTAGCCTTGATCACGTTGTGCGGGTTTGCAGTGCCGAGACTCTTGGTCAGCACGTTCTGCACGCCAGCCGAGGTCATGACCGCGCGAACCGCTCCACCGGCAATGACGCCCGTACCTTCCGGAGCCGGCTTCAACAGCACGTGACCGGAACCGTAACGGCCCAGCACCTGGTGCGGAATTGTGGTCTCGGTAAGGTTGATCTTGACCAGGTTCTTCTTGGCCGATTCAATTCCCTTGCGGATTGCCTGGGGAACTTCCTTGGCCTTGCCCGAACCATATCCAACCACTCCGGCAGTTGCATCGCCCACGACTACCAGCGCGGCGAAGGACATGTTCTTACCGCCCTTGACGACTTTGGTAACGCGATTGATCGACACTACCTGATCGGTCAGCTTGAAGCTGTTGGCGTCGAGTTTCTTCGTAAATGCCATTATTCTTCCGTGTCCTTCCAGAGGGGCCTTCCCGGCCCGTGAACCTTTTACTTCGAAATCCAGATCTGCGACTTAGAAGTCCAAGCCAGCTTCGCGCGCTGCATCGGCAAGCGCCTTGATGCGTCCGTGGTAAAGATAGCCACCGCGGTCAAACACTACTTTCTTGACGCCCTTGGAGATCGCCTGCTCGGCCACCAGCTTGCCCACTTCCTTCGCGGCAGCGACGTTTCCGCCAGTCGCGATCTTGGCTGCCAGCGTCGATGCCGAAGCCAGGGTTTCGCCCTTGGAATCGTCGATGACCTGCGCATAGATGTGATTGAGCGAACGGTACACGTTCAGCCGTGGGCGCTCGGGTGTGCCGGAGATCTTTTCGCGAATGCGAAAATGCACCCGGCTGCGAATCTGATTTCGTTCTGTCTTTGCGATCATTGTCGTTTCTTCCTATCAGCGGAACGGACTTACCGCCCCGTTCGGTTGTGTGGACCCGGCCAATATTCGGGAAGCTATCAATGGCTCCCGAAGTTAAACGGGTCGGAGACCCTACTTAGAGCCCGACTTGCCGGCCTTCTTCTTCAGCTTCTCACCGGTGTAGCGAACGCCCTTGTTCTTGTACGGATCCGGCTTGCGCAGCGAGCGCATATCGGCAGCAACCTGGCCGACCTTCTGCCGGTCGATGCCGGAGATCGTCAAATGAGTCTGCTTCGGATCGATCGTAACTTCGATACCGGTTGGCAGCGGGAACTCGATCGGATGCGAGTAGCCAAGGGTGAAAACCACCATGCCCTTGCCCTTCATTTCCGCGCGGTATCCAATACCAACGATATCCAGATCCTTGGTCCAGCCCTGGGTTACGCCGTGCACTGCGTTGTAAACCAGTGCGCGGGTCAGGCCATGGAAAGCTGCGGCCTTATCGCTCTCGCGCTCGATGTTGAGGACATTGCCCTCTTTCACCAGGCTGATGCCAGGCGCGATCAACGCTGAAACTTTGCCCTTGGGCCCTTCGACCAGAACAGTGTTGCCTTCGACGGTATACTTCACGCCTGCCGGCAACGGAATCGGCTTCTTGCCAATACGAGACATTGCTTAATCCTTAGTGGCTTGCGAGTCCCTTAAGAGATCCAATCTCCAAGTTCCACTGCAGCCCTTGCTATCAAAACTCAACACCAGCCAGATGGGTCACGCGAAGCGCCCGCCTGGACGGCAGGTCCTACCAAACTTCGCAGAGAATCTCGCCGCCGACACCTTCGCGACGTGCCTGGCGACCGGTCATCACACCCTTTGGCGTGGTCATGATCGAAATACCCAATCCACCCTGCACGCGCTTGATCTCGTCGCGGCCGATGTAAACGCGGCAGCCTGGGCGAGAGATGCGAGCCAGATCGCGAATGGCGGCCTCAGAACCGGCGCCGTACTTCAGGTACACGCGCAGGATTGCCTTGCCGTCTTCTTCCTGGGTCTTGTAGTTCGAGATATAGCCCTCTTCCTTGAGGATGCGGGCGATCTCAGCCTTCAGCTTCGAAGCTGGAACATCCAGCTTCTGGTGGCGCGCACGGATTGCGTTCCGGATACGTGCCAGAAAATCTGCAACAGGGTCGGTCAGACTCATTCCTTCTCCTTCATCCCCCGTTCGCTCTGCCTATCCGGAAGAGAACCTGCGGGGATGTCTAAAACAGTGATCAGTGATCAGTCGACAGCGATCAGCAGGCGCCGGTCTTGATGCGGCTGGTCAGTGGCTCTTGCACTAAATCTTCTGACCACTGACTACTGTTCACTGACAACTGCCTTACTACCAGCTCGACTTGACCACACCAGGGATCTCTCCCCTGTGGGCCAGACTGCGGAAGCACAGACGGCAGATGCCAAACTTGCGAAGGAACGCACGCGGACGTCCGCAGAGCTGGCAGCGGTTATGTTTGCGGGAGCTGAACTTCGGCTTGCGCGCGTCTTTCACTCGTTTTGCTGTAGTTGCCATATTTCTTCCTCTTAACCCTCTCGCCTACGCGGTCTCGTCATGCACCCTGGCGGAAAGGCATCCCGAACTGGCGCAGAAGAGCGCGAGCCGAGTTGTCATCCGTGGCGGTTGTCACGATGGTGATGTTCATGCCCTTCAGCTTCTCAACCTTGGAGTAATCAATCTCCGGGAAGATCAGCTGATCGCGCAGGCCGAGCGTGTAATTCCCACGCCCGTCGAAACTCTTGGTGGATACGCCGCGGAAATCGCGTACCCGGGGCAGCGCCGTAGAAATCAGGCGGTCCAGAAACTCGTACATCGCATCGCTGCGCAGCGTGACCATGGCGCCAATCGACATACCGGCGCGAACCTTGAAAGCCGCGATCGACTTCTTGGCCTTGGTCGTCACAGGCTTCTGGCCGGTCACTGCTCCGAGGTCGGCTACCAGAGGGTCGAGCAATTTCGTATTCTGGGTCGCTTCGCCGAGACCCATGTTCACGACAATCTTCTCAATTCGCGGAACGGCCATGATATTGTCCAGGCCAAGCTCCTTCTGGAGCGCGGTGCGAATTTCACTGTTGTACTTCTCTTTCAAACGTGCTGCCATTTGCCTCTACTCTCTTTCTTCCGGTCTGCGGAGTGGGCCTTGAAGCGCCCGTATACCGTTACGGAAGTGATTGACTGGCGATGTTTCCTGAAAACCATCCCAGTCGGGATCAACTACAAAAACTACTTGGACTTCGTCGGCAACGCATTGCCACACTTGCGGCAAACGCGAATCTTGGTGTCGCCCTCAACCTTGTATCCAACGCGGGTGGTCTTGCTGCAGCTGGAGCAGACAATCGCCACGTTCGAAACATGCAGTGGAGATTCCTGCTCGGCGATGCCGCCCTTGGTGTTCTTGCCCGACTTGGAGCTCACAGTCTTCTTGACCACGCGAACGTGCTCAACCAAAACGCGGTCCTTGTCCGGGAAAACCCGCAGAACGCGCCCGCGTTTGCCGGCATCCGAACCCGAGATTACCTCGACCGTGTCGTTGCGATGAATATTCAATCCAGCCATTTCTCTCTCACCTGCCGCAGCTCCGGAATCCCGGTACGGCCAATCTCAATCTTTATCTGCCCTGCCTGAACTAGATGACTTCAGGAGCCAGGGAAACAATCTTCAGGAACTTCTTCTCGCGAAGCTCGCGGGCAACAGGCCCGAAGACGCGAGTTCCGACCGGTTCGCCGGCTTCATTGATCAGCACGGCCGCGTTCTCGTCGAAGCGGATATATGTTCCATCGCGGCGACGATACTCTTTGCGGGTGCGAACGATGACCGCCTTGACGACCTTGCCCTTCTTGACGGTCCCGTCCGGGGAAGATTCCTTCACCGCGGCGGTCACAACATCTCCCAGACCAGCCTTCTTGCCGGAAGAGCCACCCAGGGGAAGGATTACCTGCAACTTGCGCGCGCCGGAATTATCGGCAACCGCAAGCATTGTTCTCATTTGTACTGCCATATGCCTACTCCTTCTCCCGGTGAGCGATCACGTCCAGCGTGCCTCGCTCCCGGCTCAATCTGCTGCGACTAGCTGACTGTCGGGGCTGAATCTTCGATCTGCGCCAGCGACGAACGCCGGACGATCTCTTCCAGTGCCCAGCGCTTCAGCTTGCTCAACGGGCGGCTCTCGCGAATACGAACCACATCGCCAACGCGCGCCGAGTTCTGCTCATCATGGGCGTAGAACTTCTTGTTGCTCTTGACGATGCGCTTGTACTTCGGATGCGCCTTGCGCATCTCAACTTCAACGACGATCGTCTTCTGCATCTTGGTCGAAACAACGTTGCCGACCTTCTCGTTGCGCCGTCCAGCGGTGCTCGGAATGACTGCGGTTTCGGTTGCTGCAACCTGCGGGGTTTCTTTAGCGGCCGTCATGATTGCTTGGCCTCCTTCTCAATCTTCTTTGCCTTCTTGGTCTTTACTGGTGCAACCGAAACTGCAACCGGCGCGGCGCCCTTGATTCCCAGAGTGCGCTCACGGGCAACAGTCTTGATGCGGGCGATATCCTTGCGCAGTTCGCGCAGCTTCTTCACGCCTTCATTCTGCCCCAGCTTGGCCTGAAAGCGGATGCGAAAGAGCTGCTCGGAGAACTGCGTCTCCTGCACCTTCAACTCGTCGTCGCTCCAGTTACGAATCTTTGTCAGTTCCATGTCTTCTCTCCAGCGGACCGAAACAAGGCCGCCTTAATTCCAATCTCTTACTGCGCTGCTTCCGCTTCGGCCGGGGCGTTCTTAATGACTGCAGGACGCTGCACAAAGCGTGTCTTCAACGGCAACTTGTTAGCAGCCAGGCGCATCGCTTCCATCGCAACTTCGGGAGCAACTCCCTCCATCTCGAAGAGGATCTTGCCGGGGCGAACCACCGCCGCCCAATGATCCAGAGCACCCTTGCCCGAGCCCATTCGGACTTCAGCCGGCTTCTTGGTCACTGGCTTGTCCGGGAAGAGCCGCAGCCAAACCTTGCCGCCGCGCTTGATGAAGCGCGTCATCGCGATACGGCTGGCTTCGATCTGGCGGTCGGTGATGTAGCCGCACTCCATGACCTTCAGACCGTATTCGCCAAAGCTCAGAGTCGAGCCGCGCCACGCCTTGCCGCGCATCTTGCCCTTCTGCTGTTTGCGAAACTTAACCTTCTTCGGCATCAACATAGCGAAAATCCTCTTAAAACAGCTACTAGCTTCTAGCTACTAGCTTCTAGCTTTGACTCAACTCTTTGACCTCTTGCCATCCAGCTAAAAGCTAAAGGCTAGAAGCTAGCGGCTTAAAGCTGAAACGCTCCCGCACCCACCGCAACCGGCTGACGCCGCTTCTGCTCGTAGATATCGCCGCGATAGATCCAGGTCTTCACGCCGATGACACCGTACGTGGTGCGTGCCTCGGAGAAGCCATAGTCGATATCAGCGCGCAGCGTATGCAACGGCAGGCGACCCTGGAGATACCACTCAGAACGCGCGATCTCATTGCCGTTCAAACGACCGGAGACGCGAACCTTAATCCCCTTGCAGCCGAAGCGAAGCGCCGAATCCACGCTCTTGCGCATCGCGCGACGGAAGCCAACACGCTTCTCGAGCTGGAGCGCAATGTTCTCGGAGACAAGCTGAGCATCGAGTTCCGGCTTGTTCACTTCCAGAATGTCGATGAAGACATCCCGTCCGGTGCGCTTGGCCAGCTCAGTTTTGAGCTTCTCGATCTCCGAGCCCTTACGGCCGATGACGATACCCGGACGCGCGGTACGGATGATAAAGCGCAGCTTGTTGCCTGGACGCTCAATCTCGACCGAGCTCACGCCGGCAGCCTTCAGCTTGTCCTTCAGCTCTTCCTTGAGCTTGACGTCCTCAACCAGCAGTTTCGCGTAATCCCGAGTCGCAAACCAGCGCGAGCGCCAGGGCTTGTTGATGCCGAGCCGAAATCCATAGGGGTGGACTTTCTGTCCCATACTTTGCCTCTCAAATCCTTCTTTTACGAACCCGAGTTACTAAACCGATTACAAATCCTGCGACGACTACGCTGCCGACTTGGCCTTGACCGTAGACTTGCGCGCTGACTTGGTGGAAGACTTGGCAGCCGCTTTCTTGGCCGGCTTGGACGCTTTGGCTTCAGCCGCGTCGACCTTTGTCACCAGACCCTCGCTACCGGGGCGCTCGGCCACGGAAACGATGATGTGCGTAAGGCGACGCTGGTAGCGGAAGGCCCGGCCCATCGGGGCAGGACGGATCCGCTTCATGCGCGGTCCTTCGTTGGCCACAGCCGTCTTCACGATCAAGTTGTCTACATCCAGATCCAGACCACGCTCATCGGACAGGTACTTCGCATTGTCCAGTGCCGAGGTCAGCACCTTGTGAATCACCGGAGCGATGCGCTTCTTGGTAAAAGCCAGCGTTTCCAGCGCCTTCTGAACTCCCTGGCCCTTGACCAGGTTCAGCACCAGCCGCGCCTTCTGCGGCGATACGCGCTGGAACCTTGCTTCAGCCCGAAATTCCTTTGTCTCGACTGCCATTGGTCTGCCTTTCGATCAGGGCTAGCCGCTATGCGGCGTTGCCAATACCTTGAATTACCGAGGTGCCGGAGTTACCGGGCCTTGGCTCCGGACTCAGCTGCCTTCTGGGTGTGTCCCTTGAAGGTGCGGGTCGGAGAAAACTCGCCAAACTTGTGTCCCACCATGTTTTCCGTCACGTACACGGGGATGAACTTTTTGCCGTTATGCACGGCAACGGTGTGACCGATGAACTCGGGGAAAATCGTGGAGCGCCGCGACCAGGTCTTGACGACCTTCTTGTCGTTGGCGGCATTCAGAACTTCCACCTTTTTGATCAGATGCTCGTCCACAAAGGGACCCTTCTTCGTTGACCGTGCCATAACAACTCAGCTCCTAGCTTCTAGCTGCCAGCCTTTAGCTCTTCTTCCCCTGCTATCGGCTCGCTATTGCTTTGATATCCTGCCGCCTTTGCTAGTAGCTGGAAGCTAGTAGCTGGCGGCTGTTCTTACTTCGCTCTGCGGCTGACGATGAAAGCGTCGGTCCGCTTGTTGTTGCGTGTCTTGTAGCCGCGCGTCGGCTGGCCCCACGGGGTTACCGGATGACGGCCGCCCGATGTCTTGCCCTCACCACCGCCATGCGGATGGTCAACGGGGTTCATCGAAACACCGCGGTTGGTCGGGCGAATACCCTTCCAGCGGTTACGTCCGGCCTTGCCGATCGCCACGTTCTCGTGATCGGTGTTGCCGACCTGGCCAATCGTTGCCATGCAATCCACCAGAACCTTGCGGGTCTCGCCGGAAGGCAGCTTCAGAAGCGCGTAATCGCCTTCCTTGGCGACCAGCTGAGCCTGAGCACCAGCGGAGCGCGCCATCTGGGCGCCCTTCCCGGGGCGAAGCTCGATGTTGTGAACCGTCGTTCCCGAGGGGATGTTCTTGAGCGGCAAAGCATTGCCGATCAGAATGTCCGCATCTGGTCCGCTCATCACCTTTTGACCGACCTTGAGGCCGACCGGCTGAATGATGTAGCGCTTCTCGCCGTCCAGATAGTGAATCAGGGCGATACGCGAAGAGCGGTTCGGATCGTACTCGATCGTGGCTACCGTACCGGGGACACCGTACTTGTCCCGCTTGAAGTCGATCAAACGCAGCTGCTTCTTATGCCCGCCGCCATGATGACGCATCGTCAGGTCGCCCGAGTTGCGGCGTCCGCCAGTGCGCTTGCGCGTGACCACCAGTGCCTTATGCGGCTCATTCGTGGTGATATCGTCGTTCACCAGCGAGGTCTGGAAGCGTAGCGTCGGCGTAATCGGTCTGTATGTCTTGATTGCCATCGTCTGTTTCCCTTGGGAGATCGAATCCGGCGCCCGCCTGATCCGTCAACCACGTTTCTCCGGGGTCTAAACCTCACCCCGATAATTCCTGCGACTTGCTTGCAGCCTTACCTGTCCAAAACTGCGGGACCTAGTAGTTGGCCACGTACTCCGGCAGCTTCTCTCCGGACTTCAGGCGAACATACGCCTTCTTCCAGTCCGGCTTGTAACCGGAGAACTTGCCCCTGCGGCGCTCTTTGCCGAGCACGTTGGCGGTGCGGACGTTCTCGACCTTCACCTTGAACAACGCTTCCACAGCCTGTTTCACTTCCGTCTTGGTCGCCTCGGGAGCCACATCAAACACCAGCGTCCCTTCGGTTTCCTTCACTGCCAGACCCTTTTCGGTAATCAGAGGACGGCGGATAATCTCATAAAGTGTCGGCATTACGCGATCTCCTTCTGTGCGGCCTGCGCTGCCAGCCGGCGCTTCGAAACCGTCTTCTTCAGCGACTCGCCGAGAAGCTCGATGGCGTCCTTGGAGAAGATCGCCCGCTCGTAACGAAGCAGGTCGTAAGGATGCACTTCGTTGTTGAGCATCAGCTCGACCCGGTCCAGGTTACGAACCCCGAGGAACAATGCCTCGGAAAGAGTCTTGCCGCTCTCGACGATCAGAGTCGTGCGATTGGCGCCCAGCTTATCCAGTGCGGCACGATAAAGCTTGGTCTTGGCTTCCTTGATCTCCAGGGAATCCACAATCGTCAGCTTGCCGTCAGCCAGCTTCGAAGCCAGTGCCGAACGCAGCGCGCCCAGCAGCTTCTTGCGAGGAAAAGCGTAATCGTAGCTGCGCGGCTGAGGTCCGTGAACCGTGCCGCCATGACGCCACAGAGGAGAACGCACAGAACCGATACGCGCACGGCCCGTTCCCTTCTGCTTCCAGAGCTTCTTGCCCGAACCTGCCACCAGCTTGCGATTCTTGGTGGCAGCGGTGCCCTGGCGCATCGCGGCGCGATAGTGCTTTACCGCTTCCCACAGGAGAGCTTCGTTCACTTCTGAGGCCGCGAACACTTCGTCCGCCAGCTCGACAGTGCCGACTTTATCTCCGTTCAGATTGACTACATCCACGTTTGCCATCTTCTTCTTCTTTCCCCGGGGCTTCTCGCCCGTTCACGGGTCAAACTTGCTTCAAAACTACCGAATCTCTCAAGCGGCATTGGCCCGAAGGGCGTTTGCCGGAACAGCCAGTCCTACTTCTTCTTGCTGGGGGCTGCCTTCTTCGACGCCTTCAGCGGATCGAGTGTGCCTGCGCCCGCAAAACCACGACGCTCACGCGGTGGAGCCTTGGCCTTCGAGATCAGCACATAGCCGTCACGCGGTCCCGGTACTGCACCCTCAACCATGATCAGGTTCTCTTCAAGGTCAATGCCGCGAATACGCAGATTGCGAACCGTTACCTGGTCCACACCGAAGTGACCCGGCATGCGCTGCCCCGGAAACACGCGGGACGGGAAGCTCGAGGCACCGATCGAACCCTGCACCTGGAACATGTGTCCGTGCGACTTGGGACCGCCACCGAAACCGTGACGGCGAACAACGCCCGCAAAGCCGCGGCCTTTGGAGGTGCCAATCACATCGACAAACTTCTCATCGGCGAAGATATCGACCAGAACGCGATCGCCAGCCTTGGCGGAAACTTCTCCTTCAGGAGTCGCTTCGAGACCGACTTCGCGAATCTCTTTCACCGGAGGCGCATCATGCTTGGCAAAGTGTCCGGCAAGCGGCTTCGTGATGCGCGACGCCCTCACGAACTCGACAAGGCCGATCTGCGCAGCTTCGTAGCCATCCTTCGATGCCGTCTTCAACTGCGTGATCACACAGGGACCAGCCTGCAGGACGGTGATCGGGTGAACATCACCCTTCTCGTCGAAGAGCTGCGTCATGCCGATTTTTTTACCCAAAATTCCAGTAACTGACATATTTTCCTTTCCTCATCATGCGAAGCTACTTCTAATGCAACGCACTGCCGGAGTTTATGAGTCGCCAGCGCTTAGTTTCTAGCCGCTAGCTCCATTGGTTATGCTTCGATCTCCACAGCCTGGCTGAAAGCTAGAGGCTAGGATCTAGAAGCTATTTCTCGAAGGCTTTGATTTCGACATCTACGCCAGCCGGAAGATCGAGCTTCATCAACGCGTCGACCGTCTGCTGCGTCGGTTCGAGGATATCGATCAGGCGCTTGTGCGTCCGGATCTCAAAGGCCTCGCGGGACTTCTTGTCAACGTGCGGGGAACGTAGCAC
>Ga0302319_10008880_pt1 | contig 19458 bp, 16 predicted proteins | sample Bog_T0_2_FD_203319 | JGI IMG/M metagenome (GOLD analysis project Ga0302319, IMG submission 203319) | Peat permafrost microbial communities from Stordalen Mire near Abisko, Sweden - Bog_T0_2 | ecosystem: Environmental > Terrestrial > Soil > Wetlands > Peat | place: Sweden: Abisko, Stordalen Mire... | reverse complement strand
CGCCGAACGTCGGCGCAGCGACGGCTCGCGCAACCTTCGCCGCCTTCTTCTCGGCGTTGGGGTCGACACCCTTCGCAAGCAACGAATGCGCCGCCTCCGAAGCCCGGCGCGCGTCGGCGATCCCAACGGACGGATAACTGCCGATTGAAAGCGTCCGCTCTTTGCCGTTGAATCGGTAGGCGAGTTGCCAGAGCTTCCCACCCGCTGGCATTACGCAAAGCCTCAGGCCATTGCCGTCACTTAGTTTGCGGACGCTCGGCTCGCCGGGCCGCTTCTGGCTTACGCCGGGTTTCGCCGCCCTGACTTCCCTGTCGGTAAGCGCCATTTTTCTGAGCCTTCGGCGCGTTGTGGGTAATTGGCGAGCGGCGCGCGGCGCTTACCCACAACTTTACCCACAAATTTCGCGGATGCAAACGGACGGAAGCGGACGCAATTAGGGCCGAAAGACGCTGAAAATCAATCGTTTAGGGGGCAATTGCGGACGGAAACGAACGGGCGCGAACGTGTAAATGAACGTGTAAATGGTAGCGGGAGAGGGACTCGAACCCCCGACACGCGGATTATGATTCCGCTGCTCTAACCACCTGAGCTACCCCGCCATGTCGGCGAAAACGCTTGCGCAACCGCGAACGGGCGGCGTTATAGGGACCGCTTCGCGAAACTGTCAAGACGACCGCGCGGGCGTTCTCGACGATCCATAGTTTCGCCGCAGTCGCGACCGACAGAGCGTTAACAACGCAAGGCCCGTCCTGACAGCGCTTCGGCGATGGGTTAAGGGAGCGCCGCGACGCTCACGAGGGCAAACGCCGCGCATGCTGGCGTTGCGACACTTTGGAACCGCATATGGGATCGATCGGCCGTTTCTTCGGATTCCTGTTCGCCACCGGCGCGATCGTGTTCGTCCTCGCGGCGGCGGTCGCGGCGGCGGTGATCTATAATTACGACCAGGATCTTCCCGACTATTCGCAGTTGAAGAACTACGAGCCGGCGGTGATGACGCGCGTGCACGCCGCCGACGGCAGCCTGCTGGCCGAATACGCGCGCGAGCGCCGGCTCTATCTGCCGTCGTCGGCGATTCCCGATCTCGTCAAACACGCCTTCATCGCCGCCGAAGACAAGAACTTCTATAGCCATCGCGGCTTCGACCCCGAGGGCATCCTGCGCGCCGCCTTCGTGTTTCTCGAGGGCAATCGCCACGTGCAGGGCGCTTCCACCATCACCCAGCAGGTGGCGAAGAACTTCCTGCTGTCCTCGGAGCGCACCTTCGACCGCAAGATCAAGGAAATCCTGTTGTCGATGCGCATCGAGGAGGCCTATTCGAAGGACCGCATCCTCGAACTCTATCTCAACGAAATCTACCTGGGCCTCAGCAACTACGGCATCGCCGCCGCGGCGCTCAACTATTTCAACAAATCGGTGCAGGAGCTGAGCGTCGCCGAGGTCGCCTATCTCGCCGCGCTGCCCAAGGAGCCGAGCGCGTTAAATCCGTTCCGCAATCACGACCGCGCGCTCGAGCGCCGCAACTACGTGATCGGCCGCATGGCCGACGATCATTACATCACGGCGGATGAAGCGCGCGCCGCCCGCGCCGAGCCGCTCACCGTCAATCCGCGCGTGCTGACGCCCAACAGCATCGCCGCCGGCTTCTTCGCCGAGGAAGTGCGTCGCGAACTCTCCGAACGCTATGGCGAAAAGAAGCTCTACGAAGGGGGGCTGTCCGTCCACACGACGCTCGATCCCAAGCTGCAATTGATGGCGCGTAAGGCCCTGGTCGACGGCCTCGTGCGCTACGACGAGGCGCACGGCTGGCATGGCGTCGTCAAGTCGATCGATCTCGGCCAGGACTGGGGCGTGCCGCTCGGCGATATTCCCGAATATGGCGACATCAAACCCTGGCGCCTCGCCGTCGTGCTCGACGCGGCAGACGCATCGCTGCGCATCGGCTTGCAGCCCGAGCACGAGAAATCGGGCGAGTTGCAGGCCGACCGTACGACCGGAACGGTGACGCTCGACGGCGTCGGCTGGACGCATCGCCGGCCGAAGATGTTGGTCAAGCCCGGCGACGTCGTCTATGTCGAACCTATGACCGGGCGCGCCGGCGAATATCGACTGCGCCAGATTCCCGAAGTCTCCGGCGCCTGCGTGGCGATGGACCCGTTCACCGGGCGCGTGCTGGCGATGGTCGGCGGCTTCTCCTACGACCAGTCGGAATTCAACCGCGCCACTCAGGCGTTGCGCCAGCCCGGATCGTCGTTCAAGCCGATCGTCTACGCCACCGCCATCGACAACGGCTATACGCCGTCGTCGATCGTGCTCGACGAACCGATCACCATCGACCAGGGCAACGGTCAGATGTGGTCGCCGAAAAACTTCGAAGGCAAGGCCGGCGGACCGCACACGCTGCGCTTCGGCGTCGAGCATTCGATCAACCTGATGACCGTGCAACTGGCGCGCGACATCGGCATGCCGCTGATCGCCGAATACGCCAAGCGGTTCGGCGTCTACGACAATCTGCCGCTCTATCTGGCAATGTCGCTGGGCGCCGGCGAGACCACGGTGCTGCGGATGGTCACCGCCTATTCGATGTTCGACAACGGCGGCAAGAAGGTCAAAGCCACGCTGATCGACCGCATCCAGGATCGCTGGGGCGCCACGATCTACAAGCACGACGAGCGCATCTGTCCCAATTGCGACGCCGTCAAGTGGGACAATCAGGACGAGCCCAAGCTGATCGACAAGCGCGATCAAGTGATCGATCCGCTCACCGCCTATCAGGTCACTTCGATCATGCAGGGCGTCATCCAGCGCGGAACGGGCATCGCAATCAGCGAACTCCATCGTACGCTGGCCGGCAAGACCGGCACCACCAACGACGCCAAGGACCTGTGGTTCGTCGGCTTCTCCCCCAACATCGCCTTCGGCGTGTTCATGGGCTACGACAAACCGCGCTCGCTCGGCGACAGTGCGCAGGCGGCGTTGTACACCGCGCCGATCTTCCGCGATTTCATGAAGATGGCGCTCAAGGATACGCCCGATACGCCGTTCCGCGTGCCGCCTGGAATCAAGCTGATCTCGGTCGACGTCCACACCGGCATGCGCTCGTCCGGCCCCGGCTCGATTCTCGAAGCGTTCAAGCCCGGCACTTCGCCGCCCGACGCGTTCGGCAACCCGGAATCCCAGAACGTCGATGCGGCCGCCGCGGGGGCGCAACCGACCGACCCGGGTTCGGGAACCGGTGGGTTGTACTGACGCGCTGTCCAAAAAGAGAAGGACCGCACGTCTCGCGACGGCGGTCCTTCCATTGTCGCGACCCAGCAGAGATCGCTTGCGGCCTCAGACGAGTTCAGCGTCTGCTAAGCGCGAAAACCCCGCGCTCGGGACATGGTCCAGGTCCAAAACGTCTCGCTCGGCGAGAGACAATGAGACACTGGGTCACCTCCTTTCGGTTGTTGACGACACCCTCAGAATACGAAGTCTGAGCGATTTGGGAAGCCCGGAATTTCCACTTCCCGCCTGTTTGGCGGTCAAATTGCCTGAAATTCGATCACGCGGCGGCCCGGGCGACCGCGTCGCAGACCTCGGCGACCAGCGTATCGACCAGCGCCGAATCCTCGGCTTCCGCCATCACGCGAATCACCGGTTCGGTGCCGGAGGGGCGAATCACGAGCCGGCCCGTCTTGCCGAGTCTGGCGGTCGCCGATTCGATCGCCTTGATCACGCGGGCGTCCTCCAACGGCCGGCCGCTCTTGAAGCGCACGTTGCGCAGCAGTTGCGGCAGCGGATCGAAGCGCCGGCAGACCTCGCTGACCGGGCGGTCGAGCTTCTTGACCATCGCCAGCACCTGCATCGCCGCGACCAGCCCGTCGCCGGTGGTCGAATAGTCGGTCAGGATCATGTGTCCCGATTGCTCGCCGCCGACGTTGATGCCCTTCTCGACCATGCGCTCCAATACATAGCGGTCGCCGACCGGCGTGCGCTCCAGGCTGAGCCCGAGGCTTTCCAGGCGCTTTTCCAGCCCGAGGTTCGACATCACGGTGGCGACGATGGCGGGTTTTGAGAGCCGTCCGTCGGCGGCAAAGCTCTCGGCGATGACGGCGAGAATCTGATCGCCGTCGATCACGCGGCCCTTCTCGTCGACCACGATCATGCGGTCGGCGTCGCCGTCGAGGGCGATGCCGATGTCGGCGCGCATCTCGCGCACCTTGCGCGACAGCGCCTCGGGCGAAGTCGAGCCGACGTCGAGGTTGATGTTGACCCCGTCGGGCTCGACGCCGATCTTGATGACTTCGGCGCCCAGCTCCCACAAAGCTTCAGGGGCGACCTTGTAGGCGGCGCCGTTGGCGCAGTCGATGACGACGCGCATGCCTTCGAGCGAGACGTCGCGTGGCAGCGTGCGCTTGGCGTATTCGATATAGCGCGCCTGCACGTCGTCGATGCGCTTGGCGCGGCCGAGGTCGGGGGCGCGGGCGAGCTGCGGGGCGACGTCGGAATCGATAATCGCCTCGATGCGCGATTCGATTTCGTCCGACAGCTTGAACCCATCGGGTCCGAACAGCTTGATGCCGTTGTCCTCGAACAGATTGTGCGACGCCGAGATCATCACCCCGAGGTCGCAGCGCATCGAGCGGGTCAGCATCGCCACCGCCGGCGTCGGGACGGGTCCGAGCAGCAGCACGTCCATGCCGACCGAGGTGAACCCCGCGACCAACGCATATTCGATCATATAGCTGGAAAGGCGGGTGTCCTTGCCGATCACTACCCGGTGGCGGTGGTCGCCACGGCGGAACGTCAACCCCGCCGCCTGACCGACCTTCAAGGCCAGATCCGCAGTGATCTTGACGTTCGCGCGCCCGCGGATGCCATCGGTGCCGAAATACTTGCGACCCATAGAAGTCTCCCGCCCGCGATTGCCCTCGCGCCCTCTAGCGCAAATGTGCGCCCAACGTGTTCAAATTTCGTTGCGGATCATGACAGCCGGCGCGACCGCATCAGTTCAGCGTGCGCGGCGAAAACGGGCTGTCGAGGGAAAAGGCGGGGATCTCGACGTCGAAACCGCGGCCGTTTTCGTCGATCATGCGATAGACGCCGGCCATGATGCCGCTCGGCGTGGCCAGCGGGCAACCCGAAGTGTAGCTGTAGGCATGGCCCGGCTCGATCACCGGCTGTTCGCCGATCACGCCCGGTCCGCGCACTTCTTCGAGCCGGCCGCGGCCGTCGGTGATACGCCAGTGGCGGTGTGTGAGCTGCACCGCGGCGGGGCCGAGATTGGCGATCTCGACGGTATACGTCCAGAAGTAGCGGCTGAGCGCCGGCTCGGAGCGTTCAAGCGCGAATTCCGGCCGCACCGTCACTCGAACATCGTGGGTCAGCGCTGAATACATGAGCGCGAGTGTACTGAATCCCGCGAACCGGGCCAACTTAATTCGCTATCGGCGCAAAGCGAGGGCGCCGAACCTCATTTGGCCGCGAGCAATTTGCGCAGGGTTTCGGGCGGCTGTCCCGCGCGTATCCAGGTCATGTCGTCGATGCGCCACGCGCCGCGCTCGAAAACGAGGGCGTAGTCGATCTTTTCGCGGGTCTTGGCGTTGGGCCGCGCGAAGTCGGCTTCAACGACGGCGCTCATGGCGTCGGCGGAGCGTTTGACAATCTGCAAATCCGAAAAGTCGGCTTCCTGCGCGTCGATGAACGGATCGCCCTCGATGGTTGGCGGCTCGCCGCGCCGCGCCGCGGCCTTTTCGTCGGCCGCGAGCGCCCGCAACGCCGCCTGCGAGAGGAATTTCGCCCGCGCCTTGGCGCTGTCGATCACGCCGTGCCCAGCTCCCGATATGAAGGGCTGGTCGGCCAGATAGAGCGCCTTGATGGCGCCTTCCGGGCCGCCGTCGGCGGCGAGGCCGGCGAGCGGCAGGGCGAACAGGAGCGCGAAAGCGAGCGATCGCATGGGTTTCGGACCTCGAAGGACTGAACCGCAATTACGGTCCGCTCCGGGTCGAAAACCTGTGTATGGCGCCTCGCTCACCTGTTCTTGAACTGCGCCGGCCGCTTCTCCGCGAACGCGGCCATGCCTTCCTTCTGGTCGTCGGTCGCAAACAACCCGAAGAACACCCGACGCTCGTAGCGCACGCCCTGTTGGAGCATCGTCTCGAACGCGGCGTTGACGCATTCCTTGGCGGCGAGCACCGAGGGGGCGCCGAGCGAGGCGATGGTCTTGGCGGCTTTGAGCGCGACGTCGAGGAGTTCGGCGGCGGGGACGACGCGCGAAACGAGGCCGCAGCGTTCGGCTTCGGCGGCGTCCATCATGCGGCCGGTGAGGATCAAATCCATCGCCTTGGACTTGCCGACGAAGCGGGTGAGCCGCTGCGTGCCGCCGGCGCCGGGAATGGTGCCGAGCTTGATCTCGGGCTGGCCGAATTTCGCGGTGTCGGCGGCGATGATGAAGTCGCACATCATCGCCAGTTCGCAGCCCCCGCCCAGCGCAAAGCCGGCGACCGCGGCGATGACGGGCTTGCGCACCGTCGTCACATATTCCCAGGGGTCGATGAAGTCGCTCAAATAGGCTTGCGAGAACGTCGTGTTCTGGATTTCTTTGATGTCGGCGCCGGCGGCGAACGCCTTTTCCGAGCCGGTCAGCACGATGGCGCCGATCGAATCGTCTTCGGAGAAAATCTTCAGCGCCGCTTTGAGGTCGGCGATGAGGCCGCGGCTCAGCGCGTTCAGCGCGTTCGGGCGATGCAGGCGGATGAGGCCGACACGGTCGTGGGTCTCGACGAGGATGTTTTCATAGGTCATGGGACGCTCCAACTTTGGCGAGTGGCGAGAGGAATTGGCGTCACGCCGCCAAGGCGGCAGTCACCGCCTTTGGGTCGCGCGCGATGACGTGGAGATAGGCGCGGGCGGCGGCGTCGGGCTCGGATGCGCCCTGCTCCCAGTCGCGCAGCGTTCCCAGCGGAATGCGAAACTGCGCTGCGAATTGCTCCTGCGTCAGTCCCAGCGCCTGCCGGACGATTTTCGCGCGCGGCACGCGCTTCAGGCGCTGGAAGTCGCCGGGCGTCAGCGGCTGCGCGTCGGGATCGTCGAGTGCGGCCGCCAAGATCTCTTCGTCCGTCATCGGGCGCAGGGGATCGAGAGGATTATCGGTTCTGCTGGTAGTAGTCGTCTTGTTCATGCTTGGTCGCCCGTCTGGCGCTGATGAAGCGAATGTAATCCCCGCGCTCGGTGTAGGCCACGAACAGCAACGCGTCCTCGACTCTGCCGACCCGCGTGAACCGTTCCTCTCCATAGTCGTACCGGTCGTCGTATTCGGCAACGGCGAACGGATCGGAAAAGACAGAACGAGCGAGGTCGAACGAGACGCCGTGTTTGAGATAATTCGCGGCGGCCTCGGCGTCGTCCCACTCGAATCCATCAGAGAATATCTCAGTACTGCTTACCAGTAGCTCGGTCGAATGTCCAGTTCAAACCCGAATGTCCGCGCTTTCCGTGACGGACGGCGTCAGTTCACCGGCCGCTCGTCGGCAATGGTCTTGCCGTCGTTGGGCAGTGCGCCGGGCGCGACGAATTCGACCGCGCCGCGCAGTTTGGTGATCGCCTGCAGGGTGACGGCGACCTTTTCCGCGAGCCCGTCCGAGGGCGCGGCGACCTCGGCGCGCAAAACCATCGCGTCCTGCTCGCCCTCGCGCCTGACGATCAGCCGCAGGGCGCCGAGTTCCGCGTGTCGCTTGCCGATCTCCACGACTTCGCTGGGGTGGACGAACATGCCCTTGACCTTGGTCGTCTGGTCGGCGCGGCCCATCCAGCCTTTTATGCGCGTCGCATCGACGAAGGCCGAGAGATCGCCGGTGGCGAAGCGCAGCAGCGGATAGCGCCCGCGCAACATGGTGACGACGATCTCGCCGACGCCGCCCACGGGCAGCGGGTCGCCGCCCCCCGGCCGCACGATTTCCAACCAGATATCCTCGGCGACCTTCAGGCCCGCAAGCGGGGCGCCGTCGGGGCCGTCGGTCTCGTAAGCGACGATTCCGAGTTCGGCGGTGGCGAAAGCCTGCCGCGTGCGCACGCCGCGCCCTTCCAACTCGGCGCGCAACGAGGCGGGAAGCGCCGCGCCGGAAACGAACGCTTTGCGGAGGGAACTCGCGTCGACGCCGGACGCCTGCGCCTTGTCGAGCAGGATTTTGAGGAAATCCGGCGGCCCGGCGTAGGCGGTGGGCTCCAACTGCCGAACCGCCTGCAACGTCTGCTCGGTATTGCCGGGGCCGGCGGGGATCACCGCGCAGCCCAGCGCATGGGCGCCGCTCTCCATGATGAAGGCGCCGGGGGTCAGGTGGTAGGAGAAGCAGTTGAGCACGACGTCGCCGACGACGAAACCGCAAGCGGCGAAGGCGGCCTTGGCGCCGTAGGGGTCGTCGCTATGGTCCTCCGCCTCGAAGATCGGCCCGGGCGACATGAACAGGCGCCTGAACGAGCCTGGATTGGCGGCGATTCCGGCGAACGGCGGGTTGTCGCGCTGCAAGGCCGAGAGGTCGGACTTGCGCAACAACGGGATGCCAGCGAGATCGGCGGGGGATTGCAAGGAGGCGAGGTCGACGTCGGCGAGTTGGCGCGCGAGGGCGGGGGAATGGGGCGCGAGTTCGGCGAGGCGGGCGCGAAGGCGGGAGAAAGGGTCAGTCATAGACAAAGCTCCAAACGAATCCTCACCCTTCGTCCTGATCTCGTCGAAGGACGCTCCCGTGCAAACGACGGGCGCCGCTGCCGGGAACGCCCTTCGACAAGCTCAGGGCGAGGGTCGTTGCATTTGCAGTCCTCACAGCCACCGCTTGCGCCGTCGATAGCTCTTCACGTCCTTGAACGATTTCTTGTCGCCGCCGGAGACGCCGAGATAGAACTCGCGAACGTCCTCGTTGTCGCGCACCGTGCTCGCGGCGCCGTCGAGCACGATGCGGCCGTTCTCCATGATGTAGCCGAACTCGGCGTAGCGCAGCGCCAGATTGGTGTTCTGCTCGGCGACCAGGAACGACATGTTTTCGCGCGTATTCAGGTCTCGAACGATCTCGAAAATTTCCTCGACCACCTGTGGGGCGAGGCCCATGGAGGGCTCGTCGAGCAGGATCAGCTTCGGATTGGCCATCATCGCCCGGCCGATCGCGCACATCTGCTGTTCGCCGCCCGAGACATAGCCCGCCAGCGATTGCCGGCGCTGTTTGAGGCGGGGGAAATAGCCGTAGATCTTTTCCAGATCGCGATGAATGGCGGCGCGCCCGTCGCGGCGGGTAAAGGCGCCGGTGAGCAGGTTCTCCTCGATGTTGAGATGGCCGAAACAATGCCGGCCTTCCATCACCTGGATCGCGCCGCGGCGCACCAGTTCGTTGGGCGAGAGGTTGTCGACCCGGTCGCCGCGGAATTTGATTTGTCCCTTGGTCACTTCGCCGCGTTCGGCGCGCAGCAGATTGGAGATCGCGCGCAGCGTCGTCGTCTTGCCGGCGCCGTTGGCCCCGAGCACAGCGACGATCCCGCCCTCAGGCAAGGACAGCGAGACGCCTTTCAGCACCAGCGCGACGGAATTGTAGACGACCTCGATATTGAGGACTTCGAGGATGGGGGTGGACATGAGCGGTCTCGAGGGCTTGCCAAAACCCCCTCTCCCGCTTGCGGGAAAGGGCTGGGGTGAGGGCGTGTACGACGCCCCTCATCCGGCGCTTCGCGCCACCTTCTCCCGCTTTGCGGGAGAAGGGAATCACGTCACTTACTATCGCAGCCTTCCGTGCGCGCCGGCCATCCTGCGTTCTTCTCGGCGTAGCCCTTGGCGGCGTCGTCGATCAGCGGCTGCACCTTGTCGATCGCCGACGTGATCGCGTCGCTCACCTTCACCCACTTGGCGCCGTCCCATTGCTGCACGAAGGTCGCGCCGTGGCTGTTGTGATCGGCGCAGGTGATCTTGAGCGATGGCGCAAAGCCATCCAGGCCGATCGCCTTCAACCGCGCGGCGTCGATGTTGAGGCTCTCGAGACCGCGGCGCACGTCCTCGCCGTTGACGACCTTCTTGCCCGTCACTTTCTGCGCCGAGGCGATGGCTTCGGCGATCAGCATCGAATTGTAGACACCGTGGCCATAGAGCGTGCTGCCGAATTCGCCCGCCGCCGCCTGGCTCTTGCCGGCGTCGAGAACGAGTTTCTTGATGTCGGCGAAGGCCGGGTAGTCGGCGCCGGCGCCGTGCCAGTTGAGTTCCTTGAAGCCCTTGGCGCCGTCGCCCGCGGAAGCCGCGTCGGCGTCGTTGGGCCACCAGATCGAGACGATCCTGTCCATCGGGAATCCCGCCTTGACCGCCTCCTTGATGGCCGTCGGGTTCATGGCGCCCCAACCATAGATGACAAGGAAGTCAGGCTTGTCGCGGCGGATGTCGAGCCACTTCGAGCCCTGGTTCTGCATGTCGGCCGGCGCGACCGGATAGAGCTTCAGATCGAAGCCGGCGCCCTTGGCTTCCGCCTGGAAGAACGGCAGGGCCTCGCGACCGAAGGCGGCGTCGAAATAGAGATAGCCGACGGTCTTGCCCTTCAGTCCGTCGATCGAACCGCCGCCGATATATTTGAGGATTTCCGAGGCGCCGTCCCAGTAGGTGACCGGCGGATTGAAGATCCAGGGAAACACATCGCCGCGCGCCGCCGCCGACAGGCCGTAGGCCATCGACAGGATCGGGATTTTGTCGACCGCCGCCTTCGGAATCAGCGACAGCGTGATACCGGTCGACCAGGGATTGATCAGGACCGGATTCTTCGGCTTCACCGTGTCGTAGCACTCGAGCCCTTTCTTGGTGTCGTAGCCGGTCTCGCATTCGTCGACCGACAGCTTGACGCCGCCGATGCCGCCGTCGCGCTCGTTCAACATTGTCAGATAATCATGCATGCCGTCGGCGATCGGCGTGCCCGAGCCGGCAAAGGCGCCGGTACGGTAGGTGAACAGCGGCACGTAGATCGAGTCTTCGGCAAACGCCGGCGCGGTGAGCGCGAGCGCCAGAGCGGCGCCCAGAATCTTGGATTTCATTGCGTTTTCTCCCTTGTATTGGTCAGTACGGAAATGGCCAGACGCGCAGTTTCTGTTTTACCGTCCGCCACAGCTGCGCCAAGCCGTGCGGTTCGAGGATGAGGACGAGGATAATCAGTATCCCGATCGCCATGAAGGTCAAATGCTCGACGATCGCCCCGGGAATCGGAATTCCCAGCGTCGCCGGCGCCGAGCGCAGGACGATCGGCAGCAGATGCAGGATCGCGGCGCCCAGGAAGGCGCCGAGGATCGAACCGAGACCGCCGACGATGACCATGAACAGCAGGGAAAACGACAGATCGATGTTGAACGCTTCCGGCTCGGCCGCGCCGAGCCACAGATAGACCATCAACGCCCCGGCGACGCCGATGTAGAACGACGACACAGCGAAGGCGAGCAGCTTGGCGTTGAGCAGACGGATGCCGATCAACTCTGCGGCAATATCCATATCGCGCACCGCCATCCACATGCGGCCGATGCGACCGTGGACGATGTTGGAGGCGATCCAGGCCATGACGGTGACGATGCTCAGCGTGACCAGATAACGCGCCACTGGCGAGGCGGCGGGGCCGAGGATGGCGATTCCGAACAGCCTGTGCGTGGAAACTTCGATGGCGCCCGACTCGTTGTAGTTGACCAGCCACGGCACGCGCGCGAACGCCCATTCGAGGAAGAACTGCGCCGCCAGCGTCGCCACCACCAGATAGAAGCCTTTTATGCGCAGGCTGGGCAGGCCGAAGATGACCCCGACAAAACTGGAGGCGAACCCCGAGGCGAGGATCCAGACGACGATGTTGACCTGCGGGAAACTGGTTTCCAGCTTGTAGCAGGCATAGGCGCCGACCCCCATGAAGCCCGCCGAGCCCAGCGACAACAGCCCCGTGTAGCCGGTGAGCAGATTGAGCCCGATCGCCGCCAGCGACAGGATGAGGAACGGAATCATCATCGAGTTGAGGACGAACAGATCGCCGGTCAACGGGATGACGACGAAGGCGACAAACAGAATGATCGCCAGCCCGATCCGATCCTGCCTGATCGGAAAGATCGCCATGTCGGCGGCATAGGAGGTTTTGAATTGGCCGGCTTCGCGGTAGAACACGGGCTCAGGTCCTCAGGCAGGCGACTCCCCTCTCCCCTTGCGGGAGAGGGGTTGGGGGTGAGGGGTTAGTTGGACTTGGCCGGCGGCGCCCCTTCGGAAGCAACCCCTCATCCGGCCTTCGGCCACCTTCTCCCGCAAGGGGAGAAGGGGATAACCGCCAGCCGTCGTGCTCTCGAACAGCCGTCGAATCCATCCCTCAAATCCGCTCGATGATCTTCTCGCCGAACAGGCCTTGCGGCCTGAACAGCAGGAAGGCGAGGGCGATGGCGTAGGCGAGCCAGCGTTCGATGCCGCCGCCCAAGAGCGGCCCCCAGTAGAATTCGCCGAGCTTCTCGCCGATGCCGATGATGAGCCCGCCGACGATCGCGCCGGGGATCGAGGTGAGGCCGCCGAGAATCAGCACCGGCAGCGCCTTCAAAGCCACGACCTGCAACGCGAACGACACGTCGGAGCGCGCGCCCCACATGATGCCCGTCGCGAGAGCTACGAGCCCCGCGGCGAACCAGACGATAACCCAGATCTGGTTGAGCGAAATGCCGACCGACAGCGCCGCCTGATGGTCGTCGGCGACCGCGCGCAGCGCCCGGCCGATACGGGTCTTCTGGAAGAACAGCGCCAGACCCAGCACCATCGCCAGCGCGATCGCCGCCGCCGCCACGTCGAGCTTCTGCAAGGTGACGTGGCCGCCGAGGATTTCGAAATCGACCGCGCCGCTCGGCAATCCCAGTTGCGAGGTGATCATCTCCTTGGGATTGCCGCCGAACACCAACTCGCCGAAGCCGATGAGAAAGTATGTCAGCCCGAACGTCGCCATCAACAAGATGATGTCGGGCTGGTTGACCAGCGGGCGCAGCACCACGAGCTCGACGCCCCAGGCGAGAGCGTACATGACGACGACGGTGAGGCCGAGCGCGACCCAGGCGGGCATGCCCTTCTCGTGCAGGCCGACCAGCGTCAGCGCCGCAAACACCATCATGATGCCCTGGGCGAAGTTGAACACGCCCGAGGCCTTGTAAATGAGCACGAAGCCCAGCGCGATCAGCGCATAGAGCACGCCGCCGACGAAGCCTTCCCAGACGGTTTGCGCCAGCAGGTCGGGCGCAGACGCCATCTGCGCGAAGGGATCGACGAAGATCTGATAGAGCACGCTCATCGTCGTTTCCTCAATGCGAGACGCCGAGATAGGCGGCGATGACCTTGGGGTCCGACTTGACGACGTCGGGGACGTCGTCGGCGATCTTGCGGCCGTATTCGAGCACGACGACTCGGTCGGACAGATCCATCACCACGCCGATGTCGTGCTCGATGAGCGCGATGGTCGCCCCCAGGCGCCGGTTGGCCTCGACGATGAAGCGGCTCATGTCCTCTTTCTCTTCGCGGTTCATGCCCGCCATCGGCTCGTCGAGCAGCAACAGTTTCGGCTCCATCGCCAGCGCGCGGCCGAGTTCGACGCGCTTCTGCAGGCCGTATGGCAGCTTGCCGACTGGCGTCTTGCGGATTGCCTCGATCTCCAGGAAGTCGATGATCTCCTCGCAGACCTTGCGATGTTCGATCTCCTCGGCGAGCGCGGGGCCGTGGCGCAACGCCTGCCAGAACAGGTTGCGCGACATCTTCAGATTGCGCCCGGTCATGATATTGTCGAGCGTCGTCATGCCCTTGAACAGCGCGACATTCTGAAACGTGCGGGCGATGCCCTGGCGCGCGGCTTCGGAGGGCCGCATGCGCGAACGCGGCTGACCGTTGAAGGTGATGCGGCCGAGTTGCGGCGTATAGAAGCCGTTGATGACATTGAGCATCGACGTCTTGCCGGCGCCGTTGGGACCGATGATGGCGCGGATTTCGCCGCGCCTTATGTCGAAGGACACGTCGGAGATCGCGCGCACGCCGCCGAACGCCAGCGAAACGTTCTCCAGCGACAGCAGGACGTCAGGCGTCGTCTCGCTCATGCCGCGCGGCTCCGCTCGGACATGGGATACGGCGCCAGCTCGTAGATCCGGCTCTTGCCTTCGAGTTTGCCCTTGCGGCCGTCCTCGTAAGTGATCTCCGCCGAGATCGCAGCCTCCGCCGCCCCGTTATAGAGCCCCTCGACCAGCGGCGCATAGCGATCGGCGATGAAGCTGCGCCGCACTTTCTGCGTGCGCGTCAACTCGCCGTCGTCGGCGTCGAGTTCCTTGGGCAGGATGAGGAAACGTTTGATCTGCGCGCCCGCCATCGCCGGCTCGTTGCTGAGCGATTTGTTGACCGCGTCGACGTGCCTCTCGATCAGCTTGGCCACCCGTTCGTGACCGGCGAGTTCCTGATAGGAGGCGTAGGAGACGCCGTTGCGCTCGGCCCAGGCGCCGACCGACGTCAATTCGATGTTGAGCATGACAGAGACGAAGCCGCGGCCGTCGCCGATCGCTACGGCTTCGCGGATGTCGGCGAAGAATTTCAGTTTGTTCTCGATGTACTTGGGCGCGAACATCTGCCCGTCGGCGAGCTTGCCGACATCCTTGGCGCGATCGACGATCTTCAACTGCCCGTCGGGTTCGAAGAAGCCGGCGTCCCCCGTCTTGATGAAGCCGTCCGCCGTCAACGCTTCCGCGGTCTTGTCCGGTTCGTTGAAATAGCCCACGAACATGCCCGGCGACTTGAACTGCACCTCGCCATCCGCGGCGATGCGCAATTGCACGTTGGGCGCGGGCGGCCCGACCGTGTCCGAGCGCACCGCGCCGTCGGCTTGCGCCGTCACGTACAGGAACGCCTCGGTCTGACCGTAGAGTTGTTTGAGGTTTAGGCCGAGCGAACGATAGAAAGCAAACAGGTCCGAGCCGATCGCCTCGCCCGCGGTATAGGCGACGCGCACCCGCGAGAACCCCAGCGCGTTCTTGAGCGGCGCGTAGATCAGGAATTCGCCCAGCGCATAATGCAGCCGCGCTAGCAGCGGAACCGGCTCGCGGTTGACGATGCGTTCCCCCCAACGCCGGGCGACGCCGAGGAAATGATGGAACAGCTTGCGCTTCAGCGGACTCGCGTCTTCCATGCGGATCATCACGCGGGTCAGCAACGACTCGAACACCCGCGGCGGCGCGAAATGGAAGGTTGGGCCGATCTCGCGCAGATCCTCGGCGGCCGTGGCCGGGCTTTCGGGACAGGCGAGGCAGAAGCCCGCGACCATGCCCTGCGCGTAGTTGAGATAATGGTCGCCGACCCAGGCGAGCGGCAGATAGGCGAGCGCCTCGTCGCGGTCGGTCAGATTGTCGAAGGCGACGGTGTCGCGCGCCGCGGCGATGCAGCGCTCGGCGCTGAGCACGACGCCCTTCGAGCGCCCGGTCGTTCCCGACGTATAGAGCATCACCGAGGGGTCGCCGCCCTGTCCGGCGTCGATGACGTCGTCGAGCCATTTGGCGACGCGGGGGTCGGCGAGTTCGGCCTTGGCCGTGGCCATCAACTCGTCGAGCGAAACCAGACGCGCATCGTCGTAGTCGGCGAGGCCGCGGGGTTCGTCGTAGATGATCTTGGCCACGCTCGGCAGACGGTCGAGAATCGACAAGGCCTTGTCGACCTGTTCCTGGTCCTGCGCGACGATCATGCTGGCGCCGGCGTGTTCGAGCACCGCGGCGATCTCGTCGGCCACCGAGTCGGCGTAGATCGGCACGGGAACCGCGCCGATCATCTGCGCCGCCGCGATCGACCAATAGAGGCGGGGGCGGTTGGCGCCGGCCACCGCAATTCGGTCGCCCTTCTTCAGCCCGAGCGTCGAGAAGCCCCGCGCCAGCGCGCGCACTTCCTGGTAGACCTCGGCCCAGCTCCAGGTGCGCCAGATGCCGAGATCCTTGTGACGATAGGCCGGCCGTCCCGCGCGCACCCAGGCGTGGACGCGCATCAGCTTGGCAAAGGTGTCGTCCGGGTTGCCGCGTTTGGCCGGCGAGTTCAAATCGTCCTCCCGCCGCGATTCGGCGCGCGGTCTCGCGCGACGCCCGTTTGACGGCGGCGACACCAGACAACACAGGCGGGGCGGCGCGAAAGCCCTACCTTGGTCGAGCTTAGTGTTTGTTGCAGTGCAATAATTCTTTCTTATGGTTGCGTGGCGCCGCCTTTCGGTTTTGATAGCGGGCGGGAGGGCCCGCGAGGCTCGTATTTCCAACGGGGCGTTATCATGAAGATCCAAGGCGTAGCGGCAGTCGTCACCGGCGGCGGTTCGGGGTTGGGGCGCGCGACGGCGGAAGCGTTGGCGGCCAAGGGGGCCAGGGTCGCCGTGCTCGATCTCAACGCCGCGGCGGCGGAAACGGTCGCGGCGGCGATCGGCGGCGTCGGCGTCGCCTGCGACGTTTCCGACGCGGCTTCCGCGGAAGCCGCGCTCGCCAAGGCCGAGGCGGCGCATGGCGTGGCGCGCATTCTCGTCAATTGCGCGGGCATCGCGGTGTCCAAACGCGTGGTCGGGCGCGACGGCCCGCACCCGCTCGGCGATTTCGAGCGCGCGATCAAGGTCAACCTGATCGGCACCTTCAACATGATCCGCCTGTTCGGCGCGCGCGCCTCCAAGGGCGAAGCGCTGGAGGGCGGCGAGCGCGGGGTGATCGTGAACACCGCCTCCGTCGCCGCCTACGACGGGCAGATCGGGCAGGCCGCCTATTCCGCCTCGAAGGGCGGCGTCGTCGGCATGACCCTGCCGATCGCGCGCGAATTCGCCCAGTTCGGCATTCGCGTCAACACCATCGCGCCGGGCATATTCTTCACGCCGATGATGCACAGCCTGCCGCCGGCGGCGCAGGAATCGCTCGGGCGCTCGGTGCCGTTCCCGGCGCGCCTGGGCGAGCCCAGCGAATACGCCGCCCTCGCCGTCCATATGGTCGAGAACGCCTATCTCAACGGCGAGACGGTGCGCATCGACGGCTCGATCCGCCTCGCGCCAAAGTAAGGGGCGGCGGATGTTGGTGAATCGGCGCCCCGCGCGCATCGAGTGGGGCGATTGCGACGCCGCGGGGATCGTGTTTTATCCCCGCTACTTCCAACTGTTCGACGCCTCGACCCATTATCTGTTCGAGGCCGCGGGCTGGAAGAAGGCGGAGCTGCGCCGCGAGTTCGACATGGTCGGATTCCCGCTGGTCGACGCCCGGGCGAAATTCCTCGTTCCCTCGACCTACGGCGACGACGTCGTCATCGAATCGAAGATCGCGCAGTTCAACCGATCGAGCTTCGTCGTCGAGCACAAACTGTTCAAACCGGCCGCCGGGGGCGAGGTGTTGGCGCTGGAGGGGTTTGAAACCCGGGTATGGGCGGGCGCCCACCCCACCGACCCCGGCAAGCTGAAGTCGCGCCCGATTCCCGACGTCGTCGTGAAGCGCTTGACGGGCTGAAAACGCCGGTCTAGGTTCGACGGGAATTGTTATAAACAATAACTATCGGGAGGACCTCATGAACCGTAGACAAGTGCTGCTCGGCTCCGCCGCGCTGGCGTTCACCCCGTCTTTCGCGCTCGCTCAGGCCGCCAAGCCGCTGAAGATCGGTGTGCTCAACGACCTCTCCGGGATCTATGCCGACGACCAGGGCGTCGGCTCGGTCATCGCGGCGCAGTTCGCCATCGACGATTGGGCCAAGAAGCTCGGCGTCGCCGCCGAAATCGTCTCCGCCGACCATCAGCAGAAGCCCGACGTCGGCGCGGCGATCGCCCGCAAGTGGTTCGACACCGAAGGCGTCGACGTCATCATGGACGTGCCGAATTCGGCCGTTGCGCTCGCCGTGCTCGCCATCGCCACCGACAAGAACAAGGCGGTGATCGGTTCCGGCGCCGGCTCGTCGGTTCTGACCGGCCCCAAATGCTCGCGCAACTTCGTCCACTGGACCTATGACACCTATGAGCTCGGCCACACGCTCGGCAAGACGGTGACCGAGGGCGGCGGCAAGTCCTGGTTCTTCATCAGCGCCGACTACGCCTTCGGCAAGGATTTGCGCGACAATTGCGCGGCGGCGGTCGAAGCGGCCGGCGGCAAGGTGGTCGGCGACGCACGCCATCCGCTCAACACCGCCGATTTCTCGTCCTTCCTGTTGCAGGCCTCGACGTCGGGCGCCGACGTCGTCGCGTTCGCCAACGCCGGCGGCGACATGATCAACTGCATCAAGCAGGCCCACGAATTCGGCCTCAAGCAGAAGCTGGTGGGCTTCGTGCTCAACATCGTCGAGATGCCCGCGCTCGGCATCGAGACCGCGGCGGGATCGTTGATCGCCACCCCGTTCTACTGGGACTTCAACGACGACACCCGCGCGTTCGGCAAGCGCTATCAGGCGGCCCATCCCAAGAAGCTGATGCCCGACGACATGCAGGCGGGCATGTACAGCGCGACTGTGCATCTGCTGAAGGCCTATGCGCAGGCCAAGAGCGCCGACGACGGCGTCAAGCTCGTCGATGCGATGAAGGCGATGCCGACCGAAGACCCGCTGTTCGGCAAGGGCGTCATCCGCGCCGACGGACGCCACATGCACCCGGTCTTCCTGATGCAGGTGAAGACGCCCGCGGAATCGAAGAACGTCTGGGACGCCTTCAATCTGATCGCGACGATCAAGCCGGAGGACGCGTTCCGTCCGCTCGACAAGGGCGGCTGCCCGTTCATCAAGGCGTAACGGAGGGCCGGATGTCGGCCTGCTATAGCCGGGGTCGTCACCTATGGTGTGCACACATCTCGGCCGCGCCACCCACGACCTCGTCCTGACCTCATCCTGAGCCCGTCGAAGGATGAGGTCAGGACGAGGGTATGGGTTGAAGCAACGCGCTCGCAGGAAGATGTGTGCATACCGTAGGTCGTCGACCCCGGCCGGCGGGCAAGCGCCCGTTTGCGCACGTGTCTTGCCTGCGGAAGCCGCGAGGTTTTGGCGAGCCGCCGCAATCGCCGCAGATGGTGAGATCCGGGCGCTTGGCTCGCTCGGCGGCCGACCGTATTCGAGCCGGAGGGGACCGAAAAATTGTCAATCTCGGGAAATTTTGAAAAACTGTTTGGAACCTCGTAACATAGACCAGCTGAAGATACTGAGGGACGAATTATTCGGTCCGGAGAAAGAGCGAGGTGCTCCTCGATTCGCCTTCCATCGCCGCTGAAACGAACAGCTTGGACGTGTGATCTATTCGTTCGACTCGGTGAGCCAGGAATGGCTCGTCCGTTTCGTCGAACACCGTATCGGCGACAAGCGCGTCGTCCGCCTGATCCAGAAATGGTTGAAAGCGGGCGTCCTGGAAGAGGGAATCGTGACGACGAGCGACAGGGGGACGGGGCAAGGATCGGTGATCTCGCCGCTGCTGGCCAACATCTACCTGCACTACGGGTTCGATCTCTGGGCCGACCTCTGGCGACGGC
>Ga0302319_10008878_pt1 | contig 19461 bp, 16 predicted proteins | sample Bog_T0_2_FD_203319 | JGI IMG/M metagenome (GOLD analysis project Ga0302319, IMG submission 203319) | Peat permafrost microbial communities from Stordalen Mire near Abisko, Sweden - Bog_T0_2 | ecosystem: Environmental > Terrestrial > Soil > Wetlands > Peat | place: Sweden: Abisko, Stordalen Mire... | reverse complement strand
TCATGGGCGAACTGCCCCTCATGACTCCGCAAGGCACCTTCGTGATTAACGGCGCTGAACGCGTGGTTGTTTCTCAGTTGCATCGTTCGCCGGGCATCGCTTTCGAGGCGACCCAGCATCCAAATGGCAAAATGTTGAACAGTTTCCGGGTGATTCCGGATCGCGGCTCCTGGTACGAGGCCCAGTTTGACACCAGCGATCTGCTCTATGTCTATCTGGACCGCAAAAAGCGCCGCCGGAAATTCTTGACCACGACGTTCTTCCGGGCGCTTTCATTCCTGGATGTCGATCCGGCCGTAGCGAGCAAGAAGGATAATAATGAGAAGACCCGTGGCACGGACGAAGAAATTTTAAAGTTGTTCTACACCGTGGAAGAATTGCCGGTCAAAGAGGCTGAAAAGCTGGATGACCTGCAGAACCGCGTCTTGGTGCAGGACGCGGTGGACGAGGAAAAGGGACTCGTTGTGGCGCGCGCTTTCGAGCCGCTGTCTAAAGCCGTGGTCAAGCAGATCGCCGAACTGGGCGTTACCAAGATCAAGGTTGTCGATACCTCCGTGGACGAGGGCATCATGATCAAGTGCTTGAAGAAGGATCCCGCCAAGAACGAAGAAGAAGCGCTGAAGGACATTTACCGCCGCTTGCGCCCTGGCGATCCGCCTACGGCCGCCAACGCTCGGGCTTTGCTCAAGCGCCTGTTCTTTGATCCGAAACGGTATGATCTCGGCCGCGTCGGCCGTTATAAAATCAACCAGAAGCTTGGCCTCAAGGATAAGGAAGAATCCCGCATTCTGACCAAGAACGATCTCGTCGCGGCTACCAAATACCTTTTGAAGTTGAAAAAGGGTGAAGGTTCGCTGGATGACATCGACCATTTGGGCAGCCGCCGTATCCGTACGGTCGGCGAATTGCTGGCCAACCAATGCCGCGTGGGTCTGTCCCGCACGGAAAGGCTGGTCAAGGAACGCATGACCTTGTTCGATCAAAGCATCGAGCAGATGACTCCGCAAAAGCTGATCAATCCGAAAGCGCTTTCGGCCGTCATTCGTGATTTCTTTGGTCGTTCGCAATTAAGCCAGTTCATGGATCAAATCAATCCGCTTGCGGAACTGACGCATAAGCGCCGGTTGTCCGCCCTCGGACCCGGTGGTTTGAGCCGTGACCGCGCCGGTTTCGAAGTCCGCGACGTTCATCCGTCGCATTATGGCCGTATCTGCCCGATTGAAACGCCTGAAGGTCCAAACATTGGTTTGATCGCCTCACTGGCCACGTTCGCCCGGATCAATGAATTCGGTTTCCTGGAAACTCCTTACCGCAAGGTCAAGGAAGGCCGGGTAACCAATGAAATTGAGTATCTGACGGCGGATCGGGAAGAGCAGTTCATTGTGGCGCAGGCCAATTCGCCCATGGATGAAAAAGGCTTTTTCTCCACGGACCGTGTCGTTTGCCGCCAACGGGGTGACTTTATTGACGTGGAACCGACCAAGGTCGATTTCATGGATGTTTCGCCCAAGCAGTTGGTGTCCATCGCCGCTTCCTTGATCCCCTTCCTGGAACACGATGACGCCAACCGCGCCTTGATGGGTTCCAACATGCAACGCCAGGCGGTGCCGTTGCTGGTTACCGAAGCGCCGTTGGTGGCCACCGGCATGGAAGACCGGGTCGCCCGCGATTCCCGCGCCGTCGCCGTCGCCGAAGAGGCGGGTAAAGTGGCCTCCGTTACCGGCAGCCAGATTATCATCACGGAAGATGGCAAGCTCCCGGAAGGCAAAAAGAAGATTAAGAACGATCCGGCTGGCAAGGTCTGGGTTTATCCCATCCGCAAGTTCATGCGGTCGAACGCCGCCACCTGCATTAACCAGAAGATTCTGGTGAGCAAGGGTGACACGATCAAAAAAGGCCAGGTCTTGGCTGACGGTCCGTGCACGCAGGGCGGAGAACTCGCCTTGGGTCGCAACGTCCTGGTCGCATTCATGCCCTGGAACGGTTACAACTTCGAGGACGCCATTCTGATCAGTGAGCGCATTGTTAAGGAAGACATCTTCACCTCGATTCACATTGACGAGTTTGAAGTGGCGGCCCGCGATACCAAGCTGGGACCGGAAGAAATCACCCGCGACATCCCGAATCTCGGCGATGAAGCGTTGAAAAATCTCGGGCCCGACGGTGTCATCCGGATCGGCGCGGAAGTCAAACCCGGCGACATTTTGGTGGGTAAGATCACTCCGAAATCCGAAACCGAACTCGCTCCGGAAGAACGTCTGTTGCGCGCCATTTTCGGCGAAAAAGCGGCGGATGTGAAGGACACGTCGCTGAAGGTTCCCTCCGGTACCTACGGCATCGTCATGGATGTCAAGGTCTCGGCCAAGAAGGATGCCGACCGCATTGTCCGCTCCGTCACGAGCGAGGAGAAACGCCACGCCAAGCAGATTGACGAAGACAATCGGAAGAAAACCGAAGAGCTGCGCGACCAATTGACGGAAGCGCTCAGCAATATTTTGCTGGGTGAAAAGATTCCGTTGGACGTCGTGAACAGCGAAACCGGTGAAATCATCATTCCGGCGAATCGCAAGATTACCAAGACCCTGTTGCGCAAGCTGGCGACGGTTTATGACCGCATCGAAATTGATCCGTCTCCGATTCGGAACAAGATCAACGAAATCATCGGCAGCTTCAAAAAGAAGTTTGATGATCTCCAGATGCAATACGACGAAGAGATGGAACGCGCGGAAGCCGGTGAAGGCGTCGAGGCGGGCATCGTCAAGTCGGTCAAAGTCTATATTGCCTCGAAGCGCAAACTGTCCGTCGGTGACAAAATGGCTGGCCGTCACGGTAACAAGGGCGTGGTTGCCCGGATCGTGAAGGAAGAAGACATGCCGTTCCTGGCGGACGGAACCCCGGTGGAAATCGTATTGAATCCGCTGGGCGTGCCGAGCCGTATGAACGTCGGACAGGTTTTGGAAACCCACTTGGGCTGGGCGGCCAAATTCCTCGGCTTGAAATTTGCCACGCCGGTGTTTGACGGCATGAAAGAAAAGGACATTCGCGGTTATTTGAAGCAGGCGAACCTGCCGGAACATGCGAAGACGCTGTTGATCGACGGCCGAACCGGGGAGACGTTTGATCAGGAAATCGTTGTGGGCTATATTTACATGATGAAGCTCGGCCATTTGGTGGCTGACAAGATCCATGCCCGTGCGGTCGGACCCTATTCCCTGGTTACGCAGCAGCCATTGGGCGGCAAAGCCCAGTACGGCGGCCAGCGCTTCGGCGAAATGGAAGTTTGGGCGATGGAGGCCTACGGTGCGGCTTATACGCTCCAGGAATTGCTCACGGTCAAGTCGGACGATGTCCAGGGCCGTACACGCATCTATGAAAGCATCGTCAAGGGTGACAACGCTCTGGAAGCGGGCATCCCGGAATCATTCAACGTGCTCGTCAAGGAAATGCAATCGCTGGGCCTTGACGTCAAGGTGGGCTATTCAAACCCGGTGGAGAATGCTTCTACCGAGACCGCTGCTACGCTGGCGTCGGTTCAATAAATAACAGGCGCAAAAATAATTATTCTATGAACAGTTCAAAAGAAGGAGCACGGGAATTGCTCGGCCTGGAAAAGGTGAACCAGGTTGAATACGTGGCGATCACCGTCGCGTCACCGGATGCCATCCGCTCTTGGAGCAAGGGCGAAGTCAAGAATCCGGAAACCATCAATTACCGCACGTTCAAGCCCGAAAAAGGCGGCTTGTTCTGCGAGCGTATCTTCGGTCCCGTCAAGGACTGGGAATGCTCTTGCGGAAAGTATAAACGGATCAAGCATCGCGGAATCGTGTGCGATCGTTGCGGCGTCGAAGTCACCCTGGCCCGGGTGCGCCGTGAGCGCATGGGGCACATCGAACTTGCCGTCCCCACCTGCCATATCTGGTTCTTCAAGTGCATGCCCTCGCGCATTGGTCTGGCGCTGGATATGACCGCCCGCCATTTGGAGCGCGTCATTTACTATGAAGATTACATGGTGATCGATGCCGGCAATACTCCGCTCAAGCAGAATCAGCTCCTCACCGAGCATGAATTCCGCGAAGCGCGCGAAACCTACGGCGCCGAGGCATTCGTGGCCAAGATGGGCGCGGAAGCGGTCCGCGAAGGTCTGGCCCGGGTTGACCTGATCAAGCAGGCTGAGGAGCTGCAAGTGGCCATGACGGAAACCAAAAGCAAACAGATCCGCAAGAAACTGGCGAAGCGGATCAAGCTGCTGCAGGGTTTGCAAGTTTCCAAGAGCCGTCCGGAATGGATGATTCTCACCGTTTTGCCCGTGATTCCTCCGGATTTGCGTCCGTTGGTTCCGCTGGAAGGCGGCCGCTTTGCGACCTCCGATTTGAACGATCTCTATCGCCGGGTTATCAACCGGAACAACCGTCTTAAGACGTTGCTCCAATTGAAGACGCCGGAAGTGATTATTCGCAACGAAAAACGCATGCTGCAGGAAGCCGTGGACGCCTTGTTCGACAACGGTCGTCATGGACGCCCGGTGACCGGCGCCGGCAATCGTTCGTTGAAGTCTTTGAGCGACATGTTGAAGGGCAAGGGCGGACGTTTCCGTCAGAACTTGCTCGGTAAGCGCGTTGATTACTCCGGCCGTTCTGTCATCGTCATCGGGCCCGAACTGAAATTGAATCAGTGCGGTTTGCCGAAGAAGATGGCCCTCGTGCTGTTCGAGCCGTTTATCATCCGCCGTCTGAAAGAGCTGGGCTATGTGCATACTGTGCGCTCGGCCAAGAAGATGATCGAACGCCAGACAAAGGAAGTTTGGGACGTGCTGGAAGAAGTGACCAAGGGTCACCCGGTACTGCTCAACCGCGCTCCCACGTTGCACCGTTTGTCGGTTCAGGCTTTTGAGCCGCAGTTGATCGAAGGTGAAGCCATTCGCATTCACCCGCTCGTTTGTACCGCCTACAACGCCGACTTCGACGGTGACCAGATGGCCGTACACGTGCCGCTCTCGGTGGAAGCGCAGTTGGAGGCCCGTCTCTTGATGATGGCGACCAACAACATCTTCTCGCCTTCATCCGGCAAGCCAATTATTACGCCCACTCAGGACATTACGCTGGGTTGCTATTACCTGACCGCCGAACCGCGGAAGGCGATGCCTGCAGATGTGAAAACGCTGCCGCTCTTCGCTTCCAAGGAAGAAGTCATCTACGCTCACAGCGATGGTGGCATGAAGACGCACGATCGTATTCGCGTCGCAAATCCCGACCTCGGACGCCAGTCCGTTTTCGGTGATCCGAATCGCCGGGTCATTGAAACCACGGTTGGCCGTGTTTTGTTCAGCGAGATCTGGCCAACGGAGCTTGGTTTCTACAACAAGTCCGCCGGCAAGAGCCAGCTCGGTGACTTGATCTGGAAGTGCTACAAGTTTGCCGGCCACGAAAAGACCGTCATCATGCTGGACAAGCTCAAAGAGCTCGGCTTCCGGGAAGCCACCAAGTCCGGTGTCTCCATTGGTATCGACGACATGATCGTGCCCAAGGAACGCGACGAGCAGATCGAAGCCGCCCAGAAGCAGATCCGTGAAGTTGAAAAACAATATCGCAAGGGTGTTATCACCTTCGGCGAACGTTACAACAAGATCGTTGACGTCTGGACCCATTGTACGGACCAGATTTCGAGCGTGATGTTCCGCACCTTGGAACAGAACCAGAACAAGAAGGAATACAACCCGGTTTACTTGATGGTGGATTCCGGCGCCCGCGGTAACAAGCAACAGGTCCGGCAGTTGGCTGGTCTCCGTGGTTTGATGGCCAAGCCCTCTGGTGAAATCATTGAAAAGCCGATTTTGGCGAACTTCCGCGAAGGTCTGTCCGTGTTGGAATACTTTATTTCCACGCACGGTGCGCGCAAAGGTTTGGCGGATACGGCCCTCAAGACGGCGGACTCCGGTTACATGACCCGCAAACTGGTGGATGTCTCCCAAGATGTGATCATTCAGCAGCAGGATTGCGGTTCCACCAACGGCATCTGGGTATCCGCGGTTTTCGAAGGCGAAGACGAGATTGTCAAGCTGGCTGACCGGTTGGTCGGTCGTTTTGCTTGCGATGACATCGTGAATCCGACGAACCCGAAGGAATTCCTGATCCGCGCCAACGAAGAGATCGATGAGGTCAAGGCCAAGGGGATTGACGTTTCCGGCATTGACCGCATCCGCATCCGTTCGGTGCTGACCTGCGAAAGCAAGCACGGCATTTGTATCAATTGCTATGGCCGCAATCTGGCGACCGGTGCTGCGGTGAAACTTGGTGAGGCGGTCGGCATTGTTGCCGCCCAATCCATCGGCGAACCTGGCACCCAGTTGACCATGCGTACCTTCCATACCGGCGGTGTCGCGGCAGGCGTGTTCAAGCAACCGATCATCAAGCCTAAACACGATGGTCTGGTCCGCTACAACGAATTGCGCGTCGTGGAACTGGAAGACGGCAATAACATCGTTCTCAATAAGAACGGTTCCATCACCATCGTCGGCGACGACGGTCGTGAACTCGAAAGCCATAACATCGTCATCGGCGCCATCATCTCCGTCAAAGACGGCGATCAGGTGAAGAAGGGCGACACACTGGTCCAATGGGATCCGCACAATATGCCGATTCTCTCTGAGAAGGCCGGCAAAGTGAAATTCCATGACATCATTGAAGGTGTCACGATGAAGCAGGAAGTGGATGAGGCCACGGGTGAAGAAGCCATGGTCGTCATTGATCACAAGGAAGATTTGCATCCGCAGGTCATTATTTCCGACGAGACGGGTGAGGTGGTGGCGAATTATCCGATTCCTTCCGGCGCACATATCGTTGTTTCCGAGACTGACACCATTGTTCCCGGTACCTTGCTCGCCAAGACGCCGCGCAAACAGGCGAAAACCCGTGACATCACCGGCGGTCTTCCGCGCGTGGCTGAATTGTTCGAAGCCCGCCGTCCGAAGGACGCCGCGGAAATCTCTAAAATCGACGGTTTGGCGGACTTCGGTCCGAGCGTGCGCGGCAAGCGTTGCATCCTCATCAAGGACATCCTGTCCGGCGTGGAGGAGGAACATTTGATCCCCATCGGCAAGCACGTCATCGTGTTCAAAGGTGACATGGTCAAGAAAGGCCAGCAATTGACCGAAGGACCGATGGATCCGCACGAAATTCTCGAGGTCTGCGGACCCCAGGAGTTGCAGGAACATTTGGTCAGCGAAGTGCAGGAAGTCTATCGTCTGCAAGGTGTGACGATTAACGACAAGCACATCGAAATCATTGTTCGCCAGATGTTGCGCAAGGTTCGCATCACGGAGCCGGGTGATACCAGCTTCCTTTGGGGCGAGCAGATTGAGAAACTGGACTTCGAAGCCGAAAACGAACGCGTGGAAAAGATGGGCGGCAAGCCCGCCGAAGCCTCGCCCGTGTTGCTCGGCATTACGAAGGCCTCGTTGGAAACGGACAGCTTCCTGAGCGCCGCTTCCTTCCAGGACACGACCCGCGTGCTCACGGAAGCCGCAACCCGCTCCAAAGTGGATTACTTGCGCGGATTCAAGGAAAACGTGATCATGGGTCACATTATCCCGGCTGGCACAGGTTTTGACCTGCATCGTAAAATCAAAGTGCACCCGCTGGTGGACATCCCCGACGAGCCTGAAATCGTTGAGCAGCCGCCGACGGTGGAAGCGGAAAACCCGCTCTTGGCCTGATCGGCGATTGAAGAAACAATATCCGGGGCGTCCGGGAGGACCGGACGCCCTTTTTTCTTCAGTTAAAATTGAATAATCCGAAAAAAACAAAACTTGCAAATACTCGCGGGCAACGATAGAATCCGCGCTCTTTTTAAAAATTTATGTCAGTAAAAATTCGCATGAAACGTGTCGGCACCAAGAACACCCCGGTGTTCCGCATTGTAGTGGCCGACAGCCGCAGTCCGCGCGACGGCAAATTTATCGAGGAAATCGGCACGTATCATCCGCTGAAGCAGGGCGATAACTTCACGATCAAGCTCGACCGCGCCCAATATTGGATCAGCAAGGGCGCCCAGCCGAGCGATACCGTGGCCAGCTTCATCAAGAAGTCGACCAAGGCCGCCGCGGTTAATTAAGGCGGTGCGATGCAGGAGTTTTTGGAATACGTCGTCAAGGAACTGGTCCAGCACCGGGAGGCGGTAAGCGTAACGCCGGTGCAGCGGGACAGTTCGACCATTTATGAGTTGCGCCTGGACTCCTCCGACGTGGGCAAGATCATTGGGCGTCAAGGGGTGACTATTAACGCCATCCGTTCCTTGCTGCTGGCGGGTAGTGCCAAGAAGGGATTGCGTTGCTCTTTGGAGATCATCGAGGAAAAGCCGGCGAGCTAAAGGAATATTTTGGGCACGTATGAAGATTGACGTGCTGACGTTGTTTCCGGCGATGTTCGCCGGCCCGCTGGACGAAAGCATTATCAAGCGGGCGCGCAAAGCCGGATTGCTGGAACTGGCCATTCACGATTTGCGCGACTGGACTCATGACCGGCACCGGAAGGTGGATGACCGCCCGTTTGGCGGCGGGCCGGGGATGTTGCTGAAGCCGGAGCCGCTCTTCGAGGCGGTGGAGAATTTGCAGCGCGAAGAAACCCGGGTGGTGTTATTCTCGCCTGACGGAAAGAAGTTTAACCAGGGTGTGGCGCAGGAATTATCGGGACAAAAGCATTTGTTGCTGATAACCGGCCACTATGAGGGTGTTGACGAGCGGGTACGCGAAGCGTTGGTGGACGAGGAATTGTCCATTGGCGATTACGTGCTCACCAACGGGGCTCTGCCCGCGATGGTGGTGATCGACGCAGTGACCCGGCTGTTACCGGGTGTGCTGGGGGATGACGAAAGCTCGCAGGACGAATCTTTCAGTCACGGACTGTTGGAGTATCCGCATTATACTCGTCCGGCGGAATTTCGGGGGATGAAAGTCCCGGAGATATTGTTGTCCGGCAATCACGCCGAAATCGAAAAATGGCGGCGGGAGCAGGCGAAGCAACGAACAGAAAAACGCAGACCAGATTTATTGTAGAATTTATGAACCAGGCATTGTTGAGAAAAATTGAATCGGAACAGTTTCGCAAGGATAGTCCCCAATTTGCGGTGGGGGACAGCGTTCGCGTGCACACGAAGGTTGTGGAAGGCGACAAGGAACGCATCCAGATTTTTGCGGGCGTTGTGATTGGCAAGCGTGGCACCGGCCTGAACGAGACCTTTACGGTTCGCCGGATCAGTCATGGCGAAGGTGTGGAGCGGGTATTTCCGCTGCATTCGCCCCGCGTAGACAAGGTGGAAGTGGAACGTCACGGCGCCGTACGCCGCGCGAAGCTGACCTATTTGCGCCATCGCATCGGCAAAGGTGCCACTTTGGTGCCCGAGCGGGCCACCGTGAAGACGGCGCCGGCCGCCAAGACGGAAGCCCCGGCGAAGGCCGAGCCCACGGTGAATGTAGAAGCAAAATAATTTCGCAGCGAACGTTATTTAAGGCGAGGCCGTTTGGTCTCGCCTTTTTTATTGGGCGTGCCAACCGGATCATCTCGGCCGAGTTTCGTGAAATAGTTGCAATACTTGCGTGTTTGTGAAAGTATGCCTCAGCCGAAGAATGCCGCCTAAACTAACCCTAAACAAATAGTTACCGGGATTGTTCGGAGGTTCGATGACGGAGCATTTGGCTGCTGAAACTCGGATAACAGCTTTTTAGGAATTGAAAAGACAGTTTAGTCTATTGATTTTAGAAGATGATCTGGTGACATCCATCACCTTGAGCAAGATGCTGCGCAACGAGCTCCCGGATGTCCTCACCCTCACTGCCTATTCGATCGCCGAGGCTCGTTTGTTACTCCAGGAGTATTTCATCAATTGCTTCATTTTGGACGTAAATCTCCCCGACGGTTCCGGCATCGACTTCATTTTCGACATCATGTCGATTAATCCGAGCGCGACGGTGATGATCATCACGGCCACCCCGCTGCCCGAGTACCATGACCAGGCCAAGGCGTATGATGTCGTAAAATTCATGACTAAGCCGCTGAATAACAAGGTTGTGCTGTCGCTGGTCCGGGATTGTCGGGATGCCAATGCGGTCAAAACCAAGGGGGATACCAATTTCTTCGCCGCTTCCCTGAGCCGTTTGACCGTATTGGACATCATCCAATTGAAATGCCTCGGCCGGACTACCCAGGTGGTGGATTTTTCGACGACCCTTCATGGACGGGGTCGGGTTCATTTCCAAAATGGAGAAATCATTCATGCCGAAACGTCCACCAGGAGAGGTGAGATGGCCCTGAGCGAGATTATCGGTTGGCGCGGCGGCCGGGCGGAAGAAGTTTTGGATCCGCCGCCGTCCGAGCGAACGATTTTCACTGGTTGGCAAACCGTGCTTCTCAATGCGGCGCAAGCTGCCGACGAAAAGCGATCGGCGTAAGAGTTTATTGCAGTTATAGTTTTGGCGCTGCTGGTTTGATTGGTGCTTGCCAGGAATAAACTCCGTGAGCCTTTATTTTTCGGACGAATTCATTGCCGCCGTACGTCGCAAATAGTTCATCGTGGTTCGCCCCTCCCAGAGTCACGCTGCCCGGTAGTCCCGCCTGAGGTGATGATATTATTCCAATCACACGCCCCGCTTGGTCACAAATCTGGATCCCCATGCTCGTTGCCACATATAACCGGCCCTCCGTATCCAAGCTCATGCCAGCGGCCCCGCTTCCGTCGCTGGCATCGTTTACGTGCAAATGGTAATACGCTTGTTTATTGGTCAGGGAATCGTCCGGTTGAATTCCGTAGGAATAAATGAACCGGTCACGAGAGTCGTCGACAATTAAAAAGGTTTGATCCGGAGTGGTGAGGATGTTGCCGGGCTCAATTGACCCTTGGTCCACCACGCATTTTACCCCATTTGGGAGAACCAGCCAGATTTGCCGATGCCGCGGATCGGTCACGTAGATTCTCCCGTCATGCAACACGCATAGGTGACTGCTGTCGATGTCCTTGGCCACTACGATTTCCTTTCCCTCCGGGGAGTATTTAACGATGCGCCGGGATCGGCTTTGGCAGGCATAGAGGCAGCCGTCGGGGCCAAACATCTCGCCTTGGGCGCCCGGGTCATTGGTGACGAAAAGACCCGTCTGGCCGGATGAATCGACTTTGTAAATCCGGTGGCTGTCAGAAAAATATAACTCGCCCTGGTCGTTAACGGCGACACTATCGACTGAACTAAGACTGCTGGCAACAGGTTGCCAGCCATCGCCGGTTGAAATCATGTCCATAACCGGTTGCCGTGAGTGGACGCCGGCCTGGATGGGGGCGGGATAATCCTTCCATAGCCAGCGCAAGGCATCCGGCAAGACGGCGCCTCCTTGGTGGCCGCTGTGCCCTTCTTCGCCCCAGACGTGGTTCACTTCATAGCCGGAGAATTCCAAGGCAGAGAACATTTCTTGATTGGCCAGCCACCAACTGCCGCCGTAAATATTCAGGTCGTTGGTGCCGTCTTGCAGGAAAACGCGCAAAGGCTTGGGTTCCGTTTTGCGAATCAAGGTCGGGAACTCGTTGGCGCCGCGCAATCCGACATATGTTCCAATGGCGCTCAAAACGCGCGAGAAGGCTTCCGGTCTTTCCCAGGCGGCATTAAAGGCGCAAATCGCTCCGCTGCTGAGACCGGCGATGGCCCGGCTGTTTCCATCCGTTGCGAGATTATATTTTTTACCTACTTCCGGCAGGATTTCCTCTAATAAGAATCGGGCATAATGATCGCCCAAGCCGTCGTACTCCAAGCTGCGGTTGAAGCGGGGCAGGGCGTTGGTATTGGCAGCGGGCACCACACCGGGATTGACGAAAATACCGATGGTCACCGGCATTTCCCTTTTGGCGATCAGATTGTCGAAGACGATCGGCACCCGCCAATCGCCATTCGTATTTTCGTAGCCCTGCCCATCCTGGAAAATCATGACGCATGCCGGATGTGCCGGATCATATTGGGCGGGAACGTAAACCCAATAATCGCGAACGGTTCCGGGAAAAATGCGGCTGGTGGTGAATCGATATTTTTCGACTTTCCCGATGGGGACGCCGATTTGCTGCTGTGAGTCCGAGCCCAGCGGATAGTTGGCTGCGTTTGTCGCGAGGAGAGATTGAAAGAAGAAGATCGCTGACAAGGCGACGCAGAACCGGTGGCTCATTTTACGGCGGTGATTCATGACTCAGGTTCCGCCATTCGCATCTGCATTTCAAGTTTTCCGCTTTAAACGAGTTCGAGGGGCCACCTTCGGGGTTCCTTCGGGTTTCTTGCGAGCAGCTGATAGTTTTATGGATTGCTGCGCCCAGATTACGAGTTCGGCGGGATTCTCCAAAATTTCCGGAGGGACCTCGTGGAATCCCAAGGTGACTTGGCGACCGCGTGAAGTGTAGGTGGAGGGGCCCATGCCGCGGGCGACGTAGTGCGCTTTGGACTTCTCATCGGTCTTAAAAAACACGCGGCCTTCGTCCAAAATGCCGAAGAATTGGTCGCCACAATACAAACCTTGGGCACCAAACATGGCCCGGGCGCAGATTTCCGGCAGGCCAGAAAGCTGGTCCAAAACGAATTCTTTGAATGAATCGTCGGGCATAATTCAGAGATTCAAATACCGGGCGTAACCGGATTGTTTTTTTCTACCAGAGTCCGGAAAGACTTCAATGGGGCAAAATTGCTTCTCGAAACATGCGTCAATTTTCCGACTCCTCTTCGGAAACGGGTTGGGCGAAGCGAAAGCAGATCAATGAGGTGACAATTGATATTGCCAGAATGATTCCTGCCTGGGTGCCCGGCTGCTTCAAACCATTGGAAAAATCCGCCATCAACTCGCCCGATTTGCCGTACATCCGCTCGATCTGTGCGTTTTGCTGCTTATCATAGCCGATCATGGACGGGTCCAGGTCGGTGTCCGCTGCTCGCCGGCCGATTTCATAAACGATGCCTGCGGCGATAACGCCGATAATCAAAACCATGATCCCGGCCAGCCTCAGTTTTGAAGGTTTAGGCTGGGGAATCCGAGCATTCACAGATTTCTCATTTATTTGGCCGAGCTGGTTGGGAATCGGTGCCGATTAGTAATTGGATTTTTCTATGACCGGTAGTTGCAGCCGAAAACTACTGGCTACCCAAAGCTTTAGTCACAGCGTCACCTAAATCGTCTCCCCGTAATTCCTTGCCGATAATGATCCCATTGGCGTCGAGCAAATAATCCATGGGGATGCCTTTGACCTTATATCTTAGGGCCAGCGCATTTTGCCATTCGAGCCCGTCAAAATATTCCTGCCACGTCATTCCCTGTGCGGCGATAAACCGCGTCAGCTCGCCTTGATCCTCATCCAAACTGACGCCGATGATATCAAAACCTTGCGGATGGTACCTTTTATAGGTGGCGATGACGTTTGGCAGTTCCTCCCGGCAGGGCGGACACCAAGTCGCCCAGAAATCCACCAGCAAGACTTTGCCGCGGTGGGCATTGATCGAAAGGAGATTGCCGGATACATCCGAAAGGGTGAAGCCGGGAAAGCGCTGGCCAATTTCCAAGCCTTGCTTCACCTTGGAATCAGGCTGGGCGTCGGCAATAGCCACGGCCTTGTCGAGTGACATGCTGGCCCCTTGGGCGGCGATGGTTTTGGGAAAGTCGCGGAGGATTTGACCCAAAATCGCCTGGGCTTTGGCTGAATTCGCCAAACCATCGGAATAAATATGGGCGTCCAGCAGGTACAACCGCGCCACTTGCTCGCGATTGCCTGAATCCGAATATTTCGTGATCAGTTGTTCGATTTCCTGCTGATTTTCCGCCAGGTCGATGGCGTTGGTTTTGCCCTGGCTGAACTTTTGTTTGAGATGGGTCGTCGCGGCTGACAGTTCGGAGCCCAAGTCCAAACCCCGGGATGATTTCGGCGACACATTCGAATCCGTGGGTGCAGCTTGAGCGCGCCCGGATTGTGACGTGATGATTAAGGCGACAACGGCAACCGCAATGCAGGCAAGCTTGTTCATAGAGTGCTACTTTCGGAAAAATCAGCCTTTATGCGCGGCCTTGGCCCAGGTGTCTTTCAAGGTGATGGTCCGGTTGAAGATGAGGCGCGGGGGCGTGGCGGTCAAATCGGAATCCTTGTCCAAGGCGAAATAGGCCAGCCGTTCGAATTGATAGCGATCGTCGAACGAGGCCGCTTTCAGTCCGGGTTCGCATTTGGCGGTGATGACTTCCAAAGAATGTGGATTCAGGCTGGTTTTGAAATCGTCATCGGCGTCGGGCTCAGCCGACGTGAACAGCCGGTCATAAAGCCGGACTTCGGCGTCGATGGCGTGATGGGCGCTCACCCAGTGGATGGTGCCCTTGATCTTGCGACCGGACGTCGGTCCACCGGTTTTGCTGTCCAAGTCGGCAGTGCAACGGAGTTCGACAATGTTTCCGGCGGCATCCTTAATAATTTCGTCACATTTGATGATGTAGGCGTATTTTAACCGGACTTCCCCGCCGGGTTTTAGCCGGAAGAACTTTGGCGGCGGCACCTCGGCGAAATCGTCGCGTTCGATAAAGAGCTCGCGGCTGAAGGGAACCGGCCGGGTGGTGGTCAAGGGTTCTTCCGGATTATTGACCGCGTGAAGATCTTCCACTTTACCCTCCGGGAAATTGGTGATGACGACTTTCAAGGGCCGCAAGACAGCCAGCCGGCGCAGGGCCAGTTTGTTCAGATCTTCCCGAATGGTGTGTTCGAGAACCGCCACATCGGTGGTACCGTTGTATTTGGTAATGCCGATGTTGTAGGCGAACGTCCGCAAGGCGGCGGCGGTTACCCCACGGCGGCGCAGGCCGGAAATGGTCGGCATGCGGGGATCGTCCCAGCCGGTCACGACCTTTTCATTCACGAGCTGGAGCAACTTCCGTTTACTCATGATGGTATAGCTCAGGCTGAGCCGGGCGAACTCGTATTGGTGGGGCAACGGGCGCGCGAGTTCCAGGCTTTCGAGGATCCAATCGTACAGCGGACGATGCACTTCGAACTCCAGTGTGCAAATACTGTGGGTGATGCCTTCGATGTAATCGCTCAGGCAGTGCGCGAAATCATACATCGGATAAACGCACCATTTGCCGCCGGTATGATGATGTTCCGTGTGGCGAATGCGGTAGATCAGCGGGTCGCGCATCCAGATGTTGGGGGCGGTGACGTCGATTTTCGCGCGCAAGGTGCGGGCGCCGTCGGGAAATTCGCCGGCTTTCATCCGGGCGAATAGATCCAGGCTTTCGGCGACGCTGCGGTTGCGGAAGGGCGATTCCTTGGCGTTGCGCCGATAGTCATCGGTTTCTTCCGGCGTCAAATCGCAAACGTAGGCCTTGCCTTTTTTGATCAGGAGGACGGCGAATTCGTAAATCTGGTCAAAATAGTCGCTGGCGTAGAATGGTTCCAGAGGGATGGCGGAAAATTTGCGTTCCTCGCCCGAGGTGCCAAAGATGGGGGGCAGCAGGAAATCGGTTTTGCCGTTGATTTCCCTGGCTTCGGGCAGTTTCCCTTTGGGTTTGAGGCCGAGCCGGTCGTCGGCCCAGGTATTGATGAGCCAATTGACGTCTTCTTGGATGGAATCCACGTATTCGACGTCCTCCTTGGTGGGGTTGGTGTCATCCATGCGCAGGTTGCAGATGCCACCGAATTCGCGGGCGATACCAAAGTTTAAGCAGATGGATTTGGCGTGGCCGATATGCAGATAGCCGTTGGGCTCGGGGGGAAAACGGGTTTGGATGCGCGGATATTTGGCTTCGGCGACGTGTTGGGCCACGATATCGCGGATAAAATCGGACGGGGCGGCCGGTACTGCTTTGGTTTCCAAACTCATAAAAATTGTCTCGTTATCGTAACAAAGGGCGGGGCCAATGTCCAACGGGTCGTGAAAGAGGGGTTCATGAATAAAAAAAAGCATGGTTAAAATCACTTGAATTCAAGTGAAAACAGTTGAATTCAATATGTTATGAAAACGCCAGCGGGGTCCGGGAGCCGGTGCCGCGAGCAGAGCAGGGAACCAATGCGGTCTCCCGGCTGCGGGACATGAAAACGCCCGAAAATTGCGAAGGTTTCGGTTGGCTTTGGGGGGAGTGCGTCTGATTCGAAGGAGTTGATGTTAGCGCCAATGGCGGCGTGGTTTTGCTCGCCCTCATCCCGGCCTTCTCCCCGCGGAGAAGGGGAGACGTTCCCCCTTGGGTTGGCGAAACGAGAATGGGTGCGATTCGGTAGGAATGCATGGCATGCATGCGGTCTCCCGAAAGGGGCCAAAGGTGATTTAGGGGAGGCAATACTGGCGGCGGGTTTCATAAATCTTTTATTAGAATTATGGCATGGCTTTCAAAAATTGCACGTTAGCGGGAAACACGAATTTTACAGGCGAGAAAACGCCGAGCGGAGAGGACAGGAAGGGATTATTTCACGCGGAGACGTAAAGGCTCAGCACGGCAAAGCCGCAACCAAAACGAAGCCTAGGAATTTAAACCGCGAAATAAACGAAAGACGCGAAAGGCAGAAAGACGGAAAGATTTCACGCGGAGACGCTCCTCCTCCGGTGAACCTACGGAGGACAGGCAGGCAGGCGGGGAACGCGAGAGCGCAGAGAATACTGGCGCGGATTTTGAGCCACGGATTGAACACTGAGGAAACACGGATTAAAAATCCTAACTGCGGGTAACGCCAATTCGTTCATGTTCCTGACATTGGGCAGCCGGCATTGTCAATGACGACCGGATCTTGCCGGGCAGGCGCGGGACGCCCAACCACGGTTATACGTGGGGGCGGGCGCGGGGGACGCGTCGCGTCCGGCTTGCGGTCTGCGGCTGCGGGCCGGGAACGTTTGCTTTATTTGTGTTGGGTTTTGAGATTTTGGAGGTACTGATGGATCGTTGGCCAGCCATTGCCGAAGAACACAATCACGCATAGTCCGCCAATCACCAGCACGATCCAGGCAAGAATGGCCCGGTAATAATTCTTGCGCGTTTGGTTGCCGCCGGCAAACGCCAGGATAATCATGATCAGCCAGCCGATGATGGGGATGGCCGGGATCAGCAGCAGGAGCATCCATTGACCAACCGATATGTAGTTTTCGTCATTGTCATCTTTCATAAAAATGTAACAGCCAGATCCGGCGCGGCCGAGTAGTGGAACTTGACATCGAATTTGTTTCGGTGGCGGTAATGCCGGGTGTTGTTAATCTTGAGTCCCAGTCCTAAGGTCTTTTCTGATTGATCAAAGGGAGGTCAGATGATCGCTCCGAACGGTTCGGGCAGCAATCGGAAAATGGATGGTAATTCAGCCCTTGCCACGTATGTGCCCGAGCGGACGGTGATTGGCTCGGACAAGACCTGGTGGGTGCTGAGGCCGGCGGCCTGGCCGCGAAGTTTGGCGGCCCGTTCGGCGGCAAACGTTCCGACCACGGAATCATTGAGCGAAAGATTCGGCCATGTCAGTCGACGGTAAAATGTCTTTCAAACGCCCGCGTCGCTCAAGCGTGACTCTGCCACGCCAGCCATCGCGGGGTGGTTGCGCCGGGACACAATCCTTTCGCACAAGAGCTTGGCAATGCGGGCAGGATTGGGTAGCTAAAGGAGGGCATAAGGTATGCGAGGACGCCCATTAAATTTGCCTTTCTTCACCGCGAAATACGCCAAACACGCGAAAGAATTTGCCGTTTCTTGCATGAATGGTCTTTCCATGAAAGTGCGAATTAACGCCCACCCCTCACCCTAACGCTCGTCTTGAGCGAAGGCCAAAACCTTCAGGATTCCGCCATTGTGGTGAATTTTGATTTGCCGTGGGCCATCATCCGCCTCATCCAACGGGCGGGCCGGGTGGATCGTATCGGCCAGAAGGCCGAGCAGATACTTTGCTACTCGTTCGTTCCGGCGGATGGCGTTGAACGTCTCATCCGTTTGCGCTCGCGGGTCCGCCAGCGATTGAGCGAAAACGCCGAGGTCGTCGGCACCGATGAAACTTTTTTCGAAGACGAAAAGCACGACACCGTTATTCGCGATCTCTTCACGGAAAAATCCGGCATCTTGGACGATCCGGCGGATGATGAAGTGGATCTTGCGTCGCTGGCCTACCAGATTTGGAAAAATGCCTGTGACACCAATCCGTCGCTAAAGAAGATCATCCCGGAATTGCCCGGCGTCGTGTTCTCCACCAAGTCCCTTTCCGCCATTGCCGCCAAGCCCGCCGGCGCCCCCGGCCCAAAGCCAACAACCGGCGCCATGGTTTATGTTCGCACCGCCGATGGCAACGACGCGCTGGCCTGGGTGGACGAAGAAGGCAAAACCGTCACCGAGAGCCAGCACGAGATTTTGCGCGCCGCCGCGTGTGAGCCGGCCACACCCGCGCTCCCGCGCCTGGCGACCCACCACCAGCTGGTGCAAAAAGCCGTCGCCGGCATTCAGACTGAGCACATCACTACCGGCGGCCAGTTAGGCAAACCATCCAGCGCCCGTCGGCGCGTGTATGAGCGGCTAAAAGACTACGCCACCAGGGTCAAAGACAGTCTTTTCGACATCAAGCCGCTCCATGTCGCGATTGATGAAGTCTACGAGGCTCCGCTGACCGAGGCCGCACGCGATTTGCTCAATCGTGAAATGCGCACGGGCGTCAGCGACGAAAAACTTGTTGCGCTCGTCCTCGCGCTCCAGGAGGAAGACCGGCTGTGTGTCCCGAAGGACGATGTCGAGGCCCGTGAACCCAGGATCATTTGTTCGCTGGGGATTAGGAAGGATTAACCCGTGAAACGAGGCAAAAAATCCAACATTCAAGTTCAAGGAACAACCATCGGCATCCTTTCGGGGCCGGGCGGTGACTATATTTCACTCACCGACAAGGTGCGGAACTTCGATGGCGGTGGCGCCTTGATCGAACAATGGCTCAAGAACAAGGACACCGTCCTTTTTCTTGGCGTTTGGGAGCGGATCAACAACCCCGATTTTAATTCCCTCGAATTCGAGGGAATTAGAAATGAAGCCGGCCGCAACAGTTTCTTCCTCTCGGCCAAAAAGTGGATTGAGCTGACCGGAGCCACGGGCTTGATGGCGAGCGCCGGCCGCTACGGCGGCACTTTTGCCCACAAAGACATTGCCTTCGAATTTGGCTCGTGGCTAAGCCCGGAATTTAAACTCTACCTCATCCGGGAATTCCAGCGCCTCAAGGATGAAGAAAACGACCGCCTCAAAATTGATTGGAATCTCCAGCGCACCCTCGCCAAGATCAATTATCGCATCCACACGGACGCCATTAAAGACACGCTCATCCCGCCCTCGGTTACCAAGGTCCAGGCGACGGCCATGTATGCGGGCGAAGCCGACCTCCTGAACGTGGCCCTCTTCGGCCAGACCGCCCGGCAGTGGCGCGACGCTCATCTCGAGGCTGAGGGCAATATCCGCGACCATTCCTCGCTGGAACAATTAGTGG
>Ga0302319_10008876_pt1 | contig 19465 bp, 12 predicted proteins | sample Bog_T0_2_FD_203319 | JGI IMG/M metagenome (GOLD analysis project Ga0302319, IMG submission 203319) | Peat permafrost microbial communities from Stordalen Mire near Abisko, Sweden - Bog_T0_2 | ecosystem: Environmental > Terrestrial > Soil > Wetlands > Peat | place: Sweden: Abisko, Stordalen Mire... | reverse complement strand
CCAGAACGGGTATTGCCGCGCTGAATTGAGTAACCAACGCGTCCCTGAACCCGTTGGAGATGTGTTTCCAGAATGGCGAAAGATTTACCAACGAAATCTCCATCGATTCATTCCAAATAATGAAATTCAAGGAAAGAAGAATAAGGAAGTGCATGCATAGAAAACCCAGAAATAACGCCCAACCGCGGCGCCTCAAAGAAATGGGAGTAGCGAGGATCAATGCCAGGAGCAGTGCTGTCGGCAGAAAACCAAAACCCAGATCCAGATTTCTCACAGGACCTGATCCATCAGGGTTAAGTAACGCCCGGTTTACAATGACGATCCGCATATCATACGGATGTTTCGAGTTCTCCCCCCTGGGATTCGAAACTCAATTCCTTTTGACCGTTGTCCCCTGCAAAAACCATCCCTGCCAATGCCCGGAAAAAAAGGCCATAAGCCTTACTGACTCCGGGCCACGGAACGGCCAGAATCAAAAAGACAAGTGCGAACCGGCACAAAAAAATCGTGATTGGATTACGCTGCGACATCGGGTTCAATTTGATCAGCCTGTCGCACCCATCCAATCCACGCAGCGCAAAGGCAAATAGAAGCAAGAACCAGCACGATTCCCCACAGTTCCTCGTGGACTGCATCAAAATGTTCGGGAAAATGAGCGCGGATGTAGTAGAGGCTCACAACGCGGAATAAATTCAATGAGAGAAGCAAAGTGACACCAACCAACATACCGGCAATTTTACGAACAAGAGAAGCAGGAAAGGCGAAAACTGCAGCACAGAAAAACCACAGGTATTCAAAGGCAGAGCAGGCAGGAATAACCGTGATGGCCGATCGGGGTGACCAGATGGTTCCATCGGAAACACGGGTATTTTCACCCATTCGATTCAAAATGGCGCTGGAAATCCTGGCGTCCTCGGTTGCTGAAGCGGAAACAGTTCGTTGATAAACCGGCACGAAGGACAGGAGGCTGAATAGAAGCACATAGGAGCAGAACTTCATCGCAAATTGCAATGAAGGCGCCTTACTCAAGTACCACGACCGCCAGAAGACGATGAGTAAAGCACGAATACCCATAGGCGGGTTCTTGCCACCTGCTCTGGCTCTCGAAGCCAATGATTTTCCAGTGGGCTTGCGCCGTCTATTGCGTGTCAGCATGCGTCGCCCCGCCTTTTGCGCTTGAGCGAGTTAGCCGCCACTCCAATCAAGCCCAAAACAAGGATCCCCGGCACCCAGGACGGCATTGCCGGAACATTGGCTGACGTAGTGAACATCTGGTTTGTGTAATACGTCGCCCCATTCGCGGGATCGCTTACCAGCCGGTAATTGTAGGTGGTGTTTGGCAGGAGTCCGGTCAGGTTGAAATTAAATGCAACCGCACTGGTGCCGCTACCTATGTCCTGTGTTGCGGTCGTCTGGCCGTAGGCGGTGGTCGTGCCGTATTCCATGTAAACCGTTGTGTCCGTGCCATTGGGATCCAGGCTGCCGCCCAGTGTCGCTCCCGCGCCGGTGATATTGCTCGGCGCGAGTGTGGTATCCACCGGTGCCGCCTGGGCCAGCGCAACGCCGCGCAGCACATCCAGGCCACCGGCTTCCTCGAGCACCGTGAAGGACTCACTCGTGGGGAGGGTTGTGGCGGCCACGGTGTCGGTGATGGAAACAAGCTGGTTCGGATCGGCGCCGATGTCGGTCTCACCGCTGAGCGTGGAGGTGACGGCGTAGATGGTCACCGTGCCGTCGCCGTTGTCATGGGCGGCCATGTTGCGCAAGCCGTTGTTAGCGGGCTGCCATGGAACGCCCGTGGCAGGGTTGGTGCCCGAAGAGGGGTAGCCGTTGCCAATGGTGTAGCCGTATGGCTGCCCGAGGTTCAACCCGTTTTGAAGTGTGTAGGCAAGGGTCCAGGTGCCGGAGCCATCGGGCTGGCTGTTGGTCCATTTTTGCAAGCCAGCGTAAGGGTTGTTCGCTGGGAGCGCCTGGGTGTAGGTGCCGGAGGTATAAGTTACAGGCGCGGGCACTTCGCCCTCATCACTCACATAGAGCGTGTAGGCATTGGCAAACCACATCCCAAAGGGGAAAAGACTGCCGCTGGTCGTAGGGAACCCGGATGGAATGGTGAAGGTCCCCGAGCTCGCGCTCGCCGGAGTGGGCAGGCCGGTGCCGGAACCGGTGCCGGAACCGATCTGGTAAATGGTGTCCACGCCGCTGCCGCCGCTGCCCTTGGAAGCATAGAGGGTATTGTTGAATGGATTCAGTGTCAGGCCGCGAAGGTTCATGTCCTTGCCGGTCTTGTCCGATGGCAGGCCGTCATAGCCGAGCTGGTATCCCGTGGTGCTGTCCGGAGTGCCAAACGGCTCGCCAACGGTCGTAGTAAGGCCACCTGCGCCGGGAGCAACCATCTGTATGCCGGTGCACTGGGCAAGCATGGTCATGGTTGCGCCCGTCACCCCTGCCCCGGAGTTACCAGCAGACCCGGCGATGTAATAGTAACTGTTGCCGTCGCTGGAATTCGCAAGGATCACGTTGCGGGAGTTATCGCCGCTGTAGGCATCCACCGGGGTCACCTGGACATTGCCGAGATAGTCCACCTGGACCACCGCGTGCTGGAAATCACCATGGGTGGCAAGGGGGCTGGTGGGATCATCATGATACGGGGTGTTGGCGTTTGATACGTCAAGCGTAAGAGCCGGCGCCAGATAGGCCATGAAAGTCACACTTTTTCCATCGGGTGTCAGGTTCACGCCCACTTCGGATTTCGACGAGAAGCTGGTGGTGACATCGAGGCCCAACTGCGTCTTGATCAGGGAGGTCAGGTTCGTGCTGCTCAAGGTCGAGCTGACGATGGGGCTGGGTGGAGTCGCGCTGATCACATCCATGTAAATTGGCGAGGTGATCCCGAAACTCGCGTCAGGAGCTTCGTTGGTCCAAAGTTGGGGGTAGGCCCCGGAGGCGGTGGCAGCCGCACCGTTCGGCAGCGTTTGGCCGACAGTGATCGTGGATGTCGAGCCGGTGTAATGCGCCCGGGTGACGATGAGCGAGCCAGCGGTCGTGATCGGCGTAGCTATGCCAACATCGACCGTATCGCCAACCGAGCCGTTTTGCGTGAACGCATCGTCCGTGCTGGAACCGGAAAGATTGAAAGTGAACGGGCCGGACGCGCCGCTGGACACCGAGCCCGTGAGGATGAACGCCGGGGTGCCGCTTCCTGTTCCAGTGGTGCCGACGTAGGTTCCGGTGAAGATTTGACCGTTCATGCTGAAGGTCCAGCCAGTGCCGGTGCCGCTTGTATAAGTAAATCCGGTGGGCAGGGTTCCCGTGACGACGATCGGCTGGGTTTCATTGGTAGTGCCGTCATTGCTCGCATAAATGGTGAATGAATCGGCGGCGTCGCCGGGTTGGAACGGGCCGTCGGGAGTGGCTGACACCACCACATCCGGGCCGGATGGCAGTGTGATGGAGGTGGACACCGTGGATGTGGATGCGCCGCCCCCGGGGTTAATCACCGCTGCTCCCGCCGGCAGATTCACGGCGGAGATGCGATAGGTCGATGTGGCTGCATTCACCGTGACAGTGAGCGGCTCGTTTGCGTAAGTTCCCAGCGTGCCGCCCGAGAAAGTGACAACGCCGCTGCCGGAGGAGACAGTAAAGCCCGCGCTGCCGGTATCGGTGCCGGAAACGTAAGTCACTCCAGACGGAAGCGTAAACTGGACTGAAGCAGAGCCCGAACCTGTCGCAGCGCCGGTATTTTGGGCGGTGAGCGTATAATTGAAGTTGCTGTTCGCCTGTGCTGTCGACGGCCCGCTGGTGTTCACGCCGAGGATAGGCAGGTTGGTGAGCGTGGTGGTACCGGGAACCGCCGAGCTGTTATTGCTGAAGTTAGATTCGGCAATTGGTGTCACAGTGCTTGCTGTGGTGTTGATGGTCGCCGCGCCGTGGCCGCTGGCGGGGGATGTTCCGGAATCCACGATGTAAGTGGATCCAACGTTTCCAGTGACCGCAACGGTAATGGTATCGGAGCTTCCGGCGTTCAGCGTGCCGCTGGTGTATGTGATCACTCCGCTGGTATTAGAAGCTAAGAAACCGTTGCCGCCATTGTCCGTGGAAGAAAGATAAGTGAGACCGCCGGGAAGCGTGAACTGCGCTGTCACACCCGTCGCGTTTGCAGCGCCGGAGTTGCCGAGTGTAAGGGTGTAAAAAAAGTTGGCCGGCGCAACGGAAGGCGCGGAAGCAGCGATAGTCAGGTCGGGAAGCGGAGTATTCGCAGGAGCGAAGGCAATACCCTTGGGCACGGGCGCGGCGGAGCCGCTTGCAAACGTATAAAGGTTCACATTGTTCGCCGTGGTGACGTTGATAGCCTGGTTCCAGGGGGCCGTATCCGTAACCTTAACCACGCTCACGCCGGAGTGTCCGCCATCCCCGCCGGTCAGATAGAGCACCGCACCGCCGCCGCTGCCGGAGGCAACCATGCTGCGGCCACCGAAACTCGTGGTATAAATCCCGTTAGCTACCCATGAGCCGTTTACCAATGAATACTTGTTGATCGTCCCGGCGCTGGTGCCGCTGCCCAGGCTGACGTAGCACACATCGTAGGCGGCGCCGTTCACGCCCGATGAAATCAGGTAATAGTCGGTATAACTTGCAATCGAAAGGCCCGGCAGGCTGTTAAGAGTTCCGATTGACGTGCCTGTCTCGGTAACCGTGCTCACTCCCGGCACGGCGGCGGAAAAACCATAGATCTGCCCGCCAAAGCTCTTTGTGACCAGCATGTTCCCGGTCGAATCCGGAGTGGTCGCGGGTGCGGTGCCTGTTGTGGTGTAAATACCCCCCTTGTCCGCCACGAACCAAGTGGTGTTATCAACGCTCGTCGCCGCACGGGCCTGGTTGCCGGTCGTGGGAACCCCGCCGTCGCCGGTGTAGTAGGCCTGGAATACGAGATTGGCCGAGCCGCTCAAGGTCACCACGGCCCGATTGTCGATGTTTGCCGCGGTGGTCGTTTGTGTGACATCGGTCCCGCTCAGGGCATTGGCGGCCACCACGACTAGTAATGTGCCGTCGTTGGTGTCGGCAAGATATCCGGTGGTTCCGCCGGACCCGTTGATGCGCAAGGCCTGAGCCTGAGTCGGGTCGCTGTTGGTATTCGTTCCGGGAAGCGGAATGGTCTGCACCGGGGTGGCCTGTGTACCGCTGGTATTCACTTCAACCAATGTCGCCGTGGTGTTCTGGATGGATCCGTTGTCCGCCTGCTGCACCACCACGTTTCCCGCCGTGAACGGGGCCGCCACGGTGCTCGAGGGCATCGCCACATTCACCGTGGTTGCGCCGGAGCTGGCAAGGCTCACATTGCCGGAGTAACTGCCCGCCGCGTCGGCGGCTAGGAGCCGCACGTAAATGGTCGTGGCCGACACGGTGCCGCTGGTTTGTGTCAATATCAGGCTGCCGGAGTAACCGGAACCTGCCGTCGTCGAAATCTCAAAGCCGCTCGGGGCGGTGACCGTGATATTGACGGTCAGGTTGGAGCCCGAAGCCGAGAAGCTCGTGAATCCCGCGAAACTATTCGCCCTGAGCACCGCCGACGGCGACCCAGTCACATTGATCGTTGGCCCGGGGGGGATGTAGGTAAGAAGAATCTTGCCCGCGCCACCGGCGCCACCGGTACCATTGCCGGAACCTGACGACTGGTCCGCGCCGCCGCCACCGCCGCCCGGAGCAGTTCCGACATTGCCATTTCCCGCGCTGGTTAAAGCCGCGCCGCCTGCGCCGCCTCCCGCACTGCCGGAAGCCCCTGCCCCAGCACCGCCCGCTCCGGAATTGTTGGTGTTTGTCACAGCATTTGCGCCGCTTGTGCCGGCTGTGTCTGCAGCCGCGCCCGAATTTGGGAGGTTTCCTGAGTTCGTCGCTGTTGCGCCGGCGGTCGCAGTGCGAGTCGAAGTTCCTGTGCCCGCTGCGTTATTTCCAACTGAGCCAGGGCCGCCAACAGCCAGAACCAATGCCCCCGAAGAATTTCCCGCCGTTGTATTGCCAAAATACGAAGAACCACCCGTGCCTCCAGTTGCGCCGGTGCCGGCAGCGCCGCCCGCCGCGCCCGTTCCTCCCACACCGACCGTCAATTGATAAGTCGTTCCGGGCGTAACCGGCACGCTGGTGACTTTCACATAGGAACCACCGGCCCCGCCACCAGTGGACGCAAAATGCGCCCCGGCACCGCCGCTGCCTCCACCGCCGCCCCAGGCTTCCACTTGCACGGATGTCACCCCCGCCGGGCACAGCCATGCCTGGGTCCCGGAAGTGGTGAATGGAACTGTCGTCTGCGCCTGCGCCTGCGCAGTGCCGAAAACGGCCGCTGCCATGGCGATGCACGCCGCGGACAGCGCTCCCGCCCGCCTCAATGCGCCACGAAAAGAAATCTTTTCCGGCAAGCAGCCGGTGTTATTGGATTCAGGCAGGGAAAGCTTGCTGCTGATCATCGCTGGGGCAAAGGAGAATGGATTCATAATTATTTTTTAGGGATCGAGAAGTGTTGTCAGATGGAGCAGATGGAACGGTCGTGTGTTTGAGGGAAATTTCGCTTGCAGTTTTTAAATTCAAGATGCGGCATGCTGACCCTCTATTGTGAAGATCGCGCGACAATCAGGTTAATATTTGGTGACTTATTCACCAATCCAATGAACTGGTATTCGGCGTGAATATCTCCTAACTTATACTAACGCTTGTCCCCTGCCCTTCCGATGACTTCAACCAATATTCAATCCGCCGAATCCCGTCTTTGCGGCGCATGCGGGATGTGTTGCAACGGGGTGCTCTTTGAGATTGTGCTGCTCGGGACCAGCGATTCGTCAAAGCGGCTCGCCGCCGTGGGGTTGAAGCTGAAGCACAAAAAAAGAAAACATTACATCCAGCAACCGTGCCCGGCTTACAAGGGGGCCCAGTGCTGCATTTACGAGGAACGGCCGGAACGCTGCCGGAAATTTGAATGCCGCCAGCTCATCGGGATGCGAAAGGGTGAAATCACGGAGGCGCAGGCACTGGAGAAAATCCACGAAGCCCTGACACGGGTCAGCCAGGTGGAGCAGCTCTTCCGCCTGGCGGGGGAAAGCAATCCCAACAGGCCGTTGATAAAGCGTTACGACAAGATCATGGAGCAACCCATCGATGTTTCGCAGGATCCGCGCGCCGGCGTGTTGCGCGCAGAACTGACGCGGGTCATGCAGGAGCTGGAGGCGTTGTTGAAAAGGGATTTCCGTCGCGAGCCACCTCAGACTACAGCAACATGTCCTGCAAAATAACGGTCCAGATCACCGCCAATGCCAGCCGCAATGAGATCGTGGGCTGGCAGGGCGAACGGTTGAAGATCAAGGTGAAGGCTCCGGCAGTGGAGGGCAAGGCCAATGAGGAATTGCTACGGTTTCTGGCGGAGAGGCTGGAGGTTCACCGGAGAGAAATTCACATCGAGCGCGGGGAAACGTCGAAGACGAAGCTGATCTGTATCGCAGGGATGGATGAGGCTGCTTTTCACGAGAAACTGACGGTAGCCTAGTGACTTTGGGGTTCCGGCGGTTTTCGGGACTGGAGGAATGCGACCAGGCTATCGACTTCTCCCGGCTTCAGTATTGCGCCGAAGGCCGGCATGTTCACGCCTCCATTGACAATGCGGATGACCATGTCGTTCCGCGTAAGTTTATTGGCGATGAAAGTAAGTTCCGGCCCCTTGTAACCGCCATGCCCGGAGATGAGATGGCAGTTTAGACAGCCTTTTACTTCGAATAATTTCGCCCCGTCGAACACGGGGCCGCTGCTGGCGCCAATAATCTCCGGCGTAAACGGGACAGGACTAAAATTGGGAGACCATGGGGATTTTTCCCCGATGATCCAGAGCGAACCAATCATGTTGTAAGCCAGTAGGACCACCGCGATGGACCATGGACGGCGGGATGGGGCACGCTCCCCGCGATTGTTCAAGATGGGAACTATCAAAAGCAGGAAACCGATCACCGCCGGGGCGAGGATCATCACGTAGGCTTCGATTTTATATGGGATGAGTGCGAGCACCGCAAAATACCACATGAAGTACCAGTCGGGTTTCGGATCGGCATTCACGATACCGGGATTGGGAGGGCTATCGAGCGCGGGCGGCCCGACATAGTGCGCGAGCAAGGCAATGGCGATGACCAGGACGGTGCCGAAAACCATGTCCCGCCATATCCCATAAGGCCAGAAAGGATGGCCGGTTTTCTCGAGCAGTTCATCGTATTCCTTGCGGTAGGTTTTGGGATCCACTGGTTTGCCCGCCGTGGGCGGTTCCGAGATGCCGTGCCGCAAAACCAGCCTGAGATGGATCGCCACAAAGAGGAAGATGAAAGCAGGAATGAGAAAAACGTGAATCGCAAAAAAGCGGCTAAGTGTGGCGCCACCGATGGTGCTGCCGCCGAGAATGAGGTGGGCAAGCCAGTCGCCAATGAACGGGGTGCGCCCCGCTTGCTCCGCGGCGACGACGACAGAAGAGGTGGCATTCTGGTCCCAGCGCAGCAACTGGCCGGTGAATCCCATGATCAATGTGAGGGCGAGCAGCACCACGCCGGTGGTCCAGTTCATTTCACGCGGAAATTTGTAGGCGCCGAAAAGAAACGTCTGCGCCATGTGCAGGCCCACCATCAGTACCATCGCAGAAGCGCCATAATAATGGAGGCCGCGCAGAAAATTGCCGAACGGGGCGTTGTTTGTGATGAATTGCAACGTCTCATAGGCCTGCGATGCGGAAGAGACATAGGAAAATGTAAGAGCCACACCGCTGACGATCTGCACGATCAATGCAAGCATTGTCGCGCTGCCAAAGACGTACCACCACCCGGCATCGTGCGGCACGAGATGATTCATGGAGGGCCCGATCAAATCGGAGATTCCTATGCGGTCATCAATCCAATTCCATATCGCGACGGCGATTTTTTTCATCATCCTGATCATACGGTGGTAATTGGAATCGGGGCGGATTTGAGTTCCACGTTTCCATCTTTAACGCGGGTTTCGTACCGGAAAAGCGGGCGTGGCGGAGGACCGGCGGCGACCGATCCGTCCTTGTAATAAACACCGCCGTGGCACGGGCACATGAAAAGCTCCGCATCGGCCAGCCAGCGGACGGGACAACCGAGGTGGGTGCAGTTGACGGAAAATGCGATAAATTCGTTTTCGCTCGCGCGACGCAACCATGCTGCGCTGTTGGCGGTAATGCCGGCCCATGGAAGCGGAGACGGGTCTTTGAACCCAACTGTCACGGTCTTACCAATTTCAAAATCATCCACTTTGCCGAGCGGTATCCATTGTGTGGGTGTCGCGCGAAAAAGCGGGGCAAGCACAAACCCGACAAGGGGCACGCCGAGGATTGCCGTGCAAAGCGCGCCGAGGCCGATGGATATTTTTTCAAAAAAGCGCCTCCTGCTGAGTTCTTCCGGAGTGGCGGGACGGCAGGGTTGCGGGTGACTATTGGTGTTTTCGTTCATGGCGAATTTCTGTGATCCATCCGGCGAGCGCCGCTGCAAAAAGTCCGAGGCCGATGACAAGGATGATCCATGAGGTGATGATACCCCAGAAGATGAAAGTGGTCCCCATCGCAAGACCGGCCGGGAAATAAGCAGGGCGCGGAAGATGCCCATGCGGAAGCGGCTCCCAGCCGGGACGCGATGTTGGTGGTTGCGGTTCTTCGTTCATGGGTTTTTCTCTTGGGTTGCATGCACATGGTCCGGAGGCGCAGGGCTGGACCAGCGCACCAGTTGTGCAAATATTGCCGTGAGATAAATGGTGCACATCGGCACCCACATCAGCAGGCCGCCGATTTGCTGGTCTTTCTCCGGGGTCATCCCCCACCCCGTGCGGAGCGTGTTGAGCAACCCTTGCGGATCCGCCGGATGCATATAGGCGGAACAGACCGTGACCGGTGAAAATGTGAGGATGATTCCGAGCACCGTGCATGCAATGCAGGCCGTGAAAAGGTAAACGATGGCCGCGGGCGGCGACAACCGGTCCCGGTCGCGAGGCGCGATGACCTGCCACCAGAAAACACCGCCGAGCGCCAGCAGCGAGATCGTTTGCAATGCGAACACCGGCCTGGATGTGGTCGCCGCATTGCACAGGGCGGGAGCATGCCAGAACCACATCGAGCCCACGCCAGCCATCCAACCGACGACAGGATGCGCCGCCTTGCTCAGAAACCGGGGCGCGGCAAACGTGCGTGGCAGGCTTAGCAGCAACAGCGCCGGAGTAATGAGCAGTAACAACATATGCTGGAGCATGTGCGCGCTGAAAAGATAGCCATCCGCCAGCGTATTGATTGGTGAAACCAGTGCCAGGAGAACAATTCCAACCGCCGCGACAAAATACCAGATCCGTGCATTGATGCGGAACGCGCCGATGTAAAAACCAAGCGCGACGATGGCTGACAAAATGACCACGGGATTCCAGGTCCATCCGGAAACGAGAAGTTGTTCAGTGTTCATCTTAGTAGAGGCAGTATATAGACAACCGACAAAACGAAAACCCAGACGATATCGACAAAGTGCCAGTAATATCCCACGGCTTCCAGCACCGTCGACGAGCCGCCTTTAAAGTCTCCGGCAAGCGCCAGGCCCAGCATGATCAGAAGCGCGATCAACCCGATGCAAACGTGCAGCCCGTGGAATCCCGTGAGCGTGAAAAACGTGGTGGCGAAAAGATTGGTGCCCACCTCCAATCCGCTGTTGAACAGACCCCAATATTCAAACCCCTGGCCCACGATGAAAATGCCGCCGAGAATGATCGTGAGGGCAAGCCATCGGACCATGCAGCCGTGATTTTGTTTGCGTAGGGCGACTTCCGAGCGCCAGAGAGTAAAGCTGCTTGCGAAGAGGGCGATGCTGAACATGCCGGTCTTGAACAGATGCAGCATCCCCCTGGCATCTGGCCCCGGGCGCGGCGTCGCATTGTAAAAAAGATACACGAGGATGAGGATGCCGAAGAATCCGGCCTCCGAGGCAATGAATAGAAGAATGCTGGCCTTGTTTTTGTCCGGCGTGACCACATCGACATGGCCGCTCGTGCCCACGACCGGGTCGGGACGGTCGGGATTTGCATCATCCCATAGGGGACGGCGGCTGTGTATGGGCGGAAGCGTGTCGAAGTTTTCCGGCGGCGGCGGCGAGGTTGTGGCCCACTCGAGCGTCCAGGCATTCCATGGATTGTCGCCGGCCGGTTTGCCACGCAGCAGGGTCATCACAATATTCCACACAAGAATCAGCGAAGCAGCAGCCATGAAAAACGCGCCCATCGTGGAAACCATGTTCATCCAACCCCACCCCGGCAGGTCGGGGTAGGTGTAAACGCGCCGGGGCATCCCGGCCAACCCGAGAAAATGCTGGATGATGAAAGTCATGTTAAACCCGATCGTCATCAGCCAGAACGTCCATTTCCCCAGCCGCTCGGAAAGCATGCGCCCGCTGATTTTCGGAAACCAGTAAAAAAGACCCGCAAGGATCGCGAAGACAATTCCCCCGACGGCGACAAAATGAAAATGCGCGACGAGAAAATAGCTGTTCTTCGTCTGCCAGTCAAAGGGGGCGACCGCGTGGCTGATGCCGGTAAGACCTCCGCAAAGGAACTGGATGAGAAACGCGATGCAGAAAAGCATCGCCGCCTTGAAGTGAACACGTCCGCCCAGCATTGTTACACTCCAGTTTAGCACTTTTACCCCCGTGGGAATCGCGATGAGCATCGAAGCTCCTACAAAAAACAAATCCACAGTGCGCCCGAGCCCGACGGTAAACATGTGATGCGCCCATACCCCAAAACTCAGGATCGCGATGGCCACCGTGGAACCGGCGACAAACTCATAGCCGAAAATCGGCTTGCGCGAAAAAACCGGGATCACTTCCGATATGATCCCGAATGCGGGCAGCACCATGATGTAAACCTCCGGATGGCCGAAAGCCCAGAAAATATGCTGCCACATGATCGCCGAGCCGCCATTTCCGCCGGGACGCGGCAGAAAAAAATGCCCCTCCAGCCTGCGATCGATGAGCAGCATTACCAATGCTGCATTCAGCACCGGAATCGCCAGGATAACGATGAATGAGTTTACAAAATTGATCCACGAAAAGAGCGGCATGCGGCGCAGCGTCATATTTGGCGCGCGCAGGCACAGGACGGTGACAATGATATTCAGCGCCGTGCCCACCGAGCCGATGCCGAGCACCAGCAGCGCAAGCGCCCAGTAATCGACGCCAAGCTGGGAGGAATACGGTGTCTCGCTGAGCGGCGCGTATGCAAACCAGCCGACCGCCGGGGCCCCGCCCGCCAGAATGCTGAAGTGAAGAAGAATACCGCCGAACGGCACGAGCCAGAAACTGAACGCATTCAGCCGCGGAAATGCCATGTCCCGCGCACCGATCTGCAACGGCACGAAGTAATTTGCAAATCCGAAGACTACCGGCATGACGACAAGAAAAATCATCGTCGTCCCGTGCATGGTGAAAAGCATGTTGTACGTATCCGGGGAGAGCAGCTTGTTGTTCGGCACCGCCAGTTGCAGGCGGATGAAGAGGGCCTCGACTCCGCCCACCACGAAAAACACCAGGCCGGTGAGCATGTACAGGATGCCGATGCGCTTGTGGTCCACAGTGGAAAGCCATGCGAGTTCCCAGTGCTCGCGGTCTTCGCCGCTCAGGATCATGCGGCGGATTTCTACTTTGGGTGTGGCAGCGGGTTCGTTCATTTCAATGTCTCGAAATATGCGACCAGGTCATTGACCTGCTCATCTGTGAATTTGAAATCAGGCATGAGGACGCCGGGCTTGACCTGTTGCGGATTTTGCAGCCAGAGATGAAGATTTGCGGGGGTGTTTTCGAGGATGCCCGCGCCGAGTTGCCTGCGGCTGGCAAAATGCGTGAGATCCGGTCCGATGCGCATCTGCGCAGGGGTCCCGCCGACCGCGTGGCAGTTTACGCAACTCATCTGCTGGAAGATTGCCATGCCTCTTGCGGCATCCCCATCCTGCGGCGGGACTGCCGCCTGAAGCTGGGCTTTCTGCCATTCCTCAAATTTTGCAGGCTCCTCGGCGACCACGAGAAAGCGCATCCAGGCATGCTCCGTCCCGCAGAATTCCGAGCAGACGCCCATGTAGGTGCCCGGCTTGTCCGCCTCCAGCCAGATGTAATTCACGTGGCCGGGCACGGTCGTCATTTTTCTCGTCAATTCCGGCACCCAGAATTCATGCAGCACATCGGTGGCTTCGAGGCGCACGCAGAGCGCCTTGCCCGTCGGGATGTGGATTTCGTTCGCGGTAATCAAGTTTGATTTCGGCGCCACGCCGGACTTCGGATACTCGGCCTCCCACCACCACTGGTGCCCCGTCACAATGAGGTCGGGGACGGCAGGCGGCTCGGGATCGGCGACACTCATCGTGCGCGTAGTGAGCGTGAAAAGCAGGATGACGATCAATATTGGAATCCCTGTCCACACAAGCTCCACGGTCTTGTTTCCCGCGAGCTGCTTCGGATCAGCCTCGCCCTCGCGCCAGCGGAAACGCATGAATCCGTAAACGATGATGCCCACCACCACGACAAAAATAATGGCAAAAATGATGCCCGCAATGACACTGAGATCGAAGACCGCGCGGGTCTGGGGCGATCCGGGATCAAATACCCTTAAAACGGAGTCAGCCAAAGGACAAAAATATGTCTCCCCAGTAAACATAGCGTCCCCACGATTTTAATTTGCAGAATGATTACAGTCAAAACTATTAAATCATTTCTCAATATGTCGCAGCCCAGCCCATGGCAGGCTGGCGATACTCCCCCAGCTATCTTGACCGGGTGGTGCAACAAATGCTTACCTAACGGCACACGTGAACCGACCCAAAAGAGAGATCGTCATTACCACTAGGGATGGCAAAGTGATGGCCCGTATCGTCGTGGAGCCGGGCGAATATGTGATCGGTCGCGATCCGTCGTGCAATATCGTGGTCGATATGGACCTGGTGTCGCGGCGCCACGCCATGTTGATTGTCAATTACCACGAGGTGATCATCGAGGATCTCGGCAGTTCCAATGGAACCTATGTGAACGGCAAAAAAATCGCCGGGGCGGTGCATCTCTGGCCCAACCAGAAAATCCGCATTGCAGCGTCCACCATCGAAGTGCGCCGGATCAAATCCGCGAAGGAAAACACATCGCCCTGGATCGAGGACCTGCACCTCCATCTGAAGCCCGAGACCTTGAAGGACAAAAAATACGACATCGCGGGCGTCTCGGGCCAGGGCGGCATGGGATTGATCCTCGATGCCACGGAAGCCACGATCCAGCGCAAGGTGGCGATGAAGGTGATGCGGCAGGAGGGCTCGCACGAAAACCTCGGGCGCTTCATCGAGGAAGCGCGGATCACGGGCATGCTCGAGCATCCTAACATCGTCCCTGTCCATGAACTCGGGGTGGATGAGAACGACCAGGTTTTCTACACCATGAAGTTTGTGAAGGGGATGACGCTCCGGGAGGTGCTCGACCAGCTCCGCCTGAGGAATCCGGACATCGTCGCCCTCTACCCGCTGCGCCGGCTTCTCATCATTTTTCTCCGCGTGTGCGATGCGGTGGCCTTTGCCCATTCCAAGGGGGTCATCCATCGCGATCTCAAGCCGGAAAACATCATGCTCGGCGATTTCGGTGAAGTGCTGGTGATGGACTGGGGGCTCGCGAAACAGCTTGGAAAAAAGGAGATTACAAAGTCCGGCACCATCCGTCTCAACCCTTTGGAAAAATCAAGCAGGGATGGCCGCACGCTGGCGGGCACAATCGTCGGCACGCCGCATTTCATGTCCCCGGAGCAGGCGCATGCCGAGACTGAAAAGATCGACACCCGCAGCGACATCTACACGCTGGGCGGCATCCTCTTCAATATCCTAACGCTCCGTCCGCCCAGGATGGGCGATACCTCCGAGGAAACACTCGAGAACGCGCGGACGGGCGACATTCCCACCCCGACGATTTTCAACATGCCAAAGATCCGCCAGGAACACGGGATACCGGACCTGCCCCATTGCCCGGGCCAGCACATCCCGGAATCACTCTCCGCGGTGGTGATGAAGGCGCTCGCGCGCGAGCGGGAGGACCGCTACCAGACCGCCACGGAATTAAAGAATGACGTGGATGCATGGTTGAGCGGTTTCGCCACCTCGGCGGAACATGCCGGCGTGTTTAAACAAATGGCGCTCATGGTCAACCGTCACAAGGCGCTTGCCTCCTCGATCCTCGCGAGCCTCGTTATCATCATCATTATTTCCGCGGTATTCGTCGCCAACATCATCCGTGAAAAGAATTTCGCGCAGACGACGCTCAGCCAGTTGGATGGGACGGCCCCGACTTTTTATGATCAGGCGCTTTCGCTGGTCGATGACCAGAAATTTGACGAGGCGCTTGAAAAAATCACATTCGCCTGCTCCCTGGCGCCGCGCAATGCCTCTTACTACGTCATCAAGGGAAACATCCTGCAATCGCTCCTGCGATTGGATGATGCGATGGCCGCCTACTCCCAGGCCCTCGCGCTCGACCCCCGGCTGAAGGAGGCGCAACAGAGCCGCGATCTATGCCAGAAAATCCTTTCCCAAAATCCGGATGTCAAAAATATCAAGCCCGAGAACCTGTTTGAGCTGCAACAGTTGATGCGGGACCAGGACCGTATCGCCGAGTCGCTGGCGATCGTGACGCCGCTCGGTAAAAACAGGAAGGTGCTGTACAAGACATGGTTCGATATCCTGCACAAGGCCTTTCCCAAGGTGCGGCCCGTCGAGATTCTTTCCATGTTGCAATTGGACGACGATGGCCTGTTTGAACTGGATGGCGACCAGCTTAAATTCAACGACCTGCAAATCCTCAAGGGAATGCCTCTCAAGAAATTGCAGGTCAGCGGAAAGATCACCGATCTGCGTCCCCTGCAGGACATGCCGCTTGCCTCGCTGACACTCGATTACACGCAGGTCACGGATCTCTCGCCGCTGAAAGGCATGCACCTTGCCGAGCTCAGCCTGAGCGGTGCGCCCGTGAGCGATCTTTCGCCATTGCAGGGGATGGCGCTCGTCTCGCTCAATCTCGAGCGCACCCAGGTCAGCGACCTCAGCCCGCTCAAGGGAATGCCCCTTGCCTTCCTCAACCTCGCATTCACCGAGGTCAACGACATCAAGCCGTTGCGCTGGATGCCTCTCAAGGATCTTTCGCTCTGGCGCGCGCGGGTGACCGACCTCTCCCCCCTGGCCGGGATGCCGCTCAATAAATTAATGGTTTGCGGGTCGCGTATCCAGGGGCTGGAGCCGTTGCGGGGCATGCCGCTCAATTCCCTCGTGGTCGAGGATTGCAACATCAGCGACATCGAGCCGTTGCGCGGCCTGCCGCTGGAGGATCTGTCGCTCTCGCGCACCCGCGTCGTCGATCTCGGCCCGTTGCGCGACATGCGGCTCCGCACACTCCGTATAGAAGCCACCCCGGTGAAAGATATCACCTTCCTGCGCAGGCAGCCGCTCATCAGCCTCGGCCTCGCGGATTGCACCAGCCTGGAGACTCTGCGGACAATTGCGGAATTAAAGCAACTGCGAAGGCTTACATTTCCCACCACAACCACGGATATTGAGTTCCTCAAGCACCTGCCCAATATCGAGCGCATCTCGGATCACGCACTCACCGCCGCCTCGTACAGGACGTGGGACGAACTCCCCACCGCCGCCGACTTCTGGAAAAAATACGTGCCCCCGGCCCCAAAGCCCGAACCACCTAAAATCGAGCCGCCTAAGATCGAACCACCAAAAGCTGGCCCTCCAAAGCCCGAGCCCCCGAAGCCCGGCCCACCCAAAATCGAAGCGCCAAAAATTGAGCCTCCGAAGGCCGAAGCCACAAAGACTAACGCGCCGAAAATCGAAACACCGAATACCGGAACGCCGAAGAATTAGTGGCTTCCGCGAGAAGGCATCCCGGGTTCACGGATAGAGTCACACAGTAACCGTCATGACTAGGGCCGCTTTCGGTCACAAAAGACTGGTTTCATGCAGGAAAGCGTATCCTGCCCCGTTGAAGCCATCGAATGCGGCCAACGGGGGAGATTAGATCAAACCGGGGCGCGGAAGTCAAGAAATCCACCTTGCTACGCTCCTGCTATGCGCTCCAAAAATACGGATTTATCAAAAGGCACCGCTACCAGCGGAAGCCTGTATTCATAAGGCTTCCCGTCTATTTCACAAAAATACCGGCGGAGGGGGTCGAACCCACACACTCTTGCGAGTACTGGATTTTGAGTCCAGCGCGTCTGCCAATTCCGCCACACCGGCATAAATTTGTAAATCGTTTCAACAAGCGATTTATACTGCCTTCGCCATCAACAGTATGCATCACTTTTATCATCGTTCGGCATACCCGCAATAGAAAAGTACGCGGGCTCCGGTCGGATTTCAATCACGGCTTTGATTGCCCCGGTTTCCGTTTTTTTTGTTGAGGGATTCAGTCCCTCCGCAGCCAAAATTCGTCACCTCCAAATTGGTCATCTTTAATCCTCTTCATCCTGTTAACCCTCTCAATCCTGTCAAAAAAGCACCAGGCCTTCGCTCATGTCAAAGTTCCCACACAAAATCGACACGTACACAAATCCAGAGTAAATCGGCCTCAAAACTCAATTTTTGCACACAATAATTACACATTACTTACAAAACACTTGACAATAATGGAAACTCTTTATATTCTGGTTAAATGAACACAACTGGCAAAATCGCTCGTCTCCCACGCGACCTCCGCATCAAACTCAACCGCCGCCTCGATAATGGCCTCCCCAGCCACGAAATCCTCGACTGGCTCAACCGCGACAAAACCGTCCGCAAAATCCTCGTCGGACAATTCGACTCCGAACCCATCAGCAGGCAAAACCTCTCCGCATGGCGCACCGGCGACTACCAGGAATGGACCAACCGCCGCGACGCCATCGAACTCATGAAGGAAGTCTCGGGCGATGCGGACGACATCTTCACCGAAATAGGCAGCGAAAACGACAGCCCCTGCTTCTCCGACAAGATGGGCCTCTGGTACGCCGCCCGGTACCTCGTCCTCGCAAAGAAAGTCATGGTCACTGCGGAAAAACACGACCTCGACCGGCAGGAAGCCGCCATGCACCGCATCGGCCGCGAGCTCGCAAACCTCCGCCGTGCCGACCACAGCGCCGCCCGCATCCGCCTGCAGCGCGATCGCCTCGAATTCCAGAAATCCCAGGCCGAAGAAGCCAGGGAAGCCCGGGAGACAATGTCAAAGCCCGCCAAACCCAAGGGGCACCCCGGCCTCTCCACCCCGGAAAAGATCCACCGGGTGTGCCAGGCCCTCTTCGGCGAAAATGTAGCCCCCAGTGAGGAATTCATGAAAACCGAGACTTATAAAAAGGAAAAGGCGGAGCGGGAAAAACGACAAGCCGCGACAAGCCCTGTCAAGGCGGCCCAGAGTAATTCCGACGCCCCCCCAAGCCCAAAACCCCTCCCCTTCTGAACCCGGAAACCTGAATCCTGAACCCTCCCCCGGCGAACAAACTCAACCCAGAACTTTGAACCCGGAACCAGGAACTACTTCCCAGCCCATGCAAACTAACACCGAAAGTTGGAACCCGGAACTGCGAGACCCCCGTGAGACCGGCGGCGTACTCGGCGACCAGCACGATCGAACACGGAACACCGCCCGCGACCGCGACTCAGGCGATTTCACGGACCCATACGGGATCAGAAAAAGTGCATCCGCACCCCGACGCAGAAGATCTTGCTTTTAATGCCAGGGCTTCTAAACCAACTCTTGACGAGCTCAGCCGCTGACTATTGACATTCTAATATCGCGTCAAGAGTCAACGCGACAGCATGACAAATATGCTCGAACTCTCACATTACGAAAACCGCTACCGGGAGGACTGCCTCGCTTTGTTCGACAGCAATGTTCCAAAATTTTTTGGCACATCCGAACGCGATGAATTCGCCCGTTTTCTCGAAAAATTCCCCGCTTCCTATCTGGTGGGGCATGAGCACGGGGCCGTGGTAGCGGCAGGTGGCTATGCCCCGCACAGGACTGAACCCGGTAGCTGGATATTATGCTGGGGCATGGTTGCCGCCCGCAGACACAGGCAAGGCCTGGGCCAGGTTCTACTCGAGGCCCGCCTCCGGCTGCTCGCCGCAACGCCGCAGATCAAAGCCATTTATCTCAACACCAGCCAGCATAGCGCCGGATTTTTCGAGCGATCCGGCTTTACGATCACGCGCACGATTCCCGACGGCCATGCCCCTAGAATCGACCTCTGTGAGATGAAACTCGCCGCGGGAAAGTTACAAAAGTGTAGAGTAGGCAGGAAGCGACGGATTGAAAGGCACGTGCCAATGACCGTTATCTTCCCGCCCCTCATCAAACCGGACGGGCGGTTTTCCCGCATCCGGCTTTCCGGGTTCCTTTGTCGTTGCGCA
>Ga0302319_10008872_pt1 | contig 19468 bp, 17 predicted proteins | sample Bog_T0_2_FD_203319 | JGI IMG/M metagenome (GOLD analysis project Ga0302319, IMG submission 203319) | Peat permafrost microbial communities from Stordalen Mire near Abisko, Sweden - Bog_T0_2 | ecosystem: Environmental > Terrestrial > Soil > Wetlands > Peat | place: Sweden: Abisko, Stordalen Mire... | reverse complement strand
TGCTCCAGTTCGCTCCGATTCAGCGAGGTCGCCGCGCGCAGCAACCGCGGGTTGGTCCACATTTTCTCAATGTTCATGCTGCTTTTTTACCCCAAAATAGCCCAAAACACAATAACCCATAAAGTCTTTTGACGGCAAAGACCTTTCGAAATGGCAGGGCGGTTTGGAAAAGGACCCTAATTGGAAGGATCGGGCCGCCTCCTGGAAAGTTCAGGACGGTTATGTGGAAGTCAGCCCGCCGGACGGCACGGACATCCGCACCCGTGGCAAGTGGTCTGATTTTCAATTGCACATTGAATGGGCCACGCCCAATCCACCCACGGGTCACGGGCAGGCGCGCGGCAACAGCGGCATCGAGATCAACGGCATGTATGAGATTCAAGTGCTGGATTCCTACAACGACAAGACCTATCCCGACGGCCAGGCCGGCGCGCTTTACGGGCAGATGCCGCCGCTGGTCAATCCCGCCAAACCGCCGGGCGAATGGCAGACTTACGACATCATTTGGGAATCGCCGCGCTGGGATGACAAGGGTGAAATGACCCAGAAACCAAAGTTGACGGTGATTTACAACGGGGTCGTGGTGCAGCATGGAACGGAGCCGATTGGCCGCACGGAGGGCATCGGAGCCGGCGTGGAATACAAGGCGAAGCCGTTTTTCAAGCCGCATGACCCGGCGGTCTTCATTCAATTGCAGAACCACCACAGCAACCCGGTGCGTTTCCGCAACATCTGGATCCGCGATTTGAACGTGAAGCAGCGGGAGTAGCCGGCGGTCAGACTGCAAACTTGCAATCCAAACGATTCGGCCCAACAACAACATCAACTAATCGTCATCATGCCAAGACCTGTCACCTTGTTCACCGGCCAGTGGGCCGACCTTTCGCTCGCCAACCTCGCGCCCAAAGTCAAAGCGATGGGCTACGACGGCGTGGAACTCGCCTGCTGGGGCGATCACTTCGAAGTGGACCGTGCGCTCGCCAAACCCGATTACGTCAAAAGGAAATGGGCGCTGCTTGCGAAACACAACCTGAAATGTTTTGCCATCTCGACGCATCTCGTGGGTCAAGCCGTGTGCGATTTGATTGACGAGCGGCACAAGGCAATACTGCCCGCCGACGTTTGGGGCGATGGCAAACCCGAAGGCGTCCGCCAGCGCGCCGCCGAGAAGATGAAAACCACCGCCCGCGCCGCGCGAATATTTTTCAACGCCAGGCCCGGACATAAAGGCGGTGACGATTTACCCGCCGTCGTCAACGGCTTCACCGGCTCAAGCATCTGGCACGCGCTTTACGCTTTCCCGCCGACAAGCCAGGATTTTCTCAACAAAGGATTCGCCGACTTTGCCAGGCGCTGGCTGCCGATCCTCGAGGTGTTTGAAACGGAGAACGTCAACTTCGCGCTTGAAGTGCATCCGACGGAAATCGCCTTCGACATCGCCTCGGCGAAACGCGCGCTCGAAGCCGTGAAGCGGCATCCGCGTTTTGGTTTCAATTACGATCCGTCGCACCTCGGCTATCAAGGCGTGGATTATGTGAAGTTCATCCGCGAATTTTCGGATCGAATTTTCCACGCGCACATGAAAGATGTCTGGTGGGGTCACGGTGATGGCACGGTCGGAGTGTTCGGCGGCCATACAGATTTTACCGACCCGCGCCGCTTCTGGGATTTCCGCTCGCTCGGTCATGGCGACATCAAATTCGAGGACATCATCGTCGCGCTGAACGACGTCGGCTATCGTGGCCCGCTCTCCGTGGAATGGGAAGATGGCCGAATGGACCGCGTCCACGGCGCGACGGAAAGCTGCGCCTTCGTCCGCAAACTTGATTTCACCCCGAATGCCGCCGCCTTCGACGCGGCGTTTTCAAAACAAAAATGATTTATGTCCAACAAACGCAAACTTCGTTATGGCATGGTCGGCGGCGGCCAGGGCGCTTTTATCGGCGCAGTCCATCGCATGGCCGCGAATCTCGACGGCCAGATTGAACTGGTCGCCGGTTGTTTTTCCTCCAACCCAAAAAACTCCAAGACGACTGGCGAGCAGCTTTTCCTGAATCCAAAACGAGTCTATGCCAGCTATACGGAAATGGCCAAGCGCGAAGCGGCTTTACCTGCAAGCGAACGGATTGATTTCGTCTCCATCGTCACACCGAACAATTTGCACGCGCCGGTCGCGACCGCGTTTCTCAAAAAAGGCTTTCATGTCGTGTGTGACAAACCGCTGACATTGACGCTCAAGGAGGCGAAGGCGTTGCGCGCCGTGGTGCGCAAGTCGGGAAAGATTTTTGCGCTCACGCACAATTACACCGGCTACCCGATGGTGAAGGAGGCGCGCGAACTCGTTCGCTCCGGCAAGCTGGGAAAAATTCTGAAAATCGTCGCCGAATATCCGCAGGGCTGGCTGCTGGACCGCCTCGAAACCACCGGCCACAAACAAGCCGTTTGGCGCGCCGATCCCAAACGCGCCGGCGCAGCCTGCTGCGTGGGCGACATCGGCACCCACGCGGAAAACCTTGCACGCTACATTACCGGCCTGAAGATTGATTCGCTCTGCGCCGAATTCACGACGTTCGTGCCGGGCCGCAAACTGGAGGATGACGCGAACTTGCTCATCCGCTACCACGGCGGTGCGCGCGGGATTCTTCATGCCTCACAAATTTCCTGCGGCGAGGAAAATAATCTGAACATCCGCATTTACGGCACGAAAGGCTCGCTCGCGTGGCAGCAGGAGCATCCAAATGAATTGAAGTTCCAAGCAAAGGGTGAGCCGGCAAAAATTCTTCGGCGGGGAAATAATTACGTCAGCGACGCCGCGAAAAAATTCACGCGGCTGCCGTTCGGTCATCCCGAAGCGTTCATCGAGGCCTTTGCGAACATTTACCTGGAAGCCGTGGCCGCGATTCGCGCGAGCATCGAAGGCAAGCGCGGCGGCAAATTTGATTTCCCGACGATTGATGACGGAGTTCACGGCATGGCGTTCATTGAAACCGCCGTGAAATCCTCCCGTTCCAATGCGAAGTGGACGAGATTTATGAAATCAGACTGATTTCCAAAAACAAAAAAAGGCGTCCTCGCGAACGCCTTTTGATATTTTGAATTTTTCCGCTAAACGCTTTCGCCCACCTGAAACCGCACGAAGCGGCGGATGGTGATTTCATCGCCAAGCTGCTTGGCGGTTTGCGCGACGTGTTCCTTCACGCTCACCTCGGAGTTGCGCTTCACAAAACCCTGGTCCACCAGGCAGTAAAGCTGATAAAACTTTTCCAGCACGCCTTGCAGGATTTTTTCCATTGCCTGCGGCGGCTTGCCTTTGAGCCGGTCGGATTGCGCGGCGATCTCGCGTTCCTTGGCGATGACTTCGGGCGCAACCTGCTCGCGCGAAACGGCGTGCGGATGGCCAGCCGCGATTTGCAGCGTAATGTCCTTGACGAGCTGCTTGAACTCATCCTTCGCCACGGTCTCGGCCTTGCCCGCGCCAACTTCGACGAGCACGCCGACTTTTGCGCCGGTGTGAATGTAGCCGGCGATCATTCCGTTGCCAGTCACTTCCATCTTCGCGTGCCGGGCAACCTTGATGTTCTCACGGATTTTGGCGACCAACGCCGCGCGTTCCGCCTCAAAATCCGGATTCGCCTCGGTCGCGTAACGCTTCGCCACGTCGTCGCAAAACGCGCGGAAGATGTCGTTGCGGGCCACAAAATCCGTCTCGCTGTTCACTTCGATGAGCACGCCCAGCCTGCCGTCGGGCGCGATATATTGGGTGATGGCGCCGTCCTTGGCGTCGCGCGCCGCCTTTACGTTGGCGGTCGCCTGCCCTTTCTTGCGCAAAACGCTCACCGCGCCGTCGAGGTTGCCCTTCGCTTCCACGAGCGCCTTTTTGCAGTCCATCATGCCCGCGCCGGTCATGTCCCGGAGCTTGCCCACGTCAGCAGCAGTAATTTCAGCCATATTATAAATGTTGATTGTTGAAAGTTGAGAGTTGATGGCAATGACGGAAAAATTTCCGCCCGCCAGGAATTTCTATGCCGTCGCTTGCGGAACGGCCCCGGCCGGTGCAACAGCAGCGACCGGTGCTTCCGCAGGTGCGACTTCTTCCGGCGTCTTGCGGACGCGCTTCGATTCAAATTCCCCCTGCGCCTGTGTGATGACCTGGCCAACCGTGGCCATGATCATGCGCACCGAACGGATGGCGTCGTCGTTCGCGGCAATCGGATAATCCACGAGGTCGGGATCGCAGTTCGTGTCCACGAGCGCGACAATGGGGACCTTCAATTTACGCGCCTCGGCCACGGCGTTGTGTTCGCGTTTGATGTCCACCACGAACATCGCGGCGGGAATTTTGTCCATCGCGCGGATGCCGTCAAAATATTTTTGCAGGCGGGCGGCCTCGCGGCGGATGGCGGATTGTTCCTGCTTGCCGTAATGGGCCAGCGAGCCGTCGGCGTCCATCTTCTCGATTTCCTTGAGCCGTTTGATGGATGATTTGATGGTGTTGAAATTCGTCAATGTGCCGCCGAGCCAGCGCTCGACGACGTAAAACTGCCCGCATTCCTTGGCCGTTTCCTTGATGCACTGCTGCGCCTGCTTTTTGGTGCCGACAAAAACCACCTTGCCGCCCTTGCGGACGGTGGTGGCCAGAAAGTCACAGGCCGTCTCGAGCTGCGTGAGCGTTTTGCTCAAATCAATGATGTGAATGCCGTTGCGCGCGTCGAAGATGAACGGCTTCATCTTGGGGTTCCAGCGCTTCGTCTGGTGTCCAAAATGGACGCCCGAATCCAACAATTCTTTGATGCCAATGCTTAACACAATTTTTCCTTTGGTTGAGACTTCGGATTTTCCGAAGCATCCCGCGGAACACGGGATTGATGTTTGATGTTGTTGTGGCCGCTCCGCATCCACACGAACGCGAAATTTTGAGGCCGTTTTCCCTCCGCCGATTTGGCAAAAGGGATATTAAAATTAACAGAAAAACGCGGAGTGGCAACTGCTATTTTTTCAGCGCACCTTACTTTTGCCTTTGATGCCGCCGGTCTGTTTGTGTCGGTGAAAGCGGGGCGCCGGTCACGGAGACGGCCAGTAGGCGCGGTAGAAGCGGCTGGGGAAACCGGCGGCATTAGTGTCCTGGAAGACCAGCCATCCGTTCGTGTCGGTGGTGCCGGAGCCGATGCTGGTCCAATTGGCCAGGTTTGTCGAGGCCTGTATTCCAACGCCAGCGCTGGTGGCCGAGGCCAGTTTCAATTGGAAATTTTGGTTCGTCGCAAAACCCTGCGACGTCAGGACAAGCGGCGGCGGCATAATGTTGTAATCCCCGAAAATGGGGTAATGATCGCTGCCGACGAAGGTGCTGCCGCTGCTGGTGCCGGCTTCCAGCAGATCGGCATAAACGGTCACGGCACTTGGAACCGTGCCGGCGAGATCATTCAAGGAGTGGTTGCTGGCGTCGGTCGAGGTGCTGCTGCGGAGCGTCGAGCCGTCGTTACCGAAGGTTTCAAACGCATACGGGTATTGCGCGGCGGGAAAGTTCGAGAGGTCAAACGGGTCCGCCGTGTCCGGCACCAGTTGCACTCCGCCCTGGCTGTTGTAAGCGGCGAACATCAGGGCGTTTGGTAGTTGGATGTCTATGCGCGAGGCCAGCGAGGTCGTTGTATCGGCGTAAAGGTAGGTGGCATTGTCCACTGCGGCATTGGTCCAAGTAACGGTGGTCGGCGGCGTGGTCCTGGACATGGGATCGTAGCCCTGCGTCTGGTTGGTGTTGGCCCAGACGGAACTGGTGTCGCTCCAGTTGATGCCATCGGAGGTCGTCTGCCCGGTGAGACATTTGTAGGCGTTCTCGTAGCTCCCGTTGAAAAGGTTCCAATCACCGCCATAAAGGATGTGCGCGCCGGCGGGCAGGTTGTATTTCGCGTCGCTGCGAACCGCCTGCGCCTCGGCGTAGCGCGCGTCGCCCAAAGTGTCGTCGCTCGTGCTCCGAGCGTGGCTGACATAAAAGTAAAAATCATCGTTCGACCCGTAGCCGACGGGCCGGAGCCGATACAGCATCGGCGCGCGGGTGACGCCGTTCACCCCGCCGCCCGGGGAATGGGCCGCAAAGTAAGTGCCGTTGGACTGCAAGAGCACAGTCTGCCCCGTCGGAAGCGCCCGCGCCAACACGACCTGCACGGTGTTCGTCCGGTAAATGATCCCATCCGGTCCGCCGCCGGTGTTCGGATCGGTGGTCCTGTCATAAGTGTAAGTCCCGGCGCCATATATTAGGTTGAGCTGCACAACAAAGTTGGAAAGCGTCGTTGAATTCAACTCTTCACAACTCATCACGTCCACCGGCTGCGCGTTGGTGCCCAAGTGGTGCAGGCCGATGGCTTGAACCACCGTCGGCAGGCTGTGCATTGAGTTGGTGATGTTGCCGTCGCTGCCCCGGTCCGCGCAATCAATGTTGTAGGAAACAATGCGGAGCGTCCGGCCCCGCGCGCCGCAGGCCCAGACCGCAGTTCCCAACACCACCGCCATAATCATCCAGCTACGAGGTAATATCATTTCTGCTCCCTGGCACTGATTCTTCAGACGGTCTCCGCATTTGCTCGAAACTCCACCACAAGCGCTTTCATTGCGTCAAACCCGGGTGACCTCATGGCAGCCAGTGTGCGCCAGAAATGGGGCAAAGACAAACAAATTTGCGAATGAGGGAATGTCGAACGCCCAATGAAGAATGGCAAACGCAAAATACGATGCACCTGATTGATGACTGGGAAATTGCAGCCATCATCGGCGAGAACAATAATGGGTGCATAACTTCCCTTCCGATTTTGAGGGCAAATTCGTTTGCCGTCGAAATACATAAATAATATTAATTACACTATTACGGATTATAGACAATCACTACTTCGGTTGGTTTTAAGAACCCATTTTTTGAATTCCATTCTCGCGTAGCAGCCGAGATAATGAAGCTCCAATTTCTTCGGAACATCCGGCATGAAAATCCAGAATAAGCCTTCACTGGTAGCTGCTATGATTATTAAAATGCGCTCTAAACGCGCTGCCCGAAATCCACGTTAATCCACTTGCACCCGCGGTTTATCACCCGGCTGTTCAATCCGCCATCCACCCAGTGGACCAGTTGCCATTCGCGTAATGCTGGTAATTTCTTCCTATTTTCCATTGGCTGCCACACGGAGGCGGAGACCGCCAACAATAGGAGTGGCTTGGGTCAGCCGAATGTCGTCACCAGGAGTGTCCCCGGTGGAGGCGATGGCGCTGCTAAGATACAACGTGAGGCCATTGTTCTCGACGCGGTTGTGCAGGTGCAGTAGCTGGCTGGTGGCCAGCGCGACGACGCCATAATTCCCCGTGCCGGAGAGGCTTACCCAGTGGACATCGCGTTTCACGGAATTGAAGGTGGTGTCCTTGCTGGTGACGGAGCCTTGGGGTCCATCAACGTGGCCGGCTGGATATTCGGTCCAAACACTGTCCCTGAACCAGGACATGCGATCCGTGTTGGCGGGGAGCAGGAACTTGAGTCCGGCTTCCCGGGCGGAAACGTCAGCGGCTTTCCAGGCAAGATTCCAAGTGAGATCGGCCTGGGCATCGGGTCCAATGGCGAACGTGTAGGTGAGTAGAGCGCTGGATTCGTTGGTGGCGGCCAGATACACGTCAGCGGTTACTGCAATCTTGGCGATGGAGCCATCCATTTTGGCGGTCACGGCAACATTTCTGTATTGAGGTGCCTGGCTGGTGTTGACGAAAGTGGGGCCACCACGGCGACCGCCGCCGCCACCACCGCCACCACCACGGCGACCAGCAGCGGGCGAATCACCGAGGTTAAGGACTGGCCCGCCAATGACGACATCCTGATCGTTCGCCCGCCAGGAGATGATCTGGCCGGTGTGTTTGTCCAGAATCAATTGCGTTCCGGCGGTTTGCACGGTCACATTCTGGTCTGTCTCGGTAAGGCGAACCGGTCCAACGGCGGCCAAAGCGGCGGGAGCGGGCGGCCCTTCATAGGCTTTGGTATGCAAACGGGTGACATAAACGCTGACGCCATAGGGGTCAAAAAATTCCAGACGCAAGGTATCCATGCCGGGAGTGGCGGGAAAAGTTGCATTCACTGAAGAACGTGGTTTGGCGGCAATGTGACTTTCACCGCTGGCGAGGACCTTCTCGCCAGCCATCGTCTGCCACTGACACGTCAGTTCGGCAAGGTCAGTAAAGGAGTAGCGGTTTTGAAGCGGCACGACGCACCGGCCCGCCGCCGGTTCAATCTCGCGTGCCGCGATGTTGACCGGGCTGTGGACCATTTTCAGGTTCCAATACATGGGCGTAATCTGGCGATCGGCGGTGACGGGGCCATTGCCGCCCGAGGTGCGGTATCCGGTCTGAAGATCGGTTCGCGCGCCGGGGCTGGGGACTGACCAGCGCTCGGGGAATTTGTCATACATTCCCTGCGCCTGCCATTCCCAGATGGTGGCGCCAACAACGGCGTCGGTGGACCAGATGATATTCCATGTGTTGGCCAGTCCCCGGTCGCCGCCGGAGCCATACTCGGTCAGTATGATGGGAACTTTGGCGCGGTTGGGGCTGGCGATGTGGTTGCTCATTTCTTGCGGAGATGGGAACGGATACAAATGGTAATCCTCAAAATCCACCTTGGGACTCTGTCCCAGGTTCACCTGTGAAATCAAAGCAAGGCGCGTCGGGTCGTGGGCTTTCACGTAGTCGAACTCGGCTTGGTTGTTGACGCCGTAGCTGCTTTCATTACCGCAACTCCAGATGACAACACAGGCGCGATTCTTGTCGCGATCAAGAGTTTCCTTCGAGCGGAAAATGTAGGCCCAAGTGCGGTTGGTGTTGTGGATTTCGCTGGCCACCCAGCAGGATGGCACCTCGTCCAACACGTAGAAGCCGGCTTCGTCGCACAACTCCAAAAATCGGGCCGCATCATTGTAGTGGCTGGTGCGAATGGCGTTGATGTTGCATGCCTTCATCAGGGCGATGTCGGTTTTCCAGCACTCTTCGGTAAGGGCGTGGCCGTAGGGTGAAAATTCCTCATGGCGGCAGGTGCCGGTGAATTTGACCGGCACGCCATTAACCTCAAACACGCCGTTTTTAAGTTCAACCTTACGGAAACCGATGCGGTCCTGAACGCGCTCGACAATGGTCTGGTTGCCATCCGACAACCGGTAGAACACATAGTAGAGATTTGGTTTTTCGGCTGACCAGAGTTTGGGAGCGGTCACAGGCGCCGTGAGTTCAACAGTGGCGGAGCCGTCAACCCCGATGTCGCCAGCTTTGTTCATGGCGGGCAGGGCAACCTTCACACCATCGAGGGAATAGAGTTCGCCGGATAGAACGAAGTGCGCCCCTGCCGGGCCGGTGACGCGGACGGTGGACTTGAGCGTGGCATTCTTGTATTTGGCATCCAAGTCGGTGACGACGGTGACGTCGTCCAAATGGAGCTGCGGCAGAGCCACGAGGTAGGTCTCACGGTAAATGCCGCCGAGACACCAGAAGTCGCCGTGATCCAGGCTGGCGGAGGAGGTGTCCTTGTAAAGTCGGACGGCCATGAGATTGGGCTGGCCGGGCTTGAGAGCCTTGGTGACGTCAATGTCAAAGGCCGTAAAGCCGCTTTCATGGTAGCCGCAGCGCTGGCCGTTGACAAAGATTTCGGCGCCGTCGTAAGCGCCGTCGAAATGCCAGAGGACGGTCTTGCCGGCAAACGAGGCCGGGACGGTCACCAAGCGGCGGTAGAGGCCGATGTCATGAGAGGTGACGGGACGTTCCTGGTAAGTGGGAATGGAGAAGCCTTCGATTTCCCAATTGGCGGGGACGAGAATGTTTTTCCAGTCGGCATCAGCAGCTTCGGGCATGGCAAAATCAGGCACGGCGAGGTCGGCGGGGAGTTTGCCTTCGACGGCGGGGCTGGTGCCATGATCGAGCTTGAAGCGCCACGTGCCGGTCATTGGGAAAATGGCGGGATTGCCGGGCCGCAGGCGATCAACAGCCACGGGCGCATCGCCGGGAACGGGAACCGGGGCGGCGAAGACGGAGGCCGGAATGGCCAGGGCGACAATCAAAAAAGTCAGCAGGCGGCGGCAGATTGTTTGCGCGTTTTCAAAGGGGGGGTTGGACATGGATTTCCTTTCTATTAATGGGTTCATGAAAGCAAGACCGGTTCATTGGGAACGGTTGTTTCAATAACAAACATGGCGAAGCATTGCAACCCAGAAACCACTTATTCTGAAACTACTTGTTCCAACTGGCTTCGTCTGAAAACATGGCGGCTTCGATCGTCGCCTCACCTTCCGATTTGACACCGCCTTTACGCGCAGCCAGTTTGTCATCATTATGATTACGCGTGGGACTAAGTTTTCCTGGCGTTGCCCGCTGGCATGGGCGGCTGTCTTCATTCTGTTTCCAGCCGCCGTTCAGTTGAACGCCGCCGAGTTGGTTCAGTCGGGCAGGTCAACTTTGGCCGCTTCGCCCATATCTCCGCAGCCGGCAACCCTGATTTTTGACCAGCACGATGAAACCGAACACCTGCGTAATTTTCGCACCTGCTGTGATCTCCAAGGAAACACGAATGGGGACATCAACCAATCGGGCCTTGTTTCACTACAGGCGTCCGGCAGCGCGAGCTTCGATTCACGAGGTCTGGATTTGATCCTGCAACGAATCTCGGCCGTCCGCGCTCAAGACGGCGGGAAAGCCGGCCCGATTACCATCATTGACCTGCGGCAGGAATCTCATGGTTATATCAATGACGGAGTTCCGATAAGCTGGATGGGTGACCGCGACTGGGCAAACAAAGACTTGTCCGACGAACAAGTGCTCGCACTGGAGGCCCGGCTTCTGTCCGGTGTCAAGACAGCGGGCAACGCTCTGATCTCCGACGAAGCAGCCTATAAGGCGGACAACCCGAATCCCGAACTGGTCGCAGTCACGAATCTGCTGACCGAAAAACAGTTTGTCGAGCAGGCGGGCGTCCATTATGTGCGCCTTATGGTGACCGATCATCTGCGTCCCACCGACACGGAGGTGGACCTTTTCATCAACACGGCCCGCAACCTGCCCAAAGACGACTGGGTCCATTTTCACTGCCACGCCGGAAGAGGGCGCACCACCACGTTCCTGGTTCTCTGGGACATTCTGCACAACGTCGGCCAACTCACCCTGGTGGACATAACCAAGCGCCAAAGCGAACTTGCCGGCGGCGACATTGAATTGCTCGATGTCACAAAAAATTTGGACTGGGAGCGCGCCGCCGCCCAAGACCGCAAACATTTCCTGATGCAATTTTACGAATACGCCAAAACAAAACCATTGCAGCCCGGCGCGCCCGCGTGGTCTGAATGGCTCAAAACGCACAAATAGTCACGGATGATCATCATCGCCTGCCAGCGGATTACAACGATTTCACAAGCCAGTTCCTGCATCTGTCATGATGGCAAGCGGTCAAACAAACCAAATCCGCTTTGTTACTCCCGCATCAACCATTTCTTCAGATCTACCCCATTGTCCATAACCCGGTGCACGGGGCCGGAGGCGAAGGCACGGCGCAGCATCACGGAAAGGAGCGGACGCGGGGAGGGATGGATGGCTAACTATTTTTTACTCACGTTTCAAGCGTTTGACCTGACGATAAAGCTTTTCGCGGCGCTCATCTGAATCCTTTGCTTGGTGTAGGCTTCGATGGCAATTGGGGCAAACACCCACGGCGTTTGTAGTTCTATCAGAACCATGTTTAGCCAATGGTTTGACATGATGCACCTCAAGAAATGGAATTCCCTTGTCCGTTTTGAATGGCGCGCGTTCCTTGCAAAGCTCACAACGGCCATGCGCCTCACGCCGAACATAAGCTCTAACTTTGGGATCACACTTAAACGACAGGGTTTTGGTTTCGACTTTTTTAGGAGCTTTCTGTCCCGCTGGCTTCTCGGGCAGCGGAGTTGACAACAGCAGCTCCTGGGTCTTTTCCTCCAATTCATCTTGATTGGCCGTAGGCTTGAACCGCATTGCAGCCAAGATTGGGTTTTTAATTCTCGAACCATTGTCTGCCTGAACATCTCGCATCAGCACGCATTTGCCGGTATTCTCGTTATAGGTTTTGACTGACCAAGGCATTGAGTCGAGAGCGCGTTTGGAAACGTTGCTCGGTGTGTATGCATTTCCCATTTTCCCCTTGAGGACGATAATGCGGATTTTCAAATTTTTTTCGTATGCCAATTTGATCGCATCGAGGACTGACTTCGATCTCGCAGAGACTCGTTCGGAAGTTGTGGGCAACCGTTGATGAATGATGATGTTTTCACCTTCCGACTTTATCTGGCCTTTATACCAACAATTAAGAACCACGATGTCATCTTGAACGAATGCACATTTAGAGAGGAAATACCGGTTTTCTTTAACTTTAATCCCAGCGCGTTTTAGCAAAACTTTCACCAGTTCAAGATTCTTTGGTTCTAGTTCAGATAGCTTTGACATAAGAGATTTCTTTCGTAGTTGTTTCAAATGATCGTCGCCAGCGCCTTCTCAATCCTCTCCATGACGCGTTCTTTGCCGAGGACTTGGAGCAAATGGTAGAGGCTGGGGCCGGAGGTTTTGCCGGTCACGGCCAGGCGGCACGGTTGCGCCAGCAGGCCCACGGTCGGGTTGTTTGGTTCAGAGTCCACGATAAATTTCCCGGCGATGGCCGACGCCCAGCAGGTGAATGATGTTTCGTTCCGCATCGTAGGCGTAAATAATCCGATAATCTCCCGCCCGCAGCCGGTAGCGGTCGTGTCCCTTCAGGCGATGGTGCGGGAATGTTTTCAATCGCAATCCCATCCCGTCAATCCTGGCTTCAATGCGTGCGCGCACCTCCGGCGGCAGCTTGAAGAAAACGGCGTCAAATGGGGTGTGGCAAATCTGTAGCGCCGCGCTCATGCTCAAGGCTGGCGCACGCGCGGGCGGATTCCGGCGACCATTTCGCGCTCGGATTTTTGGATGGCGGATTCAAATTCGGGCGTGAATTCCAGATCATCCTCGATCATGTCGTCAAGCAAATCACGAATCTCACGAAGTTCCGTCTGTGAGAGCGTTTCCAACGCGGCTTCGATTTGAGCTACTTTACTCATGGCTTCAAGCTGCTTTGTGCGCGACAGAATTGCAAGTGCAATTTGTTTTATGCGATGTGATCAATGGCTTTTTGAATCCGCGCCAGCGATTTTTCCTTGCCCAAAACTTGGAGCAGGTGGTAAAGGCTGGGGCCGGAGGGTTTGCCGGTCACGGCCAGCCGGCAGGGATGCACCAGCACACCGGCTTTCACGCCCAGCGTTTTGGCGGTTTCCTTAAGCGCGGCTTCCAGGCTTTCGGCGTTAAACGCGGGGGCGTGGGTAAAGGCGTCGCGGAGTTTTTCCAGTCGCGGCTTGTTCTCCGGCACGAAATCTTTTTTGGCGGCCTCGGCGTCGTATTCAATTTTGTCTGTGAAATAAAAACCGGCGTAGGCGGGCAGTTCGCGGAACATCTTGAACTTGCCCTTGCAAGTATCCAGCGCGGCTTTGACGTAGGCGAGCGGAAACTGGTTCGTATCCACGCCGGCCTTGGCGAAGGTGTGGACGGCGAGTTCGTAAAAGCGGTCGGGCGCGAGTTCGCGGGCGTATTCGCCCTGAAGCCAGAGGAGCTTCTCGTAATCGAACTTGGCGTTGTGCCGGAGAATCTGCGGCAGGTCGAAGCGCTCGATGGTCCCGGCGAGCGTGAGCTTCTCGCGGTTTTCCTTGGGCGACCAGCCGAGGAGGCACAGGAAATTAACCACGGCTTCGGGCAGGAATCCGTCGTCGAGGTAGCTGGTGAGGGACGCGCCCTGGTCGCGCTTGCTCATCTTGGAGCCGTCGCCGTTCAGGATGAGCGGAATGTGCGCGTAATGCGGCGGCGGCACGCCAAACGCCTTGAAGAGCGCAATGTGCTTGGCGGTGTTGCTCAAATGATCTTCGCCGCGGATGACGTGCGTGATGTCCATCTCCAGATCGTCAATGACATTGACGAGGTGGAACACGGGCTGGCCGTCGGAGCGCTGGATGACGAAGTCGGGATCCACTTCCTCTCGGTCGGTCAATTTGCGGACGACGTCGCCGACGACGAGGTCGTGGATGGTGACGGGTTCGCGCTGCATCTTGAACTTGATGGCGCCTTCGTTTTCGTAGGCGAGGCCGTGCGAGAGCAGAGCCTCGACGCGGCGCTGATAATTTTCCTTCCGCTGGCTTTGAAAATACGGGCCGTAATTGCCCTTGCATAGTGGCACAGGCATCTTGCCTGTGTGTCTCTGCAATGTCGGTGAATCGCCGGTTGACGAGCAGGATGTCTGTTCCTCTATTGCGTTCATTGACGGACCGAGAGCTGGTTTCACGACTGAAGAATCGCACAGGCAAGATGCCTGTGCCACAACCGGGCCTTCGTCCCAGTCGAGGCCGAGCCAGCGCAGGCCGTTGAGGATGACATCCACGGCCTCCTGCGAATTGCGCGCGGCATCGGTGTCCTCGATGCGCAGCACAAACGTGCCGCCGGTGTGCCGGGCGTAAAGCCAGTTGAACAGCGCGGTGCGCGCGCCGCCGATGTGAAGATAGCCGGTGGGCGATGGGGCGAAACGAACGCGTGGTTTCATGGATTTACTTTTACCATGGATGGACACGGATGAACACGGATAAAATAACAGGCCTGCCAGCAATTTATTTTACATTGGCGCGGGTTTGTGGAAATTAATTATACTTCCAATTGCCATGCCGTTTCGCTTCAAAAAATCCGAATCGCCAGCCGCGGGTGTGAGGCGGGTGTGCCGCGAGCGCATCGGCGCGGCGCTCGGCGGTTTGCGCAAAGGCGACCGGCCGGCGGCTGTCCACGGCGTGCGCAAGGAAATCAAAAAGTTGCGCGCGCTGTTCCGGCTGGTGCGCGGGGAAATTGGGCGGGGCGCCTATCGCAAGGGCGCGAAGGCGCTGCGCGAGGCCGCCGGTTCCTTGACCGCCCCGCGCGACGCCCGCGTGATGCTCAAAGCATTCAAAAAGCTGGCGGGACGAGACTCGCGGAAGTTTGCCGGGATTGAAAAGGCATTGCGCAAGAATTGGCGGCAGGAAACCCGCCGGTTTCGGAAGAAGGATTCCGCGGAGGCGGCGGGCCGGATTTTGCGGAAGACGGGCCGGCGCGTGGGCGATTTGAAAATCGAGGCGGCGGGCTGGGCGGCGATTGAGCCGGGATTGAAGCAGAGTTACCGTCGCGGACGCGAAGCCTGCCGGCTTGCCCGGAAACAATCATCGCCGGATAATTTTCACGATTGGCGGAAGCATGTCAAAGACCTCTGGCATTATTTCTGTCTGCTTTATCCGGCGTGGCCGGCGGAAGCGCGCGGATTTACGGACGAACTGGAATTGCTGGGCGCGCATCTTGGCGAGGATCACGACCTTTTCCTTTTGCAGCAGTTCGCAGCGGAGCATTGCGCCGGAAAGACCGGGGAGGTGAAGGTGTTGAATCCGCGGATTGAGACGCGCCAGAAAGAATTGCACGCCGCGGCGTTGAAGCTGGGTTCGCGCCTTTATGCCGAAACGCCGGCGGTCATTTGCCGCCGCCTGGGGAATTATTGGAACGAGTGGCGCGGGAAATAAAAAAGGCGCCTCGACGAATCGAAGCGCCTTGGATGAAAGGCAAATTACTTGCTGCCGAGGATCGCGTCCTTCGCGGCTTTGGCGACGCGGAACTTCACGACGCGTTTGGCCTTGATCTGGATGGCCTCGCCGGTCTTCGGGTTGCGGCCCATGCGGGCGGCGCGGTCCTTGAGGACGAGCTTGCCGATGCCGGGCAGCGTGAAGGTGTCTTTCGCGTGCTTGTAAGCGAGCGCGGCGAGGTGTTCGAGAATTTCGCCGGCCTGTTTCTTGGAGATTTCAGCCTTTTCGGCGATTGCGGTGACGAGTTGAGATTTCGATAATGCTTTGGCCATAATGTCGGTGTCCTTCCTATTGGTGGTTGTTGTATTGTTGTTTTGGTTCAAAAGTCATGCGACTTGGCTCGAATTAAAGGATTTCCAGCCAAACCTGCAAGCAAAAAAAGCATAAAAATTTAAGGCCGTTTTCCCGCCCGGAGCCGGGCTTGACTTCGCGGCGCAATTTCCGAACATCCGCGCGTGGCACTTTTCACCATCGAGAGTGACTTCCGATACGAGATCGTCCGCAAGATTTTTGAGGGCGGCATGGGCATCGTGTATGAAGCGGAACAGCACGGCGCGCGCGAATTCGTCAAGCGCGTCGCCATCAAGGTCATCCGCCCCAGCTTCGGCAGCCAGAAAATGTTCATCGAGAATTTCATCGGCGAGGCCAAGCTGGTCGCCGACCTGATCCACACGAACATCGTCCAGACCTATCATCTCGGCGAGGCCCGGGGCATTTGTTTCATCTGCATGGAATTGATCCGCGGCGTGAACCTGGAGCAGTTCACGCACCAGCTCGCCGACAAGAAACGCCAGTTGCCGAAGGAACTCGCCGTCTTCATCGTCAGCCGCGTGGCGCGCGGACTGGCCTACGCGCACGCCAAAGCCGACAAGGATGGCAAACCGCTCGGCATCGTCCATCGCGACGTGAGTTTGAAAAATATCATGATCGCGTTCGAGGGCGACGTGAAGGTGACGGACTTCGGAATCGCCAAGGCGCGCGGATTTTTGACCGACCAGGAAGGCGAAGTCGTCGCCGGCAAGGCCGACTTCATGAGTCCCGAACAGGCGGATTTTCAGATCACCGACAAGCGCTCCGATTTGTTTTCCACCGGCGTGGTGCTCGCGCATTTGCTGCTCGGACGGAATGTTTTCAAAGGGGAAAATGCCGACGAATCGCGCGAGCGGATTATGAAGCTGGACATTCCTGATTTCCGCCAGCTCGATTCGCGCATTGACGGCCCGCTGAACGACATTCTCCAGCACTGCCTCGCGCGCGATCCCGCCCGGCGTTACGCGACCGCCGACGAGCTGTTGTATGATCTGGAATATTACATCTACCACGGCGGTTACGGCCCGACCAACGAAACACTCGGCAAATATACCCGCGAATTGTTCGGACAAAATTTCCCGGCCGCCCGCGCCGCCGGCTACAACAAGGATTTGATGGAGCAAACCATCCGCATTCATCCCAAGACTTAAGCGATGAAACGCGCCGCCGCCCAAACCGTTCACCTCGGGCTGATCCAAAGCGCCTGCTCCGCAAATCCCGCCGCGAACCTGAAAAAAACGCTGGCCCTCGCCGAACGCGCCGCCCGGCAAGGCGCGCAAATCATCTGCACGCAGGAATTGTTCCGCTCGCAATACTTTTGCCAGAGCGAAGATTTCGAGAATTTCAAGCTTGCCGAAAAGATCCCCGGTCCGACCACCGATGCCTTTTGCAAACTCGCGAAGAAACACAAAGTCGTCATCATCGCGTCACTGTTTGAAAAACGCGCCGCCGGTGTCTATCACAACACCGCCGCCGTGATTGACGCCGACGGCTCGCTGCTCGGCAGCTACCGCAAGATGCACATTCCCGACGACCCGCTTTATTACGAGAAATTTTATTTCACACCCGGCGACACCGGCTTCAAGGCGTGGCCGACGCGCCACGGCAAAATCGGCGTGCTGATTTGCTGGGACCAGTGGTATCCCGAAGCCGCGCGGCTGACCGCGTTGCAGGGCGCGGAAATCCTTTTTTACCCGACCGCCATCGGCTGGCATCCGCGTGAAAAGAAAATACTTGGTGAACGCCAGCACGACGCCTGGGAAATCATCCAGCGCTCGCACGCCGTGGCCAACGGCTGCTTTGTAGCCGCGGTCAACCGCGTCGGCCACGAAATTCTCGATGGCGTGGGCGGCGATGGCATTGAATTCTGGGGACAAAGTTTCGTCGCCGGCACCTCCGGCGAAATTCTCGCCAAAGCCTCGGCGAACAAGGAGGAGATTTTGATTGTGCCGGTGGACCTATCAAATATGGACGCGACGCGCACGCACTGGCCGTTCCTGCGCGACCGGCGGATTGACACCTACGGAAACCTGACGAAGCGGTTTGTGGATTAAGCTTGTTAAGCTCCCAAATTTTTAGTGGCATTTGCGAGGATTAAAGCCATTTTATTTAGTAGCCAATTATGCAACACGTTGAAGCTCTCGTAACCCCATCCGTCATGCGTTGGGCGCGGGAGCGTTCTAGCCTTTCGCTGGAAGAAGCGGCGCATAAAATCGGGCGTCCAGTTGAAGAAATTTCAAAATGGGAAGAGCCAGACGGGTTACGGCCATCTATTGCTCAAGCCCGGAAAGCCGCTGAAGTTTACAAGCGCCCATTGGCAGTTTTCTATTTACCAGAGCCCCCGGAAGATTTTGAAACACTGCGTGATTTTAGAACTTTGCCGGATGGTTTCTCGCGAGAATACAGCCAAGAACTTGGCTTGTTGATTCGGACTACGATTTTCCGTCAGGACTGGCTAAAAGATTTTTGCATTCAGGAACAAGTCGAACCGTTGAGCTTTATTGGCTCCGCGACTTTGAAATCTACGCCTGCCGAAGTCGCAGAACAAATTCGGGAAGTTTTGAAAATTACCCCACAAGACCAAATGCGGTGCAGGTCAAGAAGTGAGGCTTTGAATTTGTGGATTGAGCGAGTTGAGCAAATTGGCATATACGTTTTTCAACAAGGCGATGTTGATTTGCAAGAGGCTCGTGGCTTCGCCATCGCGGATGAGCATGCACCGTTTATTTTCATCAACTCCAATGACGCTGAAGCAGCTAGAATGTTCACACTGACTCATGAGTTGTGCCATCTTTGGATAAATGAGCCTGGCATTTCAAATTTAGAATCATTTGAGAAATCAAAATCGGAACAGGTTTATGATGTTGAGATTTTTTGCAATCGTGTAGCGTCAATGCTGGTGCTTGAACCCAAGGCGTTCGCCTTTGCGTTTAAAAATATAAGTGCTGATCTCAACCTTGAGGGTAAGGTGACGGCGCTTTCTGGCATATTCAAAGTCAGTGAGGAGGCGATTGCCCGAAGATTTCTGGAAAACGGCACAATTAGCAAGGCTCGTTATGAAGAGTTGCGTCGGGCGTATCAAGAGCGCTGGCGACTGATCCGTGATGAAAGGCGAAAACAAATGGCGGCCAATAAAAAAGGGCCATCATTTTATGTAAAAAAACTTTTCAACAACGGATACGCATTCACCCAGACAGTTATCAGCGCATACAGGAACGGCGCAGTTTCTGGTCGCGATGCATCGTCTTTGCTCGAAGTAAAAATCAACCACTTGGCTCGCTTGTCGATGCAGGCAGGGATTCCGTTTGCGGCAGGAGGCGAAGCCGCATGAAAAGATATTGCTTGGATGCGAATGTCTTTATCCAAGGCTGGAACGATTACTACTCAATGGATTTATGTCCTGAATCACTCCTGTCCCGCTTAAAAGCCCAATAAACATTGATGATTATCGGCATCTGGTGATGTGGAAGGGGGTGGAAGTT
>Ga0302319_10008869_pt1 | contig 19469 bp, 15 predicted proteins | sample Bog_T0_2_FD_203319 | JGI IMG/M metagenome (GOLD analysis project Ga0302319, IMG submission 203319) | Peat permafrost microbial communities from Stordalen Mire near Abisko, Sweden - Bog_T0_2 | ecosystem: Environmental > Terrestrial > Soil > Wetlands > Peat | place: Sweden: Abisko, Stordalen Mire... | reverse complement strand
GCCCGCCGCGCCCTCGTCTACCTGGCCTGCACGCAGGAGCCCGACGGCGGCTTCGCCCAGAACTTCTGGATCGACGGCACTCCCTACTGGAGCGGCCTTCAGCTCGACGAGGTCGCCTTCCCCATCATCCTCGCCTGGCGCCTGTGGAAGGCGAACGCACTCGGCGAGCTGGATATTTTTCCCTTCGTCGAGCGTGCGGCAGGCTTTCTGGTGCGGCATGCGCCCATCACCCATCAGGAGCGCTGGGAAGAGAACGCCGGCTACTCGCCCTCCACGCTGGCGGCCGTGATTGCAGGTCTGATTTGCGCGGCAGAGATTGCGCGTGCCCACGACTCGGTGGAGATGGCCGTGTTTCTCGAAGAGTTTGCCGACTGGATCGAAAAGCACCTCGAAGACTGGACCGTGACCAACGAAGGCGTGCTGCTGCCGGGGGTCACGCGCCACTACATGCGCATTCGCCCGCCGGAGAGCGGCGAGGCCTACGCCTGCGAGAGTTGCGGCACGGAGACGATCCGGCTGCAAAACCGCCCTCCGGGAACGCGCGTGGAGTTCGAAGCGCGCGAGATCGTCGATGCCGGCTTCCTGGAGCTGGTCCGCTATGGCGTGTGCCGCGCCGGCGATCCGCTGATGGTGGACTCGCTCAAGGTGGTGGATGCAGTGTTGAAGCGCGGCCTGCCCCAGGGGCCGGGCTGGCTGCGCTACAACTGGGACGGCTACGGCGACAAGCCCGATGGCGGTCCTTTTCAGGGATGGGGCAAGGGCCACGTTTGGCCCCTGCTCACCGGCGAACGCGCCCACTACGAGCTTGCGGCGGGCCACGATATCACCGAACTGATCAGGACCTACGAGGGTTTCGCCACCTGCGGCCAGATGATGCCGGAGCAGGTGTGGGACGAACCGAACCTGCCGGGAACGAGCCTGCGACTGGGTCAACCCGGCGGATCGGCAGTGCCTCTGGTGTGGGCACACGCGGAGTACTTGAAACTGCTGCGCTCGGCCGTGGACGGCAAGGTCTTTGACCGCATCGACCCGGTGTATGAGCGCTATTGCGAGCCCGAGGGCAGAAAGCGTCGGCGCGGCGACCTGGAGATTTACAGCCGCCGCCGGCCCATCCAGAAAATTGCAGTTGGCGAGACACTGCGCATTCTGGACGGGAAGCCGTTCAAGCTGGTTTGGAGTGCGGATAACTGGCAGACCACGCAGGCGGTCAATAGCCGCAGCCTGGGCAGCGCCGGCCACTGTGCGGATATCAAAGCGGGAGCGCAGAGCAGCAAGCTCGCATGGACGCAGCGCTGGCCAGAGCCGGACAGCTGGCTTGGTTACAATGTGGAAGTGCAGGTTGAAGGCAAGGAGCACGCATGAAGGCGAGTGCAGTCACTCACTCTTTTGAACGAGCCTTTGTGGATGTTGATGCTTCAACGGTGGGGCCGCACCACAACACTGCGGGGAACTCGCAAATATGGCAACTTGCGGGGGCTTTGTAACAGGGCACGGCTTCAGCCGTGCCGCAAAAGCATCACGAGCGAGGGGCTTTAGCCCCTGAGGGATCTTATGACTTCGAGCATTGCGGGACTTTCGCTGGACCAACTTTCAATCGACACATTGCGACTGCTGGCCGTGGACACGGTGGAAAAGGCCAAGAGCGGCCATCCCGGCGCTCCGCTGGGCTGCGCGCCGATTGCTTACCTGCTGTTCCACAAGTTGATGAAGCACAATCCCGCGCACTCCAAGTGGGCTGACCGTGACCGCTTTGTACTCTCCAACGGCCACGCCTCGGCGCTGCTTTACTCCACCCTGTTCCTCTCCGGCTACAACGTAACGCTCGACGATCTGAAGAGCTTCCGCCAGTGGCACTCGCGCACCCCCGGCCATCCCGAGTACGGCCACACCGACGGCGTGGAAGTGACCACCGGACCGCTTGGCCAGGGCATCGCCATGGCTGTCGGCATGGCCATTGCGGAGAAGCATCTGGCTGCAATCTACAACGAGCCAGGCTTTGAAGTGGTCGATCACCACACCTATGCGCTGCTCGGCGACGGCGATCTGATGGAAGGCGTCAGCCACGAGGCAGCCTCGTTGGCCGGCACGCTGGGCCTGGGTAAGCTGACGTTTATCTACGACGACAATCTCATCTCTCTCGACGGCCCCACGGAGTTGAGTTACACCGAAGACGCGCTGGAGCGGTTCGAGGCCTACCACTGGCATGTGCAGCGCGTGGCTGACGGCAACGACCTTGCAGCCATTGAAGCAGCCATTCAAGCCGCGAAAGCCGAGACCGGCAAGCCCTCCATCATCGCTGTGCGCACCATCATCGGCTATGGCAGCCCCAAGGCCGGCACCAACAAGGTGCATGGTGAGGCGATGGGCGCCGAAGCCGTTGCGGCCACCAAAAAGTTCTTCGGCTTCCCTGAGGACAAGAGCTTTTATGTGCCCGAAGATGCCCTGGCCAACTGGCGCAAAGCCGTCGAGCTCGGCGCCGCGCTGGAGGCCGATTGGAAGTCTCTCTTCGCAGGCTACGCGGCGGCCAATCCCGAGCTGGCCGCGGAGTTTGAGCGTACCCAGAAGGGCCAACTCAAGGCCGGCTGGGAGAAGGCGATTCCCAGCTTTCCGGCGGGCAAGCCGCAGGCCACGCGCAACGCCGGCGGCGCAGTCATGAACGCCATTGCCGGAGTTGTCCCGGAGCTATTCGGTGGCGCCGCCGATCTGACCTCTTCCACCAAGACCATCTTCAAGCCGGGCGAAAGCTTTCACGTGGACCCCACGGCGCGCAATGTCTATTTCGGTGTGCGCGAGTTCGGCATGAGCGCGGCAGTCAACGGCATGGCGGCTCACGGCGGGTTGATTCCGTTTGGATCTACATTCTTTGTCTTCAGTGACTACGCCAAACCGGCCATCCGGCTGGCCTCGCTCATGCAGACGCACTCCCTCTTCATCTTCACCCACGACTCCATCGGCCTTGGCGAAGATGGCCCCACCCACCAGCCAATCGAACACCTGATGGCCCTGCGCGCGGTGCCCGGCCTCACCGACTTCCGCCCCGCCGACGCCAACGAAACAGCAGCGGCGTGGCGCCTCGCACTCGAACGCAAAGGCCCGAGCTTCTTCGCACTTAGCCGTCAGGACCTGCCGGTGATCGATCCGGCTGCGCACGACGCCTACGCTGACGTGAGCAAGGGAGCGTATGTGCTCCAGGATGTATCCAATCCAGACGTATCCAGCCCGCAGGTGATTCTGATTGGTACCGGCTCGGAGCTGTGGGCCGCCGTGGATGCGGCCAAGCTGCTCGCGGACGAAGGCATCGCCGCGCGCGTGGTCAGCTTCCCCAGTTGGAAGATCTTCGAAGAGCAAACCGCAGAGTATAAGGCCAGCGTGCTGCTGGCGGGCGTACCCAAACTGTCCGTTGAAGCCGGAGCCACGCTGGGCTGGTGGAAGTATGTAGGGCTGGACGGCGATGTAATTGGGCTGGATCGTTTTGGAGCTTCCGCGCCGGGACCGATTGTGCTAGATAAGTTGGGATTCGGCGCAGACAGCGTCGCGGCACGGGCAAAGAAACTGGTGAAGTAAGACAGGGATTAGTGGTTAGTGGACAGTGGATAGCGAACTGTGAAATCCGGACAGAGTGACGGCTCATTTCGTGGCGGCTTACAACGAACCACTAGTCACTAATCACTAGCCACTAACCACTATCTCCGAAGGAGTAAACGTGAAGTTAGTCATCGCCGCCGACCATGCCGGCTTCTCTCTCAAGGAAGAAGTGCGCGCCTTTCTCGCCCAGGGCAGCCACGAAGTCATGGACCTGGGCGCCTACACAGGCGACCTGCCCGACGACTATCCAGACTTTGCCGAGAAGGTAGGCGACGCGTTGAAGCGAGGCGATGCGCCGCGCGGCATCCTCATCTGCGGCTCGGGCGTGGGCGTGTGCGTGGCGGCGAACAAGATTCCCGGCATCCGCGCCGGCATGTGTCACGACACTTACTCAGCGCACCAGGGCGTGGAGCACGACGACATGAACGTAGTGGTGCTCGGCGCGCGCATCATCGGCTCGGAACTGGCCTTCGAAGTGATCAATGCATTCATCGGCGCACGGTTCATAGCCAACGAAGAGAGATTTGTCAGGCGATTCAAAAAGGTGCTGGCCATCGAAGCCAAGTATCAATGCGGAGATGGATCGGCGAACCCAGCCTGATATCGCCGCTGTATCCGATGGACCAGCAGGTTGTGGATTCGGAGGGAGCAGGGGGTTTCAACCCCCTGAAAAAGGAGATCGCGATACACCCCGGCCTTCAGGCCCGGAATCGTATCGCCGGAGCAGCACACAGTTCAGTGACCGGCAAACTGCGGGGAGGTCCGCAATCGCCGGCCCGTCAAACTTAAGCTTCATCAGGCATTCATCAGCGAAACGCATACTGAAAGGCGCCGATGTTCCCCTTCGACGTGATCCTTTTCGATGTTGGCGGAGTGCTGCTGACCAATGGTTGGGACCACGACGAGCGCGCCCTCACGGCGAAATATTTCCATCTCGACCTGGAGCCCTTTGAAGCCCGCCATGCCGCCGCATACCCCGCCTGGGAGCGGGGTGAAACCACGCTCAAGGAATATCTGGACGTGGTGGTCTTCTATGAGCCGCGCCGCTTCTCACCCGGCGATTTTTTCGGCTTCATGCTGAACCAATCTAAGCTCCTGCCCAACGGCGCCCTGGGAATCCTCGAGGAACTTGCCGCATCGGATAAATGCATGCTCGGCGCGCTGAACAACGAAGCGCGCGAAACCAACGAATTCCGATTCGAAAGCTTCGGTCTGCGCAGTTATTTTGCGGTATCCCTGAGTTCTTGCTATCTGGGACTGCGTAAGCCCGAGCCGGCAATCTACAAGCGGGCGCTGGACATTCTGGGCCGGCCGGCGGAGCGGATTCTGTTCATCGACGATCGCCCGGAAAACGTGGCCGGCGCAACGGGCGTCGGCACCAAGGGAATTCGTTTTACCGGCGCCGATCAGTTACGCCGGGAGTTAGTCACTCTGGGAGTTATCTAGAAAATGGAGGCGGTATGCAACTGGGATTGATAGGTCTGGGTAAGATGGGCGGTAACATGGCCGAGCGGCTGCGTCTCGGCGGCCACCAGGTGGTCGGCTTCGACTTCAATGCGGAGGCGGTCGCAAAACTTACGGCATCGGGCAATCTCGGCGTGTCCACACTGGAAGACCTGGCGAAGAACCTGCATGGCCGCAAGGCCATCTGGATCATGGTGCCGCAGGGCAAGCCTGTAGACGAAACCATTGCCAAACTCGAGCCACTGTTGAATCCGGGCGACATACTGATCGACGGCGGCAACTCCAACTACAAGGACTCTAAGCGACGCCACGATGAGATTGCCGGTAAGCACTTTGACTTTGTCGATGTCGGCACCTCCGGCGGCGTGTGGGGCCTGAAGGAGGGTTACAGCATGATGATCGGCGGCGACAAAGATCCCGTCGAGTATCTGCGACCCATCTTTGAAACCCTCGCCCCGTCTCCCACCACCGGCTGGGGACACGTGGGCCCGGGAGGCGCAGGCCACTTCGTCAAGATGATCCACAACGGCATTGAATACGGCATGATGCAGGCCTACGCCGAGGGCTTCACCATCATGGAGACCAAGAAAGAGCTCGCGCTTGACCTGCCGCAGATCGCGCAGATATGGCGCTACGGCAGCGTGGTGCGCAGTTGGCTGCTCGATCTCACCGCCGACGCACTGGGCAAGAATCCGACTCTCGATGGTCTTGAGGCTTTTGTCGAAGACTCCGGCGAAGGACGGTGGACGGTGATGGAAGCCATTGACCTGAATGTCTCCGCGCCCGTCATTACGGAATCGCTGATGCGGCGCATTCGCTCGCGGGAGCAGAACAACTTTACCGACCGCATGCTGGCCATCATGCGCAATGAATTCGGCGGCCACGCGGTCAAGAAAGACTAGGCACCTGCGGTGCGGCAGACGCGGCTTGCGCCGCAGATGCGAAGGGAGCAGCAAGGATGGCGACGATGCAGATGAGTGTACGGCCGGAGGATCTTTCCAAGGTTCCTCACGGGGGCGAGAGGATTCCCGATCCGGCGATCCTGGTTATTTTTGGCGCGTCCGGCGATCTGACCAAGCGCAAGCTGCTGCCCGCACTGTTTCACCTGCGGCAAAATAGTCTGCTCCCCGCGAAGTTCTCCATCGTGGGCGTGGCGCGCCGGCCCTTGGGCGACGAGTTTGCCGCGGACATGCGCGCCGGGATCATCGAATTCGGCGGCGTGGACCCGGCCGATCCCAAGCTCGATGAGTTTGTAAAGCAGATCGGTTACTTTCCCCTTAACTTCGACGACCCGGCGAGTTATGCGAAACTTAAAGCCGAGTTAGACCGGATCGACAAGGAAAAGGGCATTGGCGGCAACCGGCTGTTCTACCTGGCCACCGCGCCGGAGTTCTTTTCCGGCATTGTCGAGAACCTGGGCGCGCAGGGCATGGCAGTGCCCGCTCAGGGCCATGTGGGCGTGGTGATTGAGAAGCCCTTCGGACACGATCTGGACTCAGCCCGCGAACTCAACCGCCAGGTAAACGCAGTCTTCACGGAGCGGCAGGTCTTCCGCATCGACCACTACCTGGGCAAGGAGACGGTGCAGAACATCCTCGTCTTCCGCTTCGCCAACGGCATCTTCGAGCCCATCTGGAACCGCAATTACATTGACCACGTGCAGATCACCGCCGCCGAAACGCTGGGCGTGGAAGGCCGCGGGCCGTTTTACGAGAAGGCCGGCGCGCTGCGCGACGTGGTGCAGAACCACATGATGGAGCTGCTCAGCTTCGTCACCATGGAGCCGCCTTCGAGTTTTGAGGCCGAGAGCGTGCGCCAGGAAAAGCTGAAAGTGTGGAAGGCGATGCCGCCCATCCCCATCTTGAACGCAGTTCGAGGCCAGTATGGCCCGGGCGTCATCAACGGCCAGCGCGTCGTCGGCTATCGCGACGAGGAGCGGGTCAATCCCGACTCCGGCACGGAGACCTACGCGGCCATGCGTCTGGAGATTGAGAACTGGCGCTGGGCGGGCGTGCCCATTTATCTGCGCGCCGGCAAGCGTCTCAAGCAGCAGGCCACCGAGGTGAGCATCACCTTCAAGCAGCCGCCGCTGCTCATCTTCAATCGCCTGCAAAACAGCGGGCCCTGCCAGGAGATTCAGCCCAACCTGCTCACCATCCGCATCCAGCCCGATGAGGGTATCGCGCTGCGCTTCGGCGCCAAGGTGCCTACCTCTTCCGACATGTCCGTCTGCCCCGTCAACATGGACTTCGACTACGAAGCCGCCTTCGGCAAGTCGAAATCCAACGGATACGAGCGGTTGTTGCTTGAAGCCATGCTCGGCGACCAGACCCTGTTCGCGCATCGCGACGGCGTCGAAACTACCTGGGCTCTCTACACGCCCATCCTCGAAGCATGGGCGGCGAAGAAGCCGGAGGTCTTCCCGAACTACTTTGCCGGCAAGTGGGGGCCGGAGTGCGCCGACCGGCTGCTGGAACGTGACGGGCACGCGTGGCGAAATGATCTGGGGAGAAAAACGTAGCAGCGAGCGCAAGCGGTCTGGTCGGCAGAAGCGAGCTGCTCTGCGCTGCAAGGCTATTCCCGGACAATTTTCACGAAGATTCCATCAGGCAGCTCGCCCTCGAGCAGGTGAACCACGCCGCCCTTGACGTAGCCTTCAAGCACCTGCCGGGTGGGCTTCGCCGCCGGAGCCGGGCTTCGAGGCGCCTCGCGTTTCGGCGTCACTGCCACGCTGGACCGGAACCCCTGCTCCCTGATCCCTGGTCCCTGTTCCGTGCCTTTCCCCATCCCCCGGTCCATCGCTTCATTCGCCAGCTGGTCGGCTTCCTTGTTGCCGCCGCGCAGGGTGTGGCGCATCTCGAAGCCCGCCAGCTGCCGCGACCTTTTCCGTGCTTCTTCAAACAGTGGCCGCAGCACCGGGCTGGCCACCTTGTACTTGCCCTGCATCTGCTTGACCATCAGCTCGGAGTCCGACACCACCCGCAGGTGCTTTGTACCGTTCTCGATGGCCCACTGCAACACCGCCAGCAGACCGGAGTACTCGGCGTAGTTGTTGGTCTGGATGCCGAGGAACTCGCCCAGGCGGGCCACAACGCGGCCTTTCGGGTCTTCGACCACCGCTCCGTAGCCAGACGGGCCGGGGTTGCCGCGCGATCCACCGTCGCAGTGAGCGGTATACCAGCCCTCCTGGACCGAGCGGTTGGGGGCAGAGGGGTCGGGAGCACTAAAGAGATTTCCGGTCATCGAGTTCTAGTGTAATGGGAGAAGATGGCCAAAATAGAAATGCCATCGGCAGCCTGAGAAGCAACCGCAGATCCTTCGACTCACCACCCCCAAACTGAAAAGCGTTTGGGGCCCCTTTCGCTCAGGATGACAGGGCTGAGTTGGGAAACGGGATTTTTGTTACCGATGGCGGTCTGTGCGCATCTGAAGGGACATGAGCACAGAAAAGGCAACATTTGGAGCAGGTTGTTTTTGGGGCGTGGAGGCAGCGTTCGCAGCCCTTCCGGGAGTGATGGCGACCGCCGTGGGCTACGAGGGCGGCCAGCTGGAGCGGCCCAGCTACAAAGACGTCTGCACCGACACAACCGGCCACGCCGAGGTAGTCGAGCTGGACTTTGACCCGGCCGTCATCAGCTACGAGCAGATTCTCGATGCGTTCTTCACTCTGCACGATCCCACCACGCTCAACCGCCAGGGACCCGACTGGGGCGCACAGTACCGCTCGGCCATCTTCTTCCACTCTCCGGAGCAGCAGGCGCGGGCCGCAGCCAAGATCGAGCAGCTGACCGCCGAGGGCCGCTTCAAGCCCAAGCGCATTGTGACCAAGGTCGAGCAGGCGCAGACCTTTTGGCGAGCAGAGGAGTACCACCAGCGCTATCTGGAAAAGCGCGGCCAGGCAAGTTGCCACATTTAGGCGGCAGGAAGTGAATCTTTGTTGGAGCGGGGCAAGGTTACTCCCCGATTCCGGCATCCTCTTCGGGTTCGGCCCCAGCAGGTTCTTCGCTTTCAGCCACCAGGTACTTAGGCTGAGGCGTAGCCAGCTGCGGCTCACCGGTTGCAGCTCCCGGCTCGTCCATCCACAGGCAGGCAATCCACCAGATCAGCACGCCGACGTAAATGGCGCCGTTGGCATTGAACAGCTTGTCGCGCAGGCCCAGAAGGTGCTCGTACTCGGCCTGGCTGTGGGGCACGGCGGTGCGCGCAATGAACTGCCACGTGCCTTCCACCACCAGTTGCGCCGAGGACGCGGTCCAGAGTCCAATGACGATGCGTTGGACGTGCGAGCGCCACCCTGCGCCCGTACGCCGGCCCAGCAGCACCACCAGCAGGCCCACCTCAACCGTCAGCAAGTCCACCAGCATGTCGAACTTCTGCGCACCCAGTTGCATCAGCCGCAGCACGGCCATGGGCGAGTCGGCGGTGAGCGTTTTCCAGGCTGGCCAGGGTCCCCAAGCGGCCAATGCCACAACCCCCACCAGCAGCACCGCCAGCGCCCCTTGCAGCCAGGTACTGCGCCGTACCGGGGCAAAGGCACGCCGGGCAACCTCCACCACCACCAGGAAACCAACAATGGCGGCCACATCGGCAATGGTGATGAAGATGGCGCTCAAGGTGACGGCGGGCATGCGGCCGAGGAGCAGGCGGCTGGCCAGCAGGCGCAGGGCCATCATCGCAATGCTCAGCGTGAACCACGGAAAGCGCTTGATCCGGTCGCGGCCCAGCAGGACGACGAGCAGGACAACTTGTGCGGCAAAGGTCAGCGTCCAAAGCGTCTGGACGGCAGTAAAGTGAAAATTAAAATGCATTTGAGCCTTGTCCGGGCCGCGCCGAACTTGCCGCGCAGGCCACGCTCTCTAGTTTAACTGGCTTAGCCTGACAGGCCGCCGGTAAACTTCGGGCCACGGCGAGATAGGAATGTAAGGAGTTATATGGTGCGCCCGGAGAGATTCGAACTCCCGACCTAACGCTCCGGAGGCGTTCGCTCTATCCAGCTGAGCTACGGGCGCGCTCTTCCAGCATACCGCACTTTGGGCTCGGTCGTAAGCGCGGGTCCCGGGCCGTCAGCCTTTGCCCGCGCCCTCGGCCCGCTCCGCCTCGCGTTGCGTCCGAATCTCCTCCATCACCGATTGGATCAGCGCCTTGGCGCCCTCCATGCCGGCCAGCACGGCTTGCAAATCCAAGGCCGGCTTGGCCGGGTTGCGCGTGGATGCACAATAGACGCCGTGCTGGCCCACCATGATCAGCGAGTCGGTCAACAGATCCAGGGCCACCGCCAGCCGTCCCCGCTCCGCGCCCATCATGAACTCGTAGCGCTCCAGCTCGGCACGTTTCTCGTCGAATATATCCATTTCTTAAGGGTACGCGAAGAGGGGCAAGCGTACCCCAATTAGGCGGCAAAGGTACGCGAAGAGCCGGGCGAGTTGGGGTTATGATGGTGCATCGAGGGATCCATGGAGCTCACCGAACGCGACGCGCCAACCGCCACAATTGAGGTCTGGCCAGCTCTGCCCCAGGCCGCCTGGTCCGACACCAGCGCCACTCTGCAGCTGTGGATGCAGGTGGTCGGCAAGATCCGCATGGCGCTCACGCCGCCGCTCAACCAGTGCTGGAACGTGACCCTCTACCCCACCGCGCGCGGCCTCACCACCGGGCCCATGCCATACGGCAGCCTCACGCTGCAAATCGACTTCGACTTCCTCGCCCACGTTCTTGCCGTCGAAGTGAGCAACGGCGAGCGCCGCGTCATTCCGCTCAGGCCCATGACCGTCGCCGTGTTTTACGCGCAGCTCATGGCCGCTCTTCACGCTCTCGGCGTGCCGGTATCCATCTGGAAGATGCCGGCTGAGGTGCTGAACCCCATCGCCTTTGACCAGGACCACGTCCACCAGGCCTACGATCCCGAGTTCGCCCAACGCTTCTGGCGCGTGCTGCTCCAGACCACGCGCGTCTTCACAGAGTTCCGCGCCCGTTTTCGCGGCAAAGTGAGCCCGGTGCATCTGTTCTGGGGAGCGCTCGACCTGGCCTGCACGCGCTTCTCCGGCCGCACCGCGCCGGAGCACCCGAGCATGGCCGGCCTGCCTGATCGCGTCACCCGCGATGCCTACTCCCATGAAGTGTCGAGCTGCGGCTTCTGGCCCGGCGCGCCCGGCATGGAGCCTTTCTTCTACAGCTACGCCTACCCCGAGCCGCCCGGCTATCGGGAGTATCCCATCGCCCCCGCCCAGGCCTCGTTCAGCCCGGACTTCGGCGAGTTTGTGCTGCCCTACGAAGACCTGCGCCAATCCCCTGACCCCGACGCCGCGCTGCTCGCATTCCTGCAAAGCACTTATGAAGCCGCCGCCAACTGCGCGAAATGGGACCGCGCCGCGCTGGAGATTGACTGGCGCTCCGCTGGCTAAACGGTCGAAGGTCGCGGACCACGCTGCTGCAACGGCGGGAAGCATCTAGCCAAAACACGGGATGGGGGAGCAGAATTAAAGCCACGCACCGCTCGCGCTTTCAGGAGGGTTCCCACTGATGCGCTCAATCCGACCATTCGCTTTTATCGTTCTTGCCTGCCTGGCGGGTTCCCGCTGCGGCGCGCAGGCGCAGTCGGATGCGGAGCCAGCCGCGGGTGACACGGTTCTCCACACTACCACCAACCTGGTGCTGGTGGATCTGGTGGTCACCGACAAGGGCCACGCCATTCACCGTCTCGATCGGGGCCGCTTCCACGTCTTCGAGGATGGGCACGAGCAGCCCATCGCTTCCTTCGACGAGCATCAGCCCTCCGCATCGCCGGCTGGCGTTGCTTCCGCACCGTCGACGGTGCTGGCCTCCGCCCTGCCGCCCCACACCTACTCGAATGTTCCCGTCATGGCCGACAGCAGCGCGGCCAACGTGCTGCTGCTGGACGAATTGAACACTCCAAAGCAGAACTGGGAGTATCTGCGCCGGCAGATGATCGACTATCTGGGCACCGCGCAGCCGGGAACCTCGCTGGCCATCTTCACGCTCAGCTCGGAGCTGCGGATGGTGCAGGGCTTTACCGGCGATGCAGCCCAGACCCTGAAGACCTTGCAAGCCATGAAGCCGGAGAACCTGGGGGCGCACCTTAGAGACCAGGAAAAACGCATTCAGCCTGATGAATGCGCCTCCGATAATTATTGTGCCAATGTTCCGCCGACCTGGTATGACCCGGTGACCGACGAAAGGCAGCAGGTTACGCTGAAGGCCCTGCTCCAGCTAGCCCAATATCTGAAACTCATCCCCGGCCGCAAAAACCTGATTTGGTTCGCGGGCAACTTCCCCGTCGCCCTCGATCCAAACGGCGCGCTCTCGGCAGCGCATGTATCCGTTTATCCCGTGGATGCGTGGGGTCTGGTGTCGTCGCCGGGATCCAGAGTGAGCTACTCGTTCGACGCTCGCGACTCAGGGGGAGGGATTGCCAGTGCAGAGTTCAATGAGCGGATGCGGGCCGAACATGCGGCCATGGAGCAATTCGCGGAGCAGACCGGCGGACAGGCGTATTTCAATACCAACGGCCTGAAAGAAGCCATGGCCAGCGCCGTCGAAAACGGTTCAAGCTATTACACCCTCAGCTACGTGCCTGCCGTGAAGAAACTCGATGGCAAATTCCACACCATCAAGCTTCGCCTGGACGACGCCCACTACGACCTCGCCTATCGACGCAGCTACTTCGCAGCTCTGCCCGGCAATCCGTCGGTCGCTGATCCCGCCGCGTCCAGCGAGATGACAGAGTCAACCTTGCCGGGTGCGCCGCTCGCCACGCAGATTCTGTTTCACGCGCGGCTGCTGCCCTCGACCGACCCGCTGCTTCAGGGCGCAGCGCAGCCCGAGGGGCCAGCCGGGGAGATGGCGGCCACTCTCAAAGGCCCGGTGCAGCACACCATCGTGGACTTGACCGTGGACCCGCACGGGATTACCTTCAACCAGACCTCGGACGACGTTCACCAGGCGACCGTCGAGTTCACGCTGGCGGCCTATGATCCGGCCGGCAAGCGCGTGAACTATCTGCTCCACGCGACCCGGTTTCATATGAACGACCAGCTCTACGCACAGGCCCTGGCCCAGGGCGTTCCGATCCGTCTCGCGCTCGACCTGCCCACGGGGGAGTTTTCTCTGCGCATCGCCGCCTACGATCTGGCCGGAATGCGCACCGGCTCGCTGGAAGTGCCGGTTACGGTTGCGGCTCGCGATACTCAGGATTCGGCCCGGATTGTGAGAGCGCCTTGAGCCCGGTTGGCCGTTTGTCGCCGAGATAAGACAGAATCGGTCGCCGGCTCACACGCTCAACTTCCGCATATACTCCGCATCCAGCCGAACCGCTTCCAGTATGTCGATGTCGAACTCTTCCTGCTCGATGAAGTAGTGCTTCATGCCCGTGGCGGCGCGCAGAATCGGCGCGTAGTGCATCGCGCCGCGGCCCAGCACCGTGGAGTGGAACTCGCCATTGGCTCTGCGCGCCATGTCCTTCACGTGCAGCAGCGGGAAGCGCTCGGGTGTCTTGGTCAGGTAGTCCAGCGGGTTGCGCCCGGCGGCGAAGACCCAGCCGCAATCCATCTCGAAGATCACCAGTTTCGGATCGGTCAGGCGCAACAGCTCGTCATAAAACACCACCCCACCCTCCGTGCCGAACTCCGGCCCGTGGTTGTGGTAGCCGAAGACCATGCCCGCGGTCTTCACCTTCTCGCCAATGCGGTTGAGCTCGCCAGCCACCCAGCGCCAGTCGTCCAGGTCAAGATCGCCCGTGGCCGCAGGATCGCGCCGCATGGGCGATGGGCACACAATGTAGCTCATCCCCACCGTGTGCGCGTACTCAATGTTCTCGTCCAGGTGCGCGCGCAGTGTTGCCAGATCGTGATGCGTGCTCACGCAGCGCAGCCCAGCCTGGTCCATGGAGTGGCGAAACTCGGCGGCGCTTCGGTTGTAATAGCCGGCGGCTTCCACTTCCACAATGCCCGCGGCGGCCAGCTTGTGCAGCGTGCCGTCAAAGTCCTTCGGCAGCAGTTCGCGGACGCTGTAAAGTTGCAGCCCAATCGGCTCGCGCAGCGGCGCAGCGCCAATCTGGCGCGCACCAATCGTAGTTGCAGCCGCGACCGTCGCCGAAGCCTTGAGAAAATCCCTGCGCGAAGTAAAGTTCATACGTCCATTCTCCCAAGTCTCAGATTCTAGTCCCTAGTCCCTTGGTCCCTGCCGTATCGTCTCCGTCTCCGCGTCCCATACGGCGATGGTGCGGCCAAAGTAAGACTGGTTGGCCATGTGGCAGCCGATCGCTGCATGATGCCCAAAGACCTCATCCTCCACCACATGCTCACGCGTGTTCACGGCGCGGAAAAAGTTGGCGATGTGGTCGGCGGTGTCGTTGTAGCCCTGCGGCACGGTGTAGCTCTCCACCTGGTTGGCCACCACCGCCGGCGCAGCAGCCGGATGCGCTGTGCGCCACTCCGCTTGCCCCCGCTCACGCTGCGCGGCCGTCATGCCGCCCCAGCCGTAGCTCTCAAAGCGCGGCGACACGTCCTGCGGCGTAAACGTCACAGTGTTGCCTGTGACGACCAGCGTCCCCGTTGAACCGAAAAAGCTGATGCGCTCGTCCTGATCGTTATTGCTCTGGTTGCAGTGCACCTGCACCTGGATCGTCCCGTTCGGCCCGGCGTAATCGTACATCGTCTCAAGAAAATCCGGAAACTCGCGCCCATCCTTCCAGTGGTAAAGGCCGCCGCTCGAGTAAGCGCGCGTCGGCGCAGTATTCAGCCCGCTGATCACCTGCACGCCACTGAGCATGTGCACAAACAGGTCCCCGCCCAGCCCCGAACTGTAATCGCGAAAGAGCCGCCAGCGAAAGAAGCGCACCGGATCGAACGGCCGCGCCGGCGCATCCTGATCAAACCGCGCCCAATCCGCCGTCTGCGGGCTCGCGTCATCGGGGATCGGATACATCCACGCCCCACCCGGCGAGTTGCGGTTCCACTGCGCGTCGACGGAATGCACCTCGCCCAGCCGGCCAGAGGCGTAAATCTCCCGCGCCTTGGCGTAGAGGATCGAGCTCACCCTCTGGCTGCCGGCCTGAAAGATGCGCTTACCCTTCTGGACCGCCTCAACCATCGCCTGCCCGTCGGCCACCGAGTGCGACATGGGCTTCTCGCAGTACACGTCCTTGCCCGCCGCCACCGCATCCAGCGTCACCCGCCGGTGCAGGTGGTCGGGCACGGCGATCAGCACCGCGTCCACCGTTTTGTCGTCGAGAAAGCTGCGGTAATTGCCGCTGGTGGCCAACTCCGCGCCGTAGGCTTCCTGCGCGGCCTTGTGCCTCATGGTGTACAGGTCCGCCGCGCCCACGCACACGCCGCCCGGCACAAGCCGCGCCGCACGCAGCAGGTCGCAGCCGCGAATGCCGGTGCCCACAATCGCGAAGCGAATCCGGCGCGTGCCCGGGTCAACCTGGGCAGCCAGCGCCGCCGGTTCAAGCAAGGTTGTTTTGATGGCCGCGCCCGCCGCGGCCGCACCCGCGCCCATGCGCACAAAGTCACGCCGCGAAATGGCCAATGGATTCACCTGGGGATCTCCGGGACTTCCCGCTTCTAGCCGTTCTCCAATTGCTGTACTCCCAAAGCAGAATGGTAAGTGGCCTTTTTCCTTAAGAAAAGGCCACCTTGCACGCAACCACACGGGGCACATGGATTGGAGAACTGCTTAAGACGGCCATTCTCTCTCCCGGGAGCGCCTCGTGTCTACATGCCTATGACAAGACAATCGTTTGCTTTTCGGCGGTTTCAGGGCCTACGATACCAAACGGAAGACGGGAGTGCGCATAACAATGATGAATTTTTCAAGGGGTTTGAGCCGGTCGACCGGCGTGGATTGTCGAAATGGGTTCGGGTTGGCGCTGGCCATGGCAGTGCTGGGACTTGCGTGCTGTGCGGCCGAGGCGCAAAAGCAGGAGAAGACACCAGACTTTGGCCCCAACGTGCTGGTTTTAAATCCAGCAATGGCGCCGGCGCTGATGCAGGCGCAGATCGATCGCGTTTACAAACTTCAGCAGCAAAGCGAGTTTGGTTCGGACCGCAATGCGCTTCTCTTTCTGCCCGGCGAATACAAGCTGGATGTGCCAGTTGGCTTTTACACCGAGGTCATCGGCCTGGGCGTCTCGCCCGACGCCGTGCACATCACCGGCAACGTGCACTCCGACGCCAGCCACGACCACAACAATGCCACCTGCACCTTCTGGCGTGGCGTGGAAGGGTTCTCAGTTACGCCGTCCGGCGGTACAGTCAAAGACACCATGCAGTGGGCGGTTTCGCAGGCGGTTCCCTTCCGCCGCATGCATGTGTTGGGCAGCATGGTGCTGCACCAGAACAATGGCTGGGCCAGCGGCGGCTGGATGTCCGATTCGCTGGTCGATGGGAACGTGGGATCCGGCACGCAACAGCAGTGGATCAGCCGCAATAGCGAGTGGGGCAGCTGGACGGGCTCCAACTGGAACATGGTCTTCGTCGGCGTCGTTCATGCCCCGGACGGTGATTGGCCGGTGCCGCCCTACACCCGCGTCGCCAAGACGCCGGTGGTGCGCGAGAAACCCTTCCTTCAAGTGGATGCACAAGGCCGCTACAGCGTGCGGGTTCCCGCGCTGGCGCACGATTCGGCGGGTATCACCTGGCGCGGCGGTTCAACGCCGGGCGAGACGATTCCGCTCAGCCGTTTCTACATCGCTCATGCCGGCGCGGACACCGCGGCCGCCATCAACGCGCAGCTCGATGCGGGCAAGAATCTTCTATTTACCCCCGGCATCTACGACCTCACCGAGCCCATCCGCGTCACCCGGCCCAACACCGTCGTCCTCGGCCTCGGCTTTGCGACGCTGCACCCGGTCAACGGCACGGCCGCCCTCACCACTGCTGATGCGGACGGCATCATCCTCGCCGGCCTGCTCTTCGATGCCGGTCCTGCGCTTTCTCCCGTGCTGCTGGAACTGGGACCTGCGGGCAGCAAGGCCAGCCATGCGCAGAATCCGGTCTCGCTCCACGACGTCTTCTTCCGCGTAGGCGGCGCAGGCGTGGGCCGCGCCGGGGTGAACCTGCTCGTCAACTCCAACGACACCATCGTCGACCACACCTGGATCTGGCGTGCGGATCACGGCGCCGGCGTGGGCTGGACCCAAAACCTGAGCGCCAACGGCATGGTGGTGAACGGCAACAACGTCACCGTCTATGGGCTGTTTGTCGAGCATCATCAGCAGTTCCAGGTGCTGTGGAACGGGAACGGCGGCCGCACGTATTTCTATCAGTCAGAGATTCCCTACGACCCGCCCAACCAGGCCAGCTACACGAGCGCCGCCAGCGTCAATGGCTGGGCGTCTTACAAAGTGGCCGACGGCGTAACCAGCCACCAGGCGTGGGGCCTGGGCATCTACTCGGTCTTCCTGCAGCCGGAGGTTGTCCTTACCCGCGCCATTGAGGTTCCGCGCGCGCCGGGCGTAAAATTTCACCACATGATCACCGTCGCGCTTGGCAAGCTGGGCGCAATCTATAACCTGATCGACGACGCAGGCGGCTCCACGTCCATCAAGCCCTGGGTCACACCCAAGGTGACGGACTTTCCCTAGAGCCTGAATCCATGAAAGCCCGTCATGGATTTGGCCAAAGTGCCGATAAGCGAATAATGGCTCTGGTTAAACTCGCACCGTTTCCGCGGCTGAGCCCGCTTCAGTGCGCCGACGACCGAAGTCAATGCACAAGCACCTTTCTCCCCAGGCGAGGTCAACATGACTTTAGACAACGCGTTTGAAATCGTTGGCTTAGTCACCGAGAGCGCGGTGATCCTGGTGCTGGCGCGGCGCCGCGCCTGGCGCAGATTGCCGGTCTTCTTCGTCTATTGCATCTGGGCTCTCTGCAGCGATGCGGCTGCCTACACCATCCAGGTTGTTTCCGCGCATGGACTTGGCCTCAACGTGTATCTTGTCGACTCCGCACTGGACTTTGCCCTTCAGTTGTGCGTTCTGGTTGAGCTGGCCTGGTCGGTCCTTCGACCACTGCGCAACTGGCTCTCGCTCAGAGCGCTCTGGGCGATTGGGTTTCTGTTTCTGGTGGCAGGCGCAGCCGTCTGGCCCTTTGCGCGCCTGTCTTCCATTGCCGTTTCATCCCCGGCTTGGCAGGTGATGGCGCAGCTGCAGCAGACCGAAACCATCGTCAGAGTTCTGTTCTTCTTGCTGCTGGCCGTGTGCAGCCACTTGCTCTCGCTCGGTTGGCGAGATCGTGAGTTGCAGGTGGCCACCGGATTCGGATTCTATTCCCTGGCGAGCCTCGCCGTTGCTGCTCTGAATACACGCCAGGCTACCGCATTGCAATTCACCCACCTGTATCGAATCGTTGCGGCCAGCTTCCTCTGTTCCCTGTTTTACTGGGTCTTCAGCTTCGCGCATGAGGAAGTAGAGCGGCATGAGTTCACTCCACGCATGCGCACCGCGTTGATGACGCTAGCCGAGACCGCCCATATCACCCGGGCCGCGCTTGCCGGTCTCGCGCCTGCCAAACCAGGGGAGCTGGACGGCTGTTGAATTCGCCGTGCCTCTCGCGGAAGGGATGCATTCATTCACCTGCGAATAGCGCTGCAACCATTCGTCAGGCGGTGAATCCGCGGGACCTACTCTGGATCTGCGGTTAAGACCGGCACCGCCGGCTTGCCCGCACGCGCCGTCGTGATCACCACCACGCTCACCAGAACGAACACTGTCCCCAGAATCGTCCGCTGGCCCAGCGCTTCGCCGCCCAGAAAGTAGCCAACCACCACCGCCACCACCGGGTTGACGTATGCATACGTGCCCACCTTGGTGGGTGACTGGTGATGCAGCAGCCACACATACGCGGTGAAGCCGATAATCGATCCGGCCACAATCAAATAGGCCAGCGCCAGCCAGGCTCCCCGCGAAACCGCCGCCGGATGAAAGCCTTGAAACTCACCGAACCCCGCCGCGGCCACAGCCAGCAGGATTCCGCCGGCCAGCATCTGCACGCCCGAGCTCATCACCTTCGACTCCGGCAACGGCAGCTTGCGCGCCAGCGAAGAAGCCACCGACCAGCTCACCGCGGCAATCATCAGCGCCACGGCGCCCGCGTGGTCAATCGGCGCGCCGCCCAGGTTGAACGAACGGCTCACCAGCACGCCGACTCCCGCAATCCCGATCAGCAGCGCCACCGCCAGGCGAGCGGTAAGCCGCTGCGTGCGCAGAAACACAATCTCGCTCAGCGCCATGAAGGCCGGAATCGTCGCCAGCATCACCGCGGCAATCCCCGACGGCACCCGCTGCTCGGCCCAGAACAACAGCCCGTAGTCGAGCACAAACATCAGCGATGCCAGCAGGCTCGCGTTCAGCCACTGCCGCGCCGTCGGCGAGCGCTCGCCCCGCGCCAGCATCCAGCCAT
>Ga0302319_10008868_pt1 | contig 19470 bp, 18 predicted proteins | sample Bog_T0_2_FD_203319 | JGI IMG/M metagenome (GOLD analysis project Ga0302319, IMG submission 203319) | Peat permafrost microbial communities from Stordalen Mire near Abisko, Sweden - Bog_T0_2 | ecosystem: Environmental > Terrestrial > Soil > Wetlands > Peat | place: Sweden: Abisko, Stordalen Mire... | reverse complement strand
GAGAGCACGGCATAGGCAGTAACACCATTGCGTGCGGGATTGCCGGGTTTTCCGGTGCCTCCGCTGTGAAGACTTGTGCGCGGACGTGCTACCCTTTTTTGCGCACGAGGCTGCGGGTGCATCAGGCACCCGGCATCCCGCACGCCCTCTCTGGGCGTCACGACGCCCAAGGCCTTACGAGGCTCTTCTGGGCCGAAAGTTCTTTCAACGACTCGGGCGCATCGCGCCGCGAGGCGTGAATTTATGTTTTGACGACAAAGCGCTATTTTGTTTGAAAATTTTTGGTTTGAGAATTTTGAGTGTTTGGAAGTTTTGGCTGTTTGAAAGGTGAATCGGAAATCCATGCCGTGGGCGTAAGCCTTGCTCCGCTGCGCTCCCTCTCCCCCGAAGCGAAGCTCTTGCTTCGCTTTGGCGGGAGAGGGCTGGGGTGAGGGGGTCTGACCGCGAGCGACAGTGGCCGTTGAGAGACCCCCTCACCCGCCGCTGCGCGGCGGCCTCTCCCTCGAGGGGAGAGGCGGACCGGGCCCGGCGCGGCTGCTCGGCTTATCTCGTCCAACGGATAGGTCGACGCTGATCCATAGGCTGGGTAGAGCGCAGCGAAACCCATTATCACCAGCATCTTGGCTGCTGGGTTTCGCAGGGGCTCAACCCATCCTACGCCGCTGAAGCGCCCCCTCACACCAAATTCGCTCACGCGAACTTCGACCTCTCCTGAGAGATTTGCAAACGGAGCCCCGTCATGGCGAGGAGCCCTTGGCGACGAAGCCCCCAGCTTGTTTTGCCGCGTCACGCTGGATTGCTTCGCCCAAGAGGGCTCGCAATGACGACGGCCAGTCATCGGTTACTTTGCATGGGGTTGTTTTCGATATTTTTGTGGTCCGGCCCGCGACCGCAAGCGGTGCCTGGATGAGCGAAGCGATATCCGGGTCTTTGCTGGTTTCCCGCATCTCGCTTCGCTCATGCGGGCTACTTGATGGGGACCGCCTCCGCCGCCAACCCTACGACCAGCTCACCAGCGGCGGCATTGAGCTCAGGATGGTTTCGATGTTGCCGCCGGTCTGCAGGCCGAACATGGTGCCGCGATCATAGAGCAGGTTGAATTCGACATAGAGGCCGCGGCAGGCCAGTTGCTCGGCGCGGTCGGCCTCGGTCCAGGGTTCTTGCATCCGCTGGCGCACGATCTTCGGATAGACTTCCAAGAGCGCCAGCCCGACATCCCGGGTGAAGGCGAAGTCGCGGGCGAAGTCGCCGCTGTTGAGATGATCATAGAAGATACCGCCTGTGCCGCGGGCCTGGCCGCGATGCGGCAGGAAGAAGTAGCTGTCGGCCCACGGCTTGAATTTGGCATAATAGGCCGGATCATGGGCGTCGCAGGCGCGCTTCATGGCGGCATGAAAGGTCACGGTATCCGGCGCATCCTGGCTGCGCTGCGCTGCCAGCATCGGCGTCAAATCGGCGCCGCCGCCGAACCAGCCTTGCGACGTCGACAGGAAGCGGGTGTTCATGTGCACGGTCGGCACAAGCGGACTGCGCGGATGCATGATCAGGCTGATGCTGGTGGAGACGTAATCGAGCTGTTGGCCATCGCCCGGCAGCGTTTTGGCCAGGTCAGGCGAAAGCCGGCCATTGGCCGAGGAGGTGTGGATGCCGATCTTCTCGAACAGCCGGCCATTGCTGAGGAAACCGCCGACACCGCCGCCACTGCCGGTCGCGCGAGTCCAGGGCTTGTAGGTGAAGGTCGCAGGCAAACCCGGAAACAGTTCCGCGGGCGCTTCGCGCTCGAGCCATTCGACCTCGGCGCAGATCCGGTCGCGCAGCGATTCGAACCACAGCTTCGCCTGCGCGCGCTGCTGTTCGACGGCGCCGGATGTGATCTCGCTGATGGGTTCGATGTTGGACATCAGGAAAACTCACCTCGGGAAAGCTCAATGCGTCAAACGGGCCCAGGCGATAAGCGCGCCTTGCCCACGATCATGGTGGCAGCAATTTTTGCCACGGTGGGTGGCCACGCAGTCGGATTTTTCCAACCCTAGCGCATTGTTCCGCTGCGGAGCAACTGATCGCGGCGCTCCAGCCGTTCGAACAGATCGAGCACCCAGACCACCCGATCCTCGATCGGTTTTGCCTTCTCTTTGACCGCAGCTTCGCGCGCCGGCGTCGCCGCGACCGCCGCGATCAGGAAACGGGTTTCATCGAGCGGCGGCATCTGCGGCAGCCGGCGCGCCGGCTTCCAATTCCTGTCGAGCGAAGCCAGCGTCTGCGCCAGCACGGCGAGCTTGCGCCGGGTCGAAACGACAGCCCGTTTCGACACCGAATCGAGACCGCCGCGTTCGACCTCGCGGCCGATCTCCGCATAGAGCGCACGCGCCGCATAGATGCCGGGCCGGCAGTTACGCGGCAGATGCCGGATCCCATGCGTGGCGCGTCCGTACAACGTATCGGCCGTGTCGAGCAGGCGCTGCACGATCCCGGCGATGGCGGAATCGAAACCGGGCCGGGCCAGCCAAGCGGCCGGATCGATGCCGGCCTCGCGCAGCCAGGCCTGCGGCAGATAGAGCCGGCCGGCGCGGGCGTCTTCGCCGACATCGCGGGCAATGTTGGTGAGTTGCATGGCGACGCCGAGATCGCAGGCGCGCGCTACAATCTCGGGCGCGCGCTGGCCCATCACCAGCGTCATCATGGCGCCGACCGTGCCGGCGACCCGCGCCGCATAGGCGAACAGATCCGGCAGGGTCTCGTAGCGGCGGCCAAGCGCGTCCCAGGCCAATCCCTCGAGCAGGGCTTCGGGAATTTCGCGCGGTATGGCAAAGCGCGACACCACGGCGGCGAAGGCGCGGTCGGCGGCGGCATTGATCGGGTGGCCGCGATAGACGCGATCCAGCCGGTCCTGCAACCGCAGCACCGCGGCGGTGCGATCATGGCCGAGATCGACGGCGTCATCGGCGAGCCGGCAGAAGGCGTACAGCGCAATCGCCGGATCGGCGGCATGCCGCGGCAACACCTGGGAGGCGGCGTGGAAGGTGCGCGAACCGCCTTTCAACAGCGCGCGGCAGGCCGCCATGTCGGCCCATTCTGTCGCTGAACTCATACGGTCTCCAGCTCGGTGCGCACCAGGCTTTGCGCATCGGGAACGATGCAATCGAGCACCCGGGCTGAGGACAGCACGCCGGGCAGCCCGGCGCCGGGATGGGTGCCGGCGCCGACCAGATAGAGCCGGTCGATATCCTCGCTGCGGTTGTGCGGCCGGAACCAGGCCGATTGCGTCAACAGCGGCTCGAGGCCGAAGGCCGCGCCGCGGAACGACGACAGCCGGTCCTGGAAATCCTGCGGCGTCAGTAGATGCGAAGTCACGACCTGGTTCTTCAGATCGGGCAGCATGGTGTTTTCAAGCGCGCGTTCGATGGATTGCCGATACGGCTCGGCCATCAGGCTCCAATCGGTGCCGCTCTCCAGATGCGGCACCGGCGACAGCACATAGAAGGCGTCGCAGCCCGCGGGCGCCAGCGACGGATCGGTCGCGGTCGGGCGGTGCAGATAGAGGCTGAAATCGCTGGCCAGGATCTTGCGCTTGAAGATATCGGTGAGCAGGCCCTTGTAGCGCGGCCCGAGCAGGATACTGTGATGCTGGACGTCGTCATATTGCCGCTTGGTGCCGAAGTACCAGACGAACAGGCTCATGGAATAGTTCGCGCGCTCGATGCGGCGGTTGCTCCAGCGCGACCGCGCCGAGGCCGGCAGCAATCGCCGATAGGTGGTGGCGGAATCGGCGTTGGAGACCACGACGTCGGCCGCAAGGCTCTCGCCGGAGGCGAGTTGCACGCCGCAAGCCCTTCGATTGTCCAACAGGATCTCGCGGACCGTTTCATTGCAGCGGACCGACCCGCCCTGCCCTTCGATCAGCTTGACCAGACCGCTGACCAATTGCCCGGTGCCGCCCATCGTGAAATGCACGCCCCAGCGCCGCTCCAGAAAGGCAATCAGGCAATAGATCGAACGCGCCGTGAACGGATTGCCGCCGATCAGCAGCGGATGGAAGCTGAAGGCGAGCCGCAGCCGCTCGTCGCGAAAATATTTCGAGACCAGGCCATAGACGCTGCGATAGCTCTGCAGCCGGATCATGTCGGGCGCGACCTTCGCCATGTCGGTCCAATGGCTGAACGGCACGTCGCCGAGCTGTTCGAAGCCGACCTTGAAGATCTCTTCGCTGGCCTTCATGTAGGCCTCATAGCCGTCGACGTCGCTCGGAGACAGCCGCGCGATCTCGGCGCGCATCGCCGCGGGGTCACCGGAATAATCCAACACCGAGCCGTCGTGAAAGCGCATCCGGTAGAACGGCGATACCGGCACCAGCGTCACGTCGTCGGACAGTTTTCGGCCGCATAATTTCCAGAGTTCTTCGAACAGGAACGGCGCGGTGACGATGGTCGGACCGGCGTCAAAGGTGAAGCCGTCCTGCCGATAGACATAGGCGCGGCCGCCGGGCGCATCGAGCTTTTCCAGCACCGTGACCCGGTAGCCCTTGGCGCCCAGTCGCACTGCCGCCGCCAGGCCGCCAAAGCCGGAGCCGATCACCACCGCATGCGGTTGATGCTGGTGGGGATTTCGGGGTTTTTGAAAGTGCGGGCCAGGATCGAGCATGGAAACCAGTGTAATCAATTATTGACACTTGGCTAGCCCCCAGAGTGTAAAATTTGGTTTACAGTGTGGGCACCGTTTCACGTGAAGCGGTCCGCGCCGCATACCCTATGATCAGGTCCGCGATCATCGCCGGCTGCTCCTCATGGGCCAGATGGCCGAGGCCGGGCAGCCGCTCGATGATGGCTGGCGCCAGGATATCGCGCACCTGGCGGGCGACGTCCGGCGAGATCGAGCGGTCGGCTTCGGCCGCGATCAAAAGCAGCGTCGGCTGCAGCCGGGGCAGATCATGCAGCAAAGGCTGCAGCTGCCAGTTCGCCATCATCTGCAGCGCGGCGGTGACATGGCCGGGGCTGCGCACCAGTTTGCCGTACAGCGCGATGCCGCGGGCGTCGATGGTCGAACCGGTATTCTGGATCAGGCGCTGCACCGCGCCGGCATGCGAGGCCTGCCAGGCGAACAGCCGCGGCACCAGGGGATTGGCCACCAACAGCCGGGTCAATGGCGAGAGCAGATTGTGCGCGACGCCGCCGAACGGCATGAAGGCGCCATTGAGGCTGACCAGCAGCCGCGGCGCGATCCTGCCGTCGAGGCACATCCGCGCCAGGATCGCCGCGCCCGCGGAATGGCCAACCACGATTTCCGGGGCGACATCAAGCTGACGCAGCAACTGACTGATATCGGCGGCCATGCCCGGCAGCGACAGCCGGTGCACCGGCGGCGATCGGGTAAAGCCATGTCCGGGCAGGTCGAGCGCGACCACGCTGAACTGCCGCGCCAGGATCGGCGCCAGGTCGCGCCAGGAATGCGTGGCCGCACCGGTGCCATGGATCAACAAGAGAGGCGGCCCGGCCCCCATCCGCTGCACATGCCAGCGGATGCCCGCGGCCTCGACAAACTGACTGGCTTCCCGATTGGGCCAGTCCACCCCATCCCTGGCCCAGTGAAGATCGGACATGGATTGTGCGCCTTACGCCGCCACTGCCGCGGCACGGTTCAGGAACGCATCATAGCTGCGGATGAAGGCCTCCTTCTCCTCGAAATGCGGCATCGCGCCGGTCTGCATAACCTCGATGACCCAGTTGGCGCGGCCCTCGACCGTGGTCTTGTTGCTGTAATCGACGAAATCGCCGCGCACGCCATGCGTCATCCATACCGGCAGGGTCAGCGACTGAAAGATTTTCAGGATATCCTGGCTGAACAGATAGCCCGACACGAAATAATACACCGCATGCTGCGCGCCCGGCTGATGGCTGGTCAGGTAGTCATAGTCCAGCAAACCCCGATCGTAATGCGGCGAACCCCAGGTCTTGCGCAGGAAGAAACCGATCACGGCGCGTTGGGTCAGAAACCGGAAGAAGCGCTCGCTGATCCAGCGCGATTGGAAGAACTTCAACATGCGCGGCATCTCGCGGGTTCCGTTACGCCATGTGGCCTTGGCATCGGCGATGCGGAAGCCGGTCGGCGAGACCAGCGCCAGGGTGCGAAAGCTGAGCGGCATCTCGCTGACGGCCCGCGCCATGAACTCGGTTGACAGCGACACCGCCAAAGCGTCGATCGGGCCGCGCCCATGATCCTCCTGGATGATCTTGACGACCTGCAGAATGGCATCCGTCATCATGCGAACTGTATAGGGGCGCGGGCTGCGCTCGGAATGGCCGAAGCCGGGCAATTCCAGCGCATAGACGGCGCGGCTCTGTCGGTAATGCTCATACAGCGGCTTGACCTCATAGGCCGAGGCCGCGGCATTGATGCTGTGCACCAGCAGCAGCGGCGCCGCGGTTTCCACCTCGGGCGTGGCGGCATAATAAGTCAGGCGCCCGACCGGACTGCCGATCTCGTGGCGCTGCCCGGACACCGGGGCAGGCAATTCAACCATCTTGGATGCCTTTTCCAAATTCAGCGGTCCTTAACCCGTGGCCAACAGCCTAGCAGCAGTGTATCAGAAACAATAATCACAGTTGATCATCGATCCAGTACGGAAACGCCGCTTGACAAACCTGACCGTCACCAAACCCTTCCTGGAAGTCCTCTCCGGACGACGCCAGCCGGTGCCGCCACTCTGGATGATGCGGCAGGCCGGCCGCTATCTGCCGGAGTATCGCGAAGTCCGCGCCAAGGCCGGCGGCTTTCTCGAACTGTGCTTCACGCCGGAATATGCCGCGGAAGTTACGCTGCAACCGATCCGGCGTTTCAATTTCGATGCGGCGGTGATTTTTTCCGATATCCTGGTGGTGCCCTACGCGCTCGGCCGCGAGGTCCGCTTCGAGGTTGGCGAAGGCCCGCGGCTCGATCCCCTGGATACGCCGGACAAGGTCGGCACGCTGTCGTCAACGGCTGATTTCAGCAGGCTCGAGCCGGTCTTCGAAGTGCTGCGCCGGGTGCGGCGCGAACTCGATCCAAGAATCGCGCTGATCGGCTTCTGCGGCGCGCCGTGGACGGTGGCGACCTACATGGTGGCCGGGCACGGTACGCCGGACCAGGCGCCGGCCCGGATCATGGCCTATCGTCATCCCCAGGCGTTCGCGAAGATCATCGACGGGCTGGTTGAGACCTCGATCGAGTATCTGCTGCGACAGCTGCAGGCCGGCGCCGACGTGCTGCAGATCTTTGATACCTGGGCCGGCATTCTGCCGCCGCGTGAATTCGCCCGCTGGTCGATCGAGCCGACAAGGCGGATCGTGGAAGGCGTCCGCGCCAAGGTGCCGGATGCCAGGATCATCGGCTTTCCGCGCGGCGCCGGCACACAATTGCCGGGCTATGTCGCGCGCACCGGGGTCAATGGCGTCAGCATCGACTGGTCGCAGGAGCCCTCCTTCATCCGCGAGCAGGTGCAGAGCAGGGTTGCAATCCAGGGCAATCTCGATCCGCTGGCCCTGATCGCCGGCGGCGCGGCGCTCGATACCGCGGTCGACGACGTCTTGGCAAATTACGCGGCCGGCCCGCTGATCTTCAACCTTGGCCATGGCATCGAAAAGGAAACCCCGATCGCTCATGTCGAGCAGATGGTGGCGCGGGTAAGGGCCTATCGGGGCTGACGGCGGCGGGCTACCCTAGGCTCGCCTTGACCGCCTCTGACAGCACCGTCGCATCGGCGTGCGGCAGCGGCAAATAGCGCGCGCCCATTTCCTTGGCGAGGGCGGCGCCCGAAGGACTCGGGCGCGGCGAGGTGTCGACCAGCACCACGGTAATGCCGGCGGCGCGCAATTGCCGTGCGGCGGCCATCGCATCCTGTTCGGCGCGCGGGCGTCCTGGTCCGCCATCCCTGGCGATATTGGCGCGGCCGTCGGTCAACAGAATCACGGTCGGCGTCTGTCCCTTGCGGCTGATCTGATCGGCCAGCGCCAGGGCCGCATCGAGCCCCGCCGCCAACGGCGTGCCGCCACCGCCCGGCAGGCCGGCGAGACTGCGCTTGGCACGCGCCAGGGAACGCGTGGGCGGCAGCAGCAGTTCAGCTGACGTGCCGCGGAAGGCGATCAGCGCCACCTGGTCGCGCCGGATGTAGCAATCGGCAAGCAGCAGTTCGACCGCGCCCTTGGCCTCGGCGAGGCGATGCAGCGCCGCCGAGCCGGAGGCGTCGACGACGAAGATGGTGGCGGTTTCCGCGCGCTGCTTGAACCGCGCGATGCGAAAATCATCCTTGCTGATCAGGATGCGCGGACGGCCAAGGGCTTGGCCGGCGGCCTCGGCCTGGCGCCGCCGCAACGGCTGCCACGGCGCCGCCGCGCGAAGCGTCTCGATCACGTTCAGTCGCGCCCCGGCGCGCAATTCGCCGCGCAGCACGCCGGCCGGCCGGCCGCGGCTGTTGGATTTCTGCAGCGCGCCGGCCTTGCCATGCGAACGGGAGCGCGAGCGGCCGGCGGCCGCGCGCAACGCCGCCAGCACATCCGGCGGCAGTGCCGCCTGCACCGCGGCCAGGATGACCTCGTCCATCGCCTTGTCGAGGTCAGATGGTTGCGGCTCGGGCTGATCGTCCGGCGGCGTCTGGTCGGCCTCCGGCTCGGGCGGCGGCGGCGGCTGTTCGGGTTGATCGGCCTGCGGAAAGATCAGCGCCCGCGGCGCCAGCACCAAACGCGCGGCCAGCGCGATGTCGTCCTGTTCGACCTCGTCATGTTCCGCGAACGCAGCATTGGCCGCGGCGACCCGCAAGGCCAGCATCGGTGCGCGCAGCGAGAGGATGCCGAGCGCGGCAGCGGCGCCGCAGATCGCTTCGATCTGTTCCTGATTGGGCCGCAGCCCGGCCAGGCGCACGCGGGCCGCGACAATCTCCGCAGGCTCGACAGCGAAGGCTTCGGTGTCGCCAATGGCGATCTCGGTGAGGTCGAGATGAACCGCGAGACGGTCGCGCAATCCGGCCGGAGCCGCTTCGTCCTCGAGGCCTTCGTCGAGCGCGACGACGCCGAATCGGGCCGGCAGTCGTAGCGACAGCCCATCGCGCTCGACCCGCGTTTCGCCGGCATCCATCGCCGCGGTGACATGCGCCTGGGTCGCCTGCGGCAGTCGCTCCGCCATCGCCAGCAACAGCACGCCGCCATCGGCTTCAGTGAGCAGGCCGCGCTCGGCGACCGGCCGCCCCGCCAGCAGCGTGGCATTGAGATCGAGGCCGCCGAGCAGCCTGCCATCGGCAATATGCAGCGGCAGGCTGCGCAGGGCCTGCGATGGCGGCAGCACCGCGCGCAGTCCGGCAAGCCAGCGCTCCCGCACCGGACCGGCGCGAGCGCGCAGCAGAATGCCCCCGATGCCGACCGGATCGACCGCGAACACCAGTGCCGCGGTCACCGCATCGGTCCAGGCGGTCGCGGCGTTCATCCAAACAGCTCGGTGATGGCGCGGTCGACCCGCACGCTGGAGCCGGCATCGTCGAGCGGATTGCGGCGCAGCCGGTGCCGCAGCGCCGGCGGCGCGATCCGCCGCAGCTGATCGTCACCGACGTCCTTGGCGCCCTCGAGCGCGGCCAGCGCGCGCGCCGCGCGCATCAAGGTCAGTTCGCCGCGCAGGCCGTCGGTGCCGAGCGCCATGCAGAGCCTGGCGGCACGCTCCAGCGCCGCGTCCGAGACCGCGACATCCGGCAGATGGTCGCGCGCCGCCACGATCTTCTTGCGCAGTTTGGCCTCTTCCTTATCCCAATGGGCGACGAACGCGGCCGGATCGCGCTCGAACGCGTCACGGCGGCGCACCACCTCGATGCGGCTCTTGAGATCGTCGGGGGTCTTGACTTCGACCGAGAGGCCAAACCGATCCAGCAATTGCGGGCGCAATTCGCCCTCCTCGGGATTACCGGTGCCGACCAGCACGAAGCGCGCCGGATGACGGATGCTGAGCCCCTCGCGCTCGACCACGTTTTCGCCGGACGCAGCGACGTCGAGCAAGAGGTCGACCAGGTGATCTTCCAGAAGATTGGCCTCGTCGATGTAGAGAAAGCCGCGATGCGCGCGCGCCAGCAGGCCCGGCTCGAAGGCCTTCACGCCGCGCGCCAGCGCACGCTCCAGGTCGAGCGCGCCGACCCCGCGGTCCTCGGTCGCCCCAAGCGGCAGATCGACCACCGGCACCGGCATCTTGGCCGATTTCAGCGCGCCCTTGTCGGCACGGGCGCGGCACTCCTCGCAGAATTCGGCGGGCCGGTCCGGATCGCAATTATAGCGACAGCCGATCACCACCTTCATTTTGGGCAAGAGCGCCGCGAGCGCGCGCACCGCGGTGGATTTGCCGGCGCCGCGATCGCCGAACGCGAGCACGCCGCCGACTTTCGGATCCACCGCCGCGATCAGCAGCGCAAGCTTCATCTCGTCCTGGCCGACGATGGCGGAAAACGGAAATGGGGTGGCCATGTCAGGCTTTCATGGCTCCGGCCGGGTGCGCGCGATGATCTCGGCGGCGCCCTGCTGCAGCAATTCGAGCCCGACGGCGCGGCCCAGTTCGCGCGGACGGTCGGCAGGCCCACGGCGGCAGGCCTCGATGAACTGGCCGCCGGCCTCATCGAGCACCGAGGCGGTCAGCGTCATCTGCGTGCCTTCGATCATCGAATGGCCCGCGATCGGCGAATTGCAATGGCCATTGAGCACCCACAACACTTCGCGCTCGGCTTCGCAACTCAGATGCGCGCTGGCATCGTCGATCAGCGAGAGATAATGCCGGGTCTGCCAATCGGTAGCGGCGCATTCCACGGCGACGATGCCCTGCCCGACCGCCGGCAGCATCTCCTGCGGTGAGAAATCATGGACAATGCGGTCGGCAAGACCGACCCGCTCCAGGCCCGAGCGCGCCATGATCAGCGCGTCCGCCGGGCCGACCTCGCCGCCGCCCGGCAGTCGTTGCAGGCCGCGCTGATCGAGCTTGCGAATCCGCGTGTCGGCGGCGCCGCGAAAATGAATCACCGCGATGTCAGGATAAATCCGCCGCGCATAGGCGGCCCGCCGCACCGCATTGGTGCCGATTGCAAAACCCTGGCCACGCGAACGCGTAAGGTCCGCCAGCGACAGGCCCGGTCGCAGCACCAGCGCATCGGTCGGCGGATCGCGCGGCAGGGTGGCGCCGATCACCAGCCCCGGCGTATCCTCGTTGCCGGGCATGTCCTTGAGCGAATGCATTGCGGCATGCAGCTTGCCGGCCCGGACCGCGGCGCGAATCTCCGCGACGAACGCCCCGCCCTTGCCGCCATGGGTCAGCAATTTGCTGGTCTGGTCGCTGTCGCCGACGGTCTCGAATTTTACAATTTCGACCTCGAGATCCGGCGCCGCCGCGGTCAGCCGCCGGGCGATCTCCTCGGTCTGGGCCAGCGCCATGGTACTCTTGCGCGTGCCGATACGCATCAAAACTGCCACCACCGACGCTCCATCCGATCATCCGCGCAAGCCGCGCGGCGCGTTTCTGGCCGCAGATTACGACCAGCCGCGGCCGAAAGGCAAACGGCTGTCGCAGCACGCCATGAATCCCCGATATCGCCTCTTAGCATCACCCTTCAGAATGGCAATGCGGGCCGTGTAAATGGCGGCATGATGGACCCTTGACAAGCCGGCGGGACGTCGTTACCGCGGAACCCTGCTGGTTGTAGCCTTCGTTACCGTGGTGGATCTTGCGTCGTTTCCGTATCACGACCCGCGCGGACATGGGGTGATGGTTTCGAGATCGATCGTTGCCCTCGTCGCGGTGATCGCGATCGCGATCGGAGTTTTTGAACTGCAAAGCGCCAGCGCCGGGCTGCGGATTGTGCGCACCGATGTGGGTGACACCCCGGTTACGGTTTTCGCGCCGGAAGCAAAATCACCTGCGCCGGTTGTCGTGATCGCCCATGGCTTTTCAGGCTCCCAGCAACTGATGCAGCCTTTCGCCGAAACGCTGGCGCGTAACGGCTATGTCGCGGTGACCTTCGATTTCCTGGGCCATGGCCGCAATCCCGATCCGATGCGCGGCGACATTACCGAGGGGCTCGGCATCACCGCGCAGCTGCTTGCTGAACTCGGCCAGGTCGCAGCCTATGCCCGCGCCTTGCCGGAAAGCGACGGCCGCCTCGCCGTGCTCGGCCATTCCATGGCCTCCGACATCGTGGTGCGCTACGCGCAGGCGAATCCCCGGGTCGAGGCCACCGTCGCGGTGTCGGTGTTCTCCCCGGTCGCCACCGCCGACAGCCCGCGCAATCTCCTGGTCATCGTCGGCTCGCTCGAGCCCTCGATGCTGCGCGACGAGGGCCTGCGCATCGTCAACCTCGCCGCCGCCGGCAAGGCCGTGCCTGGCGAGACCTATGGCGACTTTGCCAAAGGAACCGCGCGGCGGCTGGTGCTGGCGCGCGGCGTCGAACATATTGGCGTGCTCTACAGCCATGACAGCATGGTGGAATCGCTGCGCTGGATCAATGACAGCTTTGGCCGGCAGGATGGCGGATGGGTCGATAGCCGCGGCCGCTGGCTGGCGCTGTTGTTTGCCGGCATCATCGCGCTGGCCTGGCCGTTGGCCACGCTGCTGCCGGTAGCGAGCAAAACCATGGCCGGCGCCAGCCTGGGCTGGGGACGACTCCTGATCGCCGCGTTCACACCGGCGCTGCTGACGCCGCTGCTGCTGTGGAAAATGCCGACCGACTTCCTGCCGATCCTGCTTGGCGATTATCTGACGCTGCATTTCCTGCTCTATGGGGCGCTCACCGCAGCGTTGCTTTTCTCGATGCGCGGCCTTTCAGGCTGGTCCGCTTCCTCCTGGCGGAAGCTGTGCATCGGCGCAGTTGCCGTCTCAGCCTACAACATCATCGCGTTCGGCTGGCCGATCGACAGCTACCTGTTTTCCTTCCTGCCGATCCCGCCCCGCATCCCGCTGATCGCGGCGATCTGCTGCGGAACGCTGCCGTATTTTGTCGCCGACGAATGGCTGACGCGCGGCGCGCAAGCCAGGCGCGGGGCCTATGCGCTGACCAAATTCTGTCTGCTGTTGTCGCTTGCCATCGCCATTCTGCTCAATCCAACCAAGCTGTTCTTCCTCGCCATCATCGTGCCGGCGATCCTGCTGTTGTTCCTGGCGTTCGGACTGATCAGCCGCTGGGCTTACCACGCGACGCATCATCCGTTGCCAGGCGCCATCGCCAATGCGGCGGTGTTCGCCTGGGGGATCGCGGTGACCTTTCCGATGGTGGTGCGATGATGCCTGGTTCCATTGATCTGCCAGGGATAACAAGGCCAGCTTCCAGGACTCTCAGCAAAACATCCGGTGATTGTCATGTTTCATCCTGATCGCATTGAACCCGAAGCCGGCCAGGAATCGGTGTGGGATTATCCGCGGCCGCCGCGCTGCGAGCCGGTCGCCCTGCGCCTGCGCGTGAGCTTCAATGGCGAAAGCATCGCCGATACCATAGCCGGCTTTCGCGTGCTCGAAACCAGCCATCCGCCGGTCTATTACATTCCGCCGGGCGACATCGCGCGGCAATATTTGATCGCAGCCTCCGGCAGCTCTTTTTGCGAATTCAAGGGCACCGCCAAATATTGGTCGCTCGACGTCAACGGCCGCCGTGCCGCCAACGCGGCGTGGAGCTATCCGAGGCCGACTGCGGCCTTTGCCGCCATCGCAGGCTATCTCGCGTTCTATGCCTCACGCGTCGACGCGTGCCTGGTCGGCGAGGAGCGGGTACAGCCGCAGCCCGGGGATTTCTATGGCGGCTGGATTACCTCCCGCGTCGTAGGTCCGTTCAAGGGCGCGCCGGGAACGCGGACATGGTGAACCCGAACGATCCAGCGCAGCACCTGTGGGCGCCCGCGATCGCGACAGCCGAGCCGCGCGACCTCTGCACCGATTGCGGCATTTCGCGTTCCAGCGAGCCCAAGCGATGCGGCCAGGCCTGCCAGTTCATCCAGCCTGACTATGCCCGGCTCGAATCGCTTGTCCATGGCCGGGCACGCGATGCCGCGCGTCCCGATGAGATCTTCTTCGGCCCGTTTCGGCGCATGCTGCGCGCGTCCCTACGGCAGCCGATCCCGGGCGCGCAGTGGACCGGCATCGCGACCCGGATCGGCGAACGGCTGCTGGAGACCGGCGCCGTCGAGGCGGTGCTGACCATGGCGCCCGACCCCGACGACAACTGGAAGCCAGTGCCGGTGCTGGTCACGTCCGCCGCGGGCATGGCGCAATGCCGCGGCATGCGGATGGGGTATGCGCCCCTGCTGGCGCTGCTCGAGCCGGCGCGGGCGCGCGGCTTCACGCGGCTCGCCGTGATCGGAATCCCCTGCCAGATCTACGCGCTGCGCGCGCTGGAATCGTCGCTCGGCTTCGAGCGGATCTATGTGGTTGGCACGCCCTGTTCTGACAACACCACGACGGCGAATTTTCACCGCTTTCTCGATCTGTTGGCCGACGATCCCAACAGCATCATCTATCTCGAATTCCGCGCCGACTATCATGTCGAACTGCGTTTCCGCGACGGCCGCATCAAGGAAATTCCGTTTCTGCAATTGCCGATTTCAAAACTGCCGCCGGATTTCTTTCCGATGACCTGCCGCACCTGCGTCGATTACACCAACGTGCTGGCCGATATCACCGTCGGCTATATGGGCGGCCAAGGCGAGCAATGGCTGCTGGTCCGCAATGATCGCGGCGAGGAATTGCTCGGCCTGCTCGGCGATGACGTCACGACATCCGAGCCCGGCAGCGCCGGCAAGCGCGCCGGCCCGGTCAAGGGCTTCCTGAAAAATGTCGAGCGCGCCGCCGGCGGCCTGCCATTGCGCAGCATGCCGAACTGGCTGCGGCCGATCGTCGGCTGGCTGATGCCGAGGATCGGCCCGCGCGGATTGGAATTCGCCCGCGCCAGGGTCGAGATGAAAGCGGTCGAGACCGTGCTGCATCTGCGCAGGAACTATCCGCGGCGGATGAAGAACATGGTACCCGCGCATATCTGGGAGCTGGTGAAACCTTATGGCATTGAGCCGAAAGCTGGCGAGCAGAGGTGATGCACCATCCATTTCCACCGCCCGGAACCAGTGCCACTGGCCGTCGTTGATGATTTTCGGCGCCGACCCGATGTCTCGCATCCGGTTGCGGCGACCATCCCGACAGGAGGAACAAGTGGATCAGCAACTCAACAAAGAACTGGAAAAGCTGCACACCGCCGCCATCGATGCCCGCAACGGCTATCAGGAGGCCGCTGAGGATGCCGAGGGCAAGGGCATGACGCCGCTGTTCCGCGAATTGATCGCGCTGCATCAGGACCATGCCGCGGCATTGTCACAGGTGCTGGCCGGTGCCGGCGCGAAGCCCAATGACGATGGCTCGTTCATGTCGACCGTGCACAAGACCATCATGGATGTCAGGTCGATGTTCAATGGCCTTGATGAAAGCGTGCTGCCCGGCCTGATCGATGGCGAAAAGCGCAACGTCTCGAAATATGATGAGGCGCTGCAGCTTGGCCGATCATCCGAGGTCGGCGCTCTGCTCGCCACCCAACGCGGCGCGATCGTGCAGAAAATCGCGGAGATGGAAAGGATGAAGGAAGCCCACCAATCGGCCGCCTGATCCAGCGAATCGGCTTCCCCCGCACATAGCTGCGAGCGGGGGAGGCACAATTCGACACCGTTACAGTTTCACGCAAATTCACCGACAATCAGCATCACTTCGGCACGCTGTCCGTGTTGGTCCCACCATTGTTCGAGCCAGTACCGGTATCCGACCCGGTTGGTGCGGCGCGGGTGTCGGGAGCGGGGTTGGCCGGCTGGTATTTCTGCGGCTGGTTGGGGGTGCCCACCGGTTGCGCCATGCCAGTCGTGGTGCCGCCAACCGGTGTCGTTGACTGCGCGGTCTCATTGCGCGGCTTGCCGTGGTAGCCGATCGCGAGCAGGCCCATCAGCGCGACCGCGATCACGGCGAACCCGATCAGCTCAGGGCCGGCACCGCTTGGCGCCGCGCCCTGCCCGGAGCCATCGCCCTGGATCGCATGCGCGGCAATCTTGCGATTGGTGCGCTCCCGAATGAAATAAGCAAAACTACCGCCGATGATCACCGCTGTCGCCGCCAGCGTGAAGAACATCAACCAACTGACTGCACTATCGCCCTGCATTGCATCCTCCCAGGTATGTCGAAACGATGATTGACAATGCGGATGAATATTATTTGTTCCTGCGACCACGGCGCGCGATCCGGCGCAGCCCGATCGTCCTGTGTTCGGCGCCTAGTCGGGCACCGGCACATCGAACGTGTTCAGCGTCACGGACACCATACAATAAAGTCCGATCAGGTACGACAGCTCGGCTGTGCCGTGCGCGCCGAACTGGTCGACCGCGGCGCGATAGGTCAGTTCTGGCAACACGCCGCCATTGACCAGCGCCGATGTAAAATCATAGGCGACGGCTTCCTGCCGGGTGAGGTCGAACGGCCGCTGACCGGCGACGATGGTGGCGAGTTTTTCGTCCGAGAGACCGCGATGTTCGGCGACCAGGACATGGGCATAGAGTTCATAGGCGGACCGGAAATGCGAACCGGTGACGAGAATGGCCACCTCGCGGACAGCCGCCGGCAGCGAAGGATTGGATACCATCGCTTTGACCAGTTCCCATACCGGCTTGCCGAATTTGGGCTCCCGGAGCCATGGATTCCACGGACCGAGCAGCGCACCGTCATCGCGGATATTGGTGAAACCCTGAAAATTTTTCGTGATGCCCTCGCGCATGTCGTCATAGAGCGGCTTTTGTTCGGTACTGAGTTCGGCGGTTGGCAGGATGGGATATCTCATGTCACATGCTCCTGGTTGGCGCTGGGTGGCACAATAGCTATGTGATCCTAGCGCAGGCTTATGAAGATTATCGGACTGCTATCCGGGAACCCAGCAGGAAGCGGCGCATTAAGCAAATATCTTCGACCGGGTTCCTGACGTTCTGATCGATTTCGCGTACAGTCCGGACGGTTCAGGCCTGCCATGGCGGATGACCGCCGAAGGTTTCGGCGACGAAATTCAAGACCGCCTGGACGCGCGCATTCAGCGCGGCTTCGGAAGCATAGACCAGATTGATCGGCGCGGACGCCAGCGTCCAGCCGTCAAGAACGCGCAGCAGGGCGCCGGATTTCAATTCGCCGGCGACCAGAAATACGGGCAGCGGCGCAATGCCGGCGGCTGCGATGCACATAAGCTTGGCGGTCTCGGGTTCATCGATGCTGATTTTCGGAAGGTATCGGATGGTCTGCGACTTCCGCTGGCGATGCAGTTCGAGGCTGTGGTCGCCTGCCGGCGGGCGCAATTCGATCATGTCGTGGGCCGGCAGATCCGCCGGATGTTTCGGCAGGCGCTCGACGCCGATGGTGCGACCACCGAGATCACATCCGGCGACGGCGCAAAGAGCGCTATCCGCTCGCGCTACGTGGTGGGCTGCGAGGGATCAAACAGCCTGGTCCGCCGCGCACTGAACTTGAGCTTCGCAGGCGAGCGCTATAGCGGCGAACAGTTCATCCAGGCCGATTGCCGGATCAACTGGGCCTTGCCGAAAGGCCGCTCCTATCTGTTTCTGACCGCGGTCGGCTGCAAGATGGTGATTGAATTCCCCGATGACCTCGTGCGTATCTTTATTTCGCTACCCGATGCGGACGCTGACAGCGCCGGCGCCAGAGAGGCCGTTGGTCAGCTCGGCGCGGTTGGCGGCCAGGGGATGAACACCGGGATCCAGGATGCCTTCAATCTGGGCTGGAAGCTCGCCGGCGTCTGCAAGGGCGAGCTGCAGCAGACGCTTTTGGACAGTTATCATGACGAGCGCCATCCGGTCGCGGAGTCGCTGATCCGGGGCACCAACTTTGCCTATACCGGCATCCTGCATCCGAGCGAAGCCCGGCAGCGTGCCGTGCGGCTATTCGGGCCGTTCCTGATCCGCAGCGGCACGGATTTGATGCGCAACACGCTGGAGGAATTGCGGGTCTTCTATCCGCAGAGCCCGCTCAATCTGGATCTTGGCGGCGTCAGCGGACCGTCGCCCGGCGAGCGCGTGCTCGACGTCGACCGAAGGTCGCAGGCGCGCGGATCAGGCCGTCCTACATTATCGCCGACCGCAAACCGCCGCCGCTGCTACCTCCGGCCGACGTGCTGCTCGACGCCCTGCACACGGCGCATACACGTTATGGCGTGACGTCGCCCTCGTTCTATCTACTCCGCCCCGACACCTATGTTGCTGCGCGCGGGCCGCTCGCGACAGGGTCGAAGCTCGCTCCCTATCTGGAATCGGTGTTCGCGTAGGCCTCGGCTGCGCCGTACCCCGAGAGACCGGATATCGGCGTCTCGGGGCGGTTGAAATAGTGAGTAACCATGCGCCGGTCGTGCCGGCGCTTCGGGTCGTTATTTCAGATAGATGTATCTGACATAGACGCGGTGCGAGTGATGATGGTGGTGATGGGAGGCGTGCTTGCCAAGCTTCGGCTTGATGGTGCCGGTCGCCATGCCCGTTGTCGCCGACATGGCGGCGGTTGCTGGCATCACGGCCGTCGCCTCAGCCGCTGCCTTGGCGTCGGCGGCCGGCATCGCGGCGGCGGTGGGCACCGCGGCGGTCGGGTCTTTCACGGTGATGGTAATCACCTCGGACTGCACCGGTGTCGCAAACGGAATATGCGACCAGTTACCGAGCACGAGCTGCAGGGTATGCTTGCCAGGCGACAGCTTCAGCGTAGTCTCGGTCTGTCCCTTGCCGAAATGAATGTGCTGCTCATCGGCTGGAATCGGCGCGACCAGTTCGTCGGGCGAGAGCGTCGTGTCGATCAGCAGATGATGATGCCCGACATTCGGCTTGTCGACGCCGGCAGGAGCAACGCCCATGCTCGGGGTCAGGCCGAACACGACCTTGAAGGGGCTGGTGACCGTGTCGCCATCCTTCAGGTTGACGAAATAGGAATGCGCGCCGGCAGGCGGGATCGATTGACCGTTTTCATTGGTCGCGGGATCCGGCGGTGTCTGCGCCGCGGTTGGGGCGACGGCCGCCGCAAGCGTTGCAACGATGAGAGCGCCGTAACATAACTTACTCATGGTAGCCTTTCGAACAAAGGAATTGTGGAAGTTGCGAAGACGTGGCCGGCGTCACGTGACGCCACTTACCTCAGGCAGCTTGATGGCAAACGAGGCCGAAGCGTGACAGATGCTACGCCGCACGGGTTATGTTTGAACGGCAGACGTTCACCATTAACGCCAAGTACGACTTTCAGGAAACACCGAGCCTTATTGACGATCTAAGATCGCAGCGGCGTCTATCCACTGGTGAATCGATTCCATGAAAGTTGTGGGTTAGATTATCGCTCGCCTGATGGCGTCAGGGTTAAGCAGCGTCGTTCGACTGACCAGGCTGCATGGTGAAATAAAGGTGTACGCCGCACGATTTGCAACCTCTACCCGCGTGCGGCTAT
>Ga0302319_10008863_pt1 | contig 19472 bp, 16 predicted proteins | sample Bog_T0_2_FD_203319 | JGI IMG/M metagenome (GOLD analysis project Ga0302319, IMG submission 203319) | Peat permafrost microbial communities from Stordalen Mire near Abisko, Sweden - Bog_T0_2 | ecosystem: Environmental > Terrestrial > Soil > Wetlands > Peat | place: Sweden: Abisko, Stordalen Mire... | reverse complement strand
AAATCCGTGTGACGGGGAACCACCCTATGTTCGAAAGGGTTCATTTCCGCCATTGCCTTGGCGCTCATGCTGAACCGGACTGGGCCACACTGCATATAGATAATCGGATGGTGCCCATCTTTTCTCGTCGGGGTTGCGGTCAGACCAACGACATATTTTGCTTTCACCTGCCTCATCACCCGCTCAAACGTAAACGCAGATATGTGGTGACATTCATCGACGATGACTTGCCCGTATTCGGCAACAAAGTCCTTTACGGCTTCTTTCTGATACAGGCTCTGAATGACCGCGACATCGATGCGCCCGGTTCGGTGCATCTTTCCGCCGCCGATATGCCCAATCGAGTCTGCTGGCATATTCAGGAACATCGCCAGCCGTTCCTGCCATTGATCTAGTAGTTGTTGCCGATGAACCAGAATCAAAGTATTGACCTTGCGCTGTGCGATCAGCCATGCCGCCAAGGCCGTTTTCCCAAACGCCGTTGGGGCGCAGAGAATTCCCTCGTCCTGAACACTGATCCCTGCGACAGCCTCCTCTTGGACGGGCCGAAGCTGACCTTCGAATTCCACTGTGATGGGTCTTCCTGCGAACCGTTCGTCCCGAACTTCGGGCCGAATGTTGTGCGCCCACAAAAGGGCCATTACCTCCGTCAGACACCCACGCGGTACGGCGATGTGCTGGGGAAAGTCCAGGCCGCACGCGATCACGCGCGGTTTGGCATATGTCGGAAGCCGCATCGCCTGCGTCTTGTAAAACTCCAGGTTCTGGAATGCCGCCAGCCTGAGCAGACGATTTAACATGGCCGGTGGCAGGCCCTGTTTTTCCACGTAAAGAAGATTCGCGCGGACGATCTGCACCGCTTCTGGGAGTGGCCCCTCAATCGGCCGCTCCATCCGCCTTCGTGAAGGTGGCAATGTCCATGGATCTTGTGCATATTCGTCATCGGCAATACTAATGCGAACCCCGATCAGATCGCCGTTGCGTTGGGCATCGGCGATGACTTCTTCCGCGGCTGTGGTAGACATCCGTCGAATCGTAGGAAGAAACCCCCACGGGTCAGGATACGGACGGAGGCTGGCATCGATGAAAACACTGTTGTCCAACTTGCGCGGTGCAAACTGCAAGGGAAGCGCAATCAGGTTTCCAAATCCGCCTTTGGGCATCGTGTCCTGGTTTGGGAAGAAGCGGTCATAGGAATCGAGGCCTAGTTGATGCCGACGTTCCATAGTCCGCGTCAGAACCGCACATCCAAGTTTGCGTGCGGTACTTGCCGGAATTGCATTTTCAAAGAAGATCCAAACATGGCCGCCATTTCCAGAGCGCGAGCGTTCCAGGACAGCTGGCACGTTCAACTCCTTGCACGTATCGAGAAAGGCGCGGGAGTCGTCAGTCCATGTCTTCTTATCGAAATCCACGGCGAGAAAACAGCAGGTCTCGTCCGGGAGTAGCGGATAAATGCCAATAGTCTCCTTTCCGAGCAGATGATCCTCAATTGCCACGTCGCTCAACGGGAGGAATTTCCGCGTATCCCGATCCACCTTCTTCCGATCCTCCGGCCTGCTTGAGTTGATTGCTCTCCAATCCTTCAGCGCCGCTGGTGAATATCCTGATCGGCCGTCGGAATTCTCCCATCGCCGCGCATAGACATCTTCTCTCCCGCGAAACAGGCTCCGGAAGAGCGCGATCCGTTTGCGAGCGCGTTCCTCCTTGTTCTCCACTGCCGCGGGCGCAATCGATTGAACCGGACGTGCATCGTCTGGACTGAACTGTGGAACAGGGATGCCGTAAGCGGCCAGAACACGACGCAGCCTAGCATTCTCTTCCCGCAGCAGCTGGTTCTCCTCGTCTCGCCGCTCGATTGGAACCGATTCTGAACTTCTTCTGGCCATCTCCGGCTCACTGCTCCATGTCGTCGAGCAGAACGTTCTCGAGATACTCGCGGACATTGTTGAAGACCGCAGCGATGTCCGTCTGCAGCCCACATTCTTCAGCGAGCGCCCGGAAGGGCGTTTGCCATTCCGGCGGTGGTACGCTCAACGTTGCTGGCAAAGCGTGAGTCCCCCTTCGATCAAAGGTCAGATGCAATGCGTCGATTACTCTCCGCCGGTCAAGTTGGTTGTCTGCGATCAGAAGAGCCAGATCCACCAGATCCTTCACCCGACTATTCGGTGAGCTTCGCGGAAGTGTGTAAGCGTGAATCTTCTCGGCGAATTGCTGTTCCCGAGAGATCATCCGTACACGAGGCTTTTCGATTCCTGCAAACCCGAGCCAGTCATGGCACTCGGCGGTTTCAAGAGGCTGTATCACCACATCACCAACGCCTGCATCGAGATGAAACCGGGCGAAGATCCTTGCATCCATGCGTGCTTCGACCGAATAGCGAGCACCGCCATACGGAGCTGCAGTCAGATCCTTCGTTGGTGGCCCAATGGTGTACTCAAGCCAGTCGCCGAGAAGTGTATTCGCCTTGGCCTGTAGCATCTCCCGTATCGCTTGTGCCGTTTCGTCACCTTCCGCTGCCCCAGTAACGCGTTGCACAGTCAGGTCAATATCGATTGTGGATCGAGCTGACTTAAAGCGAAGCTCCAATGCATAACCACCCTTCAATACCCACGGGGATGCGTCATCCCCAAAAAGCCTCCCCAGCAATCGATCAAAGGATACTTGACGGCGGAGGCGATTGATGTCGACCTTTTCTGACTGGGAGATTCTATTGAGGCGTTCTTCCAGAGCTCTTCGAAACGCTCCAGCCGTGGAATACGTTTTGGGCGTTTTCATTATGCAACCCGTCGAAGTGCATCTGCGGCAATTTTCCGTGCGGTTTCGCTCATCGGTGCATTCCGAAGTTGTTGACGCGTGATCAGACCGCGGTCAACAGCCTGATGGAGTGCCTGGCGAATGAACGTCTGTTCAACCGTACCGGCCTCGATCAGATCAAGAATTGTTCGTAGAGGTCGAGTGAACTCATAGCCGGGCCCAGCCTGTATATCATTCGCAGGGAGGTCCGCGTAATAAAGCACGGCGATTCCCGGCAACTCGCTATTGCGCCGGAAGCGCGCTGGAACGGTCATATGGAGCTTTGCCGGATTCAGGTCCGAAAGCTCGTGCAGGCTTAGCGCCGTTTGATGACTATAGACCCCTTCGGTCTCTTCCTTCCGATTCCTGGACCAAAGCGACCAAAGGACAAGATCGGGTCGATCTGGAGTGGGAAACAGCGCGAGACGATAGATCCCCCGATGTTCGCGGATCCAGTTCCCAGCATGCACATGATAGGGATGGGTGTTCTCTGCGAATCCAGCAGCCTTGGCCTGCTTCGTCGTGAAGAAGCCTTGCTGCTGCTCGGCGAGGTCGAAGAGCCGACTCGATGCTTCTCGGTGAGACTGTGCCATAACACAATACTACAATTTATTTGTAGGTATGGGACTACTTTTTCCTAGCACTATTTACTAGCAAAGTCTGCAAAATAGCCTAAAAGCAGCAATTTTAGTGCAATTCGAACAAAAAAATGATTGCAGGGATTTTGCCGCATAAGTCTATTATTTTGAGTTAATTAATTGATTTTATGGGAGTTGCGAAGGGCAGTATTAGGCGAATCTCACGTCCTAACCCCTAGACGATAGCGCCACACTTGCGGGGTGCGGCCTGCCGAAGGCCACCTGTCTACTCTACCAAAAATCGGAGCGGCTGCCAAAGGCGCGGGCCGGCAATGGCCGCTTCAGATGCCCAGCTTGCGGACCTCGTCGTTGTAGTACTTCCTGTAGAGAATCTCCCACTCCTGCGAGCCTTCCTGGATGATCTTGCGCTGGTTGGCGATCTTCAGGCGGGCGGCCTGGTCGATCGCGGCCTCCTCGGTGAGCAGGCTGGTGAGCGCCTTGCGGGCTTCCTGGCGGATGGTGTTGCGATCCTCCATGAAGCCGACCTGGTCGATGTCGGCCAGGGTGTCAGCCACGGTGTGGGCCAGCTTGTTGAGCTTGTCAGGATTGATTCTCATAGCACCGCCTTGTATTTGCGGGCCAGCTCGGTCTTGACCTTCTTGAACATTTCGGCGTACTGTGCGCCGGATTTGCGCATTTCCTCGGAGTAGGCGTCGAGAATGACGCGCACCTCCTCGTTGATGCGGTCTTCGAGGGAGAGCTCTTCGATCAGGCCTTGGGCGACGCGCGCTTCCACCGCCTTCAAGTCCGTGGCGGTGATGAGCTTGGCGTCGATGAGGTGCTTGACCGTGCGGCGGGCCAGATACCCAATGTAATCGCGTGAAAAAATCATGGGTTAAGCGTTAGGATAGCGCACCGGGGCGGGGGGTGTACACCATTGCGTGGGCAGGCAGCGTGGGACGGGCACGATTAGCGGGTCAGCAACCGCTTGGCGGGCTGGCAAGCCGGCGAGTCAGCGGGTGCTTTGCGAGCATGCAAGTCGGCGAGCATGCGGAGGGAGCAGGGGCATTCATGCCCCTGATGCGTGAGGAGACGCGGTTGGCCTTCAGGCCCGGAGGTTCAGATGGCTGCGAATGAAGGGCCCGCGGCTAAAGCCTCCTCTCTATGCGGCGGCTGTTCCAGGGCCATGAATGCCCCTGCTCCCTCCAGATGCTTCGGGTAAACTGGTAGAGCGATGCTCGAGCTGGGATTTGTCCGTAACAACCTGGAAGCGGTGGAAGAGAAGCTGCGCGCGCGCGGGGCCGACCCGGCGGCGCTGCTGGGAGATTTTCGTCGATTGGACGAGGGCAGGCGGCTGGCTATAACCAGCGCGGAACAGGCAAAAGCCGAGCTCAACAAGCTTTCACAAGAGATCGGCCAGCTTAAAAAGGCCGGCAGCGAGCAAGAGGCGACCGCCAAATTGAAGGCTGTCTGGGATATCAAAGAGGGCCTGCCCGAACTACAGAAGCGGGCAGAGGATCTTGAATCGAAGCTGCGGCATATGCTGGAGATCGTGCCAAATCCAACGCGGGACGAAGTGCCGGCAGGAAAATCGGAAGCCGACAACGTGGTGGTGAAGAGCTGGGGCGAGAAGCCTGTGTTCCCCGCTGACTACACGCCCCGGCCGCACTGGGAGATTGGCGAGTCGCTGGGGATTCTGGACCTGGAGCGCGCGGCGAAACTCTCCGGGGCGCGATTTGCTGTCTACATGGGCGCGGGTGCGCGGCTTGAGCGGGCGCTAATCAGCTTTATGCTCGACCTGCACTCGGCGAAACACGGATACACGGAAGTCTTGCCGCCGTTCATGGTCAATTCGAAGTCGCTGTTTGGGACCGGGCAGCTGCCCAAGTTTGCCGAAGACTTGTTCCGTTGTGCCGAGATTTTGCCGCAGCATGACAACGTTCGCAAAATGATTTCGGGGGCATTTGAAGGCAGCGGGGAAGATCCTGATGACTTTGGCCGCTTCTCGGACCACTGGCTGATTCCCACCGCCGAGGTGCCGGTGACCAACCTCTACCGCGATGAGATTCTGGACGAGGCGCGGCTGCCGATCTGCCTGACGGCGTATACGCCCTGCTTCCGCGCCGAGGCCGGTGCGGCGGGCAAGGACACGCGCGGCATCATTCGCCAGCACCAGTTCCAAAAAGTCGAGCTGGTGAAGTTTACCAGGCCCGAGGACTCCGACGCGGAGCACGAAAAACTGACGCGCGACGCCGAAGAAATTCTGGAGGCGCTGGGGCTGCCGTACAGGCGGGTGCTTTTATGCGCTGGCGATACGGGCTTCTCCTCAGCCAAGACCTTCGACCTGGAGGTGTGGCTGCCCGGGCAGCAGCTTTACCGTGAGATCTCGTCCTGCTCGAATTTCGAAGCTTTCCAGGCGCGGCGGGCGAATATCCGCTACCGGCCGGGTACGCAAGGAGCCAAAGCGAAGCCGGAGTTTGTGCACACCATCAACGGCAGCGGTCTGGCCGTGGGGCGTACCTGGCTGGCCATTCTGGAAAACTATCAGCAGGCCGACGGCTCGGTGACGATCCCCATGGCGCTTCGCCCCTACATGGGCGGGCTGGAACGGATTGTGCCGGAGGCCAAAGATGTCCCGAAGGAAGCGCCGAAGGGAGTAAAGGAACTTTAATGCAGCCCACCAACCCAGCCGCACCCATCGCGCAGGCAGGCCAGCAACCGCGCCGCACCATCAAGCAGGTGCTGTTGAGCTATTTCTATTGGACTTACTCGCGGGGCAGCTTTCACTACGACGTGATGGTGACGCTGATTCTGCTGTTCATCTTTGTGACACCGCACATCCCGGGCTGGAGTTACGGGGACAAAGCGACCAGCGCGGAAGGGCTGAACTATCCGATGGAAGTGATTGGGGACGGCGGGCACGGGGTGATTATCACCGTGCAGGCCTCCTATGCCAATGTTCCAGCCGGCGCATCCTATGCCGTGGTGAAGAAGGCTCTGCGCAAGGCGGTGGAACCGATCACCGGAGATGCGGTGTTTGTGGAGAAGTGGGACACCTTTCGCGACGCGCAGGGCAACCTGACCTGGCGGGTTTGGGCGCACCGCTAGCAGCTTGTTGAAAAATTGTGCCTCGGGACAACGAGTTCCGCCCTCAGGGACTAAAGTCCACATTCATTCTGCGGCATTTGCGGCACTCCTCGATTGCGCTTAGAGCAGGCTATTGAAGTCGTGTCCGGATGCAAAACCAGAGTGTTTCAACAAGCTCTTAGTACTACAGTTGTAGATCGGAGATTCCGGAGGGAGCAGGGGGTTTCAACCCCCGGAACGAGAGCAAGATTGCGCGGCCTTTAGGCGCGGGCCATTGCCCCTTTTCTGCAACAAGGAACAAGTACAGCTGTAGTATTAGGGGCGTTTTGCCCGGCGCGCGGTACATTTCCTGCTTCTTCCCGCGTGCTGGCGCGTCGAATCACTAAAGGATACTCATGCATTTGAAAATCAGGATTGTCTTCGCCGCTGTGGTTGCGTTCGGCATCTTCTGCTGCCGCGCCGCCGTGGCCGCGCCGCAAGACGATCTGAAGAGCGTGTTGGACAGGCTTAATGTGGCCGCGGCCAACTTTCACTCCCTGGCCGCCGACGTGGAGTTCGACGACATTACCACCGATCCCATCTACGACAAGGATGTCTTCAAGGGTGTGGTCTACTACGACCGCAAGGGGACGACGTTCCGCATGGGTGTGCACTTCAACCAGCACAACAAGCGGCTCTCGACCAAGGCGTATACCTTCGTGGGCGGCGTGCTGAAGCTGCGTGAATCGGGCAGCGACCAGGTCACGCCCTATCCCCAGGCGGGGAAGTTCGAGAGCTACGTGATGCTCGGCTTTGGCGCCAGCGGCACGGACCTGGAGGCCAAGTGGGAGATCAAGCAGCTGGGCTGGGAGACCATCGACGGGGTGCGGACGGCCGAGTTGGAGCTGGTGGCCAAGGATCCAGCGGTACGCAAGAATCTCTCCAAGGTGACCATCTGGGTCGATCCGGACCGCTCGGTGAGCCTGAAGCAGGTATTTACGCTAAGCTCTACCAGCTCGAAGACCTGCCTGTATTCGAATTTCAAGCTGAACCAGATGCTGCCGGGCGACGCCTTCACCTTTGCGGCGGAAAGCCAAACCGGCAAGCACTAACCACGGTTTTCAGGATGCTAAAAAAGGGGGGCGGATTGGATCCGCCCCCCGAATTGCGTTCGCCTGCAAAAGTGCATTTAAAAAGTCTCAGGCAACCGCCGAAGCGGCCGCCTGCTGTTCCACTTCCAGCTTGCTGCCCACCTCGGCTGCGGCCTGCGCCAGCACCCGGTGGTGGATGGTGAACAGGGCCAGCTCCAGGCGGTCGCTGACGCCGGTCTTGTCATAGATGGAGCGCAGATAATTCTTGATGACCTGCTCGGTGGTCTTGAGGCGGATGGCGATCTCGCGGTTCTTGCAACCCTGCACGATCAGAGCCACTATGCGCATCTCTTTGGGGGTCAGGCGGTCGCGCACGCGGGTGCCGACCATGTCGTCTTCCGGCGAGTCGGGCTGCATGAGCTGCGGGGGAAGCCAGGTTTCTCCGGCGGCCACGCGGCGCACGCACTCCACCAGCGCTGGGCCGTTGACACTGCGGAAGACCACACCGCGGAAGCCCTGGTGCAGGTAGGTGCCGGCCTGTTCGTCGTTCTCGGCAATCACAATGCCGCGGCTGCCGGTGGTATCGAGCAGCATGCGCAGCCGGACCAAATCGGGCCGCAAGGAGGCGGCAAACAGGACGATCGAGCCGGGAAAAGTGGTGATGGCGTGGTGCATGCGGTCCAGATCCGTGCATTGCGCAATAATGCGCATATCTTCATCTGTCGCCAGCACCTTGGCGGTCCCTGCTCGGAAAATTGCCTGCGAATCGGCCAGGATGATTTTGTTCATGATATCTGCCTCATATTCCCAAAAAGACAATCTGATGCCCACTTTGGCCTTACCGCCGGTATCGGGCGGCTTGAGCCGGGGCAACTGTTCCTGCCTCTTGCAGCACTATCGGCAGAAATGGAGAGAATGTTGCATGTGACCAGATTTAAGACATCGCTGTTACCAATCATTTGTCGGCGCCGGCTTGAGGTTCTTGGGAGTCTTTTTTACTCCCGTATTTTTCCTCAAAGTCACAGCTTGTGCCGGTTTTCTGATGAATCATGACCACCCTAGGCGGGTGCAACCAACCTGTCAATCCCCTATTAGTGGAAGGAGGCTCTAAAATCCCACTATGGCAAGGCCAATTCTGCTGGCGGTAGACGACGACTTAAATGTGCTGGAGGCCGTGGTCCAGGACTTGCGGCGGCAATACGGGTCCGTGTACCGGGTGATGCGGGCGGCCAGCGGCCAGGCGGCGCTGGACACGCTGGCCCAGCTGAAGCTGCGGCAGGACCCCGTGGCCCTGATCTGCAGCGACCAGCGCATGCCCGGAATTACGGGCGTCGAGTTCCTGGAGAGGTCGCGAGAGTACTATCCCGACGCGCGGCGGGTTTTGCTGACCGCCTATGCGGATACCGAGGCGGCCATTCAGGCCATCAACTCCGCGCGCATCCACTACTACCTGAGCAAACCCTGGGACCCGCCCGAGGAGAAGCTCTATCCAGTACTCTCCGACCTGCTGGAGGACTGGCACGCCGGCTACCAGCCGCCTTTCGAGGGGCTGCGGGTGATTGGCCATCGCTGGTCGCTCAAGGACTTCAAGGTGCGCAGCTTTCTGTCGCGCAACCTGGTGCCGTATCGCTGGATGGACCTGGACTCCAGCGAGGAAGCGCGCAAGCTGTTGAAAGACCACAATCTTGAGGCGGACCAACTGCCGGTGGTGCTGTTTGCCGACGGCAGCGCGCTGGCCGACCCAGCCCTGGATGCGCTGGCGGCGAGGGTGGGGCTGAGCATCCAGGCGGCGCAAGAGTTCTATGACATTGTGGTGGTGGGCGCCGGACCGGCCGGGCTGGCCGCAGGCGTGTACGGAGCCAGCGAAGGACTGCGGACGCTGATCATTGAACCGTTTGCTCCCGGTGGGCAGGCGGGCTCGAGTTCGCGGATTGAGAATTACCTGGGCTTTCCCTCCGGTGTGACGGGGGCCGACCTGGGACGGCGCGCGCACATCCAGGCTACGCGTTTCGGCGCGGAGTTCCTGACCCAGCGGGCCATCGGGCTGCGTCTTGACGGGCAATACAAGTTCATGCAGCTGGCCGACGGGCGCGAGGTCTCAAGCCACGTGGTGCTGCTGGCGCTGGGGGTCAACTACCGCAAACTCGACATCCCCGGCGCGGAACGCCTGACCGGACGCGGCATTTACTACGGTGCGGCGCTGGTGGAAGCGGTCTCCTGCAAGGGCGAAGAGGTGTTTGTGGTCGGGGGCGCCAACTCTGCCGGGCAGGGGGCGCTGCACTTTGCCCGCTTTGCCAGCAAGGTAACCATGCTGGTGCGCGGACCCGGCCTCGCGGCCACGATGTCGAAATATTTGATCGATGAGATCGGCAGAACATCCAATATTGTGTTGGAGGCTCACACGCACGTGGTGGAGGCCTTCGGCGAAGAGCGCCTGGAGGCGCTGCAGTTGCACGGGCCGGAGGGAGAGCGGCGGGTGCCGGCTTCTTCGGTGTTTGTGTTTATCGGGGCCGCGCCAGCCACTGCGTGGCTGCCAGATGTGGTTTTGCGGGACGAGCACGGGTTTGTGCTGGCAGGCCCGGATTTGCGCCTGGAAGGCAAGCTGCCCGCGACGTGGCGGGAGAAGCGCGAGCCGTTTCTGCTGGAGTCGAGCGTGCCGGGAGTGTTTGTAGCCGGCGATGTGCGCCACGGCTCGATCAAGCGGGTAGCCTCCGCGGTAGGTGAGGGTTCGATTGCGGTACAGTTTGCGCATCAGTATTTGGCGGGGTTCTAAGAGATGGCGGCAATGAGCCAGGGCGACCAGGCACTCGAGATCGAGACGGTTCCGCTTGAAGAGGTTGCAGAGGAGCTGGCTGAGACGGGTCCTTTTTCCCAGCTCGGCTCGGCGGGCGCGGTGGCCGCCCTGGGTGCCACCATGCGCGTGGACCGCATCCGCGCCAAAGCGGGCAGCGTGCTGATCTCCCCGGGTGAGCCGCACGATGCCTACTGCGTGGTGCTGCGGGGCGAGATTCGCGCCGAGCGGCCGGAGCCGGATGGCTCCTATACCCCTGTGAGCGTGGCCAGGGCCGGTGAGGGCTTTGGGGAGACACCGCTGCTGATCGGCAAAACCGTCGCGACGTTCCTGGTGATTGCCTCGCGCGACACGGTGCTGATCCGCTTCACGGATCAGGATTTCTGGAACCTGCTGGCCTGCTGCCCCACGGTGCGGGCGGTGATCCTGGCCAACATGGCGCAGCGGCTGCAGTCCTACCAGGTGGAGGCATTGCACCGGGAGAAGCTGATCTCGCTGGGCACGCTGGCGGCCGGGCTGATGCATGAACTGCACAATCCGGGTTCGGCGGCCAAGCGGGCTTCGTCGCAACTGCGGCTGAACTTGCTCCGGCTGCAGGATCTGAGCCTGCGCTTTGCGGACGAGCCCAAGACGCCGCTGCAATTGGAGTGCATGCGGGCGCTGCTGGAACACACGATGAGCGGTTGCCGGCTCTCGGCGATGAGCACCATCGAGCAGTCGGAGGCCGAGGAACAGATGGCCGAGTGGCTTGCGGCGTCCGGCGTGGAGAACGCTTACTCGATTGCGCCGGTGCTGGTCGGCATTGGCCTGAAGCAGAAAGAGCTGGTCTGCGCCAGGGACGCCTTCAGCGCCACGCATTTCTCCGACGCGTTGAATTGGCTGGAGGCGCTGGTCTCGAGCGTCACGCTGGTCTGCACCATCGAGGAGAGCATTACCCGCGTCTCCGAACTGGTGATGGCGGTGAAGAAATTCGCTTACGACGAAAAGTCGCCGGCCAAGCAGCTGGACGTGCACGACAGCCTGCAGAGCACACTCACCATCCTGGGGCACAAGCTGCGCCTCAAGGGCATTCAGGTGGATAAGCAGTTTGCGGCCAGCCCCTCCGTCATTCAAACGCGCGGCTCGTCGCTGAGCCAGGTGTGGACCAACCTGATCGACAATGCCGTGGACGCCTCGCCGGCCAACGGGAAGATCAAGGTTGAGACCTGGATCGAGCGGAGCAGCGCGCCGGGCGGCGCAACCCAGGCAACGCAGGACAGCCTGGCCGTGTGCATTGAGGACCACGGCACGGGAATTCCGCCCGAGGCGCTTCCGCGCATCTTCGAGGCATTCTTTACCACCAAGCCGCAGGGCTCCGGGACCGGGCTCGGCCTGGAGATTGTGCATCGCATCGTAACCCAGAAGTTTGGAGGAGCCATCGACGTGGAGTCCGAGCCGGGAAGAACGCGCTTCATTGTGCGGCTGCCGCTGCAGGGGCCAGTCTGCTCGCCGAACGGCTTGAAGCCTGGACCGTGAGCCAGCGCGCAGGCTACAGCAGTGCGCACCAATCGGTGCCTCACCAGTGTGGCATTGCGCCAGGGCACGACTGGACTGAAGTCGTGCCCGTTACAAAGCCTTCACTCATCGCGCCCTTGGTGGGTTTTTCCCCAGCCAGTTATGACGCATGCCTTCCGAATTAGCTTTCTCTAATTTCGATTCCCACAACGCAAAAGATCAAGATGATCCGCTCTCTGCCGATTGAAGAGGCAGAGGGCATGGATGAGCGATCGTGCTGAGCTTCTGGAAGCGACACTGGACAATCTCCCCGAGGGCATTGCCCTGCTGGGGGAGAACTGCCAGGTCGTGTTCTGGAACCAGGCGGCGCAGTCCATTACCGGCTATCCGCCGTTAGATGTGGTGGGCCGGCCTGCGCCGGATTCGCTGCAGCCCCTGCTGGAAAACTGCGGCTCCTGCGCCGGTCCGGAGATCGGACCAATCCCCGATGCGGGGCGCGGGTTTCTGGTGCATGCGCGCCACAAGCTGGGCCACAATGTCTCCGCCATGACACGGCTGCTGGTGCTGCGCGACGGGATGGGCGCGCGCATTGGCACGGCGATTCTGTTTCATCCGGCCGAGTGCCTTGATGCGCTGCCGCACGGCGAATCCGGCGAAGACGAGAACGTGGAAGCGAGCCAGGCCGATCTCGAGGACCGGCTGGAATCGATCCACCAGGATTTCAGCCAGGGCGGGGCCGCCTTCGGCGTACTGTGGATCAACGTGGACCAGGCGCACGATCTGCGCAGAACGCATGGCATTGGCGCCTGCGAGGCGATGCTCCACAAAGTGGAGCACGCGCTGGTGCAGGGGCTGCGTCCGGGCGAGTACCTGGGCCGCTGGGGCGAAGATGAGTTTCTTCTCATCTCCCACGAACGCACGGCCGCCATGCTGGCCGGTCACGCACAGGCGCTGGCTGGGCTGGCCCGAACGGCAGACTTCCGCTGGTGGGGCGACCGCGTTTCACTCACCGTCAGCATCGGCGCCGCACAAGCGGAGAGCGGCAGTTCGCTCGCCAACCTGCTGGAACGCGCCAAAGCCGCCATGCTATCCAGCTTTCATGCAGGCGGGAACCAGATTACAGCTGCGCCGGAGGGGCACTCATGTTCGCCATCATAGGTATTGTGGTTGTCTTCGGAGCGGTCATCGGCGGGTTTCTCATGGAGAAGGGACACATCGCTGTCCTGGTCCAGCCGGCCGAGCTGCTCATCCTTGTCGGTGCTGCCGCGGGCACGCTGCTGGTTGCCAATCCCATCCACATCATCAAAGGGGTGATTGGCGGCTTGCTGGGTGTGCTGAAAGGCTCCAAGTTCGACAAGAAGCGCTACCTGAGCACGCTCAAAATGATGTACCAGTTCCTGAACAAGGTACGCAAGGAGGGGCTGCTGAGTGTGGAGATGGACGTGGAGAAACCCAAGGAGAGTTCGATCTTCAAGAACTATCCCGAATTCCTGGCCGACCATCACGCCAAGGACTTTGTGTGCGACACACTGCGCACGGCCATTACCGGCGGCGTGGAGCCGTTCGACATGGATCAGATGATGGAGCTGGACATGGAAGTGCACCACCACGCCGAGATGCAGCCAGTCAGCGCGTTGAGCACGGTGGCCGACGCCCTGCCCGGCCTGGGCATTGTGGCCGCGGTGCTGGGCGTGGTCATCACCATGGGCTCGTTGGGCGGACCGCCGGAGCAGATTGGCGAAAAAGTGGCCGCCGCGCTGGTGGGCACCTTTCTGGGCATCCTGCTCTGCTATGGCGTGGCCGGGCCGCTGGCCGCCAACATGACCAAGACCGCCGACGAGCACAACGAGTATCTGCATGTGCTGCGCGTGCTGCTGCTCTCATTTCTCAAGGGGTCGGCGCCCATGATCGCCATCGAACTGGGCCGGCGCGCCATTCCCGCGCACGTACGCCCCAGCTTCGACGAGATGGAAAAGAATTGCAAGGGGCAATCGGCTGAAGCGGCCGCGGCCTAGAGCAGCAACCTGATCGAGAAGAGAGCGGCATCATGGCAGCCAAGACGCAACCGATTATCGTGATCAAGAAAAAAGGTGGCCACGGCGGCCACCACGGCGGCGCCTGGAAGGTGGCCTACGCGGACTTTGTTACCGCCATGATGTCGCTGTTCATTGTGCTGTGGCTGATGGGTTCGAGCGAGAAGGTGAAGCGGGCCGTGGCCGGGTATTTCAACGATCCCAAGGGCACCGGCAGCCAGCTGGGCACCACCATGACCGGGACCGGCGAGACCGTGTCGCAGGCCAGCACCAAAGACCTGGAAAAGCTGAAGGAAAAACTGGAGCAGGAGATCAAGGCGCGCAAAGATCTGGAAAAACTCTCCAAACAGATTGAGATCACCATCACGCCGGAAGGTCTGCGCATTGAGCTCATCGAGGGCAAGGACGGCACCTTCTACGAACTCGGCAGCGCCAGGCTGAGCGCCAACGGCCAGGAACTGCTCTCGCTGCTGGCGACGGAGTTGAAGACAATTCCCAATTCCCTGCTCCTCGAGGGCCACACAGACGCCACGCCCTACTCCAACGGCAACGACGGCTACAGCAACTGGGACCTCTCGGCAGACCGGGCCAACTCCGCGCGGCGGCTGCTGCAGGCGGACGGGGTGCGCGAGAACCAGGTGACGCAGGTGCGCGGGTACGCGGACCAGATGCTGCGCGTGAAGAGCGATCCCTTCGACCCCTCCAACCGCAGAATTTCAATCCTGGTGAAGAACGACAACGAATCGGTGCCCGATTTCCTGGCGGCGAAGATTGTGGACGGCACGACTCCCCTGCCGGGATCGCCGAAGGAAGCTACGGACAAAACGCCGGCATCGGGCGCGCACGAAGAGAAACCATCGGCGACGAGGAGCGCAAAGGCCGAAGCGCCGGCGCCGCAAACCGCGGCCACACCTCCGCCACCAGTGGCAACGCCAGGCGCCGCAGCTCCAATGGCAGCCAAGCCTGCTGCGGCAACGCCGCCGGTCAAGCCCGGCCTGATGGACAGGCTGAAGGGGATGCTGCCGGGGAAGAAGAAGTAAGGATCGAGGGAGAAAGCGGGGGCGGAAATTTTCATCCGCACGGGTACGGGAATGGTGTAGTCTTGTGTGCGAACGAGAAAGCGTTTACTCGGAGGCACTTCTTCCCATGACTCTCGTCGCCGGCGTGGACTTCGGCACTCTCAGCGTTCGCGTTACCCTGGTTGACAGCACCCAGGGCCCGATCGGCACCGCATCAGCCTCGTATCCGCTGCATCGGCGCCGCGAAGACCCTAACTATGCCACCCAGGCGCACGCCGATCAGATGGCCGCACTGGCCGCTGCCACGCGCGATGTGCTCAGTTCGACCGGCGTGGATGGCAACGACGTGGCCGCGATTGCTCTGGACACCACGGGCTCGAGCGTGATCCCCGTGGGCGAGGGCCTTGAGCCGCTGGACGAATATTATCTCTGGTGCGACCATCGCGCCTTTGCCGAGGCCGAGGAGATTACCGCCAAAGCCCACGAACTAGGCTTTGAGGGCATCAAGTGGTGCGGCGGCGTGTACTCGCACGAGTGGGGCTTCTCGAAGCTGCTGCACTGGCTGCGCCACAACCCAGAAAAGCGCGCGAAATTTGTCACCGCGCTCGAACACTGCGACATGGTGGCGGCCACACTGAGCGGCATCACTACGGTAAGCGAGATCAAGCGCAGCATATGCGCCATGGGCCACAAGTGGATGTGGAACCCGAAGTGGGGCGGGCTGCCGCCGGAGGAGTTTCTGGTGGCCGTCGATCCGCTCTTCGCCGGCGTGCGCGCCAAGCTGGGCGGCGAGTACTTGACCAGCGACCACCTGGCGGGACACCTATCTCCGAAGTGGGCCGAGGCGCTCGGACTGAAGGCAGGAATTCCCATTCCGGTGGGCGCGTTCGACGCGCACTGGGACGCGATCGGGTCCAATTGCCGCGAGGGCGATGCCGTAAACGTGGTGGGCACGTCGACCTGCATCATTGCCATGGCCAAGCACGCCGAGCTGGTGCCGGGCGTGTGCGGCGTGGTTCCGGGCAGCGTGCATCCGGCGTACACGGGCATTGAGGCGGGCCTCTCGGCCGTGGGCGATATCTTCGACGGCATAGTGCGCCGCGCGGGAACAACGGTCTCTGCGCTGTCTGAGGGCATGGAAGCGTATAAGGCCGGGCAGACCGGCCTGCTGCGCCTCAGCTGGGACAACGGCGACCGCACTGTGCTGGTGAATCCGGAGCTGGGCGGCGTGACGCTCGGCTGGAACCTGGTGCACACCGCCCAGGACGAGCTGTTCGCGGCCATCGAGGGCACGGCATTTCACACGCGCATCATTCTGGAGCGCATGGCCGAGCATGGCGTGCGCATCGATCGCGTGATCAACGCGGGTGGGATTCCACAAAAGAGCGAGGTGCTCAACCATGTGTACGCTAATGTGCTGAACAAGCCGGTGCTGGTGCCTGCGGGGATTCCCACGAGCCTGGGGTCGGGGATCTTTGCGCTGCTGGCGGCCGGGGCTTACAAGACGATTGAAGAGGCGCAGGCCGCGGTGTGCCTGCCGCTGCGCACGGTCGAGCCGGACGCCAAGGCCGCAGCGGTGTATGAGCAGCTCTACCGGCTCTATCGCGATGTGTACTTCGCGCTGGGACTGCGCGATGCGCCGCCCATCGCCCTGGGCCGCGTCTTGCCGGAACTGCGCAGGATTGCGGCCGAGGTGCGGAAGGCAAGTTGAAGTGAATAGTCTCCCGGGTCTTCCGCCGCGGCGGGCCAGGCCTGGGAGACCGGCAAGATTCGGACACGGCCCTCAAGTTGCCTCACCATACCGCTTCACAGGCTACGGAAAACTCATCGCAACAGGCACGAAGTGTCAGGGCACGACTTCAGTCGTGCCGAAAGAGTTTGAAAAGGAGGATGGGCTTTAGCCCCTGCCATGTCGAAGCCCTCCCGGCCATCGAATCCAACAAGCGCCACGGGGCGAGAGCGCACGTACTTTACGAGTACCCGCGCAGCAGGCGGAAGATCGCTGTTCCAGACAGATCGAATGGCGGAACTCTTCATCGATGTCCTTCGCTCTCAGATGAGATCCCGAAAGATCGTTGTGCATGAGTTTGTAGTAATGCCGAATCACGTTCACATTCTGATGACACTTCCCGGCGACGTTACGCTTGAGAAGGCGATGCAGTTGATCAAAGGCGGATTTTCTTTTCGCGCCGGTAAAGAACTCGGCTTCCGTGGCGAGATATGGCAGAGGGGATTCTCGGATGTGCGCATTATCGATGAGCGGAGCTTCGAACAACACCGCGAATACATCGAAATGAACCTCGTAAAAGCGGGCCTGGTAACAACGCTGGAGGAATTCAGATTTGGTTCGGTCTATTTGAAGAGGCAAAAGCGCGCAGGGGCTGAAGCCCAGCCCTCAACGGTGCTGGATCGGCACGACTGAAGCCGTGCCCTGACACGTGCTCGTGACGGACATTTGATCGGCAGTTTTGTCATGTCGAAGAGCTCGAGAATGTATTTGCATCGATCGGCGGCAAGGAGCGAAATATGGAACGTCGAAATTTTCTTAAAACAGCCGCGGCTTCGACGGCCGCGGCCCTGGTGTTTGGCAAGCGCACGGCGCTCTCGCAGCAGGCCGGCAGCCACATTGAAGTTCTTCTCGACGAGCCCATCGGGACCATTGCGCCGGAGATTTACGGGCACTTCACCGAGCATCTCGGCTCCGTCATCTACGACGGCATTTATGTGGGCGAGGACTCGAAGATCGCCAACCAGCACGGGCTGCGCACGGCCATCATTGAGAAGATGCGCGCCATCAAAGCGCCGGTGGTGCGCTGGCCGGGCGGGTGCTTTGCCGACAGCTACGACTGGCGCGACGGCATTGGACCGAAGAACAAGCGTCCGCGGCGCACCAACTTCTGGACCGACGTCTTCACGCCCGCGCTACAAGAACAGAACATTCCCCAGGTCTATGAGGCCAACCAGTTCGGGACGAGCGATTTCGTTCGCTTCTGCCAGTTGTGCGGCGCCGAGCCCTACATCGCCGGCAACGTGCGCTCGCTCCCTGCGCTCGAATTCGACCACTGGGTGGAGTATTGCAACTCGCCGCGCGGAACGACGACGCTGGCGGAGACGCGCGCGGCGGATGGGTCGGCCGATCCGTATAATGTGCGCTACTGGGGCGTGGGCAATGAGAGCTGGGGTTGCGGCGGCAACTTCGATCCGGAAGACTACGCGACCGAGTTCAAGCGGTATACGACGTGGGTTCCCAGCTATGGTGTGCCGCTGCGCTTTGTGGCCAGCGGACCGAACAGCGACGAGCAGGCCTGGACGCGCGGTTTCTTCAACAAGCTTTTTCACGGCCAGCCCAGTCATGACCCGCACGGCGTGTGGGGATTGAGCGTGCATCACTACGCGTGGAACCTGTCGCGCGGCAAGACGGACGACTGGAACGCGGGCAAGGGTGACGCGCTGAAGTTCGACGCCATCGACTGGTCCGAGTTGGCGCGCGAGACCGACCGCATCGAGAGCATCATCCTCGACCACTGGACGGCGCTGGGCGAGTTTGACCTGGGGCACAATGTGAAGCTGGTGGTGGACGAGTACGGCCCGTGGTACCGGCCGGGCACGGAGAACGCGCCGGAACAGCTGCTGGGGCAGATGATCACCGTGCGCGACGCGGTGATGACGGCCATCTCGCTGGACACGTTCAATCGCCACGCCGACAAGGTGGGCATGGCCGCATGCGCGCAGCTGGTGAACAATCTGAATGCGCTGTTTTTTGCGCGCGGCGACAAGTTCTGCACCACACCGAACTTCAATGTCTTCGAGATGTACGCCGCGCATCAGGGTGGAACATCAGTGCGCGCGGAGTTTTCGTCGCCCGAAGTCCGCTACGATCGGGATGGCAAGCCGGCCAGCTTCTGGGGGCTGAGGGGATCGGCGTCGCTGAAGGGCAAGACGCTGACGCTGACGGCGGTGAATCCCGACGTGCGCGAGACGCGGGAGAGCGAGATTGCGCTGCGCGGAGCAATGGCTGCAAGCGCCAGGGCATGGGTGGTGGGCGGGGACGACATCCACGCGCACAACACACTGGACGAGCCGGACCAGGTGAAGACGCGCACCGCGGAGGTAAGCGTGCGGGCCGGTTCGCTGCGCTTTACCTTCCCGCCGGCGTCGGTGGTAAAAATTGAGGTGCTGTTGAGCTAGTACTACAGTTGTAGATAGTGCACTGGCAGCGGTGAACCGCACTTTCGATAGTGGGAGCACATGGCTCGGAATTGATGTCGTCTTCGCCACTCGGACCAATGCAGCAGGTGTTCAATGCCGTGCCACCCGCGCCACAGCATTCCGGTGAGCAGGTGGCGCAGTTCGGGTACGCTGAGCCGCACTTGCGCGTCGGGAGTTTTTTCCTCCACGTGCTCGCAACACGGACAACACTGCATGGGCCAGCATGGACAGCGTGATATGTCGATACCAGCCCTGCCAGTGGCGCACTTCGTAGTGATCCAGTCCGCATTCGCCTTTCGCGGTCTCAAAGCATTGTTCGATCTTCCAGCGTTCACCAGCCACGCGGACCAATGCTTCAATCGTGTCTTTCCCGTCGGGGGCGTAACACAGATAGT
>Ga0302319_10008862_pt1 | contig 19474 bp, 7 predicted proteins | sample Bog_T0_2_FD_203319 | JGI IMG/M metagenome (GOLD analysis project Ga0302319, IMG submission 203319) | Peat permafrost microbial communities from Stordalen Mire near Abisko, Sweden - Bog_T0_2 | ecosystem: Environmental > Terrestrial > Soil > Wetlands > Peat | place: Sweden: Abisko, Stordalen Mire... | reverse complement strand
ACCGACTTGTCGTCAACGAGGAAAACGGCCAAATCTCCTGGCTCCGATGGGAGTTCTGCGCTCATCGAAGCAGCATCCGCTCTTCCGGTGGGATTTGGCGAGAAATCACGCTGTCACGGAACGAAGGCGTCCGCCGCGGTGAGAAATAGGGTCGCAACGTCTGCCCACCGGCGTCGCGCCGTGACACCCTATTCCGTGGCGTCTCCTACTCACCCGCGCCGCTCGTTGGACGGCCAACTAATCCACCTTTGGGATCCTTCCGGGCCTTCAGATCCTTCACTTTGATTTGAGCCTTTGCCTTCGCGGGTTTCTTTTGAGTTGCCATATCGCTTCTTCCTCTTTTGTTTTGTATATCGTCGATTAATTCTTCTTTCCAGGAATCTTGAAATGACAATTACCTATTTTTGGGCATTGCCATGACCGTTATCCTTTACTCAAGACGGGACTCAGCGAAGGTTATGAGAAGTTCAGAGACGCCTTCGGCCCCTCCACCGAGGTGGGGCCGCCTTTGGGGTCTTTCCTGGTCTTCAGATCCTTCACCTTGATTTGAGTTTTCACTTTCGCTGGTTTCTTTTGAGTTGTCATAGATGTTTTTCTTTTGGTTTGTTGGTTATCTGTCCTGTCCTTTGCCAAAGATCAGTCGACTTTAGCGTCAGGAGCCTGCTTTGCCGCCTCCCGAGCCCATATTGGAGCCGCCGGTGCCAGAGTTGGTCACGCCGAACGATCCGCCTTTCGGATCCTTCTTCGGCTTGAGATCCTTCACTTGAGCTTGAGTTTTCGCTTTCGCTGGTTTCTTTTGAGTTGTCATGGATGTTTTTCTTTTGGTTTGTTGGTTATATGTCCTGTCCTTTGCCAAAGATCAGGCGACTTTAGCGTCAGGAGCTTGCTTTGCCGCCTCCTGAGCCCATTTGGGTGGAGCTGGACTGGCCCATGCCGCCTTTCAGATCCTTCTTGGCTTTAAGATCCTTCACTTTGATTTGAGCTTTCGCCTTCGTGGGTTTTTTCGGAGTCGCCATATCAGTATCGTTTCTCAGTATTGCTTCCTGGTTTTGTTGGCCTTGGCATTTAATACTTTAAATACGCGTTAAGCGCGCCGCCTTTGGCGTCTTTCTTCGGCTTCAGATCCTTCACTTTGACTTGAGCTTTTGCTTTTGCTTTTGCTGGTTTCTTTTGAGCAGCCATTGTCGTGGTTATTTTTTTGGTTTGTTTTCCGCGGGTTTTGGGTTCTTGCCTCCAAAGAACACTCGGCTGCCTCCCTTCACATCCTGTTTCGGGATGAGGTCGTCCAGGCGAATCATTTTCGCTCCCGACGGGACCTGTTTTTCCTTGGCAGGGTCCCCGGTGGGATTGAGTTTTTTGTCCTTTGACGGTTTCACTATTTTCGCTCTTTTACCATGATTCATGCCAGGGCTTTGGAGTCGCCGCGTTTTGACCCGGGCGGCAACGCATGCGAGCGAACCGCGTCCGATCCTTAGTTGTTGATGCCCGGTTGTTTAAGAATGCATCCCATCATCGGAATGACGCCGTGCGATTTACGGAAATAACGAAATGAAGGAATGCTTCGGAGGCAGCGCCATGGACTCATTGTAATACAGCCGATGGCACATTTCTAGGCCATTGGCGCCTATTTCGTCGGCACTCACGTGTCGAGTGAAGTCCGGCGATCATGCCCCGTCAGTGGCCGTTCTTTAGATGACGCGCCAACGTTGCGCGCGAGATTCCCAATAGTTTCGCCGCCCGGCGCTGGTTACCCTTGGCTTCCTCATACACGAAGCGCACGTGCCGGAGCGTTGCGGCAGACAGGGACAAATCAGGCGTGGCGGGCGGCAGGGTATCGACGGGGAGGGGAGCGGACGCGGGCGGCTCCGTCAAATCCGCGCCGAGATCCTCGGGGAAGATGACGTGATCCGGAAGAATCACATTGCCCTCGCAGAAGAGAGTCATGGTTCGAACGACGTGACTAAGTTCGCGCAGATTCCCGCGCCATGGGTGGGAAAGGAGTTTGGCCATGGATTCCGGATGGATGGCCGTGATGTTTTTGCCGAACGCCCTGGCTTGCGCCTTGAGTTCCACCGCCATCAAAACCGGAAGTTCCTCCCGGCGTTCACGCAAAGGCGGAATCAGCAGGGTCAGCCCCGCCAGTCGATGGTAAAGGTCCTCACGAAATTTTCCCTGGCGGATTCTCGCCTGGAGTGAGCAATTGGCCGCGGAGATGACTCGGACATCGCACTTGGACAAGCGCTCCGAGCCGAGGCGCTCAAATTCGCCGTACTCGAGAACGCGCAGGATTTTCACCTGGGCCAGCGGGCTCATGTCCGCGACTTCATCCAGGAAGAGCGTGCCGCCGTCCGCCAGCTCGAACTTTCCTTTCACCATTTGTTGGGCCCCCGTGAACGCGCCGCGTTCGTGGCCAAAGAGCTGGCTTTCCAGCAGACTGTCACTCATCGCGGAAGCGTTAAAGGAGATGAACGGACGCGCGGCGCGCGCCGAAGAGTTGTGGATGGCGCGGGCCATCAGGGTCTTTCCGGTGCCGGTCTCGCCGAGGAGTAGAACCTGCACGTCCGATTTCGCCGCCAGGCCTGCCAGACGCAGGCAGCGCGCCATGGCCTGGTTCGCCGTGGTGATGTCTTCGATCTTCTGTTTCGAAAAAGTGTCGTCCATGGCTGGGTAGTATTTGGCCCGGTTATTGGCGCGCGTTTTCGCGGAGTTGCCGGATGGGGTCGAGCGCGTATTCGATGATCATTCGGCCGCCGACGATCACCCTGGCTTCGCCTTGCATTCCCACCCGCAGGGGATGGGGCTCGCCGCGCACGTCAAAGCTGGTCTTGTCCAGCGTCGCCAGCGCCACGAAGAGCCGCCCCTCCGGAGCAGCCACGGTCGAGGGGCTGATCCAATCCACCTTGCCGGTGATCGTCCCATATCGTTGGTAGGGAAAAGCGTCGGCAAAGAAACGAATGCGCTGGCCGACGGCCACTCGCGGGAGCGCGGGCTCGCTGATCTGTATTCGGGCGCGCAGCTTTCCATCGGGGCGGGCCAACTGGCAGAGCTCCTGGCCGTTTTGCACCACCGAGCCGGTATTTCGCGCCGCGAGAGAAATAACCACGGCATCATAGGGCGCCACCACGGAGAGCAGATTCTTCTGCGTGTTCTCAAGCTGGCTCTTCAGCGCCGCGAGCCGCAGCTTCAGCTTTTCAATCTCGGACACGGCTTCGGAATGTTTGCGCGCCTGCCCGGTCGCCAATTGCTGCTGCTGCAGAGTCACGGCGTTCAAGGTCTTTTTGGCCACGCTCAGGTCCTTCTCCGCGCCCGCGAGTTCCAGGCGATGAGTGATAATTTCCACCTGCGAGATCGAGCCTGTGACGACGAGCTTTTCGAGCCGGCCCACGAGGTCGCGAACCGTGGCGGAGTATTTCTCGCGAAATCCCACTTCGTCTCCCGCTTGCGCCACCTCCTGCTCTTTGATCCCCATTTCAGACACGGCGGAGGCATCTTCCTTTTCGAGGCTGTATTCGCGCGATCGCAATTCCTCCGTCAGCGTCCGCTGCTGCGTGTCCCAGTCCCGCACCTCCTCGGAACTCAGGACAAACATCTCCTCGCCCGCCGCCACGGATTGTCCTTCCTGGATGCGCACCTGCCGGACGATCGCCATCCGCGGAGATTGCACCGGATCCGCGCCGCCTTCCGGCACAAGGACGCACGGACAGCGAAACGTCTCGGGTAAAACGATGAGGACCGATCCCAGCGCCATGGCCGCGAAAAGGAGGATGATCAACCACGCCGCGGTCTGAAGCGTCCACGAGGGCGGAACGCGAGGCAGCAGGCGCGATTCGCTTTCCAACGAATCGCGGTCCGGCAGGGATGTGGAAGGTGGCGGCATTTTGGTTGCGCTTCAGATCTGCAGTTGCTGGCTGGAGAGATAGAAATAAATGCCGCGTTTTTCCATGAGTTGATCGTGATTTCCGATCTCCGCCACCTGGCCTTTCTCCAGCACGATGATCGTATCCGCGTCGCGAATGGTGCTGAGCCGATGCGCGATGACGATGCTCGTGCGCCCTGCCATAAGCCGGGTCAGATTGTCCTGAATCGCGCGTTCGGATTCGGTATCCAGCGCGCTGGTGGCTTCATCGAAGATCAGGATCGGCGGGTTGGAATAAACGGCGCGCGCGATGGCGATGCGCTGCTTCTGGCCTCCGGAGAGCGCCAGCCCGGACTCGCCGATCCGCGTCTCGTAACCCAGCGGCAGCCGCATGATGAAATCGTGCGCGTTGGCTATTTGCGCCGCCGAAAGCACGCGCTCGAAATCCGCTTCCGAATCGCCAAAGGAAATGTTCCGCGCGATCGTTTCGTTGAACATGTGGTTCTCCTGGAGCACCATCCCGATCTGCCGGCGCATCTCCCGGTAATTGACGGTTTTCAAATCCACGTGGTCTATCAGGATGGTTCCCTCCGTCGCTTCCAGCAAGCCCGCCAGCAGTTTGATCAGGGTGGTTTTTCCGCAGCCGCTCCGGCCCACGATCGCCACCATGCGGCCCGGCCCGATCTCGAAGGTGAGATTCTTCAAGATATCCGGGGCCTCGTTGCCCCCGTATTTAAAGCCCACATTCCGCAGCTCGATCCTGCCCTCCACGTGGGGGACCGCGCGCAGGCGGGACCGGTCGGCTCCTTGTTCCGGCTCCGGTTCGAAGACGTCGTTCAGCCGGTTCAGGAGCACCGAGATCAGTTGCATGTTATCCCAGATCCCGAGCGCCCGGAGGATGGCCGCATACGCGAGCGCCGTCAACGAGCTGAAGGCCACGAATTCACCCACGGTCAGTTCATGCCGGATCACTTTCACGGCGCCAAACCACAGGAAGAGCCCCGTGGAGATCAGCCCGATCGTCCGGAGCACGCTCTCATAGGAGAGCAAAATAAAATTGCTCCGGAAGAGCTTTTTCGCCACCGACAGGAATTCCCCGAGCATCGCCTCCCGGAAAACGCTCTCCGCGGCGGCCGCTTTCACCCCCTCCATTCCCTTGATGGCGTCGATCTGGTGCGAGCTGTATTTCCCCTGGCTTTCTTCGATGTCCGCGAAGAGGGGCCGGAGCACTTTGGCGGAAAAGAGCATGAGGCCGCCGTAAAGCGGTGTGGTCAGCAGAAAGACTCCCATCAGCGCCGGACTATAGAGCGCCATCAGGGTGATCGCGCCGCATAGATGGATCACCGCCAATAGTCCGCCAATCCCGTGCTGGACAAGGAATTGGCGCACCTGGCGGGCGCCGTCAAGCCGTCGCTGGATGTCTCCCGTCCGCCGGCTTGCGAAGTAAGACATCGGCAGCGCGAGCAGTTTCCGCGTCAGGAAGTCGAGCATCACTGTATCGATGTGCAATGCCGCGAAGCTCAGCAGGTATTGCTGGATCAGGTTCGCGCCCAGATAGAATACCAGGGTGGCGGCCATCGCGATCATAATGGTTCTGAGCAGCCCCAGATCGTTATCCACGATCACCTTGTCCACCACCATCTGGCTGAATACCGGGAAGAGTATCTCGAGAAAGCTGACCACCACAGCGAGGAGGATGGCGGGAGTAAGCACGTGACTGAACTGGCGCAAAAGCGGGAGGAGCAGCGTCAGCGGTGAGCGCGTTTCCGGAGCCCCGAGAAAGGCTTCGGTGTAATCGAACAGCGCGGTGTAACCCGACCACTTCGCTTCGAATTCCGCGCGCGGGATTCGCCGATTGCTCAGCGCCGGATCGGAGACCCGGACGTGGGACTTGGTGACATCGTAAAGGCACACCCAATGGTTGCCGTCCCAATGCGCGATGGCGGGCAAGGGGATGGAATCCAGATGCCTGATGGATACTTTCAGCGGGCGCGCCGCCAGCCCCAGCTCCGTGGCCGCATGGCATATCGCTTTCAGGCTCGTGCCATCCAGCGATGTGTGGCATAGCTCCCTGATCCGCGAGAGGCTCACCTTCCTTCCGAAATACCGGCAGATCATCGCCAGGCTGGCCACGCCGCAGTCCATTTCATCGATCTGCAGCACGTGCGGAAAGCTCCGGATTCTGCCGCGCTTTTTTCGAACGCGCCCGGATTCATCCGCGAACGGTTCTTCGTGATCGTCCGCGGATTCGGCGCCGTCCGACGCCCCGTTCAAGGCCACTTTATTGGCCATGCTCGCCTCGGCGGGGAGAAGCTCCGAGGTGAAGTCGAGCGGCACGCGGGCCTCGGTGCCCTTATTGTAAATGGCCAGGCGCTCTTCCAGCAGTTTGGAAAACTCGGGATATTGCCTCCTCATCGCGAGGACCACCTCGGGGCTCAGCGCCAGGAGCCGGGTATCCGTCATGGCCTCCGCCGAAGCGGCTCGGGCAGATCCGTTCAGCAGCGAGAGTTCGCCGAAGAAATCCCCCTCGCGATAGAACCCAAGGTTGCGCGTTTTCTTGTGGTGATTTGTGAAAGCGCGCACCCGGCCCGTTTGCACGATATACATCGGCCCGGCGGGGTCGCCCTCACGAATAATGATCCCGCCTTTTGGAACATCGAGCGGCGTCAGGCTTTCCACCATGTGGTGCAAGGCGTGAATCGAGAGACGGCCGAAATTGGTGAATTGGTAAAGAAACCCGTGCAGGGCTTTGAAACGCGCGGTGGTTTCCAGGTGGCGCCGCAAGTCGGGGTGTTCGGCCAGCAGCTCCAGAAAGTCGTCGCGCCCAAGCCGCAGCACCTCCGCCGTCGTGCTGCACCTAACGGTGGCCGTCCTCGTTCCGCCATCGAGGAGCGCCGACTCACCGAATTCACTGCCCGGGCGCAATGAATGCAGCGCCATCTCCTTTCCCTGATCGGTGATCTTCACCACCCGAGCCCGTCCGGAAGCGAGCACGTAAAAAGCGTCGGCTTCGTCGCCCTGGTTCACGATGACATCGCCGAATTCATAGCGCTCCTGCGTGAAAAGCTCCGCCAATCTCTCCCGGTGATCCTCCGGGAGAAACTTTAGCAGCGCCGACTGCTTGAGCGCATCTTCGAGTGGTTCCGGCAGCATCGAATATCAGATTTTCACATCAGACACCGCTCCCCGGCGGCGGCAAATGGCGATGATGTGGGGAACAGCACAACCGATTTGGCATATTTTATTGTCCAAATGAAAGCCGATAATGCCGGAGAGCGTTCGATCTCTCGAGCAGAAGCGAACGCCAGCGGCTCAAATGTTTCGCCGCCAGCGGGGATTAAAACGATCCCTCATGGCCTTACAATGAGGCCTGCGAGGGGAACACAATGGAGCCGCAATGCTCCTTCGATCGGCGCGCTGAATCTGGCGGTCCTATTTTATTTAGTGTCCCCAAGCGCCTCGGCGAGGGTCGTAACCGGATTTAGAACAACAACTTGTGAGATTAATGTCGAATGAAGCCAAAGCCCCATGGCCGATTGTTGCCATGGATATTGAGAGGTGGCATAAATAGTGGTGCAAGGCTTTGAACAGCCGGTGGGCAATATGCCGGTGAAATGAGCGGCGCCAGCCGGTGAACGACTTGATTAGCGCGCCAGCAATCCTCCCAAAATTAGATGCATTGGGTGGGCTCCCGGGCAGTGAACCAGCAACCAGCAACCAGCAACCAACAAAACAAAGAAAGGATAGTGATATGGCTACACCAAAGAAACCAGCGAAGGCAAAAGCTCAAGTCAAGGTCAAGGACTTGAACCCGAAGAAGAACCCTAAAGGAGGGGACGCTATTTCCTTCATCAAATCCAAATGATTCTATCGGCCCGAACGCAGAAGCACCCAAAACGAGGAGTGGCGGCGGGATGAGACTAACTCGCCGGCTTCGGAGTCTGAGACCCTAAAAAGGAGAGAAGGTGAAGGCGGGGTGGAACCATTCGCTTATCGTCCACCGCGATCGGCTCAGGGAGCGTTTGTGTCGTAGAGCACTTTACTCCGCGGCTTTCATTCCTCCTGGCAAGAGATTGATTACGCCAAGCTGGTAAAGCAGATAGAGTTGCTCCCGCAAGTCCTTTGCGGGAACCGCAAGGGGTATACCGTCGAGAACGGTTCGCAAGGATTGTGTGCCGTCGCCGCGCCGTAGAATCTCGAGTTCCCATTCCGGCATGCGGCAATCGAGCCGGGCGTTGAGGAAAGAACTCTTGATCTTGAAGGCCTTGAGCCTGTCGCGCACCGCGGTTGGCTGTGGAAAGGTCATTTCGTAGAGTCGTGTGCGAGCAACCTTCCACTCGAGCAATTGCTCACTTTGCTCCCATGGAGGATTCATTTCGGGCCGTTTGGAGAAGAGCAACCCATGAAATGATATAGGTGAGAGCGCTTCGAGAAATTCGCAAACCTCCGCGCGCGACCTTGGAATTAGCAAAGGATGCAAGCCCTTGTCGGCGACTGGCCGAAACGCTCGCGCCGATGAGCGGGCGCCTCGCAAATGGAGTCCGGCTTCCAGGCAGCGCCGGGACCATTCCGCCAAAGGCAGGTTCAGGATGAGCGAGCCAAAGACATCGCTTGCCAGGTATTGCGTGCTTCGTTTGGCCATCCGAGGCGCGCCATCGAGTTCCAGGACCGCGTCACAGAGCATCAAAATCTTGCGCGAGTAAGGCCCATCGTCCATTTCGGTCATGTCAAAACCGAATGCTGGCAGTGCTCGCCTCAGCCTTTCGCTGACGTGCGGGGCGCCATTGACGCCCAGATAAAGGATGCCATCGGACTTCAAGCAGCGGGCGAAGTTTTGCAACGCGACTCCGTGCGCCGGGATATACGAGAGCACGCCGTGGCACGAGACGAGATCAAACTGACCGCCCACACTTGCGGCAAGTTGCGGATTCGCCAGGTCGGCAGTCACAAAGCGGATGCGCTGCCAGCGCCGGGCGCCGCCTTGCAATTTTTTCGCAATCGCGATGGAGCAGGGGCTGAAGTCCACCGCGACAATCTCCGCTCGCGGAAACTGGCGGCTCAACATGAAAGCCTCATTCCCGTCTCCACATCCCGCTATGAGAATGCGTTCGGGCGCCGAATTTCGTCCATCGGCCCTCCCGATCCCATTGATCCATTCCAAAGGCGCTCGCGGCGGCCGGGGTTTCAACGCTCTCTTGTCCCCAAAGGGATAAGGCCGCCTCTCATAGACGCTGCGGATTTGATCGGAGACCTTCATCGCGGATCACCCTGCATCCCTTAGTTGCCCGGGATCAATCTTTTCATGCCGGGGGATTCAGGCTCCGCTGACGCCTGCGTTCGTAGTGTTCCAGCGAATGCTTGAGAGTCCAATAAGTGATCAGGGCGAACGGCACGGCGAACAAGAGGGAGCCCACCAGCATTGGCCAAAGAATTTCCAGCGTCCTCCAGTGCAGCCAGTATCTCAGATGCGCGTCGTGTTTATGGAGTCTTTCCGGGAAATGATGAGGATGGCTCAAAATCCAAAACCCGAGTTCGTATTCCCACCGCAGGATGACTGGCCAGATGGGTGTGAGGACGTCGTGAAATGAAACCGCCACCGCCGCGGAGACCTTGCTGCACCGGAAGATCCAGGCGGATAGGATGGAAAGCAATGTCTTCAAACCGATCATGGGAGTAAAGCCCCAGAATATCCCCATGGCCGCGCCGCCAGCCACGGCCCGGGGAGCATCTCGAATCTGCCGGAGCTGCTCCAACTGCCTTCGGACGAATTGTTTCAGACTATGGATTACTTGCACTGGCTGGGATGAAACTTGGTTTGCCGGCGCCCAAGATTGACCCGATCTGGCCGGACAAGCAATGACCGCCTGAATACATCGGGGGCCGGTCCGGGAGCCGCCTCAGGGCGCCATGGCGCCAGAATTGTCACGCGAAAGGTGTTGACTGGCGGCACGTTTTGATGTGTTTGGGCGTCGAATTTATGTACGACACGCGATGGTCGCTGCGGCCCCCAAGGGATAATAAAATGGAACGCCAGCCACGGAAGGGTGGGCGGGGAGGAAAGGCGTCGGGAAAAAACTCGCGTCGCGGGATGCTTGGCGTTGTGTGCATTACTGCGATCCATGCCATGCCGTCGGGGGGGCTTTCCGCGTCCGGGCCGGTCGATCTCGATGCCCCGCCGCCCGCTTCCTGGTCTGACCGCGCCAATGCCACCATCGAAGGCGGTTCCACCAACGACGGCGTCTGGCGCGATTCGCTCCAGTTCCTGCTCCCGCTGTATAACAAGCCGCAGGATCTCCTTTTTGCCTATCCGGTCATCAGCACTGCGCCCCAGGGGCAGCGCTCCTACGATATCGGCTTGGGGTTTCGCAAGATTTTCGACAAGCCGCACATCCTCGTCGGCGGCAGTCTTTTTTACGACGGCTCCGAATCGTCCGCCGATAGTTACGTCAACCAATTTGGCGCCGGCCTGGAGGTGATGAGTGATTGGCTCGAGTTTCGCGCCAACGGGTATGTGCCGGAAACCGATGGCCGCTCGTTCAACCGGACCAGCGTCTCGGCCAATTCGCTGCAATCGAGCGTCCTTGACTCCACTCTGTCCCTCGGCGCCCCGTATGGCTCGGGCTACGGCATTTTTCAAAACTACACGGGATCGACCACGATCAAAAACGTCCGGACGACCGGCAGCTATTACTTCAGCCGGTACGAAGCGGGCATGCCGGGGGTCGATCTCGAAGTGGGCGGGCTCATTCCCGGAGTGGAGCGCTATGGCGATGTGCGCGTCTTTGGGGGCTATTATTACTTCGGCAACGAGTATGGCCGAAGTTTCTCGGGCGGCAAAGCGCGCCTCGAGGCGCAGCTCACAAACAACGTCATCCTCGATCTCTCCTACACCCAGGATAAGCAGATTGGCTCGGGCAATTTCTACGCGGGGCTCCGTTTCTCCATTCCGCTAGGCGCGGGCAAGGATCCGGAACCCACCGGCCGGCGCGGCCTTTACGAAGGCATCACCGCCGTGCTCAATCATCGCGAACCTCGCCCGCGCACCACCCTGGAAAGCCAGATCGGCCAGAATATCATCCGCAACCAGGGCGTGCATTTCATTCAATCGGGCAACCTTCTGGACCCGGCGAGAAGCACCGCCAAATCCACCACCACGTACACGACGATACCCGCCGCGGGCACGGTGCAGGATACCTTCAATCAAATCCGCAGCGGGTCCACCATCACCACGCTCGGCTCCAGCGTCATTCAGGGCGTCATCTTTGTGGATATCGCGGGGAATGCCGCGGCGGGCAACGGCACCGCCCAAAATCCCTTCACCACCATCCTGCAGGCCCAGCAACTCGCCAATTCCTTTTACCAGCAGACTGGCAAGTTGCAGACGATCTACGTCATCGCCCGTCCGGGCCTCACGTATTCGGACGTGGTCGGCTTCACCACCCCTGGCACGCAGATCGCCCTGCTGGACTCGAGCGTCATTCTCCAGAATTCGACCGGCGGGGCCACCTTTGGAGGCACGACCGGCCTGGCCAGTTGGCACGTGGCCACCGGCCCCGCCCTGACCGTGGCCAACGTCGCCGATTTCTATCTCGGCGGGTTCAACATTACCACGAACACCGGCCCCGCCACCCTGATCAACAACGTCCCCGGAAACACCTTCCACTTCGCCGGTGGCACGGTCTTCTCTTCCGCCGCGGGCCCCGCCCTCACCATCTCCAATTCCCACGTGGAGGGAAGTTTCACGAGCCTGAGCTCGACCAATAGCGCCACCACCGGCCTGAGCCTCACCGGCGTGACGGGCGACTTGGGCGTGGGCTCCGTCTCGGTCACAAATTCCACGGGCGCAGGCATCGATATCGAAAACTCCTCGGTGAATTTCACCGCCGGCAGCGTGGCGGTGACCGGCAGCGGAGGCGCCGGGATCAATCTGGTCACCAATACCGGGCTCTTCCAGGTTACGGGAACCACCACGATTTCCAGCCCAGTGGGAGTGGGAATCTCCATTCAAGGCAGCGGCAACGCGTCTTTCGGGGCCGTCAATATCACCAATCGCACCACGACCGGCATCGCCCTCAGCAACACCACGGGCAATCTGGCCTTCGGGGCCACGACCATCGGCGCCCCCGCGGCCGGCGCGACCACCGCCGCCGTCAACGTCCAAAATGCCACGGGGGCCACGAAATTCAGCAGTCTTTCCATCGATAATACAGGCAGCGGAGCGGGCGTCGCCGGCCTCTCTCTCAGCGGCACGGTCGGAACGTTCACCGTCTCCGGCGGCACGATCCAGAATACCACCGGAGCCGGCCTCCTGGCCTCCTCCGTTACCGGCACGGTCACCGGTTCGAATCTGGTCTTCACCGGCAACGGCGGCAACGGCATCGACATCGAATCCAGCGGCGGAACCTTCGGCTTCACGAACACCTCAATCACGAACACCGTGGGCGAGGGGCTCAACGTCAATGGCGGAACCCCCGTCGTCACCTATGGCGGGACAATCGCCAGCTCCGCCACCGGCGGCTCCGTCCAGGTCCAGAACATCACCGGCGGCTCGGTGACGGTCTCCGCCGCCATCACGGACACGGGCGCCGGCATCAATCTCGCCGGAAACACCGGCGGTTCCATCGCCTTCACCGGCGCCGCCACGCTCAATACCGGGGCGAACAACGCGCTGACCCTGAACGCGAACAACGGCGCCGTCATCAGCTTCTCGAACCTCGCCATCACCACCATCACTGGCGCCGGCATCGCCGCCACGGGCGCGAATAGCTCGGTCACTTTGAGCGGCACGGACAATCCGGGAACGGGCGCCGAGGCGTTCACCTTTACCAATACCTCGGGAACCTACAACTACGCCGGCCTCACCAGTTCCCAGAGCGATATCGGGCTGGCTTTCGGCAGCACGCAAACCGGCTCCTACAATCTCGGCAGTCTCACCATCGCGGGCGCCCCGGTGGCTGCGGCGGCGTTCTCGGGTTCGGGTACGGCTGCCAACATCACCCTGGTGAATCTCAGCATCACCAACGCCGCTGCCGCGGGGCTCAGTCTGAGCAACGACACCGGCAGCTTCACCGTCACCGGCACGACCACGATCAATACCACGGGGCACGATGCCATCGCTCTCAGCGGCGCGGCGGGAAGCTACACCTTCGGCACGGTGAATATCACCTCCGCCGGCCAGAGCGGCATCAATCTCTCCGGACTCACCGGCGGCCAGACCGTCACCTTTGGGACCACCGGGATCACTGGCTTCGGCTCCGCTTACGACGGCATCGATTTCGCCGGCGCGAAAGTCAACGCCACCTTCGGGGTCACCACGATCAAGAACAGCGGCGCGAACAACAATACCGGCACGGCCATCGATCTCTCCAGCACCCAGGCCGGGACCATGATCTCGTTCCTCACCGGCTCCAGCATCTCCAACGTCAGCATCGGCGTGGAGCTTTCCTCCGGGCACACCACCGCCACTTCCGCCGACGCCATCTTCACCTTCGGCGACGGCTCGGCGGCGGTTCCCAATGGGCTGGGCTCCAGCATCAGCGCCGCCACCTACACGGTGGACGCCATTGGTCTCAATCCGGCCTCCGGCACATACAACTTCGCGGACGTCGTCTTCACCGGAACCCCGAACTTCCCCGCTGCCGCGGGCGGTGCGATCTTCGTCAGCGCCACGGCGGTCAACGGAGTCGGCAATGGCAGTTTCTCCAATCCCTATAGCGTGTCCGACGCGGACGCCATCACCACGGCGAACGTCACGTTTGCTTTCCTCGACGGAACTTACAATTTCGCCACGCTCAATGGCGGCTCGGCGTTCGTGGTCCATGCCGATCAGTCGGTCACCGGCCTGGATAACGGCAATTCCGTCGCCTACGGCACAGTCCAGCCCGCGAACGTCATCGGAAACTTCGGCACGCTGGGCGGCAGCGCCACCCGCGCCGACACCGGCAACGGCACGCTCAGCATCTCCAATAGCGGGGCCAGCGCGGATGTCTTCGATCTTGCCGGATCCAATACCGTAACCGATATCACCATCTCCGGGACCGGCAATTCCGGCGCCCTCATCGCTTCGAATAGCGGCTTCTCTGGATTCAGTAACACGGGCGGCATCACCATCAATGGCGTCTCCCTCTCCAATCTGCCGATGGGCAATTTGGCGCTCAGCTTCACCAACATGACCGGGAACGTCTCCGTCCAGGGGAACAATATCAATTTCGGTTCCACCGCGGGCACGTTACTGAATATCAGCGGTGGCAGCGCCACTTACACCGTGGCCCAGGGCACACTGCCCGGCGGCTCCACGCCCGGCACGCTCAGCGGAGCGAATATCAACATTCAGAACACCACCGGCGGCAGTGTGGGCATCACGGGAATGTCGCTCACCACGAACGGCAGCACCGCGGTCGTCCTCAGCGGCAACGCCGCCACGGTGACAAACCAACGCCACGCTCACTCATGCTGCGGGCGACGAGGTCTTCAATATCGACGGGACGACCGCCAGCACCGGCAAGATCACGATCACCGGCACGATCAACGATGCCGCCGGCACGGCCTTCAATATTGGCGCGGGCGCCCGGGACATCGATGCCAGCGCGGTGAATATCACCAACGACAACACCATCGCAGGCCCTGTGATCGGGATCACCGGCCAATCCGGCGGCACGATCAGCTTTGGCAACCTCACGAATAGCGGGACCACCGCGGCCAACGTCATCACGACCGCGGGGCAAACCGGGGGAACCGTCATTTTCGCGGACGTGACCATCACTGGCTACAACAACGCCGCCGGGACGGCCGTCAGCCTCGCCGGCACGGCGGGCGCGGCGAACTTTACCGATCTCAACATTACGACCACCGCCGGCGCCGCCCTGAATGTCGGCGCCATCACCTTCGACCCCGGTTCGTCCACTATCAGCGCCACCGGTGGCAGCGCCGTCACGATGAACGGCACGACGCTCAGCGGCGGCTCAGCCACGTTCGCCAGCGTCAGCGCCGCCACGACTGGCAACGCCGCGGGCATCAGCCTCACCAGCACCACCGGCACGACCATCTTTACCACCGTGGACATCAGCGGCACGGGCACGGCTTCGGGCATCGTGCTCAGCGATGCGGGCACAACGGAAATCCTTGGCGGCACGATTGACGGGACCTCCGCCAATGCCATCGACAGCACCAATACCGTGCTCACTGCCACCGGCCTCACGATCGGCGGCGCGACGCCTCCCGGGGGCATTGGCATCCACGCTGTCAACAACGACGGCGTGGCCCGCGTAGTGACGATCAGCAACGATAATATCAAATCCGCCGGGGACGCCATCAGCACCACCGATGGCGGCAACGCCGGCGAACTCTCTCTGGTCCTGGACGGCAACACCCTGCAAACGACGGGCGCGAGCAGCCTGGCGATGAGTATTGTCGGTTCCGCGCTCAACTCGACGACGGTCAATTCCTTCAACGGCGTCACCGTGACCGGCAATGGCACGGGCGGCGGTATCCTGTTTAACGACGTGACCTTTGCCTCCACGACCGGCGGGTCGGGCCAGGTCACGGGCGGCACGGCGAACATCGGCCAGAGCACGTCAGCCGCGACGCGCGTGCAAGGAAACGGCCTGGACCTGGAAGACCCAACGGGCAGCCTGAATTTCACCACGCTCAATATCTACAACAACAGCGGGACCGGGTTGACCGTGAATACGAAAACCCCAAGCTCCACAACCTTCGCTCTGGGCAACGGCGCTGGCGTGGTCAATACGACGAACGGCACGGCGATGAATATCGATCCGCTGACCGCGAATCTCACGTTCTCCAGCGTGACTTCAACATCCGCCCCCACCAGCGGGGTGATCCTCAACACCGTCGGCGGCACAGTCGCGCTCGGCGCGGTGAATGTTACGAACGCCACGGCAGCCGGCTTGTCGATGGTGAGTTCCAGCGCCACCGTCACCGCCAGCAGCGTAACGGTCAACGGCGCGGCCACCGGCCTGCTATTCGGCGCGAATACCGGCAGCTTCACCGTTTCCGGCGCGACCAGCCTGACCAACATCACCGGCACGGGCATCAACGCCGATGCCGCCACCGGCACGTATTCATTCGCGGGCCTGACCATCGGCTTCAGCGGCGCGGGGCGGGGCATCGATTTCCGCGGTTCGGACGTCCAATTCCAGGCCGCCACCACGTCGATCACCGGAGACGGAACCACCGCGGGCAGCATCGGCATCGACCTCAGCGGGACTCTGAATCCCAATGGCACAAACTCCAGCACCCCGAATATTCTCCTCGCCGATGCCGCCGGCCAGACGGCCGCGATCAGCGGTGTCGCCACGGGCGTTCTGCTGGGAAATACCGCCAACGGTTCGGCGGGCGCCTACTTCCGGTTCGGCAATCAAACGCCCACGTCCAGTGGCGGTTCGGGCAGTTCGATCGCGGTCAACAGTGGCGGGCTGACGCTGGATACCACCCATCTCACCAGCACCAGCGGCTTCGTCCAGGGCCGGTATGAGTTCACGGGGGTTAGTTTCACTGGCGAGGCCAGCTTCCAGAACACTTCGGCCAGTTTCTATTGGGTGTCGGAGACGGCCACCGGAACCGGGAACGGCAGCTCGCCGGGCAATCTCGCGAACGCCGCATCGCTGGTTACCGCCCTCAATGGGAACATGCTGAGCGGCAAGACCGTGGTCTTCGTCAACGACGGCGCGCCCATCGCCTTTGGAACGAGCGCGCTGAATCTCGACAGCCAGACGAACCTGGAAGGCTTCGGCAATGGCGCCAGCGTGGCCGCATTTACCGTCCCAGTGAACGTGATCATCGATGCCTTCTCCGGCACGGTCACCGACCCGACCGGCAACGGCGCCGCGACCCTTACTTCGACCGCCACCACCGGAACCTTCATCACTCTGAAGGACTTCCACACCATCCAGAATATCGATATCTCGGGCGGCGCCACCCAGATCGGCGGGAGCGGCTTCACCAATCTCACCCTCCAGGGGACCGTGCTCAGCGGCGCCACCGGCACGGAGTTCAGCTTCACGAATCCCTCCGGCGTGGTCAATATCACGAACAACACGATCACCCAAAGCGGCGGCCGGTTGCTCAGCGTCAGTGGCGGCAGCGGCGCCATCACCTTGTCCGCGGGCACGGGCAGCATCTCGAACACCGGCGGCAGCGGCGTCAGCATCGTCAATACCACCGGCGGCACCGTCACCCTCACCGGCTTGAGCGTCACCGGCGCGACGGCCACTCCGCTGACCTTCGACAACAACAAGGCCACCTTCTCGATCACCAACGACACATTTGCCGTGAACTCGGGAGTCACACTGCTCAGCGTCGATATGAGCACCGGCGGCAGCACCACGGCGCTCACGTTTGGCGCCACGGATACACTGACCCAGAGTTCCGGCAGCATCGCCATCATTGGCGCCGGCGCCCGCAATATCGACCTGAGCGCGTTGAACTTCACGAACACCGGCACGACCGCCGCCAATGTCATCGACGTCACCGGCCAGACCGGCGGCGCGATCAGCTTTGGCGATATCGGCATCACCGGCTACAACCACGCCGCCGGTACGGCGGTGAACCTCCAGGGCACGGGCGGCACGGTGAGCTTCGCCGATCTCGATATCACCACGACGGCCGGCGCCGCGCTCAATGTCGGCGGGATCACGTTTGCTCCCGGTTCGTCCACCATCAGCGCCACCGGCGGCAGCGCGGTCACGATGAACGGCACGACCCTTAGCGGCGGCTCGGCCACGTTCGCCAGCGTCAGCGCCACCGCGACCGCCGGCGCTGCGGGTATCAGCCTCACGAACACGGTCGGCACGACCATCTTTACCACCGTGGATATCAACGGCACGGGAGCGGCCTCGAACATCGTGCTCAATAAAGCGGGCACAACGGAAATCCTCGGCGGCACGATCGATTTAACCACCGCCAACGGCATCGATAGCACTAATACCGTCCTCACGGCCACGGGCCTCACGATCGGCGGCGTAGTGCCTCCCAACGGAATTGGCATCCACGCCGTCAACAACGACGGCACGGCCCGCGTCGTGACGATCAGCAACGACCACATCACTTCGGCCGGGGACGCCATCAGCACTTCCGATGGCGGCAACGCCGGTGAACTCTCCCTGGTCCTGAACGGCAATACCCTCCAGACGACCGGCGCGAGCAGCCTGGCGATGAGCATTGTTGGCTCTGCCTTGAACTCCACGACGGTCAATTCCTTCAATGGCGTCACCGTCACCGGCAATGGCACTGGCGGCGGCATCCTGTTCCAGGAAGTGACCTTTAACGCCACGACCGGCGGGGCAGCCGCGGCGGTGACCGGCGGCACGGCGAACATTGGCCAGAGCACCTCGTCAGCGACGCGCGTCCAAGGCAACGGCCTGGACCTGGAAGACCCGACCGGCAGCCTGAACTTCACCGCCCTCAATATCTACAACAACAACGGGACCGGCTTGATCGTGAATACGAAGACCCCGGCGTCCACCACCTTCACTCTCGCTAATTCTTCCGGGGGCGCCGGCTCGATCAATACGACCAATGGCACGGCGATGAATCTCGATCCGCTCACGGCGAATCTGACGTTCTCCAGCGTGACATCGACAAACTCCTCAACCAGCGGGGTGATCCTCAATACCGTCGGTGGCACGACGAACCTGGGCGCCGTCAGCGTGACGAACGCCGCGGCGGCCGGCTTGTCGATGGTCAACTCCAGCGGCATCATCAACGTGACCAGCCTCACCGTCAGTGGCGCGGTTACGGGCCTGCAATTCGGCGCGAATACCGGCAACTTCACCGTCTCCGGCGCGACAAGCCTGACGGGCATCACCGGCACTGGGATCAATGCGGACGATGCCACCGGTAATTATGAGTTCCAGGGCCTCAGCACCATCACCTTTAGCGGCGGCGGGCGGGGAATCGATCTGCGCGGTTCCAACCTCCAGTTCGGAATGGGCAGCCTGTCCCTCACGGGCGACGGCGTTACCGCGGGCAGTATCGGCATCGATCTCAGCGGCTCAGTCTTTCCCGGCGGCCAGCCCGTCGCCGGCTTGCCGAACATCTCCTTCGCCAGCGGACTCCAGACGGCGTCCATCAGCGGCGTCGCCACCGGCGTGGAACTCGGCAATGCCTCCCTGGGCTCCGCGGGCGCCTACCTGCGTTACGGCAATCAGACGGCCGGCAACTCGGGCAGCACTATCGCCGTCAACAGCGGCGGCTTCACCATCGATACGACTTATCTCACCAGCACCGGCACAAACCAGCAAGGCCGCTACGAATTCACTGGAGTCACTTTCACCGGCCTGGCCAGCTTCGAGGCGCCGAACCCGAACTTCATCTTCGTCGGCTCAACGTCGGCGGGGAGTGACAACGGGAGCAACCCCAACAACCGCGAATCCCTGGCGCAGTTGCAGGCGCTCGATGCCACGTCCTCGAACCTGAATGGCAAGACGATCGTGCTCATCAACGATAACGGCGGGGCCGGTCTCAATCTCGGCGCCACTACGCTCACCCTCGGCACGAATACGACAGTGGAAGGATTTGGTAACGGCGCCACCATCGTGGTCTCTGGAGGAACCCAGCCGGTGAACGTGATTGGCGACAATTTCCACCCCAGCGGCGGAT
>Ga0302319_10008859_pt1 | contig 19475 bp, 18 predicted proteins | sample Bog_T0_2_FD_203319 | JGI IMG/M metagenome (GOLD analysis project Ga0302319, IMG submission 203319) | Peat permafrost microbial communities from Stordalen Mire near Abisko, Sweden - Bog_T0_2 | ecosystem: Environmental > Terrestrial > Soil > Wetlands > Peat | place: Sweden: Abisko, Stordalen Mire... | reverse complement strand
ATACCGCGCGCACGCGAGCGAGTAGTTCTTCAAACATGAATGGTTTTGTCATATAATCATCAGCACCTTTCTCAAGAGAATTAATTTTATGGTGGATTTGACCTATAACTGATAGAAAAATGATTGGAGTTGTTTTCCCCGCAGCTCTAATTTCGTCGCAAATTACTCCGCCATTTTTCTTTGGAAGGGAATAGTCGAGGATAATAACGTCATATTCATTTGTCCGCGCCATATATGAACCATCAGCGCCGTTATCGCATGTATCGACAATTGAAGATCCTGCTTCAAAGCCATCTCGTAAAAACTCCCGCATCTCCGAGTCGTCTTCTACGATTAATAGTTTCATATATAAATATTATAAGATAAAAAAATACAAAAGCGACACCCTCACTCTTAATAAGTATTTAATTTCTTTAGAATTATTTTATTTCTTTTCATAAATATTTTATTTCGTTTGTGGTATGCTTATGCTGTCTTTAAATATAAGCAGTATATAAGCCATGCAACCGCTCATTCATCATATTCCGCATCTTCCGCCGGTTGGACCTCTCATCGGGTCTATTCAGGGCGTACTTGAACATGGAGGATATTGGCTCATCGGTTTGGCGTCGATTTTAGAGTCGATTCCGCTTTTCGGTACGATTGTTCCCGGACATACCATTGTCATTATCGGAGGTTTTTTTGCCAAGCTTGGCTATCTCAATATATATGCCATCATGATCATTGCAGCTATCGGTTCAATTACTGGGGACGTTATCGGCTATTTTTTGGGAAGAAAATACGGTATATCGCTCATCACCAGATGGGGAAAATATTTTTTATTGAAGCAAGAAAATATCGATCGGGCTCGGGTAATCATAAAACGACATATGGGAAAAGCCCTCATCATTGGACGTTTCAATCCGGTTACTCGCTGTTTTACGCCGTTTCTCGTTGGTTCGGGCGGAGGAAAGTGGAAAGCGTTTTGGTTGTATGATGTCATAGCTGGAATCAGTTGGTCAGTTATCTCCGTTTTCATCGGTTATATTTTTGGCGCAAGTTACCGTTTGATTGTCACCTTTATCGGTCAATTTACGACAGTCGGCATCATTATCGCGATTTTGATCGGCATGGGCTATTACTTCGTGAACAAAACCAGACACTTATTTTCGCAACATGATTTTTATCTTTTGTTTGCCAGTCTTTTTTCCCTGGTTCTTTTTTTTAAGAGCGTCGAGGACATTTTTTCGAGCCGACCGATTTTCGTCAATCTCGATGTTGCAGTGAATATGACGATAATACATCATGTCATACCATTTTTTGTCAGTTGTGCCGAAATAGTGAGCAACGTTTTCTCTCCAACTGTGCTTTCAATCGTCTGCGTAATTTTCGCTGTAGTGTTTCTTATTAAAAAACGCCGACATTATTTCAATATATTGATTGCATCGTTTCCGATCGGACTTTTCTTCGATTATATTTTGAAAATTGCCATACAGAGACCGCGACCTCTCGACATGATCATCCCCGAGACGGATTTCAGTTTTCCGTCGGGACATGCGGTTTCGATAGCACTTTTTTGTACATTAATGGTTTATTATTTTGCGCGCCATATTTCAAATCGTCATTGGAGAGATTTGTTTATCGTCGGAAACGTGTTTTTGGTGACATTGGTTTGCGCCTCGAGAGTGTATTTGAATGTCCATTGGTTTAGCGATGTTTTGGCTGGGGCTTCGTTCGGTGTTTTCTGGGCCACGTTCTCGATTTTGGTGGTTCGATATGTTGAAGGATTGACCGAAGGCAGGGGCGCAAAAGAGATAAAAATAGTTGAAAAGTAATGAAATTGTGCTAGAATTGCTCCCATGGTCATCACCTATTTCGGCGCTGAGTTTTTCAAGGTCCAGTTCGGGGATATAACCCTGGCCTTTAATCCGGTATCAAAAGATTCCAAAATCAAACCTTCACGTTTTGGTGCAGATGTCGTTCTTGTTTCTACATATCACGAGGATTTTAACGGCATCGATCAGGTAACTCATGGCGATAAAAAGCCCTTTGCAATCACAGGTCCCGGCGAGTATGAAGTAAAAGGCGTTTTCATAAAAGGTCTCGCCAGCGAATCCGGTTATGGATTAAAAGCGGGGGAGAAATCTCTCGTCAACAGCATATATACAGTGTCGCTTGAAAATATGAATCTTTGTTTTCTTGGAGCAATCAATAATGCCGAATTGAAAACTGAAACAGTCGAAGCTCTCGATGAAATCGATGTTTTGTTTGTGCCGATTGGTGGCGAGGGAGTGCTCGATGCGGCGAAGGCGTATAAATTGGCGGTATCGCTCGAACCAAAACTTATTATCCCAATGCATTATCCTACTTCAGGATCGGATGTTGGTGTGGTAAATGCGCTCAAGGTTTTCTTGAAGGAAGCAGGCGAAAATCCTACTCCGGTTGCAAAACTGACCTTGAAGAAAAAAGACCTTGAGGGCAAGGAAGCCGATGTGATTGTGCTCGAGTCAAGCAAGGAGTAATATATGGATAAATAAAATGATGGAAAAACTCGAACAATTAAGAGCGAAACCATATCATGTAAAACGCATGATTTCTGCAACTGTGGCTGCCGGAATAACTTTTATTATTGTCATTTTTTGGGTTGTATCGATTTCCATTTCCGGAGGTTCTACGTATGCTGATAATGCGTCGGCTCAGATTGCCGCGTCGCCATTTTCGACACTTTCAGCCAGTGCGGCTGATGCATTTGCTCCGGTCGCTACTGCGTTTGAGAGTTTGAAAAATAAATTGACGGGTTCAGGAAACGCTAGCACATCAAATGCAATTCAAATGTATTCACCAGCGGAAGCAACTCAGCAAGCAACACAACAGAATCAATCTGCTCAAATGAATACGATTAACCAATAATAAAATACGGATATGGCAAAAGGAAAAAATACAAAAAGCGAATTAGCTACAGCTGAACCGGCGCCGCGCGATCCGGCTCTTGGTATTATTGCTCGAAACATTACAACAGAAATGCGTGAATCTTATTTGGACTATGCCATGTCCGTCATTACCGCACGTGCATTGCCTGATGTTCGCGACGGATTGAAGCCTGTGCATCGCCGCATTTTGTATGCCATGCATGAAAAGGGTCTGACTTCGAGCGCGAAATTCCGTAAATCAGCGGTGGTCGTGGGAGACGTGCTCGGTAATTATCACCCACACGGCGACGTTGCCGTGTACGATTCGATGGTTGTGATGGCACAGGATTTTAAAATGCGTTACCCGCTCATTTCCGGACAGGGAAACTTCGGAAACATTGACGGAGATCCAGCGGCTGCCATGCGATATACCGAGGCAAAAATGTCGCGTCTTTCCGCTGAACTTTTGAAAGATATTCAAAAAGATACGGTTGATTTTCGTCCGAACTATGACGGGACGCGCAAAGAACCGATCGTTTTACCGACCGCTGTGCCGAATTTACTTTTGAATGGAACACTCGGTATTGCCGTGGGTATGGCGACAAATATTGCTCCGCACAATTTATCTGAAGTTGTCGATGCAACCCAACATTTACTTGAAGACAAAGACGCAACAACAGAAGACTTGCTCAAATTCATAAAAGGTCCGGATTTTCCGACGGGTGGAATTATGTACGGAGAAAAAGACATTCAACACGCCTATACAACAGGTCGCGGCGGCATTGTTGTGCGTGGCGAGGCTGAAATTGTAGAGGATAAAAAAGGCCAATATCAAATTATCATTACATCGATTCCATATCGCGTGGTCAAGCAGGATCTCATCATTAAAATTGCCGATTTAGTTCGCGATAAAGTTTTGGAAGGCATTCGCGGTCTTCGCGACGAGTCGGACAAAAATATGCGCATCGTCATCGAATTGAAGCAGGGCGCGCATCCTGAAAAAGTTCTCAACTTTATATATAAACACACGCAATTGGAAGACACCTTCCATGTGAATACTGTAGCACTCGTTAATGGTGTGCCGCAGACGCTTTCCTTGAAGTCAATTCTCGAGGAATTCATTTTGCATCGCGTCGAAGTTATCCGTCGCCGAACGCAATTTGATTTGAATGCAGCTGAAGCACGTGAACATATTTTGTTGGGCCTCAAAAAAGCTCTCGACCATATTGATGAAATCATTAAATTGATTCGCGCATCAAAGGATGTTCCTGAGGCTCAGGCTGGTTTGATTAAAAAATTTAAATTCAGTATATTGCAGGCAAATGCCATCTTGGAAATGCGTTTGCAGAAATTGGCGGGTCTTGAGCGCAAGAAAGTTCTCGATGAATTAGCTGAAGTGCAGGCTCTCATTGAAGAATTGAAGAGTATTTTGGCAAGCGATAAAAAAGTTCGCGGCATTATTAAAACTGAACTTGTCGATATTCGCGCACGATACGGCGACGATCGCCGAACAAAATTAGTCCGTCATGGCTTGAAGGATTTTAATCCCGAGGACTTGATTGCCGACGAGGAATCAGTGCTCGTTTTGACGCGTGGAGGCTATATCAAGCGTACAAATCCTGATGAATATCGAAAACAGAAACGTGGCGGTGTGGGTGTGGTTGACCTTGACACAAAGGAAGAGGACATGATTTCGCATCTCGTTTTTGCTTCGACGCATAATGATTTGCTGTTCTTTACGGACAAAGGAAAAGCATATCAGATAAAAATGTACGATATTCCGGAGGGTAAACGCGCAACTCGCGGCAAATCGATCATGAACTTTTTGTCGCTTTCTGAAGGTGAGCGAGTGACTTCAATTTTGCCGATGCCAAAAGATAAAAAAGCAGCAGAAGGTCTGGCTTTGATGATGGTTACAAAAAACGGAACCGGTAAAAAATCTTCAGCGAAACATTTCCACGATGTGCGACGTTCAGGTTTGATCGCGATTACTCTCGATGTCGGCGACGAGCTCATTTCCGTTTCATTCGTTTCAAAAAATGATAGCGTCGTGATTGCTACAAAGGAGGGTCAGTCAATTCGATTCGACGAAGCCGATGTCCGCGAAATGGGACGAAGCGCTGCAGGAGTGCGCGTCATCCGCCTCACCGAAGCCGATGCAAAAAAGAAAATCGAAGCAGATGCAGTTATTTCCGCCGACGTCGTTTCAAAAGACGCCAAAAATCCCGCATTGTTTGTCATGGGCGCGAACGGTTACGGTAAAAAAACAGCTCTATCAGAATATAAAATCCAAAACCGCGGCGGTTCCGGAATACTCACCATGAATGTCACGCCGAAAACCGGTCAATTGATGGGCGCGCGCGTCGTCACCGACGATGAAACGGAGGTCGTGGCAATGTCCAAAAAATCCCAGGTTATCCGAGTCGATCTCGCCGAAATTCCAACATTGAGTCGCGCAACTCAAGGTGTCCGTGTCATGAAACTTCGCGAAGGGGATTCGCTTGCGAGTTTGATTTGCCTTTAAAATTTTGCTCAAAATAAAATGTCGAGCGTAATTTCTACTGTGAACAACGGCTTATAGCGTCATGCCGCCAAGCGGGGTATAATAAACTTACAAAACTTCATAAATATGTTCTCCGACCCGATAAAAAATATTGCGGAATTTGGCATTGCTGACGGCATGAAGGTTGTTGATATTGGCGCCGGCAGCGGATTTTACAGTATCGAAGCCGCCAAAAAAATCGGTCCACGAGGTATGGTATATGCAGTGGATATTCAGCAGGATTTGCTCGAAAAATTAAAAAAATCGGCGGGTCTTGTCGGAATCCACAACATCGAGGGTGTTTGGGGCAATGCTGAAAAAATCGGCGGCACAAAATTACGTGAATCAATCGCGGATCGTGTCATTCTTTCGAATGTACTATTTCAAATAGAGCCTCAAGATCGGGATAATCTCACTCTCGAAATTAAGCGTATTACAAAACCAGCAGGGAAGCTTATGATCATAGATTGGCAAGGAGGATCACCTCTTGCTCCAAAAACACTTGTGCCTGCAATGGTGGCCGAAGCGATTTTTCAAAAAGCCGGCTTTCTTTTGGAGAAGAATTTTGATGCAGGAGACCATCATTACGGCATTATTTTAAAGCGTCCATAAAATATATGAGTAAATTTCAACTTATTGTCACTGGAATATTTGTCGCCTTCATCGTCATCGGCGTTGCGACATTTGCGCTCTTCAAAAAGACGACTTCCCAGACAGCGTTGCCGACAATTATGATTTGGGGCCTTGTTCCATCGCAAACATTCAACGGATTCGTGACAAATTTAAACAGCACAAGGTCAACGCCGATCAACGTCAATTATGTTCAGGAAACACAATCAACGTTTGAGCAGGATTTTGTAAATGCTCTTGCAGTGGGACAGGGTCCTGATGTTGTTCTCATTCCCGCTGACATGATTTTGCCAAATGAAAATAAAATCACACCTATTCCATATACGCTTTTGCCGCAACGCACATTTGAAGACACCTATGTTCAAGAAGCAGATCTCTATCTTCGCTCTGACGGCATTACAGCAATCCCATTTTATATTGATCCACTCGTTATGTATTGGAATCGTGATTCATTTACCAATGCGGGCATAGCTTCTGCCGGAACTGTGTCGCAACCTCTGACATGGAGCACTCTCGCTGGCTATGGTGCTCAATTGACTCAGAAAGACGTCAATTCGAATATCAGAAAAACAGTTATGGCTCTTGGACAATTCAGTAATCTCGATAATGCTCGCGAAATATTCGGTACTTTATTGATGCAAGCAGGTAATCCTGTCACCGAGAGAATGAGTGATAATAGTGTTATCAGTACGCTCGGCGACGGAGTTTATCAAGGGCTTACTAGTTCTGCTGCGGCGGTTACATTTTTCACTCAATTCGCAAACCCAACAAGTCAATATTATTCATGGAACAGCTCTTTGCCGGATTCACAAAGTTATTTCCTTTCCGGAAATTCCGCAACGTATTTTGGTTTTGCTTCCGAACTTGCGAGTCTTAGAAATAAGAATCCAAATCTCAATTTTGACGTAGCACCTTTGCCGCAAGCTGCTACCGGTTCGAATCGTATTACCTATGGACGATTGTATGGCTTTTCAATTGTAAAGCAGTCGGCAAATGCAACGACCGATTATGCTGTTATTTCTGCGTTAACCGGAGCGGATGCTCTTGCACAATGGCAGACACTGACCTATTTACCTCCAATTACGCGTAGCGCTATTTCAGCTGGTACGACTGATGCCGATATGGCCATATTCTATGATGCAGCGCTCATTTCTCGCGGTTGGCTTGATCCGAATCCATCGGGGACTCAAAGCGTATGGTCAAATATGGTACAATCTGTCGTAAGTGGTTCCGATACTGTCAATGATTCGGTAAAGACTGCCAATGACGCGATCAATCTTGAGATAAAAAGTATATAAAAATATGAAGACCGATTTGAAAAAAAATATCGCACGGATTCTTTCTTCATTTACCATCGCTTCGGTTCTCTTTGCTGTGCCGATGATTTCATTTGCTCAAACAAATACGAGCTTGGCATTACAGTGCGATCCTACAGCAACAACGACTGATGCGAGCGGTCTTCCTCCGTGCAGTTTTAATACACTCATTGATGCCGGTACGCGCCTGATTGATTGGATGTTTTATGTTTCTGTACCAATTATGGTGGCACTTTTGGCATATGCGGGTATACTATATATGACCGGAATTGAAAAAAATATTGGCAGGGCAAAGGACATGTTTATTAAAGTCGCATTAGGGTTTACAATAATGCTTGTAGCATTCGTGTGTGTAAACACTATCGTCGGATGGATTGGAAATTCAACTTTTACAACAACATCGAGCGGAGCGCCAAGCAATCCCGCCGTGCTTCTTCAACAATAAATTTATGAACTATCTTTCAATATCTCATTTTGTTTCAACAGTGTACGCACAGACAACGAGCGGTTGTTTGCCGAATCCATTAGGTGTCAGTAGTGTTAATGACCTTTTGTATCTTGCGGTTGATATTGCAACGTATGTCGGAGTTGTGCTTGCCGTTATTTTCCTCATATATGCTGGTTTTAAATATATTGCAGCTCGTGGTAATTCCGATAAAATAACCGAAGCTCATCATTTTTTACTCGCTGTTGTTATCGGTATTGCAATTTTGATTGGAGCAACAGCTATTGTAAATGTCGTTAAAAACACATTGACGTCGGCTGGTTTGGTTAAATCAACTACGTTCAATTCACCCACAAGTTCAAATGGAACCGGTTGCGGTACGTCCGCAACGAGCGCGAATTCATCTGCTCAGAGTCCGATTACTCAAACCGCACAGCCACAAACAACCCAGACGACCCAGAATACCACGGTTCCCTCGAGTGGTTTTCAGGGTGGTGGTGGTGGCACTTTTGGTGGTGGAGGTGCGGGCGGTAGTTATTAATTGCAGTTCGGTCTTTTTTTAACATCGTGTTACAATAATTCACATGAAAATAACAAAGAAAGAAACAATTAAACATTTTATTTTACAAGGAACTCTCATTTTGTTAATGGGTATTGTTCCTGCGGTCGCTTCCGCACAGTATGCAAATGTTCAATCAAATCCGTGTACGACTCAACAGAGTTTGTGTACTCTTGTATATGAAGCAATCGGTTATTTTAATCAAGCTATTTATCTGATTATCGCTCTCGCAGTCGTTACGTTTATTTGGAATGTATATAAATATTTCATTGTGGCTGATCCTGAAAATAGAGGCGAAGCAAGCAAATACGTTATGTTCAGTGTCATCGGTCTTTTTGTCATCCTTTCATTCTGGGGATTGGTAAATATTGTCAGTAATACACTTAATTTAGATACGAATCCGGGTACCATTAATGTGCAGGCTTTGACGGGCACGAATAGTAATTATCAAGGTAATTATCAGGGAAGTAATCAAATCATTCCTGGTGTGCCTTTACAATAAAAAAGGAAAAGGGAAACGAATTAACGTTTCCCTTTTTTGTTTCCAGAATTTAATTTCTGGTTATCGTAATTTGTATTGGTTGTTCGTCACTGGCTTGTAAAAGCTCTAGTCGGCCACCGATGCAGTTACCCGAGCCATCACGAATCATCTCACCGGTGATTTTTAATGGATCAAAGTAACATATTACCTGACACCCAGTCGGATACATGAACGTAAGTGTCTGGTTTGGTTTGACGCACCCAGTCCATTGACCTTTACTGCCAACCTGAGGCAGTGGAAGATTCACCATCTGTTCGCTTCCCGCCGTCGATGCCGATGTTTGTTGTAACTGTTGCGTTTGAGCTTGAACAATAACAGTGTTGGTTACGACAATGACCTGAGCTGGTGTTGGTACCGGTGTCGATACCTGAGTCATAGTGTTCGTGACAACAACCACTTTTGTCGGTTGTACCCCGTTGGGTGCCAGCAGATGAGTGTTCAATAGGAGTCCGGTGATAACTAATGCCACAAGGACTAAAACGAACAACAACATCGCACCAAAGGTCACCGCAAGCCAACCTGTAATGATTTCGACTTCCTCGGCGGATTCTTTATTCGCCGGATTCACCGATGCTAGTTCCTTGAGCTTTTTTACTTCCTCCAATGCTGTCTGGAGTTGTTTCAAGGCCGTCGAGCGTTCGTTTTTTACCGTGCCGATTTTGGTCAGCGTGGCTTCAGTTTCAGCTTTCAAGGCCTCAACCTTTTTCAGATCGACCTTGCCGGCGTCGAGTAGGGTATTGAGTTCACCCATTTTTTTCTCGAGCTCCGGAAACAATTTTGCTTTTGTTCCGAACTGCTGTTCCAACTGCTCGATGGTTTTCTCGATTTGCCCGACTTTTTTGATCAGCAGCCGGGTATTTGCGAGGGCAGCCTGTTCGGCCGTAAGAGCGAACTCTATTGTCGCAACATCACTCGTTACTTCATCGGCGGTCACTGCGAGGGCTTTCATATTGATGGTGAATTTGCCTGCCAAGTAAGGTCCGATATGCAGAAGGGAAATCAGTTTGATGACAATTTTTCCTCCAAGCGACCCATTCTCCACTTTCTCGTCGCAGACGAGGTAGAGTTTCTTGTCGTTTGAATCCATAATTGACACCAAATGTTTTTTACACCCGACGAAGTCGAAACTGAGTTCCATTTTCGTCAAGTCAATTTCCAAGCCTTTTGGCGTTTCAAGTTTTTTAGCGGGCATAACTACCTTTCATTTTTTTTGTCCACAATCACGCTTGCGGACGTTTTTGTTTAGGTTTCAAGGTACTCAAGGGCTCAAAAGAGCCTTTTTATACATTTTTTGCGTGATTCAACTGTCTTTATATTAGCATATTTGTCTATAAAAGTCAATATATACTTGAAGTCTTGGTCTGGTAAGTAATCCCCAATGAGAGATATTGTGTTATAAGGGCTATATTGTTACACTTATCGAGTATTTATTAGCTTATTTAATTACATTAATAGTAAACATATGAAGTCAATTACAAAAATCGGAGGTCTCGCTCTTGCTTTGACACCGGCGGCTGCGTCGGCCCAGGCTCTCTCGTCACTTAATAACGTTAATCAGGTTGCGACTCGCTTTACGAGTCTTCTCAACACGTTTACAGTGCTTCTTATTTCTCTTGCTGTCGTTTGGATTATTATCAATGTTGTTCGATATCTTATCGTTAAAGGTCCTGAAGAGAGAAAAGAGGGAGGACTTCGCATTCTTTACGGTGTTATAGGTCTCTTCGTTATCATTTCTATCTGGGGTCTCGTATCGGTTTTGCAGAACTCATTTGGAACAACAAATACAGCTAGTCAGGGCATAAACAATGTCCAGATTCAGACGAATCAAATTCCTCTCGTTCAATAACATCTAATGCCCAATTCGAATATCAACACAACGCTTAATGCTTCGCTGGCAAAGATTGTTACAGTCATAGTTGTACCTCTTGTCACTCTTGTATTCGTCTTGGCCGTTTTGATTTTCATCTGGGGTGTTGCGGGCATGATCATTTATCGTGAAAATGCTGAGAAAAGAGAAGAAGGTCAGCGGCATATACTTTGGGGTGTTGTTGGGATGTTTATTATGATTGGGGTTTATGGTATTATCCGATTGATCGCTAATACAGTCGGTGTTGCCAGTCCGATTTAAGGAACATGTAAGTTAAATATACAAAAAAACAGGGATACGTATCCCTGTTTTTTTATGTGTGTGTGCCGGAGAGAGGACTTGAACCTCCATGGGTTACCCCGTCTGCTCCTAAGGCAGGTGCGTCTAGCCAATTTCGCCACTCCGGCATAGTATATATTATATCTTAGTTTGTGATCACGTATAAACTGGTCGCCCGCCCAGCTCGCCACCTACGCTGCTCCGGCTCGCACAAACCTGCGAGTCCTCGGTTTGTGCGCCCAGTAGGGATCGAACCTACGACCTTATCCTTAAGAGGGATCTGCTCTACCAGCTGAGCTATAGGCGCATATTATATTTTTACTCTAAACGACAATAAGACTGTTTATATCTGTATACCTACCAAAACAGCTATAGGCGCGTGAGGAAAACTTTAACAGATTTTTTCTCATTACGCAATGTGCCCGGGGTGGGACTCGAACCCACATGACCTTTCGGTCGACAAATTTTAAGTCTGTTGCGGCTACCAATTACGCCACCCGGGCATATTTTTTTAAAGTCCGTCGATTTTCCGTGGAGACCCAGGCCGGGCTCGAACCGGCGCATAACGCTTTTGCAGAGCGTCGCGTTGACCAACTTCGCCACTGGGTCTTTTTTGCCGCCAAGCGGCGCTGTCACTATTCTATACGTTGTGCGAGATTTCGTCTATTTTTTGGCGATTTTTCTCGCCGCCATCAATTTCAAAATCGAAGAAGGGAATGCGGTGCATGCGTGATTTTTCCATGAAAAAACTTCGGAAATCGCCGCGCGAGCGCTTTAAAAAATCGTACGCGGCTTTTTCTTTTTCGATCGGGAGGACGGTGAAGTAAATCATGGCCAATTTGCCGTTGTCGGAAATACCGACATGCGTCACAGTAATAAGCGACAAGCCATTCGATTCACGCGCGATGAATTCGCCCGCTTTCGCGATAATGAGGTCACGCAATCTGCCGTCTTTTATTTCGTCTGCCATATGATTTGATTATTTAGCCGCCATTTTCTCGACCACCTTGAAGCCCTCGATTTTATCGCCGACTGCGATTTCGATTTTCGATTCAATAAGAGAACCAAATTCGTAGCCCTCGCGAACCTCTGACGCCTTTACTTTCTGTTGCTGGAGTTCTTTGATTTTGCCGTGGCCGATGACTGCATCGCGACGAAGAATCTTGACCTCAGAGCCGATGGCGATTGTACCTTCTTGGACTTTACCACCGAGAATTTGTTTGTCTTTTACTTTACTGAAAATAGCGAGGATTTTAGCGCGACCAGTTGATTCTTCGGTGAATTCTTTTGGTACTTTTTCGGCGACGACATTTTTGACGTATTCAATTAGTTCATAAATGATTTTAAATTCGCGAAGGTTAATCGGCATTTCGGCAGTTGCTCGTTCGAGAATGCTCTGCGCTCGTGTGTCTGGTTTCGCATTGAAAGCAAGAATGGTGATTGAAGGATCACTCTGGGCCGTTTTAACGTCGCTCTCCGACACCACACCTACGCCTTCGATGACGATTTTTATCGCGACTTTGTCGTTTTTAATTTTTGCCAATTCGTGGTGGATACCATCGAGACTACCGACAGCATCGCTTTTAATAATGAAAGGGAGAATGATTTTACCTGAGTTTGCCGAAGCGGATTGTGCCAAAGTTGCAGCCACCGATTTTTTTGGTTTGAATTCAGCGGCTAATGTCTCGGCTTCTTTTTTTCCGGCAACGACAATAAAAGGTGAACCGGCTGGAGGAAGTTTATTCCAGCCGACGACACCGACGGGGCTTGAAAAAGTCGCTGATGTAATCGTTTTACCGGCGTAATCTTCGAGTGCACGTACAGGAGAGATTGCATCCTCAGCTACAATATATGTACCGGTATGAAGTGTGCCATTTTTAATTATGAGAGTCGCTGATATACCTTTTTTATTGTCGAGGTGTGCTTCGATGACTGCACCCTGCGCCGGAGCGTTCGCATCGGCTTTCAAATCGGCAAATTCCGCAACGAGCATGATCATGTCGAGAAGTTCGGGAATACCTTGGCCAGTTAATGCAGAAATTGGCACAAATGAAATATCGCCGCCGTAACCCTCCAGATATATTTCATTTTCGGCGAGATTAATTTTTGTTCGGTCAATATTTGCGCCGGGTTTGTCGATTTTATTAATTGCGACGATATATGGAATTTTTTCGTCTTTGATACATTTGAGAGCTTCAAGGGTTTGCGGCTTCACGCCGTCTTCTGCTGAAACTACGAGTACGGCAATATCAGCAACATGCGCACCGCGCTCGCGAATTGCACAGAAGGCTTCGTGTCCCGGCGTGTCGATAAATGTGATTTTATGAATCGCCGCTTTTTTACCCTCGCCGCTTTTGTGCTCGACTTCGTATGCGCCGAGATGTTGGGTGATGCCACCTGCTTCGTCTCCAACTACATTTGTTTTGCGGATGAAGTCGAGAAGCGTCGATTTTCCATGGTCAATATGACCCATGACGACAACGACAGGGGGTCGCAAAGTAAGGCTTGTAGATTGTTTTTTTGCGGGCGCCATAGGTAATTTGTGAAGTTAAATTCGAATTCACAGCATACCAGAAAAATTGGTTTTTGACAATTTTGCCGCTGAGGGGTGGAGTTTACTTGCTATGAATTGATATTCCTTTTTGTGTTTCGATGAATGCAGTTGTAACTGCTGACATTTCTTCTTCGGAAAGTTCAAATTCAGGTTTGCCACCTTTTATTGGTTTCGAGAAAATACTGACATGTTCACGCGAATAGAGACTTGATAAAACAACGCCGTCGCCGTCTTGATTCAAAAATGCGGTCGCGAAACTTTGATTGCCACCAGAGCCTGTGCCTTTGAATGGATTGAAGCGAACCGTCTGTACTGATTGAATGCTTTTTTTGAGGCGATTTTCGACAGTGATTAAGTATGTTTCAAGTTCTTTACGGAACTTTTCTATGTCTTTCATATTGCCGGCAATTTCTGTTATGGCGCCTTCAATATTTTTCGCGCTCGCTGATCCACCAAGAAGCCGATTTATTTTAGTTTGCATCCGAATGACGAGAACAAGTAGAACGACAACGATGATTACGAGCGCGCCGGTCAGAGCTGATATAAATATTGGTGAATTGATGAGCGACGAAAAATTCATATTTTTATTTGATGCATTTTTGCATTATGACTAAGTATAAAATAGCCGTATGATATACTCAAGGTATGCAAATGCGGAAAAAGGTGGTTTATTTAGATTACGCCTCGCTCACACCGATCGACAAGAGAGTCGAACGCGTTGTTTCCGAGTATGTTGTCCTTGAGCGCGCTGGTAAATACGCCAATCCATCGTCAATTTACGGAGCCGGAGTCGAAGCAAAAAAAGTTTTGGAGGCTTCGCGCGCCGGAATCGCGAATTTTTTAAATGCGCATGTGGATGAAATTATTTTCACTTCCGGCGGAACAGAAGCGAATGGTTTGGCGCTCGAAGGTACAGCTCGTGTCGCTCGCCGTGCTGGTAATAAAAAACCGCATATCATTATTTCCGAAATCGAACACTCTTCAATTATTGAAATTGCCGCGATTATGGAAAAAAATGGTTGTGAAGTGACGCGTTTGTCAGTTGACCATTTTGGGATGGTTTCACTTGATGAATTGAAAAAATCAATTAAACAGAACACATTCATGGTTTCAATTATGACAGCCAATAATGAAATTGGCGTCATTCAGCCGATACGTGAAATTGCCAAGATTATTAGGCATGCGCGAACAAATATTACAAAAAGCATGTATCCGCTTTTTCATACCGATGCCGCACAAGCCGCACTTTATTATGATTTAAATGCCGAAAAATTGGGTGCCGATTTAATTACACTTGATTCGATAAAAGTCTACGGTCCGCGCGGAACTGGCGCACTTTATATAAAGAGGGGAACTCCGATCGAACAAATTATGTATGGTGGTGGTCAGGAAAATGGATTACGTTCTGGTACTGAAAATGTTGCAGCTGCAGCTGGTTTCGCGAAAGCTTTGGAGGTTGCCGCGATTGAAAAGGAAGAAGAGTCGAAGCGAATTGTCATTTTGCGCGATTATTTCATCGAACAATTGAAAATACGTTTTTCTGATTTGCAAGTTAACGGCGCTTATACGAAAGGAGACACCGAAAAACGCCTCGTAAATAATATTAATGTGACATTGAAAAATTTTGATCACGAATTTTTTCTGCTTCAACTCGATGCACGCGGTGTTTTGTGTTCAACAAAAAGTGCGTGTTTGCGCGACGAAGATGAATCATATGTTATTCGAGCGCTTTATAAAACTACCGCACAAAAAACGCCACAGTCTCTCCGTTTTTCGCTTGGCCGCTTCACAACGAAACGAAACATAGATTTTGCTTTAAAAATGATTGACGACATACTTTCGGTGTGATTTAATGCAAGTATCAATTCTTATTCTATGGAACATCTCACGAAACAACAAATTGTACTCCTCACACTCTTCACAAGTTTTGTGACGTCGATTGCGACCGGTATTGTGACAGTGGCGCTTGTGGATCAAGCCCCGACTGGTGTTACCAGTACAATAAATCACGTCATTGAACGTACTATCGAGGAAGTTGGGCCGTCGGCAACAACTGGTTCTACTCAATCCGCTTCGGCTTCAAATGCTGCTACGACGCTTTATTCAAGTCCCGCAGATCAAATAGCGGCCGCAACCGCTCGTGGGGAACAAAGTATGGTGCGCGTAATGCTCGGTACGACTGTTACTGGAATCGGTATTGTCATGAATTCAAAAGGTGTAATTGTTGTCGATAAATCATCAGTAGCGACACCCGGAAATTATGTTGCGATTTCATCGACGGGCGCGCAGTATCCACTTCAAGTCATCCAGACCCAAAATAACGGCGATTTTGCATTTCTTTTGGCTGGTCCTGTAGTGACGCCTGGTCCCGCTTCAGCGACAACAACAGTTCCGTCGTCATTAGTTCCGGTCAGTTTTGCATCTTTGGCGGCTTCTCCTTCTGGAACAAATACTCTACAATTGGGTGAAACTGTTATTGCTTTGTCTGCAACTGGCCCGAGCGTTGATTCGACAACCGTTTCCGAAGGCATTATCCAGAAAATAAATATGAATTTGAATTCGAACGGTGTTGTGGATGCGAGCTCGACTATTTCTTCATTTGGCACAAACATTGATTCATCAAACATCGCTGTAGGCAGCCCACTTTTCGATTCGTCAGGAAGTATCATCGGTATAAAAACCTTGAGCAATTTGTCCGGTAATTTCTATCCAATCGGCTATTTGGAGTCGTTGGTGCCGACGTTATAACCTCTGTTTTTATCTTGAATCCTGTAATTTTTTCTGATATACTGTTGTAGTAAAGGCTATGCCCCCATTCAAGAATTTCACTACAAAAGCAAAAGAAGCCATTCGCCGCGCACACGAGCTTGCCATCGAGCGTGGTCAGAATCATGTCAATCCGCTCCACCTCCTCTGTTCACTCATTTTGCAGGAAGAAAGCATGGTCGCCTCAATTTTGGATAAGCTTGAAATCGACACAATGATGTTGACTGATTTGATTTTGGAACAAATTGAAGCTCCGGAATCGACAAATGTTTTGTCTCCGTCATATCAGATTTATTTAACACCGGATCTTGCTTCGATTATGGAGCACGCAGGGAAGGAAGCGGCGGCTCTGAAAGACGAATTCATTTCCACGGAACATCTGTTCGTTGCTGTGTTTGACGTTGCCGGACATGCACGCGATGTGTTGGCCCGTTTCAAAATCGACAAGGACAGCGTCATTCGCGTTATTCAGGAATTACGCGCATCACCGATTGCCGATACCGATAAACCAAAACGTTTTCGTACGCTCTCAAAATACGCGCGCTCGCTGACTAAGTTGGCGAAAGATAATAAATTGGATCCGGTTATCGGTCGCGACGCTGAAATTTTGCGTGTGATACAAATTTTGTCACGTCGCACAAAAAATAATCCGATTTTGATCGGCGAAGCTGGTGTGGGAAAAACAGCAATTGCTGAAGGTCTTGCTATCCGCATGGCTCAGGGCGATGTGCCTGAATCTTTGAAGGACAAAGAGTTGGTTTCGCTTGACCTCGGTTCACTGATTGCCGGCACGAAATACCGCGGTGAATTCGAAGAACGTTTAAAAAATATTTTGAAGGAAATCGAAGCAGCCGATGGAAAAATCATTTTATTTGTCGATGAAATACATACTATTGTCGGCGCAGGTGCAAGCGAAGGTTCGATGGATGCTTCAAATATGCTGAAACCGGCATTGGCCCGCGGCGAATTGCGTGCTATTGGTGCGACGACTCTCAAAGAATACCAAAAACACATTGAAAAAGATCCCGCTTTAACGCGACGTTTTCAACCGGTTTTTGTGAGTGAACCTTCAATCGAAGACGCTATTGCCATTTTGCGCGGACTTAAGGAAAAATACGAACTTTATCACGGCGTCCACATTACCGACGACGCAATTGTTGCCGCAGTTAATTTGTCGTCGCGATACATTGCCGACCGATTTTTACCGGATAAAACAGTGGATCTGATTGATGAAGCCGCATCCGCTTTGAAAATTTCGCTCGAAAATATGCCTCCGCAACTGGAGGAAACTCGCCGCAAAATTATGCGTCTTGAAATTGAACGTGAGGCTTTGAAAAAAGAGACCGATCCCGTCGCAAAAGCCCGCAGCAAAAAAATCGAAAAAGAAATCGCCGATTTGCGCGAGGGAACTTCGGAATTGGAATTGAAATGGACGAACGAAAAAGAAACTATTACGAGTATTAAAACAATTAAAAAAGAATTGGAATCTTTGCGAATCGAAGCAGAACGTGCCGAAGCAACCGCCGATTTGGCAAAAGCCGCCGAAATTCGTTATGGAAAAATTCCGGCTCTCGAAAAAGATCTCGATACAAAATCAAAACGCCTAAAGAAACTGCAGTCTTCGCGCCGTATTTTGAAAGAGGAAATCACCGAGCAGGATATTGCCGATGTGGTTTCGCGCTGGACGGGAATTCCAGTTTCGCGAATGTTGGAGGCCGAAATGCAAAAACTGTCACATATGGACGATGATTTGCGTAATCGAATCGTGGGTCAAGACGAAGCAGTTAAAAAAATTGCAGATACTATTAAACGTTCACGCGCCGGCATTGCCGACCCGAATCGTCCGATTGGTTCGTTCATTTTTCTTGGGCCTACCGGTGTGGGTAAAACTGAATTGACGAAGGCATTGGCCGAATTCCTCTTTAACGACGAAAAAGCATTGATCCGTGTCGACATGTCAGAATATATGGAGAAGCATTCTGTTTCTCGTTTGATTGGTGCGCCTCCGGGCTATGTTGGCCACGATGAAGGTGGGGGATTGACCGAGCTCGTCCGCCACCGACCATATTCCGTGATTCTTTTCGACGAAATTGAAAAGGCTCATCCGGAAGTTTTCAACATACTTTTGCAAGTTCTCGACAACGGTCGTTTAACCGATAGTAAGGGCCGCACAGTCAACTTTAAAAATACCGTCATTATTATGACGTCGAATATCGGCGCACAATATATCCAGAAAATGGAGCAAATTGGTTTTGCGAAGGAACTCGATCCGAGTGCAGCCGAAAAAGCGAATTACGAAGAAACAAAAACGCGTGTTATGGCATCGCTTAAAGACTACTTCCGTCCGGAATTTTTGAACCGCGTCGACGATATTATTTTGTTCGATATTTTGAGTAAAGAATCTATCGAAAAAATCGTCCGTATCCAAGTTCAAGCCGTTATTGAACGTCTCCGCACAAAAGACATCAATCTCGTCATTTCGCCTGAAGCTATCGCATATCTTGGCAAGCAGGGCTACGATCCGCATTATGGTGCGCGTCCATTGAAACGCCTCATTCAGAATAAAATTTTGACGCAGGTTGCGACGCTGATGATTACGCACGGTGTTGCCAAAGGCGGCACGATCACCGTCGGTATCAAGGATTCTCCGTTCAAAAAAGATGCTTCAAAAAATATCCCTGTCGAGCAGGAGTTCACCTTCGACGTAAAGAAAAAGACAAAAGCCTCTTCAATCATTATGCGCAGTTCGATGGAGTCTCTGCAGTAGAGAGGTTATTATGGTTGCCATTCTTGCCAGTAGCCGAAAATCTGGTAGACTCATACGGTCGGTGCCGTGTGTCCTTTGGCAACCGTTTTGTATCGAATCATTTGCGCAGGTGGTGGAGTGGTCAATCACAAGAGACTGTAAATCTCTCGCCTTCGGGCTTCGGGGGTTCAAATCCCTCCCTGCGCACAAATATCTGGAAATCCCCGCAAGAATAGTTTCTATTTCTGCTATACTTATATAATGACTAAATGGCCGATCATCTTAATAATAGTAGCAGTCGTTTTTGAAACAATTGCCGACATCCTCTTTAAATACTGGACT
>Ga0302319_10008857_pt1 | contig 19478 bp, 16 predicted proteins | sample Bog_T0_2_FD_203319 | JGI IMG/M metagenome (GOLD analysis project Ga0302319, IMG submission 203319) | Peat permafrost microbial communities from Stordalen Mire near Abisko, Sweden - Bog_T0_2 | ecosystem: Environmental > Terrestrial > Soil > Wetlands > Peat | place: Sweden: Abisko, Stordalen Mire... | reverse complement strand
GGTGGAAAGCACGACCCGGAAATGATTAGTTTGTTCCCACGCGCCGAGCGGCGTGCTGGAAATGGCCGGCCACTCTTTTTCCTTTACGACCAGCCATTCGACCGCATCCGGATAGGTCAGGAACTGCTGCGGATCCTGGCAAAGGTAAACAACCCGGCGCCTTCCCAATGGGTGCCACAAGGAATAATCGGTGTCGTTCGAGCCGGCAATAAAACCAATCTCGCGCACGTTTTCCGGCAGGGCCGCGCGCAGCGGTGCCAGCAAATCGTTGCGGTTAGCATAGGCTGAATACGTCGTTGCCATCCGCTGGAGCAAGCGTTGCCCGGGATTTTCTGCGGCGAGTTGGTTGCATACCATCCGGCCTGGCCAGAGCGGTCGGAGCGGAGACAGAACCAGCGCCGGAAGAATGGATAGGGCAGCCAGCAGGGCGCAAATCCGCCCGCCACGGAATTGGAGCAGCCATTTTTGCCCGGGTAACAATAAGAACGGGACCAGCATGAGCGGATAGTACGGGAGCATGAGTCGCGCGGTGGCTTCCGAGCCCATTTTCAACATGTAAACGGAACCTGCCACCCAGGCTGCGATCGCCACGCAGGGAACCTGGCATCGAAGGCTCGCTCCGCCTCCCAGCCAAAGCCAGAGGGTCGCCAGCAAGCCCGCCACCAGCAACCCGGTGGCACCCAAACCGAGACCGGCCCCTTCCTCCGCCGGCAGTTCATTTAATTGCGATGATTGGAATCGAGGAAAGTCGCGGTCCAACAGCTTGGACCAGGAGGCTGGCAGACCTTGGTTGATACGGCGGTTGATTGGGCGGGATTCGGGCAAAATTGGGGGCATGAAGGTTTGCTCCGCCAGCAGCAGGCTATTGCCCAACAATGCAGCCACCGGGTTTTTTACTTGTAGACGGTATCGATCGGTCGGATCGCCGGTCCAGCTGCCAGTGTGCATCTGGTTCAAGGCCATGGTCGGGGCGGCGGAAATGATGAGGGTCAGGGCGGCCACCAAAAGGCTGAGCAAGATATTTTTCCTTAATAGCCCCAGCGCGAGCCAGACAGCCACCAGGCAGGGCAGCGCCAGGGGGGCGTTGGAAAGTTTGACGCCGGTCATCAATGCTGCCGCCAACAAAGCGAGCCAGACATCCGCGACTCGCCCTGAGCGTTGCGCGCTCAAACCGAACCACACCGAGAGCAGGCAAAACACGGCCCCCAGCAAATCATTTCCTATGCTTCCAGCCTGGGTGGCGTAGCCAAACGCCAGGGGCAAAACCCACATCCAAGTCCAAGCGACCCGCCGGCCAACGCCGAGTTGGCGGAAAAGGGAAAACACCAGTCCCGGCAGCAGCAGAAATCCAGAGAAGTTTAAAACAAAAAGAAGTCGATCTGAACGTGTCAGGGCCAACAGCGGCAGCGCGATCCATTCCCAAGCCGTGCCGGAATAATTCATTCGCTCATTGATGGTTGGAATCCAGAACCATTGGCCGGCGGCCAGCCAGTTCAGCATGCGCGGGAGCCGGTAAGTGAGAGCATCATAGTTGGTGGGTGCGTACAGGGCGCCGCCGAGAAAGATCAGGCCGGTCAGGCAAAAAAACACGGCCGGCAGCGGCCGGCGACAGCGGTGCGCCAATTTCGCCGGGGAAAAGACCGGGTGATACTTTGACCACCAAATCAATGCGAGGACCACACCAGGCAGCATCGCGACAGCGTAGCCGGCCGCATTCAACTGACGCAGCGCTGCAAGAATCCAGCCGGCGCCATTGAGATAGGCGCAGCTGCAAAGCCATAAGATGGCGAGCGGCAGGGTGGGCATGGATTGCTATGTTCCCGCGAGAAAATTGTATTTAAAAATGCACCACAACGCGCGAAAGCCGTCGCGCCAGCCGATCTTCTTGCCTTCGGCGTAGGTGCGCCCGTAGTAGGAAATAGACACTTCATAGATCCGCACTTTTAATCGGGCCACCTTGGCTGTTATCTCCGGCTCGAAACCGAAACGATTTTCCTCGATGCGGATCTGTTGGAGGATTTCCCGGCGGAAACATTTGTAACAGGTTTCCATGTCGGTAAGGTTCAGGTCCGTGGCCATGTTTGAGCAGAGGGTGAGAAAGTTGTTGCCCACCGAATGCCAGAAATACAGGACCCGGTGCGCGCCGCTGCCGCCCAGAAAACGGGAACCGAACACCACGTCGGCCTTGCCCGCCAGGAGCGGAGCCAGAAGCAAAGGATATTCGCCCGGGTCGTACTCGAGATCTGCGTCCTGGACAATGACGAGGTCGGAAGTGGCGTGGGCGATGGCGGTGCGCAAGGCGGCCCCCTTGCCTTGATTGACCATGTGGCGCACGAGTTGAATGCGCGGGTCGGCTTGGGCGAGCAGCTGGAGCTTGTCCCACGTGCCATCGCGGGAACAGTCATCCACGATCACGAGCTGGCAGACCGGCTTCTGCGCCAGTACCACCTGGACCACTTCGGTCACAGTGGCGGCCTCGTTATAGACCGGCATGACAACCGAAAGGCAGGGCTCGATGGCTTTGGATTTTGCTTCAGTCATTCAGGCGATTGAAGAGTGAATCTTGACAAACAAGGGTCGATAGTTCAATTCACAAATCCAACCGGGCCTTCAGCAATGCGTTTTAATTTGTTTCCGGCGCTGACAAGGCATAGGCTAACCGAGGTGATGATCGAAGCCATTGACATAAGAGCTTGAATGGAGGGTGAATTGAATGCCTTATCAATTGCTTAACGTGGAAGCAGTGGCGGATTACCTGCACCTGACTTCGTCGGACATCGAACAGAGGGTGAAGGATCGTGAAATGCCTTTTGAGAGGCGCGGCGACCGGATCATGTTTCGCAAGAGCGAGATTGACGCCTGGGCATCCCAGCGAATCCTTGGTTTTGCGGCCCCGAGGCTGGCCGTTTACCATGAAAAATCCACCCGCGCCGCGCAAATGATTCTGGCGCACCAAGCCATCCTGCCCGAAATGCTCAAGGCTGGCGCCATCGCCTCGGCCATGACCTCCAAAACCAAGTCCTCGATCCTGCACGACTTGGTGGTGCTGGCGGACAAGACCGGCCAGTTGAACGATCCCCGTACTTTGCTGGAAAGCCTGCAGGCGCGCGAAGAGATGTGTCCCACGGCGATACCGGGCGGGTTTGCGCTGCCGCATCCGCGCTCGCCGGAACCCTATTTGTTTGAGACTTCTTTCATCGTGGTTGGCCGGCCGATCCAGGAAATCTTTTTCAGCGCCCCCGATGGCGAGCCAACCCGGCTGTTTTTCCTGATTTGTTGCCAGGACGACCGCCTGCATCTACACACTTTGGCCCGCTTGTGCCTGATCGCGCAGAAGACCGACATTCTAGAGCAGTTGCTCGCCGCACCAGCCGCGCCAGCCATGCGCGACGCCCTCATTGCCGCGGAGGAAGCCACACTTGAGGAACGGAAGGGTTAATCGAATCCAAATTTCGGCGGCGGCTTTCCATTTGCACTTTGGCCGCGTGCGGTTAGATTGCGGCGTGGAAGAATTCGTCGACATCCAATGCCCCTATTGTGGCCAGAACTGCGAAGTGGTGATTGACACCAGTTTTGCCCGCCAACGGTTCTCGACGGATTGCGAGGTCTGCTGTCGGCCGTTCCAGGTGGCGGCGGAGTGCGAGGGCGGCAAGGTGACCAGCGCGGAAGCCACTGTGGACTAGACTACACTTACGGGAATACTGATTATCAATCCCATTCTAGTGTTTGATTTGAAGGTGACGGTTGTGGTCATCACCATCAAAATGAATGGTCGGGCCGGAAAATTTTCTCTGTCCTTCCCGCTGCCAAGAAGTGCAGGGCCAGCAGGGTGACGCGGCGCGTAAAGATCTTTTCCAAAGCCAGAGCATAAAGCTGCAACTGCGGCGAATAAATGCGTATTTTCTCCGCCAGTTCCGACTCCGGTACTTGATCGGTCTTGAAATCCACGAGCCAGATTTCATCGGGGCGCAGCACGATCAGGTCCGCGACGCCCTGAACGATCACATATTCTGCCTCCAGTCCTGCGCCAGTTCCCGCGCCAATGATCCGGGCAAGTTCCTGCGGGCTGAAGCGAGCGGTGAAGGGCAGTTCGCGTCGCACGTTTTCCCGCTGCGCCAGAATATTCCGGCCGATGGAGGAATGCCAAAAGGAGGCCAGGGCGGTGAGGTTCAGAGCCGCCTGTTCTGCCCGGGACAGGTAATGTTGCCTCACCAGACGTTCGGCTTCCGCCGCGAGGTCCTTCGTTTGCTCCAACGCGAGATGCTGGAGAAATTTGTGGTGCGCCGCGCCGATTTCCGACGCGCTCAAGCTGGAATCGCAGGCCATCCGGTGCAATGGCGGGGCGAGGGCGTTCGCGGCAGCGTAGAGCTTTTCCGACTCATCCGCCAATTCCTCCGCCTCGCGCCGCAGTGCGGTGACGGATGATTTCGCCTTGCGCCGCGTTGCGGCTATGAATGGGTAGCCCCACTCCAGCCGCGAATGCAAACGGGCCGGTTCTGGCTCCGAGTCCTGGCCGATGGCCGATGTCGGATCGTTGATAGTTGATGCGAACGCGGTGTCGCCAGACGGGCCTTTTGTCTCATCATCGTATACGATCCACCAGCGGAGTTCTTTGAACTGGCCTCTGCCTGTGCCGGGCAATTGGGACGGCTCAGAGCCGCCATTGGGGAACCACCGCCCCAGCCAGTTTAGCTCCAAGGCGTGGCCCGGACCTCCAGGCGGTGGCGGTGACTGTCGGGAGAACCACAGCGCCAGCCAGTCGGCATAACAGCGAGCAGCGGCAATACTTTGGACGTTCACGGCATGCGGCTGCTGCCATTTTTCGTCCCAGCTCTTTTCCGTGATGCTGGCGGCCAGGATCAAGTAATCGCGCGCCCGGGTCAGCGCCACATACAACAGCCGCAATTCCTCGCCCCGCAGTTCTCGTTTCTGACGGCGTTGCGCCAGCCAGTGGGGGAGGCTGGGATAACGCCGTCCCACCTGCGGGGGCTGAACCTTGGGACATAGGCCATATTTCTCGTCGAAGATAATCTCGCCCCGCAAGTCTCGCTCGTTGAACTGGCGGGTTAAATCCGCCAGCACCACCACGGGAAACTCCAGCCCCTTGCTTAGATGGATGCTCATCAGGCGCACGGCGTCTTCGGTGGAGTCGGCGGGCGCCCCCGGTTCCGCAGCGACTTCCCTTTGCGCCTCGATGTGTCTCAAAAAACGGTACAGTCCCTGTCGCTGGAACTGGTCGAAACGTTGAGCCAGATGCAGCAAGCCGCTCACGTTCGCGGCGCGCTGCGGGCCGCCCGGTTGGCCGCGCAGCCAGTCCAGGTACAATGATTCCGCAAGCACTGCTTCGAGCAAATGGGAAAGTGAAACCAGATTCACCTGCTTGCGCCACCGCGCAAACCGTTCGAGAAACCGGGACACTTTCACCGCTGTTTCCGGCCGGCGCATGCCGCCCGCAGCCCACGCGTTGAGTGCCGTCCAAAAATGTTTATCGCGGGCGGTGAGCCGGATTTCCGCCAGTTCCGCCAGTGAGAAAGCGGCGATTGGTGAGCGCAACACGGCCAGACACGGCACGTCCTGCAATGGATTGTCCAACAGTTCCAACAAGCTCAGGAGATCGAGAATCTCCGCGCTGTCAAAGAATCCGCCTCGGGCCACCTTCAGTGGGATGTCGGCGCGCGCGAATTCCCTGGCAAAGACCTCGGAAATTCCGAGCGGCGCGCGCAGCAGAATGGCCATGTCGCGCCAGGCCACGGCCCGGAACCGGTTCCGGTCGGCGTCGTAAACCGGGTGCCTGGCGTTCATGAGTTCCTGCAATCGCCGGGCCACCAGCCGCGCCTCTCGCTGCGCCTCGTCCGGGCTGTCGGCGAGCCCTGATTCCTCTTCCCGCGCCTCATGACGTCCGCGTTGGAATCGCAACAGCAGTTCGGCGCATGGCGCGGGCTCCCCGTCCACGCTCTGTTCGCTCCGTGTCTGGCGCGCGCCAAAACGCAACTCCGCGTCATCATCGTATGCCAAGCCGCCGATGGCCGGGTGCATGATCACACGGAACAGGGAGTTCACCAGTTCCAGCAGGCCTTCGCGGCTGCGGAAGTTCTCGGAGAGCGGAATCGTTTTGCCCGCATGCTGGCGCCATTGGCGCGCATAGTCGCGAAAGATTTTCGGGTCGGCGAGGCGAAAACGGTAGATGCTTTGTTTCACATCGCCCACGAGGAATCGGTTGGCTTCAGCGCCCTCGCGACTCAGGCCCTGGATGATCCGGTCTTGCGCGGCATTGATGTCTTGGTATTCGTCCACAAACACAAACTTCAACTTAGCTCGCCAGGCCGCCGCCACGGCGGTGGGCCGGAGGGTGGATGAATCCCAAAGCAGCTTGAGTGCGAACTGTTCCAGGTCGTGAAAGTCGAGCAACCCGAGAGTGCGCTTGCGTTCGGCCAGTTTCGCGGCGAATTCCCCGGCCAGTAGCAACAAGGTTTCCATATGTCCGCGCACCCAGGACCAGTCTTCCACCAGCGGATCAACCCCCGCTTTCACCACCGCCAGCGACAGAAGAAACGGAGCCTCCGCAAAAATGGCTTCCAGCGGTTTGCGGAACGCCAATTTACGCCCCGACGGCCAACTGGCATCAGTGGCGATCAGTTGCTCCAATATTTCTGCCGCCGCCCGGCGCCCGGCGTCATCACCGCCCGGCGCGTCCAGACCTGACAGAAGGGGCACCAGCTCGGCGGCTTTGGGATTTTCGCCTTTTAGCTCCTCCAGCAAGGGCAGCCATTCGTCGCGCCATTCTTTAATCGCCTCCGGCAGCCAGAGCGCCCAATCGACGGATGCCGGTGCGGAGAATTTTTGCCGCTGTTGCGCCAGCCAGCCGGCAGCATCCGGGCGGGCCTGCGCGTAATGGTGCAGTTGCATAACCAGGTCGCGAATGGCGTCAACGCGTCCGAAGCCATGGATTTGAATGAGATTTTGCACCGCCAGCGAGAATTCATCCTCGCATGCGAAATGCGCGGCAAACTGCTCCTCCAGAGTCTCGTCGGCGAGCTGGCAGCCTTCGCTCTCCCCTAGCACGGCTAGACGCGGGTCCAGGCCAAGTTCGCAAAAGTGTTCGCGGATGAGTTTGAGACAGAAGCCATGGAGGGTGCCGATGTGGGCAAGGTCGAACCGGGCGAGTTGTTCGGACCAGAATGACGATTTGTCGGAGCCCGGCTGACCTCCGGTTCCTGGCGGGCGGGCGGGTTCTTGCAACCGTTCCTCCATGGCTTGACGGAGTCGTTCACGCATCTCGGCCGCGGCAGCTTCGGTGAAAGTGACGACCAGCAGTTCCTCCATGTCCGCCCCATCGCGAGCGAGACAGTCAAGGCAGCGCTCGATGAGCGTCTTGGTTTTGCCCGTGCCTGCGCCCGCCATGACGAGAAGATTGCCACGCGTCGCTACCACGCGCAGTTGCGTGGGCGTCAGCGAACCGGTTTGGCCACGGGTGGAGACCATTTGCTCAGAAGTTTAGCCCGCGGGAACACACCTCGCCACGCCGAAATGCGACGGCTATTTCTGCATGCCCAGACCGCGCAAGACTCTCAGGCACTGGGCCACCTCGGCAAGGTTGTTCGTCCAGTTGTAATCGTATTCGATGGACACGTTGCCCGAAAAATGATGGCGTTTTGATTCTGGCAGAATTGCGCGGATGTTCGCGTCGCCCGTGCCAAAAGGGGCGTCATGCGCGCCGGGGAAGGATTTGTTCAAGTGCTCCAAGCTTTCAAAGCGCGGATCCGTCCTGGTCCAGCCACGCCTGCAAGGCCGACCACATTTGAACTTTGGTGATGTTGTCACTATATTATGCAGAAATCAATAGATCGATACGCGTTCAACTCAATCGCATCGGCATAACGACATATAGAAACGGCCCATTGATCTTCACCACACCGGGGCTCAATTCATCAATAAGTTCAAGGTACACCTCATCCTCGGTCAACGCGGCTAGCGGATCAATAAGATATCTAGGATTAAACGCAATTGCGAATTCCTTACCCTTGTAGTTGATGGCTATGATTTCGCGCGCTTCGCCCACTTCCGGCGAATTGGCCGTGATTGTCAAAGCGTTCTTCCCAAAAGCAAGTTTCACTGAATTAGCCTTTTCACTTGTCATTATTTCCGCCCGGCGCAATGCTTGCTGAAATTCTTCCCGAGCCAGCGTGATGCGTTCCTTGGCTTCGCCGGGAATTACTTGACGGTAATTCGGATAATTTCCTTCGATCAGCTTGGTGATGAGAAGCACGGAAAAACCATTCTCATTTTGCAAGGCAACGGAAGCCTGATTTTCACCAAATTTTATCTCCACGATACCTTTGTCTTGCAACAGCCTCGTCAACTCATTGACCGCCTTGGCCGGTACAATAAATTCTCCAACCACCTTTTCGGCCAGCTCTACTTCCTCGTCCACGAGCGCAAGGCGGCGGCCATCCGTAGCCACGAAAGTCATCTTTCCTTCTTTAAGGCTGATAAAAATGCCGTTCAAGACATATCGTGATTCGTCCGTGGAAACAGCAAAGGAGGTTTTTTTCAACATGCCGCGAATGGTTTCCTGCGAAATCAAAACCTTCTTGTCATCTTTAAAATGTGGCAAGGGAGGAAATTCGTCGGCAGCCAGTCCGTGAATCTTAAAAAAGGACGAACCGCTACGCACACTGGCAATGTTCTTGTCGTCGGTCTCGATTTCAATTTCGCCATTTAATTCGCGCACGATTCCAAACAATTTTTTCACAGGCAGCGTGGTGGCCCCCGGCTTAGTGATCTTGGCATCCACTTTGCATGATACAGTCACATCAAGATCAGTAGCAATAATCTCCAAATGATTACCCTCAGCCCGTAAAAGTACGTTGGAAAGGATTGGCAGGGTCGTGCGCGTGCTGACTACATTCTGGACGGACTGGAGACCAGCTATAATTTGGTCTTTGCTTATCGTGAAGTTCATGCGCGTTTAATATTCTTTTCTTTGCTAAAAAAACTATCCGTATTAAGGCCGGTGAACAAGTATAACAACTCTAAATCCACAATCCTGATGAGGCAAAAATACTAATTGGAACCGGCGACAACTTCAATCTATCCGCACCATAAAAAATAGAAAGTCAAAGTTGTACCCAATTTGCACCGTTCATTCACATAACATTCGCATGGAATGAGGCTCGTTGTGCGCGAAGAATAATATCAGGCAGTGCCGAGCAAACAAAATCAACCTCAGCCTCGGTGGAATGGCGACCCAATGAAAAACGGACCAAAGAATTGGCTGTTTTCCGCCGCCCCGTAGCCAAAACAACGTGACTGGGTTCCACAGAACCAGAGGAACAGGCTGAGCCACTGGATGCGCAAATGCCTTCAAGATCTAGTCCTCCGATTAAAGCAATACCATCCGAGCCTTCTACGGTAAAAGCCACGGTATTGACCAATGACTGCTTTAAGGGCGAAATGAGCTTGCAGCCAGGCATACTGGCAATTCGCAAAATAAGTCGATCAACAAGCGGTTTAAGATAAACTTTATCGAAAACGTAAGGTCTAATAAAGCTTTCTATAGCGTTAACTAAACCAATAATTGCTGGAAAATTCTCTGTTCCAGAACGACGATTATTCTCTTGTCCGCCGCCAAAAATAATGGGATCAGGAAGCAACGGAGATTTGATAAAAAGCAATCCTACACCATTGGGTCCGTGAAACTTATGAGGACAGATAGATACAAGATCTGCGTTAAACTGATGAATATTGGCAAAGGGTTCTTTTCCAAACCATTGAATGGCATCCGTATGAAAAAAAATCTGCCGTTCCCGACAAAAGGAGCCAATCTCTGTCACCGGCTGGAGGGTACCGATTTCATTATTTGCGGCCATTATTGAAATCAGAATGGTATCCGGCCGCACCGAGTTTTTAAGATCATCTACGGAAACGCGACCTTCAGCGTTTACCGGCAGGCGGGTAACGGAGAAACCTTCATTATTCTCTAAATAATTAAAACATCTAGATACAGCATGATGTTCCACCGTGGAAGTAATCAGATGCTTACCTTTGGACTTGAACCGCCGGGCGGTACCGAAGATGGCGAGATTGTTCGATTCGGTTCCGCCAGAAGTAAACACGATTTCGCTAGGTTTTGCGCCCAAAAAATTGGCGATTCGGTCACGGGCATCGTCGAGCATCGCACGCGCCTTCCGCCCAATATGATGAACGGACGAAGGATTGCCCCAAAGCTTGTCCAAATACGGAAGCATGGCTTCACGCACGGCCGGATCGAGCGGCGTCGTGGCATTGTAGTCGAAATAAATCGAGCGTGGCATCGGTTGCAATTTTTGCTTTTCAGATTTACCCTAAACACAACGTAAACGCAAATCCGACCAACACAAAATCATCTTAGAACGTAAATCACCAAACGTAAATGCAAACACGGGTTAAAATCTGCGGCATTACCAACGTGTTAGACGGTCTCATGGCTGCCGAAGCCGGTGCCGACATGGTGGGGCTGATGTTCTACGAACGGAGTCCGCGCTATATCACCCTCGCTAAGGCGGCAGTGATCTCGCGGTCACTGCCACCGTTTGTTCTGCGGGTGGGGGTGTTTGTCAATCCCGACGAGGCGCTTGTGGCACGGGCCATTGGCGAATGCGGTTTAAGCTTGCTGCAGTTTCATGGCGACGAGCCATCTGATTTTTGCACTCAATTCGGGATCATGAGTTTGAAAGCATTCCGTTTGAAAGACGCGTCATCTTTAATGCCCCTGGAAAGCTACAAGACCGACGCATTTTTACTGGATGCCTATTCTCCAATTGGCCTCGGTGGCACCGGTGAACAATTCAGCTGGGAACTCGCTGTGGCCGCTCAGAAGTTTGGCAAACCGGTTTTTCTCGCCGGCGGCCTGACGCCGCAGAATGTCGCGGACGCGGTGTGCCAAGTGAGACCGTTTGCGGTGGATGTGTCGAGTGGCGTGGAATCGGCTCCAGGGAAAAAAGACCCAACGAAGGTTCGGGCCTTTGTGCAGGCCGCGAGAAGTGTCGGATCGGAAGCCGCATGAAACCCGCCCTCCACATTTGTCCCACGAATTAACTCCTTTTGCCATTCTCTGTAATCTTCTTCGTTTCTTAAAAAATAGTTCATGCTGCAAATGCCGTAAGTTGCTCAATCGCGGCCTTTCTGGCGGCCATTAATAGAGTGATGAGTTTGCGTCCTTCGACGGTCAGGAGATCGCGATGAGAGTCTTGAGTTTTCTTGGTTAAACCGTGGGCGCGTGGAAGGCGCAGCTTGCGGCTGAAGGTGGCGCTGTGGCGCCGGGCCTGCTCCATGGAAAGCAGAGCGTGTGGTGTAGATTTGCCCCGGAGTAATTTGATCGCATAATTGCGCTCATAATCGTAGTCGGCACAGAGCTCATCAAGCATCCGGCTCTTGCCCTCGCGGTGGTGTTTTTGGTAGCGCACTCGTAGCTTCGGCAACCATTCCATTTTCAGCTCCTGGCTCATATTCATTCACCCTTATTGCCGGTGTCTTTTTTCCATGAGTCAACGACCCTTTCTGCCTCCCCACAGTTTCGCCTCCCCGGGGTCTTTTAATTTGAGTCAACTCGGGTCCCAAAATTAAATAAAATCGCGTATTGACTTTACCCATCGGTTTGATAGCATCCGCCTCCCTTTTGATTGGATTTTAAATGAAAACGTATTTGCCGAAAGTAAATCTGGACCAGCGCAAATGGCATGTTATTGATGCCGACGGCGCGGTTCTCGGCCGCTTGGCCGTTCAAGTAGCCGACATCCTGCGCGGCAAGAACAAGCCGGTTTACACGCCCCACCTTGATGCTGGCGACTTTGTAATTGTCGTCAATGCCGAGAAGGTTCGTGTGACCGGCGCGAAAGAAACCGACAAGGAATACATGACTTATTCCGGCTGGAAAGGCGGGGAAAAATATGCAACCGTCTCCCAGGTTCGAGCCAAACATCCGGAACTGCTGATAGAGCGCGCGGTAAAAGGGATGATTCCCAAGAACCGTCTTGGCCGCGTGTTGCTGACCAAGCTCAAAGTATTCAAGGGACCGAAGCATAACCATGAGGCGCAGACGCCGGTCGTGCTTGCGCCCGCTAAATAAAAATAATTTATGGCTACAAAGACCAATGAATTCCTCGGCACCGGCCGCCGCAAAACGGCCGTCGCCCGCGTTCGTATCGCGACGGGCAGCGGCAAGATAGTCGTCAACGGCCGCCCGGTGGAAAACTATTTTGTACTCGACACACAGCGCTCGACGGTGACTCAGCCATTGACAGTCACCGGCACGGCGGACAAACTGGATGTGAGAGTGAACGTTACCGGCGGCGGCCCCAACGGCCAAGCAGGCGCGACGCGCCATGGCATTGCCCGTGCGCTTCTGAAGTTCGACGCCAATCTTCGTCCGCAACTGAAGGCGGAAGGCTTCCTTACGCGAGATCCGCGCGAACGCGAACGCAAAAAGTACGGCCAGCCCGGCGCCCGCAAGCGCTTCCAATTCAGCAAGCGTTGATCCGCTGCAACTTTTCCAGACCCACAGGCCAATGGCAGGCGGGTCTTTTATTTTCGCAAAAGGAGGCGGACAGATTTCTCCCTTTCGCCTCGTTGCCATTTTCAAGCCACTTGCGCGCTTAGTAGCGGTAATGATCTGGCTTGTAGGGGCCTTCGACGGGGATGCCCAGATAATCGGCCTGTTTCTTGGAAAGCTTGGTCAACTTGACGCCAATCTTTTCGAGGTGCAGTCGGGCGACTTCTTCGTCCAGTTTTTTGGGCAGACGATAGACGCCCACCTTGTTGGTTTCGCGGTTTTTCCACAAATCCAGCTGTGCCAGGCATTGGTTGGTGAAGCTGTTGGACATGACAAAGCTCGGATGCCCCGTGGCGCAGCCAAGGTTTACGAGGCGCCCTTCGGCCAGCATGTAAATGCTGTTGCCGTTTAAGAAAGTGTATTTGTCCACTTGCGGCTTGATGTTCAGCTTTTTCACGCCCTTGGCAGTATTCAAGCGATCCACCTGGATTTCGTTATCGAAATGGCCAATGTTGCAGACGATGGCCTGGTCTTTCATCTTGGCCATGTGTTCGAACGTGATGATGTCGCAGTTTCCGGTAGTGGTGACGTATAGATCGGCTATGCCGAGCGTGTCCTCCACAGTGGTGACTTCAAAACCTTCCATGGCTGCCTGCAACGCATTGATGGGATCGATTTCCGTGACGATTACGCGGGCGCCGAAGCCACGTAGTGAATGCGCACTTCCCTTACCGACGTCGCCGTATCCGCAGACGCAAGCGACCTTGCCGGCGACCATCACGTCGGTTGCGCGCTTGATACCGTCAGCCAGCGATTCGCGACAGCCGTAGAGGTTGTCGAATTTGGATTTGGTGACGGAGTCGTTGACATTAATGGCGGGGACGAGGAGCTTGCCCTGTTCGAGCATCTGGTAGAGGCGATGCACGCCGGTGGTGGTTTCTTCGGAAACTCCTTTCCAATCCTTGACGACTTCATGCCAGAAACCGGGACGTTCCTTAGCAACGCGATGTAACAATGACTTGATGACGGCCACTTCGTGATTGTCGCTGGGCGTTTTGACCCAGTCGCTGCCGTTTTCCAGTTCGTAGCCTTTATGGATGAGGAGCGTGGCGTCACCGCCGTCGTCCACGATGAGTTGAGGGCCCTTGTTCCCGGGATGCGTAAGGGCAGCCAGAGTAAAGTCCCAGTATTCCTCGAGGGTCTCGCCCTTGTGCGCAAACACGGGGATGCCCGCCTTGGCAATTGCGGCGGCGGCGTGATCCTGAGTCGAGAAGATGTTGCAGCTGGCCCAACGAACGGAGGCGCCGAGCTCGACCAGCGTCTCAATAAGGATGGCGGTTTCGATCGTCATGTGCAGCGAACCTGTAATGCGCACCCCTTTGAGTGGTTGGAGCGGGCCGTATTTCTTGCGAATGGCCGTGAGTCCGGGCATTTCGTGCTCGGATACTTGGATGGTCTTGCGACCCCACTCTGCGAGCTCAAGGTCTTTTACGGCGAAATCTTTTTTGCCGTTACGGGTGGTTTTGGGGGCCCGGCGAGCCGGTGTGAGTCTGATGGTTGGCATATTTTCTCTGGTTGGTTTATTACATTAAATGTGTTTCAATATGGCTTCGACCTTGTCAGTGGCTTCCCACGTCAAATCCTTGTCGTTCTTGCCGAAGTGCCCGTAATTGGTGGTCTTGCTGTAAATCGGCCGGCGCAGGTTGAGCTGGTCAATAATGTCCGCCGGTTGGAAACTAAATACTTTGTTTACTGCGGCGACAATTTTTTCATCCGCCACTTTTGCCGTACCGAAGGTGTCAACATGGACGCTAACCGGGTCAGGATGCCCGATGGCGTAGGCGAACTGGACTTCGCATTTGTCGGCGAGCTTGGCACACACAACGTTCTTGGCCACCCAACGCCCCATATACGCCGCGCTGCGGTCCACCTTGGTCGGATCCTTGCCCGAGAAGGCGCCGCCGCCATGCCGGCCCATGCCGCCGTAACTGTCCACGATGATTTTGCGGCCGGTCAAGCCGGTATCCCCCTGAGGTCCGCCAACCACGAACCGTCCGGTGGGGTTGACGAGAAATTCGGTTTGGGTCGTGAGGAGCTTCGCGGGCAGCACTTTTTTAATGACATTTTCGATGCAAAAATTTTCAATCTCGGCATGCTCGACGTCGGCGGCATGTTGGGTGGAGATGACCACGTTGGAAATGGCTACGGGCTTTCCGTCTTCATATACCACGGAAACCTGCGACTTCGCATCGGGCCGCAGCCAGGCGACTTTGCCACTTTTGCGGATCTTGGTCAGTTCGCGGCCAAGACGATGGGCGAACATGATGGGCGCGGGCATGAGCTCGGGCGTTTCGTTGCTGGCGTAGCCGAACATCAAGCCCTGGTCGCCGGCGCCCTGTTTGGCGGTTTTTTTGCCTTGGGCCTTGCGGGCGTCCACTCCCTGCGCGATGTCAGGCGACTGCTGGGTCACGATCACGTTCACAAACACCCGGTCGGCGTGAAACACGTCGTCGTCGTGGATATAACCAATTTCACGGATGGCCCTGCGGGCGATGGCCACGAAATCGAGCTTAGCCTTGGTGGTGATTTCGCCACCGACGATGGCGATATTGGACTTAACATAACATTCGCAGGCGACGCGGCTGAATTTATCCTGGGTGAGGCACGCGTCCAGGACGGCATCGGAAATGGTATCGGCCACTTTGTCCGGGTGACCCTCGCCGACAGACTCGGAAGAAAAGATGTAACGGTTGCTCATAATTGGATTCATATTGTCGCCAGTAACATATTGACGTATCAAGATTTGATGATATATATTTTTTCCGCCGCGTCAAACAGTTTTGAAAAAAAGTTTGGCCGGCCCAAAACCGTGCGCGAGCCCGGCGTTTTTCATGCTCAAACAAATCATCAGCGCGCTTTCGCTGTTTGTCTTTGCCACACAGGGAAAGCTCTGGATTGTCAGCGATAGCGATGAGGACGACAATGGGGAGAGCGGTCAGTCGCGTTGGTATGGAAAAGATGCCGTCTGGCCAATTCCTGAAATAAAATGATCATGTCCGCCACTCTGAAATCCCTCCGCGCCCTTTCCGATCCGACCCGGCTGCGCATCGTCGCCCTGCTTGAACGCGACGAACTCTCCGTTGCTGAACTCCAGGAAATCACCCGGCTGGGCCAGTCACGCATCTCCACGCACTTGGGCCTGCTCGCTGATTGCGCCCTCGTCCAATCCCGACGAGATGGCAAACGCACCTTTTACAAGCTCAACCCGCAGGCCGATTCCGTCGCCAGGGAATTCATCCAGCTCGCGATCCGCGGCGCCAGGGAACTGGGCGAAAATGCGCATGATCAGATCAATTTGAAGCGTGTGCTCGCCCGGCGCAAAGAGCAGGCGCAGGTCTATTTCAACCAAGTGGCTGGGCGTTTCGACCGGGTCTATGGTCCCGGGCGGTCATGGCAGGCGTTCGGACATTTATTGCTGCGCATCCTGCCGCCGCTGGTCGTGGCGGATCTTGGGTCGGGGGAAGGTTTATTGAGCGAACTGCTGGCGCGCCGCTGCAGTAAAGTTGTGGCCGTGGATAACTCGCAAAAGATTGTTGAGTTCGGCGCGGCGAAGGCGAAGAAAAATGGACTGAAGAATCTTGAGTTTCGCCACGGCGATCTGCAGAACCCGCCGATAGAGCCCAACAGCATCGACCTGGTGATTCTAAGCCAGGCATTGCACCATGCGGAAAACCCCGCCGCCGCGCTACGCAGCGCGCACAAAATCTTGCGGCCAACCGGGCAGCTGCTGGTACTCGATTTGCTCAAGCACCATTTTGAGGAGGCCCAGGCGCTTTACGGCGATCGATGGCCGGGCTTTGCGGAGGGGGATTTGCAACGTTGGCTGGAGGAGGCTGGATTCAAGAAAATTGAAATCAGTGTCGTGGCCGCAGAGGAACAGGCGCCGCACTTCCAAACGATTCTGGCGGCGGGCGAGAAGCCGTCGGAGCTACATTAATCGGTTGATTTGTAACAGAAGGGTTACATATGGTTCAGTGTGGCTTGGTGACAAGCAAGGAGTTTTCGATTTTTCGCAGCTTGCGCTCCCGCTGCTTTATTTCTCCGGCGAGCAATTCTTCCGCACACCAGCCGCGCGCCTGGGCCAGCGAGGCGAGCTCAAATATTTCCCGCGCCAGCGCCGCCCGGGTAAGCTTCCGGCTCGGGGCACAGCCGCCGACAAGGAGTCCGGCCTTGCGCGCCTTTTTAAGGATTTTTTCCGCGCGCAGGAGGGCCGGCAAATGTCTTGGCACGCCGTCCAGCGCAGAATGGCGGGCGTGTCTGGTGCCGCGCTTTTCTGCGGTCTTGATTCTTTCCCAATTAGCCCAGACTTCATCCACGTTCTTGACTTTGACGGCGCCAAAAACGTGCGGATGCCTGCGGATGAGTTTATTCACCAAGTGGCGTGTGACCTTTTCAAAATCGAAGGCACCGCGTTCGCGGGCGAGCTGGCAATGAAACACGACCTGCAACAGGAGGTCCCCAAGTTCTTCGGCCATTTCCACGTCGTCGCGCGCCTCAATGGCGTCAATCAGTTCGTAGACTTCCTCGATGGCGTGGCGGCGGAGGGTTTGGTGGGACTGCTCGCGATCCCAAGGGCAGCCGGTGGGCGAACGCAGGCGAGCCATGACTTGGAGCAGGTCGTTGATGGCAGGATTTTTTTTCACGGAATTAAAGAATTACCAGGTCATCCCGGTGGACGAGCTCTTCTTTGGGCAGAGAATGTTCACGAACCTCGGCGGAGGAAAACCGAGCAATGCCACGGGCAAATTCCGTGCCGTCCAGATCGCAGATACGGACGACGTCGCCGGCGGCGAATTCGCCTTCGCAGCGCGCCACACCCGGCGGGAGCAGGCTCTTGCCTTTTTCGCGCAGGGCGAGTTTCGCGCCGTTGTCGACATATAAGGTGCCTTTGGGATGATGAAAAAAAGCGATCCACCGCTTGCGACCGCGCAGCCGGTCAGATTTGGCGAGGAACAGGGTGCCTATGTCCTCGCCGGCGAGGATTTGGGCGAGCACGGCAGGCTTGCGCCCGGAGGCGATCACGAGCGGGATGCCGGAACGGACCGTAATCCTGGCCGCGTCGATCTTGGATTTCATGCCGCCGACGGCGGTTTCGCTGGTGGTGCCGCCAGCGAGGGCCAAAATGGTGGGATCCAGCTTCTCAATTACGGAAATGGTCTGCTCATTGCTCTGGCCGAAATTGCGGAGGACGCCGTCCACGGTGGTAAGGATCACAAGCAAATCCGCCGGGAGAAGGGAGGCGACCAGCGCCGAGAGCTTGTCGTTGTCGCCGAACTTGATTTCGGTAAACGAGACGGCGTCGTTTTCATTGATGATGGGCACAACGCCGAGGGCGAGGAGGGTGACGAGGGTGTTGCGGGCGTTGAGATGGCGCTCATGATGTTCCAAGTCCTCGTGCGTGAGCAGCACCTGGGCGACGACGAGGCCGTGCATGGCAAAGAGTTTTTCGTAGACCGCCATGAGCCTGGTTTGGCCGACAGCGGCGCAGGCCTGTTTTTCGGCGAGATCGGTGGGGCGGGACTGGTAGCCGAGCGCGCCCATGCCGGCGCCGACGGCGCCGCTGGTAACGATGAGGACTTCCTTGCCGACCTGGCGCAACGCGGCAACTTGCGCGACGATTTGCTCGAGCTGGCCGGGGTCGATCAACTTCCGGGTGTCCGTGAGAACGCCGGTACCGAGTTTGACCACAATACGGGAAGCGGTTTTGAGCGAGTCGCGATGCACAGGGTAAGATTAGGAAAAAGATGCGGCGGGAACAAAGCCGAAAGTAAATGCAGCCTGGCATTTAAAGCCCGCACCGATAGAGTTCAGCGATTAGCAGGAAGTCGCAAAGGGTGGCGCCCACGAAGCCAGATTTGGCTGGCAAGGTATTAGGTCGGGGGGCGATGGCATAAGAAGGGCGATGGTCTGGGCGCTAACGCTCTTACCGTAGCCGCTTTCGCCGACCAGGCACAGACTTCGCCCGGACCGCGGCAGCGCCCGCGCTGAAATCTGGCTGCAGATTGTTGATTTGGAGCAGGTTCACGAGCCAAAGAGGCCGAAAGTCCGCTCCAGCAAAAACAGCGTACCGGACGTGAGGCTGGCCAATAAATCACGGATGACGTGGAGTTGCAGCAGGCCGATGATAATCAGGAAGCCGAATTGCGCGAACTGGGTGTAGGCTTCGAAGCTCATGCCCGTGATGACGCGCAGGACGTGTGAACCGTCGAGCGGGGGCACCGGAATCAGGTTAAAAAAGCAAAGCAGCAGGCTTAACCCGGCAGCCTGCAGGCAAAGTGGCTCGAACGCTAGGGCATGAAACATTTCCAACCCGCGTCCCAGCGCCACCAGGCTGATGGCCAAGAGAAGATTCATGGCGGGACCGGCCAGGGCGACAAGTACTTCATCGCGCGGCGGATTGCCGAGATTGTGGTAATTGAAGGGCACCGGCTTGGCCCAGCCGATGAGGTACTGTCCGGCACCCGGCACAAAAAGCATTAGCATTGGCAGTAATACGGTGCCGATCGGATCCATGTGAACAATGGGATTGAGCGAAACGCGTCCCCGCAGACGGGCGGTGTCATCCCCGCATTTCGTAACCGTCCAAGCATGGGCAAACTCATGGAAAGTGAGCAACGAAATGAGCATCAGATATTGAATGAGGCCATCAGCAATGTCCATTACATTGCAATCTAGCCGCTTCCGTGCTAGGAGTCGAGGCTGGACGCGGGGGGCTGATTGTCTACAATGGCGGACTAATTTATGTCATTACTCGCAGGAAAAACCGGTATTGTGTTCGGCGTGGCCAACAAACGTTCGATTGCCTGGGCCATCGCGCAGGCGTGGGCGCGGGAAGGCGCGCGACTCGCGTTTACGTATCAAGGGGACCGGGTTAAGGAGAATGTGGAGG
>Ga0302319_10008856_pt1 | contig 19479 bp, 17 predicted proteins | sample Bog_T0_2_FD_203319 | JGI IMG/M metagenome (GOLD analysis project Ga0302319, IMG submission 203319) | Peat permafrost microbial communities from Stordalen Mire near Abisko, Sweden - Bog_T0_2 | ecosystem: Environmental > Terrestrial > Soil > Wetlands > Peat | place: Sweden: Abisko, Stordalen Mire... | reverse complement strand
TCCCTCTCAGGTTCTCTCCTTTTGTTTCGGACCTGAGTCGTCTGCAACGCGATCGCGAAACTGGTGGCCCTCCGAACCCGCATCAGACGGCCCCGCGTCATCGAAATGCGCCTTGGCTGGACGGCATAGCGCGTGGTCGAGGCCGTCCGGAGTCCGAGCGAGGTCTCGTGGTGTTCGATTCCCCAGACTTGGATTCGGAGAGTTAAGCCAAAATCCCTCTTTTCTCTGCCTTCCCGAAGACTTCAATTGCCCGGATCAACAAGGGATCCGCGACGGCGGACAGCTCTTCGATCTCTCTCTTACGCGATCAGGTCCGCCCGGTTACGGTTTGGGTGTTTCTTCCTTCTGCTTGGATTCGTCCAAAGGTTCGGGGATATCGTAAGTGATCTTAGAATCGGCCCCGTATCTACGATACATTCTGAATTCGATGTCGCTCTTGGACGCCATCTCGCCGTCGGTGATAAACGAAGTCGCTTTCATGGGCAACAGGAATTCTCTGGTGCCAACCTGTTCGTGGTCGTAGTCCACTTGTGAGGTAGCTTTTCTTACCGGGAACGAGGCGGGGATATCGATGGCTTCCGCAAAGAGCCGGGAAATCTTGTGGGTCGCCTTGTTCACATAGACGAGGCCCTTGTAGGCTGCGTAAATTCTCTGCTCGTGGTTATATTCGATGGAGAACTTGGAGCGTGGCTGGTCAATCTGATAGTTGAAGACGTAGTTGACCTCGCCCCTCAGTTTTGTCCAGTGATCAAAGTGGAACTGGGCGTTGCTCTCCCCGTCGAAGATCTCCTTCATCAAGCTGCCGAATTCGCCCGTTGAAATGGAGCCGTTCAATTGCTCCATGGACTTGTTTTCAACGATCGCGTTGTTGACCGTTTTCACCTCGTACGACTCGTGGCCGTCGAGGTAGGCCAGCCGGGAGACAATCGTATCGTAATTCTGCCACGTGCCACGGTGGCGAGGATCTACCGAGCGGCGCGTCACCTGGGTGCAGACAAAATCCGGCAAGCGCGCGGTATAGTTCAGCGCATAGTCGGTCATGTCTTTGATCACTTCCTGCTCCTCGTCGTAGGGGGGCGGAGGAATGGTGGGGGGCTTGGGCGCTTCCACCTCCGGCGCAGCCACAGCAAGCTTGCTGGTCGAGGCGATCATGCCCTTGAGAACGGCCACTGTGCGCGGACCAGCCCCATCGCCCTGGAGGGTTTCGACCGTTTCTTCGTCAAGCTTCTCCGTGAGCGTCATATGGGCCAGGTATTGCGCGATTTCCCGGTCCGGTATCTTCTGTTTGATGGAGGATTCGATGAACTGCCGAAGCTTTACCAGCGTGATTCCCTGCGAGGCGCCGACCGAGGGCAGGGTAGCGACCAGGAACGCGATGAGCAATAGCCCGGTGCGAGAAAGCCGATGCATGGTTCTTATTTTCGCACTAAAATACATGGACGCGACGCTTCGACGCGGGCGAGGTCTGCGCGGCGCCGCCCACCGCGGAATCGATCGCTGCAATGGCGACGGGGGCCATCAGCCGGTAGCCTCTGGAGTTGGGATGCAATCCATCGTCTGACAGATCCGGCGTCAGGAAGCCTGACGGGTCACGCAATTTCGAGTAATAGTCCACGTAGACGCAATCGGCCTTTGCGCAGTAGCTTTGCAGCCATTGGTTGAGCTGCTGGATTTTCGGGAGCGGCCGTTCCTCACGCCGCGGGCCGACCGGCAATATGGACGCGATCAGCACTTTAATGGAGTGCACATGGGCCAGATCCGCCATCATCATGATGTTGTTTTCAATGCTTTCGAGCGATGCGCCGCGGCCGAGGTCGTTGGTTCCGGCGAGGATCAGGACGGCGCGGGGATGCAGGTCGAGAACATCGGCTTTCATCCGTCCCAGCATTTGACTAGTGATCTGGCCGCCGATGCCGCGGTTGATGAAGTCACGGCCCGTGAAATATTCATTGAGATGCCAAACGTCCGTGATGGAATCGCCTAGAAAAACGACACGGGGACTGACGCCGGGGGCCGGCAATCTCCCGTTTTCATCCGCGTAACGCTTCAAGTCGTCGGGGTCTGGATTGTGCGTTTGCGCCTCCTTGGCTTCCATCAAAGCGATGAGATGAATCTGCAGCCGTTCGTAGCCGTTGCGCAATTCAGTGAACTGCTTCGCCGCAGTATCACTGAAAGGATAAGGCTTTGGAGTGGCGTCGGCGATGGCGAGATAGGCACGCGTCCGGCCGACTAATTCGGCGGTGAGAGGCAGACTGGCGGGCTGTTTCGCGAGGGCCGCGAGAGTGTGGCCCGCGCCCGCCACGAGGGGCGCGGCGGCAAGCTGAAGTTCCGGGATCGCGGCGCTAGTCGATTCCATGAGCTGCACGACGTGTTTGGCGAGCTGGCCAGCATCTGAATTGGACAGAAGGGCATCGTCCGCATGCAAACAGGTGAGCGCCAGCAAGAGCAGCGCCGCTCTGTTCAACCCCTGGTCTCCTTGTTCAGTTTGAGCGTGATGGTGCCGATCGTAAACTGGAGCCGGATCTCGATTTGGACAGGGGTTTTTTCCGCGTCATCACTGAGCCAGATGTGCAGATGGCCCGACCGGGTATAGAGCTGATTGTCGAACGCGAAGATCTCATACCGCAGCGTCTTCTTTACACCGGCGGGGACTTTGATGGATTCCCGGCCCTCGCATTGCACTTTCAGCCAGGCGGTCTTTTTGCCGTTGGAGACGGGAACCTGGCCTGTCTTGCCGGGTTCCAGATTCATGGAGCGCAGTGCATACAACCCGCCGATCACATCGTGGACGCAAGGTGGAATCTCCACTTCCTTCTTGGCCGCCTGGTTCGTTTTCAGGTCTTTCTCCAGGTAGAAGGCCTTCTTTTCCGACTGATCGAACGTAACTTTGGTATCACGGCTGCGGCTGCCTTCGCGAGCGGTCATAAAAGAACTGGTCGCGCACAGCCCCGACGACATCTGAGAAGTATAGTCGTCACTTACTTTGAAAAGGTGCGAAACGACGCCCGCCGATTCCAGATGCAATTTCGCTTCATAGCCGCCTTTGATGACGGGCGATGGATACCACTGGAGTTTGGCCGACCCGGCTGTGATGAGGCGCCATTCCACGTTGTAGTCAAACGTTTCATTCTCCGGAGCATCTCTCTCGGCATGCGGCGTAGAAACGGTTTCCTTGGCAATGGGAAAAGAGGCCGATTGCGCGGAAACGGTCACCGCAAGCAGAATCGGAACCAGGGCCCGGTGCAGCGGGTTGCGCTCAAACATATCGCTGCAAGTTTATCAATGACGACTTTCTAAATGACGGTGTGCTAAGTGACGGCTTTCTAAATGACATCATGGGGTAATCACAAGATTGAAGAATCGTGTCCTTAAACTGAATGACGCTGAAATTCGCCAGAACGCCGATTACGTTCTTTATTGGGCGCAGATGAACCGGCGCGCAAAATCGAACCACGCTCTCGAGTATGCCATCGAGCTGGGGAACGAGCTGGGGCTTCCGGTGTTGTGTTACGAAGGGTTGACGTGTACATATGAAAACGCCAGCGACCGGCTGCATACATTCGTCATCGAAGGCGTTCCGGACACTCAGGAGCTTCTGGAAAAGCGCGGGGTGGGGTATGCCTTTTACCTGCGGCGCAAACGGTCGGATGCAAACGATGTGTTTTACAAGCTGGTGGATCGGTCGGCGGCCGTGGTGACGGACGATTATCCAACCTTTATCGCCGCCGCTCACAATTCGAGCGTTCCGGGCAAGGTTGGCGTGGCAACCTTCGCGGTCGATTCGAGTTGCATTGTGCCGATGCGATGTTTCGAGAAGCGAGAGTATGCGGCGTACACCATCCGGCCGAAGATTGCGAAGCTGCTGCCGGAGTATCTTGAGGCCGCGCCGCAGCGAAAGCTAAAGCACCGGTGGCGCGCGGAGAAGCCGGCGTTTCACGTGGAGGTGACGGCCGGGAATATTCCGGAGTTGGTGGCATCCTGCGAGATCGATCATTCGGTGAAACCCTCGGCGGCGTATCGTGGAGGGAGTGCGGCGGCGGAGCGGCGGCTTTCGCATTTCCTCGATTGCAGTCTCGCGCGCTACGCGAAAGCACGGAACGAACCCAGCCAGCACGCCACGTCGAATCTGAGCCCGTACCTCCATTTCGGACACATTTCGTCGCTGCAGGTGGCCCTGGCCGTGAAGGACTACGCGGCAGAGCACAAATTGGTGGCGGATGAGTTTTTGGAGGAACTGATCGTCCGGCGCGAACTGGCGTTCAATTACGCGCGGTTGGCGAGCGATATCAAGGGTTTCGGGGACTTGCCGGACTGGGCCAGGAAGACCATGCAAGCTCACGCTGGGGACAAGCGCGACCCATTATTCACGGCGAAGGAGATGGAGGAAGCGAAGACCTACGATCCCCTATGGAACGCGACGCAGAAGGAACTCCTTCTGCGCGGCAAGATCCACGGATACTACAGGATGTACTGGGGGAAGAAGATTATTGAATGGTCGAGGACGTATCAGGACGCGCTGGACCTGATGATCGGCCTGCACGATCGCTACGCGCTGGATGGACGCGACCCGAATACATACACCAATATTCTGTGGTGTTTCGGGCTGCATGACAGACCGTGGTTCGATCGGCCCATTTTCGGATTGATGCGTTACATGGCTTTCGACGGCATGAAGCGCAAAACGAATATCAATGCATACATTCAGGAGATCGCCTGGCTGGAACAGACGGGGAACGATCCAGAACGGCTTTAAGGACATAACATGAAAATTACTGTGAGCGGCGGACGGGGGTTCATCGGGTCTCACCTTGTGGCGGCATTGCAGGAGGCGGGACACGCGGTCTCGGTCCTCAGCAGGACGGCGAACAATTCGGGCAACGTTCCGACGTTCGTTTGGGATCCGGGTGCGGGACTTCCTCCGGCCGAGAGCCTGGCGGGTGCGGACGCGGTGATCAATCTGGCGGGCGAGCCAGTGGCGCATCGCTGGACGGATGAGGTAAAGAAGAAGATTCGGGATAGCCGGGTTTTGGGAACGCGTCATCTGGTCGAGGGGATGGGGCAAGCCGCGGTGAAGGTGCTGGTGAGTGCATCGGCGACTGGCTATTACGGCGATCGCGGAGAGGAAGAGCTGACCGAACAATCGGCGCGCGGCGATAGCTTCCTTTCGGGGGTGTGTGAGGAATGGGAAGCCGCGGCGGATGGAGCGGCGAAGCTGGGAATTCGCGTGGTGAAGCTACGAACGGGGATGGTGCTGGGCGCGGGCGGCGGAGCACTGGCCCGTTTGGTGACTGCCTTCAAAACGAAAATGGGCGGGAAGCTGGGTTCGGGCACGCAGTGGATGCCTTGGATCCATATGGCGGACTTGACGGGGATCTTCCGCTTTGCAGCGGAAGGCGAAATATCCGGCGTGCTGAATGGGACGGCCCCGAACGCTGTTCGAAATGACGCGTTTACGGACGCGCTGGGTGAAGCGCTGGGGGAGCCGACGAAGATCAGCATCCCGGAATTCGCGTTGAAGATGATGTTCGGCGAGATGTCCGAAGTGATGCTGGCCAGCCAGCATGTAATACCGGAGAACACGCTGGCATCTGGATACCAGTTTCAATTTTCAGAAGTGGGGGCCGCGGTGCGAAGCGCTTTGGGGGTTTCCAAGTGACGGGATATGTGATTTTCGCGCACGGCTCTTCGGTGGAGTCGGCGAACGATGCGGTGCGTCAAGTAGTGGCGCAGGCGGCTGAAACGGGCAGGCTGGAGCCTTGTGAGGCTGCGTTTCTGGAGGGTGGACGGCCGGGGTTGTCGGATGCGGTTGCGGCGGTTGCCGCCCGGGGAGCATCCGAAGTGGTGGTGATTCCGTATTTCCTGACGCTGGGTTTACACCTGCAGCGCGACCTGCCAGAGCTGGTGCGGGCGGTGGAACGCGATGTTCCAGGAGTTTCGATCCGGGTGACTCCGCCGCTGGACGGGCATCCCGCGTTGAGCGCGATTCTAGTGGAACGGGCGCACGAAGCGGCGCACTCTCAACAATGACGGCTCACCTGTCCCATCGGGCGCGTCTGGTAAGCTCGCGCGAGATCGCGCCGAATATTCGCCACTTTGTGTTTGCCATTGCAGACGTGGAGAAATTTGGTTTCGTGCCGGGCCAATTTCTGTCATTCGTTTCGGAAGTGGAAGGGAAAGCGATCACGCGAGCGTATTCGATTGCTTCCGTTCCGGATGAAAACCGGGTGGAGATCTGCCTGAACCTGGTGGACGACGGACACCTGAGTCCGCGGCTTTTCGCCATGCAGCCGGGAGAGGAGATGGAGGTGAAGGGGCCCTACGGGGGATTCATTTTCCGCGAGAAGCGAGACACGGTTTGCGTCGCGACGGGGACTGGAATTGCGCCGTTTCGGGGAATGCTCCGGCAGCGCGTGGCCGAAGATCCGGAGCATGAATATACGCTGGTTTTTGGAGTGCGTCATGAACATGGATTGCTGTATCGCGAGGAGTGGGAGAGGATGGCGGCGGCGCATCCGAACTTCCGGTTTGTGCCTACGCTGACGCGGCCGCCGGAGAGTTGGACCGGGCGGATCGGCCGTGTGCAGCCGCTCTTAATGGAGGCGGTGGGCGAAACCCGGGATCTGACGGTTTATATCTGCGGATTGAAGGAAATGGTGGATGATGTGCGCGGGAGATTAAAGGAATTGGGGTTTGACCGGAAGCAGATTGTTTTTGAGAAGTACGATTAAGGCGCGTCAAAACCGATAGTCGGGTGGCTTGATTCCCTTCACGCGCAAATAGACTTCCGCCTGTGCCCGGTGATGCGCCGTGTGGGTAAAGTACGCAAAGAGCCACTCGAAGCCGGTTAAATTCCGCGATGCCGGTCCGACTACAGTTTCCATTCGCTCAGGCGTCATTGAGGCCACGGCCTTGTTGCAGAACTCGAATGAGTCCTTTAAGAAGGGCATGGCGGTCTCTTTTGAGACGTCCACTTTCTCAGTGTCCTTGCTCCACTCGGCGATCTTCGGCGGCAAAACCGGCCGGGGAAGGCCGCTGGCGATGGCGCATGCGTTTTCGTTGACGCCGGCTATGTGCGCCATCAACTGACCGAAGCTCATCTCCTGAGGATTCGGACGAAAGTTGTAGCTCTCCGCCGGCATCGCATCGGCCACAGCGACTGTGAAATCAGCCGAGGTTTTCCAGTGTTTTATCAGGGCGTCTTTAACGGTGCTCTGCGCCAGCGCGGTAGCCGCCAATAGAAGAAGGAACAGGCTGGATTTCACAATCCGTCGAATATAGCATACGGATCGCACGGGAATCCCAGGCTGGCGGACCTCCTCGTCAAGAAACAGAACTATACGTTTCGGTCCTCCCTCGGACTCGATTGTTGACGAGGCCGGTACTACCCGCTTGAAAACGTCGATTTGCCGCTTCAACGGCCTGGGCGTCAGAAGATTCTCGATGGTCTCAAACGCCTAGCCGTCCCCTGAATTCTGTCGTTTGTTTTAATCCGGCAGGTATGCCGAGTGGGGAAATCACGACGCTCCTCCACGAGTGGTGTGGGGGGAATTCGATCGCCGGCGATGAGCTCGCGCCGTTGATTACAAATCGCGTTCTGGGTGCGGGAGTTCCTCACGGTTGGAGATCCGCGGCTGGAATAGTCACCGAGCCGAGATTCCCAGCGGCGGGGTCGCGAAACACAACCCTCACAACATTTGCGTGGGGGTTCAGGGCGAACTCCCGTTCGTAGGGGACGCCGGTCTTGACCACGCGCTCGTAGGTCTCGGGCCTCAGATGCAGCGAAATCGTATCATTCACTCGGCCGAATTCCCTACCGCGCCCGCCGCGCTGCACCAACATCACGTCTATGTCGCCTGCCCAGTTCCCGCTTTCCTGTCGCAAGTTCAGATTGGAAATGCCAATCGCAAGGCTCAAGCGGTAGGTTCCCTTATTTGCCGAAGACTCGAGGCGTGCGGTGATTGGAATTGCGTTCGCATCAAGTGGGCTCAGAGAGGCTTCCTCTAGTTCGGTCTTGCGGTTCTCTGGACTGCTCGGTACATCCTGCTCGTCGATGTAGCCGCTCCGGTAACGGAGTGTGACTCCGCTCCGCCCGGCCAGCTTGATGGCTATCGGATGAAACTTTCCGTCGAAGCGCGAATCGGGGTAGAAGCCCAGCGTGTACGTTAAGCGCGAATCATCAACAGCCGCACGGATCGCCCCGAAGATGTCGTTGGTCCTCACAAATGCCCGGCCGCCCGTGCGCCGCGCAATCTCTTCCATGGTTTGCTCGGTGGCTTCGTCGTGGGCAGTTTCCACCGTCGTTGCCATCGTCGGAGCTCCAGGCCCCCTGGGTTTGTCCCAATACATGAGCATTCCCCGCGCTTCCACCGGATAAACGGCTACGTTAGCCCCATCCAGCAAGTGCATCGTTCGGTCACCTTCCCGTTGGAAAGCCTCTGAAGGATCTTCGCCTTTCAGGTCCACAGGTCGAATCAGCGTCGGAGAAAAGACAACCCGGTCGAGGTATCCCCAGGAAAGCAACGGAAACCCATCGGAAATCCAAATTACGTTCTTTCGGCCCGGAATGCCGGCCAATCTGGCGGCCAGCGATTCCATCATGTTCAGGGTCGTGAGAGTGGCGCCACTCACATCTGTTTCCGCCTGCGGAGCCCTTCTTTGATTCAATCGCTCTCCCCGATCGTTCCCAGCCAGAACACCTGCGAGTTGATCACCCAGATCGGGCGACTTCACTCGTGGAATTTCCCCATTCCACGTGGAGCGCCGCGCCACCAGGTCAGACGCATCCGTTGTGAAATCGTGCAACACCCGGAAACCTCTCAGTCCGATGGAGTAAATCGCAATGTGATCTTCCGGGCGGATCTGAGAGAGAAACCGCACAACCGTCTGGGCCGCGCGCGATTGGTCAGTCCACTTCGTGTTCAGGGAGTCGAGCAGAATGACGGTGACGCCGTTCGGTCCGGATCGTTCGAGTTCGGTATTCGTGTAGACATGCTCGGAAGGTTGAGCCGCACGGGCAAGATTCGAAACATGATTCTGGCCATTCCGGTCAACGGTGAACACTTTAATCTCGCGGGGCTTTCGGTTGTCAAAGAGGGTGAAGTCTTCGCGCTTGAGGTCCGAGACGGGACGCCCTTCTCGTCCCGCGCGATTACTGTGATCTGCACCATTCGGGCGGTGGTATGCAGGGTGAGACCCGGGCCTGAATCTTGCGGGAAGGCCAGACATTGGAGTAACAGCAAGACTGCACTCGCGCGGGCTAAGGGGTCCGTCAGGGGAATAGGAAATCGCTGTCAAGCCGAGACGCCATCAGCACTCTTTAAGGTATAACCTATTTTGTTCTAATCTGGCAGGTATGCCGAGCGGGGAAATCACGACGCTTCTCCACCAGTGGAGCGGGGGGGATTCGATCGCCGGCGATGAGCTCGCGCCGTTGATCTATAGTGAGCTCCATAAGCTCGCGCACCGGCACTTGCGGCGCGAGAAGGCCAATCATACTTTGCAGAGCACGGCTTTGGTCAATGAGGCATACCTGCGCCTGGTGGATCAAAAGAGAGCCCAGTGGCAAGACCGCGCGCACTTTTTCGCCATCAGCGGGCAGATCATCCGGCGCATTCTGGTGGATCACGCGCGGGCCAGCCACCGTGAGAAACGCGGCGCCGGGGCGACTGTGCTGGCTTTGGACGAGGAGCGGGATCTGCCGGGCCAGCGGAGCCTGGATCTGATCGCTCTCGACGACGCGCTCACGGACCTGAAGAAGCTGAATCCGCAGCAGAGCCAGGTGGTGGAACTGCGCTTCTTCGCGGGCCTTTCGATTGAAGAGACGGCGGAGGCGTTGCATCTCTCCAAGGCCACGGTGAACCGGTATTGGGTGACGGCGAGGGCGTGGCTGCTGCGCGAATTAATTCCCGGCGCGTGAGATTTTTCGCTCACGAAGAGCGCGTATTCCTGATGAAGGGATTATGCTGGTTGCTAACCAAGTGCGACTGCCGATCCGTTCTGGAGAGCAAGACCCAGAGCGATGGAACCGGATCTGTGAAATGCTGGACGCCGCGCTGCAGCTTCCCCCAGGCGAGCGTGGCCGCTACCTGGACCGCACCTGCGGCGGCGAAGCATTGGTGCGCGCGGAAGTGGAATCGCTACTGGCGGCATCCGAGCGCAGCGCGTGGTTCGACCAGCCCATCCTGTCAAATCCCTCCTCAACCGCAACCTTGGAACTAGAAGGTGAGGGGTTTCGTCCGGGAAGCCTGATCGGCCATTACGAGATTCGGGAAAAGATCGGCGAAGGTGGGATGGGCGCGGTCTACAAAGCGCGGGACCGGCGGCTGGAGCGTGATGTTGCGGTGAAGGTGATTTCCCGGTTCCACGATCGCGAATGGGATGAGCGGCGGTTTTTCCAGGAGGCGAAAGCCGCATCGGCACTGAACCACCCGAACATCGTAACCATCCACGAATACGATAACGCGGATGGCATGGAGTACATGGTGATGGAGTATATTCGCGGAACAACGCTCGACCGCGTTGCCGAAACCGGTGTCCCGCGCGAGAAACTTCTGGATTATGCCTGCCAGGTAGCAGGCGCGCTGGCGAAGGCGCATGAAGCCGGAATCGTCCACCGGGATCTGAAGCCGAAGAACATTATGGTCACCACCGACGGGGTGGTGAAAGTGCTGGATTTCGGCCTGGCGAAGCAGATGACTCCGAGCAGTTCGGACACGCAACTGACGCGCGCCGGGACCACTATGGGCACCCCGGCTTACATGTCTCCGGAGCAGGCCAAGGGCGAGGCCATCGATCACAGGTCGGACATCTTCTCGTTCGGAATCATTCTTTACGAACTGGCGTACGGGCGGCATCCGTTTGAGGGAGCGGATCAACTGGATACGCTCTATAACATTGTGCACGCGGAGACGCCGACGGTGGCGCGGGTAGATTCCTCGGTTCCGGCGAAGCTGGCGGGAGTGATCGGACGGTGCCTGAAGAAGGATGCGAATGAGCGGGCGTCGTCGATGGCGGAGGTTCGGACAGATCTGGCGGCGCTGGTGGAAGGTCCGCGATTGGAAGCGGCGCCCCAGCCGAAGAGCCGCGCCGCGTTCTATATAGTGTTGGCATGTATTGCGCTGGTTGCAGCTGCGGGGTGGTGGTGGCTGCGCCCGAGGCCTGCGGCGGCGCCGGGGCCGGAGCGGTTGATTTCCTATTCGATTGAGGCGCAGAAGCCAGGGCGTTCGCCATATGAGGCTTCCGCGAAAGAGGTGTTCTCATCCGGGGATAAGTTCCGGCTGCGTTTGGAATCGCCTCAGTCGGGATGTCTCTACCTGATCAGTGAAGGCCCCGGTGACGATGGCTCGGAGCAGCTTTGGATTCTCTATCCGCGTCCCGCAGATGGCGCGTCATTGGCTGCGGGCACGGCTGTCGAAACAGGGTGGTATGAGTTCGATGCTAATCCGGGAACGGAACGTTTGCTGATCGTTTGGGCTGCGAAGCCTATTGGAGCCATCGAACGCACTCGGGCAGGGAGCAAAAATGGCGGAGTCAAGCAGGCGCCGGAAGTCAGAGGTCTTCAGGTTTTCCTGGCAGGGGTCAAGGAGAAGTGCGGAACTGTTGTGAACGAATCAGGGAACCAGAGCCAGCTACGTGCAGCCGGAGACGTACTGGAAGCGGAAGTGATGCTCCGGCATAACTGAAAGGAAGAATCCATGTCACCAGCAGAATCTTTGAACACGTTGCCGACAGTACCTCTCGCGTATTTCGACAATACAGGCAGCACCGGGACAGTGACTTTCACTGCGTCGCCCCAGACGGTCACGTTTACGTTTACGTCGACACCGACTTCTCCGTTGGCCTTCAACGTGACTCCCAACGGCGGCAGCTTTACGGGCTCAAACAGCGTGGCGTCACTGAGGATCACGGTGCTCACGGCCACCAGTTGCGTCGGTTACCTCGAGTGGAACGCGAGCCCCGGAGTGGTGGTCCAATTCGGCGCGCGTATTTGCCCAATGCCGGCCAGCGCCCTACCGTTCGAAGGCACGGGGACCAACCCCTACAAGGGAAATATCACGTTCACCCCCACGCAAATCACGGTGACGGATAGTTCGGGGGGTAACTACGCGTTTGCAATGGTTAGTATTACGATCGGGGCGCAGATCGTTTTCGCCGCTGAAATGATTTCCGGTTCCGGCCCGGTGGTGCTGAGAGGAGTCCTTTACAGCCCGACCACGGGAATATTTGCGATCGGGCCGGCGACGAACGAAAACCCGCCAGGAGGCAGCTATACGACGGGGGCCGGAGGCTACTTACCCATTCCCGCCCTGTCGCTGTTCATCGACGCGAACATCGGGAGTTCCGGCTCCATCACCGTGGACATAAACAGTCACTTGTGGTTTTCGGATACCAGCGGCAACCTCTACGGTCCGCTGTTCGTTCCACTCAATTTCCTTGGTGGATATCAGATCGGGAACGTTGGTTTCGGCGGAACTTTACCGGTGGGCGGGAAGAACTACACCCAAATGACGGGTTCTCTCAATATGTCAGGGGGCGCTGGGACCCTGATCGGGGCGGTGAGTGTCAAGGATAGCAACTCCTCCTGGAGGGCCGGTGGTTCGGGAAGAAAGCCCCATGAGGAAGAGCACCACCGTCACGACACAGAGAAGGAATAAGAACTATGCGCTCCAGCATGAGGCGATCGGGTGTGATGGCAGTGGTGGCGACGCTCGCCGCCGCCCACACGTGCCTGAGAGCGCAAAGTGCGGAGCTGCGATTGAAACCCGGCACGGTGATAGAGCGACATATCGAGGGGACCGCATCCGACAAGATGCGGATTCTCCTCTCTGGCAACCAGTTCCTCCGGCTCGACGTTGAGCAGAAGGGGAGCGACCTGGCCGTTCGCCTTTCCGACCCGCAAGGAACGGCGTTGATGGATGCGGATTCTGGAAATGAAAACTATGGTCCGGAGACGATAGTAGCCATCGCCGGTCAAGCCGGCGTCTACGCGCTCGAAGTAAAGATTGGGGGCGGCGCGCCATCCGGCGACTACACATTGCAGGTTCGAGAGTTGCGGCCCGTGCAAGCGAACGACGCCGCTCTGGTCGCTGCGTTTCGTGACTACTACGAAGGCACGGCTCTGCAAGGGGATGGGAAGTGGGATGCCGCCGAAAAGGAACTGACGCGCACCGCCGCTTTCTTTCACGAAGCGGGTGAGAGCTACAGGGAAGGGCTTTCTTTGTACTCGCTGGCGTCGTCTGAAACCGGGGCCGGCGCTTTTCGGGACTCGGTTGAGGTCTACCGGAGAGCGGCGCAAGTGCTCCACGACGCCGGCGCCTCCCGCGAAGAGGCGCTGGCGTTGAACAACTGGGGCGGAGCGCTGGATGTGCTGGGCGATCCAGATCAGGCGCTCCAGAAATACCAGGAAGCGCTGACACTCGCGCGCGCCAATGCGGATACGGGCAAAGAAGTCTTACTCAATAACAACATCGGATGGGCCGAGACGAATCTCTCGCAGTGGCAGGCGGCGCTGGAGCATTTCAACGAGGCATTGAAGCTCAATGCCTCGCTCGCGGACCCTGGCATGGACGCGCAAATCCTGAACAATATGGGCGTGGTGTATCGGCAACTCGGCGAGATCGACCACGCGAGCGAGCTGTTTGAGAAGGCCCTGGTGTTGTGGCGGAAAGCCGAAGACGCGAGCGGCGAGGCGACAACGCTGGAATCGATCGCGCAGTTTCAGCTTTCGACCGATCATGCGAAGGAGGCTCTGGAAAATCTACAGGCGGCTCGAGCGCTTTGGGAAAAAATAAAGAGCCGCCGCGGACTGGCATTGACGCTGGCACTGACCGGGCAGGCGTACACCAAGCTGGGCCGGTTTGAAGACGCGCGCCAGGCACTCGAAAAATCGCTCGAACTGGCTCGCGCGGTGCAAGACAGGTTGGCCGTGGGCCGATCGCTGATCAGTTTGAGCCGGGCGGCGTTGGCATCCGGTGAAGGCGACCGCGCTGCCGAGTGGGCGAACGAGGCCCTGGTGGAGTACCGGGCGGGCGGCAATCAACTATATACCGAAATTGCGCTCGAACAGATCGCTCGCGCGGAGGCCGCACGCGGGAATCTGGACGCCGCGCGCACGCGTATGGAAGAAGCGCTGCGGGCCGTGGAACATTCGCGCGTGGAGGCGAATAGTGAAGGGCTGCGGGCGTCGTTTTTTGCGACGCAGCAGGATTCTTATGGCTTTTATATCAATGTGCTGATGCGTCTGCGGGAAAAACATCCGGACGAGCTTTTGGGTGAGAGGGCGCTGGAAGCCAACGAGCGGGCGCGAGCACGAACGCTTCTAGAGATGCTGGCCGATCTGCCGGCGAATGTTCGCGAGGGCGTTGATCCGAAGCTGACGGGCCGCGAGCGGGACATTGCCAATCTGCTGAATGTGAAGGGGACTCTGCTGCTGCGCCTTTCGGGGACGACGGATGCGCGAGTGCTGGTGCTGAAGCAGGAAATTCGCCAATTGGAAATGGAGTATCAGGACGTGGAGGCGGCGGTTCGCAAGAGCAGCCCCCGTTACGCCGCCATGACGCACCCTGAACCGCTGACCGTGGAGCAGATTCAGAAGCAGGTGCTGGACGACGATACGGTGCTTCTGGAATACAGCCTGGGTGAGGAGCGCAGTTACCTCTGGGTGGTTGGGAAGCAGGGTGTGCGGAGCTGGCAGTTACCGGGCCGTCTGGAGATTGAACGGCAGGCGCGCGAGGTGCGCGAGTTACTGGCGAAACGGACTGGGTCGGACAAGGAGCTTGAGACGGCGGCGCGCCGCTTGGGCGAGATGGTGATCGGGCCAGCGGCGCCGGCGATTGAAGGCAAGAGGCTGGCCATTGTCGCCGATGGAGAGCTGCAGCGGGTTCCTTTTGCGATGCTGGCGTTTGGAACGTCGGGTCCGCTGATCGTGCGGCATGAAATTGTGATGCTGCCGTCGGCCTCTTCGCTGGCGGCGCTGCGGGGAGAGCTGGCCGGGCGTAAGCCGGCATCGAAGATGCTGGCGGCTGTGGCGGACCCGGTGTTTGATACTTCGGACCCGCGGGCGGCCGGGCTCCCTGCGGAGCCTGCGGCGCAACCGGAAGGGACGCGGCTTTTGGAGATGGAGAATGCGCCAATCGACACCGGAGAGCGGCGGCTGCATATTCCACGGCTGCCGTTCACAACGCTTGAGGTGGAGCGCATTCTGCAATCCGCGCCGGCGGACAGCTTTCGGGCCACCGGTTTCGATGCGAGCCGGGCGATGGTGACGAGCGGGAAGCTGAGCGACTATCGCTACATCCACTTCGCGACGCATGGATATCTGGATACGGAACGGCCGGCGCTTTCGGCTCTGGTGCTGTCGCAGATCGATTCCAAAGGGCAGCCGGAGGATGGGTTTCTGAGGACCAACGATGTCTACAATCTGCGGCTGTCGGCGGATCTGGTGGTATTGAGCGCTTGCCAGACAGGCCTTGGGCGCGAGGTTCGGGGCGAGGGACTGATGGGGCTGACCCGCGCGTTTATGTACGCGGGCGCGCCGCGGGTAATTGTGAGCCTGTGGAGCGTTAGCGATCGGGCGACGGCGGATCTGATGGCCAACTTTTACAACAAGCTGCTAAAAGAGGGCGAACGGCCAAGCGCGGCGTTGCGCGAAGCGCAATTGGAATTGATGGGCCAGAAGCAGTGGGCGTCGCCCTACTATTGGGCGGCCTTCGAACAGCAGGGTGATTGGCGGTAGTGAAGGAGAGCAGATGAAGGTGATTTGGGCGTTGGCTTTGGCGGCGTGCGCCGCGGCGCAGACGGATACGCGCGGGATTGTGCCGGAAGAAGTGATTCAAGGGCGGCCGGCGCCGAAGAAGATCGCGGGGGTTGCGAAGGTGGAGTATCAGCCTGTGGGACCGGGCGCGGCGGTGCGCCGGGTGGAAGGCAAGCAGGTTGGTGTCACGATCTGGAAGCTGCGGCGGGCGGGCGGTGCGGATGGCGGCGTGCGGCTCCTGGTTCAGGATGACAGCGGCACCGAGGGATGGATTCCGGAACGGGTGGCGTCCACCAGCAACCTGGTTGCGGGGGACCGCGTGCGACTGACGCTGGAATCGCCGGAGGCGGGGTACCTCTATGTGATCGACCGCGAGAAATACGCGTCCGGCGAGGAAGGGGCGCCCTACCTGATCTTCCCCACGACGCGGACGGCGAGCGGGGATAACCGCGTCGCGGGCGGGCGGCTTGTCGACATCCCGGCGCAAGGCGACCGGCCCAACTTCTTCACGCTGCGGAAGAGCCGCGAAGACCAGACGGAAGAAGAGCTTACGGTATTGTTGACCAAGCAGCCGATCGACGGGCTGAATATCGGGGCGAAGCCGCTGGCTCTTTCGGTCAGCCAGGTGGCGGAATGGCAGCAGGAGTGGGGCCGGGGACGGGTTGGGGTGTTCGAACTGAAGGGCGGGGCCGGCAAGAGCTGGACGCGGGCAGAGCAGATGGCTGCCGCCGATGGGACGCGGCTGCTGACCCAGGATGAGCCGCCGCCGCAGACCGTTTACCGGGTTGAAGGAAACGGGGCTGGACCTTTGCTGGTGACGGTGAAGTTGCGATATCGGGCGGAGTTGGCGCGGGGCGGAACGCGATGAGTCGGGTGGTCAGTAGTGGTAGCGGGCCTGAAGGAAATCGATTCTTTCGGCGCTGACTTTATAAACCAAACGGTGCTCCTGAGTAATGCGTCTCGACCAGCAGCCTGCAAGCAGATAGCGGAGGGGTTCGGGCTTGCCGAGTCCCTGGAACGGATCGCGCAATATAGCTTCGACCAGGTCCAATACGCGGATCGCGGTGGCTCGTTCGGACTTGACCCAATATCTCAGATCTTCCCTGAACTCGGTATGAAAAACAGTGGCGCGTTCAGGCGCTCGTTCCATCGAGGATCTTTTTCCGCAATCGGGAGACGCTTTCGGGCTTGAGGTTACCCAGTTCGGCACGATGCAGCGCGGTCAACAACCGTTGCGCGTTGCGCGGCGACCGGAGCAGGTGCGCAGTCTCGATCAACCCCGCTAGTTCGGCGGCCGGAATGAGCGCCACATCGCGCGCCCCTTTGCTCCGATCCCCTTTCCGCCGGACAATGACGGTTTCCTGTTGGTCAACCACCTGATCCAGAACGCTGGCCAGATTCTGACGAAGACTCGTGTAGGTGGTTTCGGTTGCCATAGCGGGGCCTATGGCTTTATTGTACAGGATTCCTGTACGGTTCGGAGGCAGCCTAAAACAGCGGCCACGAGATGAGGACTGATAAATCGGATACCGATTATAGGCCAAGGCTTTGGAACAGATGTCAGCAATTACCCAGCATAGGACAACAAGGAAAACATATTTTCGGCGTGGCTTCCTGAATTTTCACTCGAACGTGAATAATTCCCACACGCTTCTCCAAAATCGTCCTTGTTAAATCAGCTTCTTTGTGATACGGTCGAGAACTAAACGGAGGGTTCATGAGTAAAAGGATCGCGTATTGTGCCGACGGCACGTGGGATAGTTCATCCAATAACAGCAATGTTTATAGACTTTTTAAGTCTATCTTGACCACCGCGGACCAGGTGGCATACTACGACGATGGCGTCGGCGCCGATGGGCTTCCTCTCGAAAAATTAGTGGGCGGCGCTTTCGGAACTGGGCTGTTTCAGAAGATAAAGGACGGCTACAGCAAGATCTCGCAGGTGTACGAGGCGGGTGACGAACTGTTTGTGTTTGGCTTCAGCCGCGGAGCATACACCGCGCGGAGTCTGGCCGGGATGATCGCCATCTGCGGGCTTCCCACCAAAGACTTTGACGATAACCTGGTCGAGACGGCTTTTCAGGCTTACCGAAACAAGGATCAGCGGACCCAACTCCTCTCGACGCTCGGCAAGTATGGGATGTACGACGCGAAGCTGACGATGGTAGGGGTATGGGACACGGTCGGTGCATTGGGGATACCCGCAGTGTTTGGTGCTGTAAGTCCATTGATCTATGGCTTCCTCGACACGTCGCTCCATCCCGACGTGCTGAACGCATATCACGCGCTCGCGATTGATGAGAGGCGCGCGGCATTCCCACCAACGCTCTGGACTTCGCAAAATCCGGGGCAGACGTTAGAGCAAGTCTGGTTCTGTGGCGTGCACTCCGACGTCGGCGGCGGTTACGCTGCGGACGCGGACGGGACTGCGCTTTCAGATCTCACTCTGGGATGGATGATCGACAAGGCCTCCGATCTAGGACTTGTGATCGACCCGGGCGTTGAATCGAAGTATTCGATCCCTCTCGATCCCGAGGATGCTTTGGACCAATTGCACGAGTCGTGGAATCCTCTATGGGGATTTCCCCGCAGGAGAACGATCACTGGCAGTGCAACGCTATCGAATAGCGTTCTGGTCAGATGCGAAACTGACGCTTCCTATAGGCCTCAAAACCTGCAGTTCTCCAATGGAACACTTGCGGGTCAATATGCAATGGCTCCCGTAGTCAGCGTGCCGGCGGCTTTGACCGCGGCTGCTTCCGCCGGCGGGACGCCTTCCCGGTAGGTCGCCTCACTCTAAACGTTTTCGGTTTTTGGAACCTCAGGCCGGCAAAAAATTGACCGGCCCCGACCAAGGCGGCTGAAATGAATCGCAATTTTGGAGGATCGGCGGGCGTTATTGCACTCATAGCCTTTGTGGTGCATATGGCCATTCCAAGCGGGCCGGAAGGGGGCCATGATTCTTCCGCGCCGATCGCAGCGGCGAATGGAAAAGGCGGGAAGCCTAAGCCGAAACCTAAGGACGAGGGCCAGAGTCGTGATACCCCGCCCGAACGCGAGGGCCCATGGCTTGCGACCCAAGCGTTCTTTCACTCCCTGGCAACTCCCAACACTCAGGAGTTGCCGGACTTCGACAGTGCGAGCGACATTCAGAAATGCTCTCTGGACAAGACCTGCGCCGAAGCGCTGCGTGGTTATTTTGGCATCGGCGGGCCCAAGCACATTCAGTTCCTGCTGGCAACGGTGCCCGACCCGCTGCACACCAGGCTTTCGCTCTTTACGGACACCTCGATCGAAGCGATCCAGAAAGCGGCAACGGACGAGCACTGGCAGTTCGCCACACAATGGCTTCCGTGGAGCGATGAGGTGGACCCTGACGAAGGAGATCCGATCGTCCGGACCGCGCAGAGGGAGTTTATCCGGAAGCGCGAGACGCAACCCGGAATTTTGGTTTTCCGTCCGGAGTCGCTGAAGCGCGATGCGGTTTTGGTGGTCTTCCTGATTGGGGAGACGCCGACGGAAGGGGTGAACCCCACGGAGTTCCAGATCGCCCGTGCATATATGCGAGCGATCCAGAATCCGGAGGAACCGGTCAAGATTCAGGGACCCACGTTCTCAGGGTCTCTGTACTCGCTGAAGACGCTGCTGGAGGAAGATAGAAGGCAAGGACAGTCCTCCTACGTGGTGCGCAGCGGAACTGTGACTGACAGGAAGACTGAATTTCGCGA